>Ga0207657_10000321_pt1 | contig 51030 bp, 53 predicted proteins | sample KBSC33metaG_FD_184316 | JGI IMG/M metagenome (GOLD analysis project Ga0207657, IMG submission 184316) | Corn rhizosphere microbial communities from Kellogg Biological Station, Michigan, USA - KBS C3-3 metaG (SPAdes) (version 2) | ecosystem: Host-associated > Plants > Roots > Rhizosphere > Soil ... | reverse complement strand
GACCAAAACCTGGTCCTGACGCGGCCTGGGATCGGGCACGTCCTCATAGCGCAGAACTTCCGGACCACCGAATTCATGGATGCGAACGGCCTTCATGGTTCCTCCGAGATGAAGTCAACCTACCACAGGCGCATTTCGAAGTCCCATTTCGGCACGTCGAGGATGTTCACAGAACACAGACGGCGAGGTGATGCTTCGGCTAAGGTCACCCCTGACATGCCGGAGTCTGGAGGGCGTTGCCAGTGGGTACTGGACACGGCCTGTCACGCCGGTGAGTGGTCCTATCAGCCACTGCGGTTCAAATCCGCCGCCCTCCGCGGCGACCACTCCCATAAGTATGCTTGACATCTACTCGGCGCGGCGCGACCATACAGATGGCAGGCCGTGTCCTAGTACCGCTGGTCAAGCGCCAGCAGCCCCGGAGTGATAACCCGGGGCTTTTCTTTGTTTGATTATTCCGGTAATGAGCCAACCGGTTTCGCTGGAACCTGAGTGACGGCTCCGGGTAGCGCCCTGTTGTGCCGCGCCAAGAAATTAAACACTCGGGACCAGAATTCGTCAGGCGCAACGCCGACCGCTCCGCAGTGCCCTGCCCCCGGCACCAGCCATAGATTGGCATACGCTGGGTCAGCCCGGGCCAAAGCGCTTGCGTGCCAAGGCAGGATGTTGATGTCATCCTCGCCGTGGATTAATAGAACCGGAACCTTCGAAGACCTCACAGCATCCACGGGGTTGGCGCGGTGCAGATCGATGCCATAGCGCCAACGGGCGTACAGGAGACCCAGTTCGGCGGGGAGAAGTCCGACCGTTCTTCCGACAATGCGCTCCAGACCGAAGCGACCAGCTCCCACGAAATAGCCTTCCCGATCGTAGGCAACGCTGCGGAAATCAGAGAAAGCAGACTCGGCAACGATCGCGCAAAACCGAGACTCGGAGCGCAAGCTTTCCACTACGAGGGCGGCCCCCATCGATTCACCAAAGCCGTCCACGCAGGTGGCGCCTTTGCCGTAGAGCCAGTCAACCCACCGGTGAATGTCGCCGCCTTCGCGTAGGCCGTAGGTTGCAACCGAGCCGCCCGACTCGCCGTGAGCTCGCGAATCGGGCAACAGAATGCGATAGCCTTGGCGGAGGAACGCCTGCCCATAACCCGCGACACCACCACGATTGTCCCCAATTCCGTGAAGCAGGATGACCGACTTGCCGTTTTGATGTTCTGGCACGCTGTACCACGCATGCAATTCAACTCCATCGGCGGCTTGAATGACCACGGGCTGCAAGTAGGCACCGTAAGGCGCGTACATAGCGGCGATGCGGGCTTTCGGGGGCAAGGGTAGGCGCCAAGGGTGCAGCGTCAGCTGGACCATCACAATGGCCGCCAGCAGCGATAAAGAGACGTAAATTGCAACGGCTGTAACTGCGAGTTTGGCCGGACGGCGCATTTGAGAACCCCACCAGATATGAAACGCTACGTCCGTCTCGTTTGTTCCTGTGAGACTCCCAATGATTGACTTACCCTGTTAACCGACTGATAATCAAGCTGCAATGGACATCTACGAGGAGATCGTCAAGCTGCGGCAGGAGGGGCGGCGGGGGGCGGTGGCCACCATTGTCAACGTGCGCGGGTCGATTCCCTCTTTCAAGACTGCCAAGATGCTGGTGCGCGACGATGGCTCCATCGTGGGCACGATTGGCGGCGGGTGCGTCGAGGCTGAAATATGGCAGGCAGCGCGTGAAGTGATGGAAAGCGAGAAGCCACGCACCCTGACTTTCAACCTCAACCAGGATCCCAAGTACGATACCGGGCTGGTCTGCGGCGGCACCCTCGACATTTTCGTGGAGCCGGTTTTACCTCCAGCATCACTTTATATTTTCGGCGCAGGTCACGTGTCTATAAATCTTTATAAGATTGCGAAAAGTGCAGGGTTCGATGTGACCGTGGTGGACGACCGCGAAGCCTACGCCAATCGCGAACGCTTCCCCGAAGCCAAGGAAGTGATCGCGGAGAATTTCGACCTGGCCATGGCGCGGCTTGTTCCCAATGAGTCTTCCTATCTTGTGATCGTCACCCGCGGGCATCGCGACGATATGCGAGTGTTGCGCTGGGCGGTGCAGACCCCGGCCCGTTACATCGGGATGATCGGTTCAAAGCGCAAGACCATCACCATCTTTCAGGAGTTGACCAAGGAAGGCCTTGCGGCCGAACTGTTTGATCGTGTGCATGCCCCGGTCGGACTCGACATCGGAGCGGTTACGCCAGAGGAAATCGCAGTCGCGATCACCGCCGAACTGATCGCAGCGCGACGCCACGTGGAGCGAGAGTTGCCGCACATGAGCTGGTTTCATTCACGCAAACGAGAGACGGCTGATCCAACGGCCGAGGAGATGGAAGAATCGGAAGAGGAAGTTTAACTGGAGGGCTCAGGTCCAGCTTCGCCGCCCAAGATTTCCCCGAGTTCTTTTTCGGCATCTAACTACCCAAGGTAACTTAGAGGTTCGATTTGAAAGCATCAGGGCTTACCATCGCCATCTGTCTTGTGCTTTTTGCACCGGCTGGAGTCTCCGCCCACACACCGCCGTCGGGCGCAACCCTCACCGCAAACCCGGTCTTCCAAAAGAACTGCGCAAAGTGTCACGGTAAAACCGCCCAAGGCCGCCACTTCGGTGGGCCATCGCTGACTTCGGAAAAAAGCACGGCCATGTCCGCCGCGGACCTACGCACCGTCCTCACTAACGGCAAAGGCCGCATGCCCAAATACGCCGGCAAGCTAAAGTCGGAGGAAATCGACACGCTGGTCGAGCAAATCAAGGCCTTGAGCAAGCGATAAACGGACCTAGCGAGGTGCAGGCCAGGGACTCGGCCCTCGAGCGTTCAGGTCAATATCGACTGTCTTTTCCACTCGCAGGATGAAAGTGCTCGGATCCTTCAATCCCCACTTTACGTAGGGCACCGCGAAGTGGACCGCCAGACTCCAATGATCGGGCGCGAGTTCAACCTGCGCGGGAACTGTGATTTCGTGCTCGACGCCAAGGATTCCGAACATGCCGTGCACCTGCACGGCAGAGCGCCCGGACGCCAGTACTTTCCCGTCCACCCGGTCGGGGCGAAAAGTCACCTCGGGATAACGAACGCTCTGGAGAATCTCCTTGTGCATCTTGCGATCCCGGCCGGTGCTGCCGCTGTTTCCGCTGGGCGCGTCCACCACGAGCTCGCCGCTGATTGAGTTGGTGGCGGGATCGAAACGGACCTGGCCAGTTTTCAGCCTGAAACTGCCGTGCACGGTGTGCAGCACGTCGCCGAGAGTAAAATTCACCGTGGTCTGCGCCGGATCGAAGTTCAGCGTGGCCTCCTGCGCCTGTCCCCACGCGAGCGCGGCAGCCAGGAGAAAGAAAACAGGGATACTTCGTCTGATCATTGTCTTCATGGAGCAAGCAGTCCTATCCACTGAAAACCTGCCATGCCAGTGAAAGCCCATTCGCCGCAAAGTCCACCAGCGACAGCGCGCCGACGTGCATGGCCAGCATACGGCCAAACAGCCGCTGGTCGGAACCGAAAGCACGCATGACTCGCTGCCGGAATGAAGTCTTCCAGTCTAGAGTCAGCATAAGTCGGGCCATCAGTGTGGGACGCTGGGCCAGCGCCCGGTGCAGATGCTGATAACGTTCCAGACTGCCTGCCGCGAAACACTCGGCCAGCACCTCCGCCTGGCGAAACGAAAGGCACAAGCCTTCGCCGGTAATGGCATCGACGGTCCCGGAAGCGTCCCCAACCAAGGCAACACAGCCTTGGTGCACCCGATGCAATTTGCGGGTTGCGGAAATCGCGCCCCGCTCCAGGGATGAGGGTTCAGCATGGCGCAGTCGCGACATAAGCTCCGGAAAGGCTGGCAAAGCCGCATCCAGGCGCATATGCGGATCGCGGGAGATCAGGGCTACGCAGATTTCATCCACCGCAACCGGAGTGACATAGATCTGGCACCTCGGGCCCCAGTGCAGTTCCATGCAGTCACTCCAGGGGGAAATGCGGTAATGCCGGCGGAAAGCGAAGCGCGTCCGATCATAGTGGTACCGGTCGAGGCCTGCCCATTGACGGAGCAGCGAATGACCGCCATCCGCACCTACCACCCAGCGGGAGCGTACCATGTGCCCGCCGAGCAGCACCCCCTCGGGATGCAAATTAGTCACTGGAGTTTGCCACAGCAGAGTAACTCCCACCGCCTCCGCTCTCTCGACCATGATGCGGTGCAGCACAGTCCGGCGCACTCCGATGCCGTTACCGTCGGGGAAACTCGCCTCCACGCTCAGATCGCCGCTGACGAAACGGATTCCTCGGAAGGGATGGGCGACCTCGGCTGGAATCCCGATTCCCAACTTTTCCAGCGCTGCGCGACCATCGGGCATCAGGCCTTCACCGCACGGTTTGTCGATAGGCGGCTGAGTCCCGTCTGCCACCACTACCTCGAAACCGCGCTGACGCGCCGCGATGGCCGTAGCCAAACCAGCGGGCCCGCCGCCAACTACGAAAACATCTGTTGTTTTCACCATGACAGTAACGACGAGCCTCGGTCCCAGCGTCCCGGGCGCCAGCCGGTGATGTTTTCATCCCTTCTTCCACCACCGACGCCGGACGATAAGCCGCGATCTCCCTCAGGCAATCCCACAGGAAGCGTCGAACTGACCATCGCTGCGTTGGATCAGACGCTGATTGCTCTCCGTGCCAGGCCAAGAGCTTCAGACCAGAACGAACCGGAGTGATGGGCAAGTTCCACAACATCGCGGACCGCGCGGACAAACTCGGCGAGCTGCGGGGCAGTGACCACCAAGGGAGGAGCGACCTTCAGCACCATGAAGTCGTTTCCACAAATCTGGGTCAGGATTCCGCCATCACGGAACAGGCGCATGACAAGAATCTGTCCGAACATAGCAGGATGGATCCTGGCAAACGCCTCGAATGGCGCCCGCAGCGTAAAGCTTCGCGGAGCGGTGAACTCAATACCCAGCAAAAGGCCTTTGCCTCGAACCTCCCTCACCATCTCGTAACCGGAGAGAGCTTCGGCGAGTTGCCGTTGCAGGTCCATACCCATTTGCGCAGCGCATTCTCCGAGGCCTTCGTCTTCCAACACATCGAGGGTTGCCAGGCCGGCGCGCATGGAGAGGCTGTTTTCACCGAAGGTGGAGGCGTGGACAATCGAGCGTTTGAAGGAGCTGAACACGGAGCTGTGCACGGCGTCCGACATGAGCACCGCGCTCACCGGGACCAGGCCACCGCTCAAGGCTTTCGCCAGCACCACAATGTCGGGCGTAATACCGAAATGGTGTGATGCCAGGAATGGACCGGTGCGGAACATCCCCGTCTGAACTTCGTCGGCGACCAGGAGTGACCCGTAGCGTCGGCACAGGTCTTGTGCCCCCTTGAGGTAGCCTGGCTCAGGCACACGAATGCCGCCTTCCGCCTGGATCGGCTCCACGAAGAACGCGGCGTGGCGCCTGGTCGCCAGTTCTTTTTCGAGAGCTGCGAGGTCGCCGAAGGGTACCGTCACTGTTTCGGGAAGAAGCGGCCCGAAGCCCTTGCGCCAATACTCACCGTTCATCAGGGACAGTGCGCCACAGGTCAAGCCATGGAACGCGCGGTCGCAAGAAAGCAATGCGACGCGTCCGGTGAAAGCTCGCGCGAACTTGATCGCGGTTTCGACACCTTCGCTTCCTGAACTGGCGAAAAACACTTTGGAAAGCCCGCCGCCCGCCAGGTGGCAAAGCCGCTCCGCCAATTCACCGGCCGGTTCGGAGGCATTACTCTGCAGCATGACGGGCCCCGACTTGTCCAACTCTGCTTTGAGAGCTGACACAATCGCCGGGTGGTTGTGACCCGTATTGTGGACGCAATAGCCCGAAAGGAAATCGAGGATCCGGCGGCCATCCGCGGTGAACAACTCCGCTCCCACGCAACGTTCATAGCTCAGATTCATCTCGAGCAATCTGAGCAGCTTGACCCATTGAGGATTTACGTGGTCACAATAGGCACCTGTGGCCAGTCTTTCAGCCGTTAGCATAGTCGACATTCTTTGCTCTTGATCTGGTTGTGATGCAGCTCGTTGCAGGCTTGGTTGCTAGAAGTTCGAGCGCGCCAACACAATTGGTCCAATTTCGTGGCAATTAGGGACAAATAATCTGAATCTCAGCGATGTCCATTGCGCCAGGATCCAGACCGTCATTTACACCGGCCATCGCGCTTCGGCACCTGTCGCAGGACCGAAGTCTTTCTCATTCCTGCGATTCAGCTCTCGTGGAGCGACAATATTTGCTATCTTCCTTACATGAGCCGGGCGCCCAGTTGGTGCGGAGTGATATTGGCGGCGGGTGAATCTTCGCGCATGGGATCGGACAAGGCGCTGCTGCCCTGGCCTCCGGCGGCGAAAGGCATGCCCTATTCCGGGGAGACATTCTTGTCGGCTGCGATTCGTTCCCTGAGTTCCGCTGACCAGGTGGTTGTCGTCGTCGGAAATAATGAGCGTGAACTGGCCCCCGTGGTGTATGCGGCTGGCGGTGCGCTGGTGCGAAACCCGGCCCCGGAGGGTGGTCAGTTCAGCTCTCTGCGCGTCGGGTTGCAGGCCGTGATGGATATGGGGCGGGACGCCGCGATGATCACACTGGTAGATCGTCCGCCGGCGAGCCCCGCGGCGCTGGCCAAATTGCGAGCTGCATTTGAAGCCGCGACTTCTGAAATCTGGGCGGTCGTGCCGGAATACGACGGGCGCCATGGACATCCCTTCCTGGCCGGGCGCGAAATGATCGAGGTATTTCTCAAGGCTCCCGCAACCGCGACCGCAAGGGATATCGAACATCAGCACCAGCAGCACGTGCAGTACGTTTCGGTGGACGATCCGCATGTCGCCATGAATGTGAATACACCCGAGGACTACGCGGCGCTGTTAAATCCTCAAACGAGATAATCCCCTCTTAAGCATGAATCCAGAGAATGCGCAGCTGAACTCCTCGTCAAGAGTCACAGAGTTTATCCAATCGGTCTTGCAGTTGAGGCCCCGACTCGCCGTCTTCGACTGTGACGGAACCCTTTGGTCAGGAGACGCCGGGTTCGGCTTTTTCGAATGGGAATTGAACCGTGGCCTGGTCTCCGACGATGTGGTTCGCTGGGCCTGGGCCCGCTATGCCGACTACCTAGCCGGCAAGGTGAGCGAAGACGACATGTGCGCCGAAATGGTGACCATGAATCGCGGGCTTCCGGAATCCGATATGCTGCGCGCCGCGGAAGAGTTTTTCGAAGCGAAGATGGTGAGCGGATTTTTTCCCGAGATGAGGGATCTGATTTTCCGCCTGCATGACGGCGGCTGCGAGCTCTGGGCGGTATCGTCCACCAGTGAATGGGTCATCCGGGCGGGGATGAAGCACTTCGGGATCCCACCCGACCGGATACTGGCAGCCGCGGTCGTGGCCGAAAACGGCAAGGTCACGGATAAAGTCATCCGGGTTCCCAGCGGCAAGGGCAAGCCGCTGGCCATCCGCGAAGTCATTACGCGCACTCCGGACGCAGTCTTTGGTAATTCCATCTGGGATGCGGACATGCTGGAAATCGCCCGGCATCCCTTTGCCATTAATCCCACCACCGAACTGCTGGCTATCGCTGCCAAGCGTGGCTGGCCGGTTTATCATCCCGAACCAGTTGCCGGTTCATAGTTCTCTGTTCCCAGTTGCTTCAGGAGGGCGGCGAGCGTGTCCATCGCCAGGTGGCTGGCGTGGGTCGAGGCCTGGGGTAGGCCGCCTATGGCCCGAATCAGTTCTTCGCGGCGCAACTGCCGGGCCTCGGCGATGGTCTTCCCCTGCACCAGTTCGGTGAGCAGCGAGGCGCATGCCAGGGCGGGAACACATCCCTGGGCGAGAAACCGGATCTCTTCTATGCGTCCCGCCGCCACCCGCAGGGTGAGTTTCAGGACATCCCCGCAGGCCGGGTTTTCAACCTGGACGGAGGCGTCCGGGTTGGCGACGGTGCCGGGGTTGCGCGGATTCTGGAAATGATCGAGGACCTGCGTTGAGTACATCGCCAGCCTTAAATCCCGGCCTCGAAGTCCACTTCGATCGGATCAATCAAAGGCACCAGCCAGGCCAGCAATTTCTGATGGACGGGATGTGGTCCGTAAGCCCGCAGGGCGGCCTCGTCCGTAAACTTCATCACACCACCCAGTTCGAAGTCTTGGCCGCGCGGTGAAGTGTTGGTTCCGACGAAGGTCTCCACCAGGCCCGGGATTTGGCCTTGCAGCTTGCGTATTTCGGCAATGACCCGTTGTTTCTGCTCTTCCGTGACTCCTGGCTTCCAGCGAAACGCGAATATATGGATGAACATGATGGACTGAAACCCTCCGCGCGATTGTAGCGGGTGGCTGGCGATTGTGTAAAAGTCTCACGCTCCAAAAAAACGAAGGCCTGTACGATGGGAGAGTGATTGCCGACAATACTCCGCAGCGCGTGGTCTGCCTGCAGCCCAGCGCCACCGTCATCCTGGCTGCGCTGGGACAGCTTGAGCGGGTGGTCGCCTGCACCCGTTATTGTGCTGATGTTTGTCCCGAAGTCAAAGATGGTGGACGCGCCATAATCGCCGATTCCTGGACGGCGCAGAGCCGGCAGATACTGGCCGCCCGTCCCGACCTGGTCATCGCGGCCGTTCCCTACCAGGAGAAGGCAGTAGTGGAAATCCTGAAAGCCGGCGTTCGCTTTCTGGGCCTCGCGCCAAAAACGCTCGCCGACATTTACACCGACATCGCCACTATCGCCGGAGTCTTAGGCGCCGGGGAGCGAGGGCAGTGTGTGATTGCGGACATGCAGCGTGAGATCGAGGCCCTTCGTGCGCGGGTAACGAGCGAGCAGCGGCCCCGCGTCTTTTGTGAAGAGTGGGGCAAGCCGCTGATTGCGTCGCAGAAATGGGTGGCGGAACTGGTCGAAATTGCAGGTGGTGAGTTCATGGGCGAACCGGGAGGAAGGTCGTCAGCGGAATCGGTTCTGGCCCGCGCCCCGGAGGTCGTCGTGGCGGCGTGGTGCGGAGCGGGGGATCGCGTGCCCTTACAGAAAATTATCCGCGAGCGGGGATGGCAGGAGATGCCTGCGGTGCGCGCCGGCCGGGTGTACTGCATCCGCGATGAGCTTCTGAACACGCCGGCTCCCACTCTGGTGCACGGCCTGCGAGCGTTGGCGGCGGCGATTCATCCCGATGCTTTTCCACAACCCGAAGGGCTAAGATGTATGGTCGAGGTGTGAGTTTGACTGCACGCGCCTCGGTCTCGTGACCTGGAAACTCTATGCCTCCTGGTTCCGCGTTCGCAGAAGTCAGGAAAGAGATCGACCGCATCAACCAAGCCGCCGGATCGGTGGAAGACTTCATGTGGGAAACCGTGAAGGTACTGCATGATCGCATGCTCAAATACAACTGGGTAGGGTTCTACATGCTGGAGAACAAGCCCCTGGATTCGCAACCGCGCATGCTCGCCCTGGGCCCCTTTCAGGGAGCCATGACACCGCACACGCGCATCCCCCTGAATCAGGGTATTTGCGGCGCGGCCGCTTCCACGGGCAAGACCATCGTGGTGGACGACGTCAATCTCGACAACCGCTACCTGGCTTGCTCCACCGAAACTAAATCTGAAATCGTCGTGCCCGTGTTTGTCCGCGGCAAGGTCGTCGGCGAACTGGACATTGACAGCCACTTCCCTGCCGCGTTCGGCGACCAAGACCGCGCCCTGGTGGAGTATTGCGCTTCCCTGGTGGGAAAGCAGCTGGAAAAGTTCGCAGGATGAAGAGCGGGAAAGACCAGGCTCGTGCAACCGGGGGCAGTCGAGCATCCGATTCGGCGCGTCCTGCTCACCGGGGACCTTTGCCTTCCCTGAAACAAGTGGTGGCGGCGCTGATTTTCCAGGATGACCGCCTTCTGGTATGCCAGCGTACCCGGCACCAGACCATGCCGTTGAAATGGGAATTTCCTGGAGGCAAGATCGAAGCCGGTGAGCAGCCGCGCGACGCCTTGCGCCGAGAACTAAATGAGGAACTCGGCATCGATGCCACCATCGGCGACGAAGTGGCGTGCCTGCGCCACGATTACAACAACCGGTCCGCGGTGGAATTGCGTTTCTACTCGGTACGCGAGTACAAGGGCGAAATTGAGAACCGGATTTTCAAGGACATGCGCTGGGCCACCCGCTCCGACCTGCCTTCGTTCGATTTTCTGGAAGCCGATCTGCAACTGGTGAAAGAGTTGTCCGAAGGAAAGATCGCCTAAGCACAACTTGGAGTTGAAGCCGCGAAGCGGCGGAAGACTGGAGCCCGGGGCGCAAGCCCCGGGGTGAAGGTGGATATAAATTAGCCCTGAAAGGGCGAAAGAAGTCGCAAGGCCCTGCCCCAGCCTAGCCCACACCGTTCCGCAGCGTCCAGAACCACGCCAGCGTCAATCCCACCATGATCACGGTCGTGGCCCAGGCCACCACATTGTAGAGACGCGAGCTCACATACTCGCCCATCAGTTCCTTCTTGTTCACCAGCAGCAGCATGAAGACCAGCACGAACGGCAGCACGATGCCATTGACCACCTGGGAAAGAATGGAAATCTTCACCAGGGGAATATTGGGCAGCAGGATCACGCCCGCCCCGGCCACGATCAGGATGGTGTAGAGCCAGTAGAACACCGGAGCTTCACCGAACCGTTTTCCCACTCCCGACTCAAATCCCAGACCCTCACAAACCGCGTAGGCGGTGGAAAGCGGAAGAATCGAGGCCGCAAACAGCGAAGCGTTGAACAATCCCATGGCAAAAAGGATGTAGGCGTAATCTCCGGCCAGGGGATGCAGCGCCTGGGCCGCATCTTTCGCATCGCTGATATTGTGGTAACCGTGCACGTAGAGCGTGGATGCGCAGGCCACGATAATGAACCAGGCCACAATGTCAGTGAAGACGCAGCCAGTGACTACGTCGAGCCGCGACGCTTTGTACTGCCGCCGGGTCACGCCTTTCTCCACGATGGACGCCTGCAGGTAGAACTGCATCCAGGGCGCGATGGTGGTGCCGACGACACCGATCACCATATACAGGTAGTCCTGCCGCAGAAACATTTCCTTGTGCGGCGGGACAATGGTGGCTTCGAGCGCTTCCAGCCAGGCCGGCTTGGCCAGAAATCCGGCAAGGATGTAGGTGACGTAGAAAAACGACGCGGCCAGAAATACTTTCTCCACCGTCTTGTACTGCCCCTTGACCACGATCAGCCAGACAATGACGGCGCAAACCGGGACGGTGTAGTACTTGTTGAGGCCGAATAGTTCGAGGCTGCCGGCGATGCCGGCAAATTCCGTGACCACATTCCCGAAGTTGACGATGATCAGGCCGATCATCATGAAAAAAGTAATGCGAAATCCGAACTCTTCCCGAATCAGATCGCTCAGGCCCTTGCCGGTGACCGCGCCCATGCGGGCCGCGATCTCCTGCACCACGATCAGCGCCACCGTGATCGGAATCATAGTCCAGAGCAGCATGTGCCCGAACTGGGCCCCGGCCGCGGAATAGGTCCAGATGCCGCCAGCATCGTTGTCCACGTTCGCGGTGATGAACCCCGGCCCGACCACGGCGAAGAAGATCAACAGCCGGATTTTCCAGCGTTTCAGGAAGGTCATGCGGCGCACACAGATCGTTGCAGTGACCGATCAGCATAAATGCACAGGAGAAATCTGGATAGGTGAAATCGTGTGTGTGGGGCGGGCGCCCTCGCCCGCCGCCTTTGCGGTTGAGGTTGATTTTGATGGTGCAGCGCTTGTCATTTGCTGCGAGCGTGGAGGCATTCGGAAAAATCAAAGTCAAAAGCGGCGGGCGAGGGCGCCCGCCCCACACCTACAGGTTGGCTCGCAGCAGGCTGATGATGTCGTCGGAGGTGATGACTCCGGTCAATTTCTTGTTGTCGTCCACGACCGCCAGGGTCAGCAGATTGTATTTGTCGAAAAGCTCGGCAACGTCCTTCTCCTTGGCACCGGCGCGAGTGGAGATCAGCGGTTCCTGGGTCAGGGAAAGCATCGCAGTGTCCGGAGCGGCCAGCACCACCTTGGCCAGGGGTACGGCGCCCGCCAGGGTGCCGTGGGAATCCACCAGATAGATCGTACTGACGGTCTCAACCCCGCCCTCGAAATGGCGCAAGGCCTCAATGGCATCGTGCACGGTGGCACTCACATTGACCGCCAGGTAGTCGGTGTTCATCCGGCCGGCGGCCGTGTTTTCCTTGAACTCCAGGAGTTCGACCATCTCCTTGCGTTCCTGGGGTTCCATCTCCAGCAGGATTTCGGAGGTGCGCTCTTCGGGCAGGTCGGCCAGCAGATCGGCGGCCGCATCGGGTTCCATCTCTTCTACGATCTCGGCGGCGCGCTCCGAATCAAGGGACTCCAGGATTGCCTTCTGGACTTTGGGCTCGACTTCCTCCAGGGCTCCGGCGGCTACATCCTCATTCAGGGTCTCAAACACAGCCTCGCGTTCGTCGGGGGCCAGGTCTTCGACGATATCGGCGATGTCCGCGGGGTGCAGCCGGGCCAGGCGCTCGTGGGAGATCTTGAGCTTTACCCGGCGGGCGGGATCGGTTTCGATGAGGTCAACGAAGTCCCAGGGTATGCTGCGCGGAGGGATTTGCCGCAGCAGCGCTCGCAACGCCACCACCGGAACTACTCCCTTCAGCAAGCGCCGGATGGCGCCGCGGGGCCCGACGTCCACCGAGCCTACTTTCAGCACAGGACGGTTGGCAACGGATTCCTGCAGCAGGTCCAGGTCGTTTACCCGGACGACTTTTCTGCCAAAGACGTCGATGACCTGCTGATCGAGAAGGTCGCGTCCCAGCAGCAGCATGCCTTCCGCGCCCTCGCCGTCGGCCCAGTCGGCGGTGGGCGCGTCGGTGCGAATGCCGCCATTGATCGAGGTGACGGACCCGAATGGCAGCATGCGGTCGCCGCCACTCGTCCTTACGATCAAGACCGCAACCCGGGCCCGGTCTTCTTGTGGGACCAGGGCCACCTCGCGCACCCGGCCGCAGCGGCTTCCGGCGGTGTCAAACACCGCCGTGCCCAGCAGTTCGGTAAGCGCAAAGGTCAACATACTTTGGAGAATACTCAACTGACCGTTAAGAATCCACAGGAGCTTTCGGTTTCCTTGGCGTCCTTTGCGAGGTACCTTCGCGACCATTGCGGTTAAAGATTTTTTGTTTATTCAGGCGAGGTCAAACCCTTTACCGCAAAGATCGCAAAGAAAGCCCGCAAAGGACGCCAAGGAGGGCTGAGTTACAGACGCCGCCTAAGTCCCAAAATCCATCTCCGCGTTGACATTTCCGGGGCATAAGGGCAAACTACCGCATTCGCTGCAACTACCGTTTCCGGCCATGGCTAAGCATCCGCCGGCCGAATCGCGGGGCAGCGAAGATTCCGGATCCACGAAGCTGTACCCAAAATCTTTGCCATGACCGAACAGCGGGTCTCCTACACGTTGGATTCGACGCTGGAGACCGTCGACAGCGCCGAGCAGGCAGCCAGCCGGATTGCTTCCGAAGCGGGCTTCGACGATGACGAGGTCATGAGGATCGCCATGGCGGTGCGGGAGGCTGCGGTCAACGCCGTGCTTCATGGCAATGCTTATGATCCGGGCAAGAAAGTCAGTCTGGCGTTTGAGCAGACCGGCGGCAACCTGGTAATCACCATCCGGGACCAGGGCAAAGGACTGGATCTGGAAAAGATCCCGGACCCGCTGGCGCCGGAAAATCTTTTGAAGACGTCGGGCCGGGGCATTTTTCTTATACGCTCGTTTATGGACGAGGTGCACATCAGCCCCTCCCAGACGGGCACCGAAATTAAACTTGTCAAGCACGTCCACGGTCCATCCGAGGGCGTTAAGGAGGCTTCCCAGTGAGCATGAAGACCAGTACGCGCCAGGTTAACGGCGTCACCATCGTGGATTGCAGCGGCCGCATTACTCTTGGCGAAGGCAGCGTGATACTGAAGGACGTAGTGCGCGAATTGCTGTCCAAGGGGCAGAAGAAAATCCTGCTCAACCTCGGAGACGTGAACTATATCGATAGCTCGGGCATCGGCGAACTGGTCAGCGCTTTCACCACCGTGCGCAACCAGGGCGGCGAACTCAAGCTGCTCAACCTGACCAAAAAAGTTCACGACCTGCTGCAGATCACCAAGCTGTACACCGTCTTCGACGTGAAAGACGACGAAGCCAGCGCAGTCAAGTCGTTCAGCTAAGCTCCCTATCATTTATCTCTGACGAGGGCCGGTATCAGTCCGGCCCCGGGCTATTTCTATTTCGGGAAATCCGCCGGTTTCTTTGGCCTGCGCGCGCCCGCGGTAGCTTTCCCCGCCATACAATTCGTGGGTGATTATCCAATACGCGCTGCTGACCGCTGCGGTGCTGCTGACCAGCCTGGCCTGGTCCGATTGCCTTGCCCCTGCGGAAGCCGGGAAACACATAGGCGAGATCAAGTGCATTACCGGCAAAGTCATCAGAGTCAAGCAGGGCGCGCGGGGAGTTCACTTTCTGGACTTCTGCGACGACTTCCGGCTTTGCCCCTTCACCGTGGTGATCTTTCCCAGTGACCTGAAAAGCGTGGGGGATGTGCGGCAACTGCAGGGCCGGATGATTGAGATTCACGGCAAGGTCAAGGAGTACGACGGGCGCGCCGAAATCGTCCTCGAGGAATACCGGCAGTTAAGCGGCTCCGGCGCCCGAATTCCACCTCTGCCCAAAAACTACGACGTGGAAAAGAAGGGCCGCTACAGCGCTGGAACCTTCAGCCATCCCAGGTCAAAGAGAAAAACCTCCAAGCGGCAACCACCAGAAATAGTCACGCAGGCGCCGGAAGATCCGGAACAGTAGGTAGAGCCGACTCAGGTAGCGCCGGCGTCCCGCCGGCCCGATGGGCGGGCAGAGCCCGCCGGGTTTGCAGCACTAAACGTCAATCAGGAGCGGAGGGCGAGACGCCCTCCGGACAGCCGGCGGGACGCCGGCGCTACACCATCTAGGCGTTAACTCGCGGACACTGCACGTATGAGTCGCGAAACTTTTTCTTCCAGCACGATGTAGCGTTGGTATTCGTTGCCCTCGATGCTTCCCATCGAAATGTTTTCGTTGCGGTAGCGCATGGGGCTGGCGGCAACGGTCCTCAGGGCAACGTGGATCTCCCGTACCGCGGTTTTCTCCACCGTAGCCTGGGCGTTCTCATCGTTGATACCGCCGCACGCCATAATGACTGCGCGCTTGCCTGCCTGCTCCACCAGTCGGCGCAGAGTTGCGGCACCTTCGAGTGCAGTTTTCGCTCCCCCCGAGGTGAGGATCCGGTCAGCTCCAGTTTCCGTCACCTGCTGCAGCGACCGGAACAGGTCGGCGGACATATCGAAGGCCCGGTGGTAGGTCACCTTAAGGGGCCGCGCCAGATCAACCAGGGCGCGCGTTCTCTGAATGTCAACGTTGGCTGCCACATCCAGGATTCCGAACACGACACCCTCGGCGCCCAGCTGTTTCGCCATGAGCACGTCGCGTCGCATTACCTCGAACTCATCGGCGCTGTAACAAAAATCGCCTGCCCGCGGACGGATCATGACGTGCAGACCGATAGAGATTCTCTGGCGGGCGGTAGCGATCAGACCGGCGCTGGGAGTGACTCCGCCTTCCACCAGGCTGCCGCACAACTCCACTCGGTTCGCTCCACCGCGCTCGGCCGCGATGGCGGAGTCCAGGGAATCGACGCAAACCTCGACGGTAAGGTCATTGACGGACACGGCTTTGGTCCTCAACGCTTGCGCTGAAATGTTCCGCGATGCATGGTCACGGCGAGGTGATTCTATACGCTTCCCGCTACACCATGTCTCGCTACACCATGCCCTTTCTCAAGTCCTCTAATGGATAAAACGTTCCTCGCCACACCACGCCTCCGCGCGCCAGGGTCAGGAATGTCGAACGCAGCATGGTGTAAACGAAGAGCACCGTGCTGACGGGATGCAGCACGAAATAATACGGCGGAATATCCGACTTCTGCGACATGCCGACGTAGATCGAAAACATCGAGAACAAGGCCACTCCGTAGCCCAGCCGCGCCCACCCGTGCGCCAGCCAGATTCCCACGAAGGGAATGAGATTCACGAAAGCCAGGGCAAAACACCCGGCCAGGGCCCGGGGCCACTGGAATGACATGATGGCGAAGAAATTCTTGGTGAGATTGTCCACCACGCCCCAGGCGCCTTTGGCCCAACGAATGGAAATCAGATCGGCGCCGAAGACGTTGCGTTGTGCGTAACCGGCGTTCTTGACCACCTTGCCCAGTTTCATGTCGTCAAGCACGTCGAAGCGCAATGCCTGGTATGTGCCCAATGCTTCGTACGTGCTTCGGCGAATCATATTGAACGCCCCTACGCCGATGTGATCCTTGGTCTTTGGATCGGCAACCTTCCAGGGGCGATGTCCAAAGACGAATAGAGTCTGGAAAAAGGCGATCATCATTCTTTCGCCGGGGTGCTTCATGACCATGCGGGGAAAAAGAACCAGATGATCGGCGCGTTCAGTATGGGCGTAAGCCAGGGCACGCCGGAGAGCATCGGGCTTGAAAAGAACGTCGGCATCGGTGAAAAGCAGCCAGTCGCCGCTGGCCTGCTTGGCGGCACTCCACATGGCGTGCGGCTTGCCCATCCAGCCGGCGGGCAGTTCGGTGATACGGATGATCTTGAGCCGGTCACGTGGTGCGGTCGCGGCAATTCGTTCCATGATTTCTCCGGTCTCATCGGTGGAGCGGTCATCTACCGCGATGATTTCGTAGTTGTCGTAGTCGAGTGCAAGCAGGCGAGTAAGTGTGGCCTCGATGTCAGCGGCTTCGTTGCAGGCAGGAACCACAATGCTCACGCGCGGTCCGGCGCGCGGTTCCCAGACCCACTCGGGACGGGAGATATCGGCGATCTTAGGAACTCCGACGGCCGCATCGACCAGACGCCACAACCAGGTCAGACCCAGTACACATCCTGCAATCCAGTGGAAATAATTCATCCCGCCGACGTTTCCGGCACACCTGGCTGCCTGCCTTTGCCCACGCTGACGGCCGGTGCGAATCTCATTCCGTAAAAGAGTATGGCAGAGGAGAGGACCATGGCGACCACGGGACCAATGAAAGCGGTCTGCAGCGAGCGCTTGTCGGCGATGTAGCCCATGAGCGTGGGAGAAGGTACATCGCCAAGAATGTGGATGATGAAAATATTTACCGCGATGGCAGTCGCGCGGATGTGGGCTCCGACAGAATTAATGAGGGCCGCATTCAGCGGTGCAGTATTCAGAAGCAGCAGAAAGGCCGCAATAGCGATTCCGGGCAGCATCGCCGGCCCCTTGGAAAAAAGGGCGACAATCATGACCGGCACTCCCAGCGCCATGCTGACCGCGGACACCGAGTAATAGGCGCTGCGGTAACGGCGGAGCAGGCGGTCGCCGAGCCACCCCCCGGCCAATGACGCGACAATTCCGTCAAACACGATGATGGCGCCGAAAGTCTCGTTGGCCGACGCCAGCGAGTAGCCCCGCGACTGGGAGAGGAAAGTCGGCATCCACACCTGCAGTCCGCCCAGCGCGAACGTCATCATGGCCATACCCAGGGTAGCGGTCCAGAAGGCCGGGTTGCGGGCCAATCCCCAGACAGTCCCCCGCTCGCGTGTTTCCTTTAGAGAATCGAAACGGCCGCGCTCCGGCTCGGGCACGAAGGCCAGCGCAAGGGCCAGCAGAAAGCCCGGTACCGCCGCCACGTAAAAGGGAAATCGCCAACCGTGCACCGGGCCCAGCTTGCCTCCCAGCAGATACCCCGCGGCGGTGCCTACCGGGATCGCCAGGTAGAAGATGCCCAGAATGCGTCCGCGCTTTTGCTCGGGAAAAAGATCGGCGACGAAGGTGGGAGCGATGGTCACGAAGGTGGCTTCGCCGATTCCCACCAGGGTGTGGCGCAGCAGCAATTCTCCGTAGGTGTGCGTGACCGCGGTCAGCAGGGTGAGCCCGCTCCAGAAAATGGCGCCCAGAATAATGATCAGCTTGCGCGAGTACCGGTCGGCCAGAGGCCCGACGAAGGGCGCGGCGATCATGTAGAAAATCAGAAACGCACTGGTGAGATATCCGAGCTGAGCGTTGCTGAGATGAAATTCCTCCCGCACCAGGGGCTGCACCGCAAACAGGACGGAGCGGTCGATGTAGTTGAGGAAGTTGAGCGTGGTCAGCAGGACCAGCGCCGTCCAGGGATAAAGTTTGCGTTGGGTCACTTGGGGAAGGAATATAACATGCACGCAAATCCACAGGGTGTCATCCGAGCGAAGCGGATCGATTCGGAACGAATCGGTCAGCGCAGTCGAAGCACCCTACCTCAGCACGAACTGTCCAGAGCGAGATCTCAATCATCCGGGAAACCATTCCTGGAGAAGAGGAAGCCATCATGCACCAGCATTTCTCTGCTGATAGGAGTCCTTCGACTCCGCCAGCACTTCGCGTTGCGAAGTACTTGCTGCGCTCAGGGTGACAGCCGCGGGAAAAATCTCACCCGCGTCTCTTCCCTTTCGGCCGCGGCCAACTGGCCACCACGACAGTCGAGATTCCGCCGCGCGGGCGGAAATCTCCCTTGACCTCAGCCCACACCGGCTGGGCCCAGCGCACCACGTCTTCGAGTACGCGGTTTACGATGTTCTCCTGGAAGATTCCCAGATTGCGGTAGCTCTGCAAATATTCCTTCAACGACTTCAGCTCCAGGCAATGCTGGTCCGGCATGTAGCGGATGGTGACCGTGCCGAAATCGGGCAAGCCGGTCTTGGGACAAACCGAGGTAAATTCCGGGTCGTCCACCACGATCTCATAGCCGGGGAACTGGTTGGTCCAGGTTTCGATGGCGGGAAACTTGTGGTCGAGGCCGGCTGCGGCGTGGGCCTCGGTGTAACGTGGCTTCGGCATCACACTATTGTAACCAGACTCTTGTAGCGCCGGCGTCCCGCCGGCTGTTCGGCGGGCATCCCTTCGGCTTCGCTCAGGGCAGGCTCTGCCCGTCGCCTTGTAACCCTCAACTTCTCCCAAAATCGCACCCCGACCAGGAACCGGTGGCACGCTCCATTCTTCGGGGACTTTGCTCGCCGTTGCGAGGGCGGGACGCCCTCGCGACAGCCGGCAGGATGCCGGCGCTACAAACTCATGGCGTTCTTCGGCGGGCTTTGCCCGCCCATCGGGCAGCCTGCCGGCGTTACAAATCCGATTCCTTGTCCCAATCTCGCGCATCTAAGTACTTAACGCGGTTAAGGTTGGGCTCAGGCGTGCGGTGATACATTATCTAGCGGCAACATGCCATTGACGGCAAACAACAACGGGTTTTTCGGCCGGCATCGCTGGCTGGTGTGGGCAGCGGGAATTGCTGTCGCCGTATTGCTGCTGGCTTCATTTATGTCGCGCGACGACGCTATTCCAGTGCGCGCCGCGACGGTGGAGCGGAGCACGATTCGCAGCGTGATTTCGACCAACGGAAAAGTGGAACCGCTACAGAGTTTTGAAGCGCACGCACCGGTCGGCACCACAATAAAGAAGTTGCTGGTCAAGGAAGGCGATCGCGTCAGAAAGGGACAACTCCTGGCCCAACTGGACGACGCCGACGCCCGAAGCCAGGCGGCTCGGGCCCTGGCCCAGGTCCGCGCATCTCAGGCGGAAGTAAGCGCCATGGAGCGGGGCGGGAATCGCGAAGAAGTTTTGACCCTCGAAGCCCAACTGGTGAAGTCCCGCAACCAGCGTGACACGGCGCAACGTAATCTCGAGGCCCTGAAGCGCCTGCAGCAGCAGGGCGCCGCTTCACCCGGCGAAGTGACGCAGGCCGAAGATCAGCTCGCGGGAGCGGAAGCTGACCTCAAGCTGGTACAGCAGAAACAGAAAGAACGTTACTCTCAGCCCGAGATTGCTCATGTGGAGGCGCAACAGGCGGAGGCGCAAAGCGCCTATGCGGCGGCAGAAGACAATCTTCGTCAACTGAATATTCGCGCACCCTTCGATGGAATTGTCTATTCCCTTCCCGTGCACCAAGGGGCGTACGTCAATCCCGGAGACCTGGTATTGCAGGAGGCCGACCTGTCGAAAGTTCTGGTGCGCGCTTACGTGGACGAACCCGACGTAGGCCGCCTGGCGCGCGGGCAGAGAATCGATCTCACCTGGGATGCAGTCCCCGGACGTACCTGGCAGGGTTCGGTAAGCACTATACCGTCCACGGTGAAGCTTTTGGGGACGCGAAACGTGGGAGAAACCACCTGCATCGTGGATAACCAGGACTTCAAGCTCCTGCCCAACATCAATGTCGGAGTCACAATCGTGACCGCAGAGCACCCGAATGCGCTCACCATGCCGCGCGAAGCGATTCGCCTGGATGACGGCAAAACTTTCGTCTATCAGATCGTGAACAATGAGTTACAGCGGCGGGACGTTCAGACCTCGATCTCGAATCTGACGCAGGTAGAAATCGCCAGCGGGGTTGCCGAGAAAGCATTGCTGGCTCTGGCTTCGACCAACTCCAAGCCGCTGCGTGAAGGCGCGGCTGTGAAAGTAGTTCGATAGGTCTAATTAGCGATGAAATTGCGCATTATTATCCTGTTCCTGGCTTTGTTCTCCGCCGCAGCGGTAGCGGCAGGCGACGATTCCGCTCCCGCCCTGCTGGCGGCCGGGAGGGCCGACGATGCCATCAATACTCTCCGCTCCAAAATCACCTCCTCGCCCAGCGATGCCGAGGCCCATAATCTGTTGTGCCGCGTCTATTTTTCCATGGGCGATTGGGACCGCGGCATTGCGGCCTGCGAGAAGGCGGTTGCGCTTGATCCCGGCAACAGCCGTTACCACATGTGGCTGGGGCGGATTTATGGCGAGAAGGCGGACACGGCGAATTTCCTGAGCGCAGCGTCTCTGGCCGGCAAAGTACGCAACGAGTTCGAAGCGGCAGTCAGACTGGATCCGAACAACGTGGAAGCGCGCAGCGACCTGGGCGAATTTTATCTGGAAGCGCCCGGCATCGTCGGTGGCGGTCGCGATAAGGCGGAAGCACAGGCCCAGGCGCTGGCTGCGCTTGATCCCGCCAAAGCCGACTATCTCAAGGGACGGCTCGCCGAGAAAAGAAAAGACTTCGCCGCCGCGGAACGGGAATACCGTGCCGCGATTGAAGCCAGTCACGGCAGCGCCCTGACCTGGTTCAACCTGGCGCTGTTTTTCCGCCATCGCGAGCGCTGGAGCGATATGGAAGACGCCATCAATCACGCCGTCTCGGCGCAAGTGGACCGTCCGGAAATCATCATGGAGTCGGGAGAAGTTCTGCTGCGCAGTGGCCGCAACTTCCCGGCGGCGGTCCAGTATTTGCGCCGTTATCTGGCCCTGAATTCCAAAGTCGAAGAAGCTCCGGCATTCAAGGCCCACTACCTGCTGGGCAGCGCCCTCGAAAAACAGGGAGACAAGCAGGGAGCGGCCCAGGAATATCGCGCCGCGTTGTCTCTGGCCCGAAATTTTTCGCGCGCCCAGGAAGCTCTGGACCGGCTCAACCGTTGAGCGTTGCCCACGTAGGCCCGGACGCCTCGTCCGGGCGGGCGAGCAACGCTCACCTCGGTTTTCTGTGTTCCAGAAAAACGTGATGCGCATCTTCAAGCGAGCGCAATCATCAGCCGGGCTTCGCCCGGCCGGGCGGGCGAGGGCACGCGCCCCTGCGTGAGATCATTGATCACAATCCCATGAGCACAATCCCATTGAATTTCCTTTGGAAGGTGAAGAGATGAACCTTGCTCATCGCTGCGTTCCGCGTCTTTGTGGCTTCCTGATCGTTGCCTGTCTCGCCTTGCCCCGGTTGGCCGCCGAGCCCTTGCCGCTGAAGCGCGCGGTGGAACTGGCGCTGGCCCACAGCACCACCGCGGCTTCGGCCCATGCTGATGAGCAGCGCGTCTTTGCTTCGTACCGCGAAGCGCGAAACCAGTACATCCCCCAGTTCATTCTGGGCTCCGGGCTGGGACAGTCATGGGGATACCCATTGACCCTGGAAGGCTCGGCGCCCTCGATCGTCAACCTGAACAGCCAGTCTGCGGTATTCAATCCCTCGCTGCGGGATTTTGTCCGCGCCGCCAAAACGGACTGGAGCGCGGCTACTCTGCAGAGCAAAGACCAGCGCAACCAGGTGATTCAGGACACCGTGCTGAGTTATGCCGAACTGAGCAAGTGGGAGGCACTGGTGGGACACTTGCAAGAGGAACACGCCGCCGCGCTCCAGACCGAGCAGCAGGTCGGCGAGCGCATCAAGGAGGGCGTGGACAGCCCGATCATGCAGAGCAAGGCGCATCTCAGCACGGCGCGCCTGCGCTTGCGCCTGGCCGAAGCGCAAGGCGCCATCGACGTCATCCGCAACCGGCTTTCGCACCTGACCGGGCTTCCGGCGGCCGCCATTGAAACGGAGTCAGAATCGATGCCTCCATTCCCGGAAGTAAAGCAGGAAGATGATCTGGCGGGAAAGGCGTCGCAGATCAGCCCCGGCGTGCAGGCGGCGGAAAGCCGCGCGGCCGCGGAGAGTCTGCGGGCCCGCGGCGAGCACCGCGCCATGCTGCCATCGGTGGACTTCGCGGCGCAGTACGCTCTGCTCGCCGCCTACAACAACTACCAGGATTTTTTCCAGCCCGGCAGCTTCCAGCGCCACAACGCCACCATCGGAGTATCCATAAAATTTCCCCTCTTCAGTGCCACGCAGCGCGCCCGCGCCGATGCAGCCGATGCCCTCGCCTTGAAGGCTAAAAAGGATGCGGAAACAGCGAAGAACCAGGTCTCGGAAGAAACCCTGCGCCTGCAGCGCTCGGTGGAACAAATGGCTGCCGCCAAAGAAGTGGCTGACCTTGAATATCAGGTCGCGCAATCCAATCTGGAATCGCTGCGCGTGCGGGTGGATGCCGGAAGCGCTGCCTGGCATGACGTTCAGGATGCGCGGGAGCAGGTCAACGAGCGTTACAATTCTTTACAAGACGCAAACTTTGAGCTGGAACGGGCCCGCATCACACTGTTGCGTGCCACCGGCGAGCTGGCCAGTTGGGCGGGCGCCGGCCAATGATCGACAGCGTACATAACCTCAAGACTGGAAAGGATTTGCAGGACCGCGCAAGCGCTGGCGGATGTACCTTGAATGTACTGGGGGCACGAGTAAAATTCGCGCCAAAATGTTAAACTAACTTACTCACAACTATGCCTTTAAAAACACTTTTTCTGAATCCGCCTTCGTTTGAAAATTTCGACGGTGGCGCCGGTTCGCGGTGGCCCGCCACACGCGAAATTGAGTCTTACTGGTATCCCGTCTGGCTGGCCTATCCCGCCGGCATGCTGGAAGGAGCGCGCCTGGTCGATGCTCCTTCGCATCACGTTTCCGCCGAGGAGACCATCAGGATTGCCCAGGACTACGAGTTTCTGGTTCTTTACACCAGCACACCTGGATTCCCCGGGGACATCGGGCTGGCACAGGCGATCCGGAACGCCAACCCCAAGATCAAGATTGCGTTCGTGGGACCGCATGTCACGGTGCTGCCGGAACGCACCTTGAAGGATTGTCCGGCCATCGATTTCGTCTGCCGCAAAGAGTTTGATTACTCGGTGGTCGAATTCGCACAGGGCAAGCCGCTCGATGAAATCCTCGGAATTTCCTATCGGAAAAATGGTGTCGTGGTCCACAATCCTGACCGGCCGCAGATTCAGGACCTTGACGCTCTGCCCCACGTCACCGATATCTACTATCGCGATCTCGATCCGCGGCGTTACACCGTGCCCTTTCTGCTGCATCCCTATGTGGCGCTGTATTCAACCCGCGGATGCCCGGCGCAGTGCACCTTCTGCCTCTGGCCGCAGACCACCAGCGGTCACGCCTGGCGCAAACGCTCCACCGACGACGTGGCCCGTGAGATGGCCAAGGCTAAGGAATACTGGCCCTGGGTCAAGGAGTTCTTTTTTGACGATGACACCTTCAACATTCAGAAGGCGCGCACGGTTGAACTCTGCGCCAAGCTGAAGCCGCTGAATCTGACGTGGTCCTGCACGTCGCGCGTTACCACCGATTACGAGACCCTGAAGGCGATGAAGGAAGCCGGCTGCCGCCTTTTGATCGTGGGCTATGAATCCGGCGACCAGCAGATTCTTAAGAACATCAAGAAAGGCGCCACCATCGAGCGCGCCCGCCAGTTCACCAAGGATTGTCACAAGCTTGGACTGGTCGTCCACGGCGATTTCATCCTGGGCTTGCCCGGCGAGACCCCGGAAACTATCAACAATACGATTGCCTTTGCCAAGGAACTGGACGTCGAAACCATCCAGGTATCGGTGGCGCACGCTTATCCCGGCACTGAATTGTACGAGTACGCCATGAAGAACGGTTTCATGGTAGCGGACTCCAAAATGGTGGATGAAGGCGGCCACCAGATGGCGCAGATCCAGTATCCCGGGCTGCCGGCCGATGAACTTATGGAGTCGGTGCACCGTTTCTACGACGAATACTATTTCCGGCCCAAGGCCATCTATCGCATCCTGAAGAAGGCGGCATTCAACAGCGGAGAGCGCAAGCGCCTGTACAAGGATGCCAGGAGCTTCCTGAAACTCCGCGCCTCGCGCAACAAGTGGGTGAAGGAAAAGCGCGAGCGCGGCGACTCCGCGAGCGTGGCCGAACCCGCCAAGGCCTAAAGGCGAAAGAAAGACCGTGTGACGTTTCGCAAGTATCTGGTGCTGGCCGGTGTCACCTTATTCGCCGCGATCGGCGATACCTTTCTCGCGCGCGGCATGAAGCAGGTCGGCAACATTTCCCTGCACAGCCTGCCCGATCTGGTCTTCACCATTCTGGATCCCTGGGTCGCCTTGGGGATCTTGTTTCTGCTGGCATTTTTCGCCGCCTACATGACGGCCCTCTCCTGGGCTGATCTCACCTATGTGTTGCCCGCCACTTCCCTGGGATATGTATTGCTGGCCCTCATCGCCAAATTTTATCTGCATGAACAAGTCAGTACCCTGCGCTGGGTCGGGATCGGCCTGATCTCGGCTGGAGTTGGGTTCGTGACCCAGGGCCCGGCCCTGACTCGCCATCCCGCTCATGAGGATCAACCGCAGAGAGAAGTTGAGCCCGTGGGTTCGAGGGTCGAGCCATGAAACACGCTTACACCTGGGGCGCAATCATGGTGGTTGTCCTGGCCTCCACCACTGGGGACGTGCTGCTCTCCCGCGCCATGAAGAAAGTAGGCGATGTGGGAAATCTCTGGCGCCGCTCCGGGTTGGCCACGGTAGTGTGGCACATCCTGCGCCGTCCCAGCTTCATGGTGGGAATTTTCATGATGGCCGTGGCGTTTTTCAGCCTGCTTTTTGCCCTCTCCTGGGCGGACGTGAGCCTGGTGGCTCCTGCCTCCGCTTCCCTCACTTTCGTGGCCAACGCCGTGGCCGCGAAGATCTTCCTGCATGAACGGGTTGATCACCGCCGCTGGATAGCTGCCCTTCTGGTAGCTGGCGGCGTAGTGCTGCTGGCGGCCTAGAAACATCCCTCCTTCGCGCATCAACTGTATTGCTCACAACTCAGACGCAAGTCAATTGGCGCAAATACCATGGAACTTCTGGCCTTTGTCGGGCGTATGGGCCTTAGGTGGTGAGAAGATGTCCACCAAAACATCCCTAACATTCGTTTATGTTTTCCTTTTTGTATCGCCCTGTCTCGCCGCGGATAGGATGGTGCCGGTTGACGGCGCCCCTATTCACATCTCTGAGTCTGGCGCCGGTTCCACAGTCATATTCGAGTCGGGTATGGGAGAAGGCACCGCAACCTGGAACGACGTACTTCCTGCAATCGCGAAATTTGCACACACCGTAGCCTATGACCGTCCCGGAATCGGCCAGTCACCAACGACCACTCGACCGCGCCGGGTGACGCGGATGGCTGCCGATCTTCACGACCTTCTGCACACGGCAAGAATCGCGCCTCCTTACGTGCTCGTCGGCCATTCCTTGGGCGGTGCGATCATTCAAGTCTATGCTCATCGGTACCCGCGAGAGGTTGCAGGCCTGGTTTTTGTCGATCCTGAGGATGGAAGGCTCATTCAGCTGTTGCATTCGCGGATGAGTGCTGACGACTGGGCCTCCCGCCGGAAAGCTTTGGACCAGGCTCTTCCCAAAATGCCGCCGGCAATACGAGCGGAACTGAAAGCCGCCGACGAGAGCGGGAAGGCCGTCTCCCAATCGGCCCACCTTCCACCTGTACCTGTCGTTATCCTGTCCGGTACAAAAAAGAATCCTGAGTTTCCCGGGAACCCCCTCGAACAGGATCTAAAGTTAGAACTTCACAACGACCTGGTTGCTCAAACTCCCGGTGCGAAGCATATCCTCGTCCCCAAATCTCGGCATTACATTCAGAACGATGACCCGGAGGTTGTGATCCAGGCAGTGCTGGAGGTGCTGAGAACAGCGAAGGGGACAGCAAAAGCAAACCCGTTGAAATCGGGCAATCGCCATCGTACTCGTTGGGCAGCAACTCGTGAAAATTCGGACGGAATACAAGCCAATGAATCACGGGCAGCGGATTAAATACATGGTCGACTGGTCGGCCGTCAGTCGAGTAAATGTCCCTCGCGGCCAGCGAATCTGACACACGAAGTAAAAACCACACGAAAAAAACCGCCAACTGTCTTCGCCCCTTGGCGTGCCGCGATCAGGATATCTCTAGGGTTACTAAAGTCCATCACGAAGGTTACTTTTTCTAAACCAGCTGGTTGTTAGAGAATACGTGTGAGCGGATTCACCTAACGTATTGATAACAAAGCTTCTCGTGGAAGTTTGAAAGCGAGAGCTACAACCTCACGCGGGGTTGGAACAATCCTATTGAAGGGGTTGCGAACAGCGAAGGTTTTGCAGACGCGGAGGAAGTCGAATTGCCGGGCCCAAATTCATTTTCGCCGCAGGGGAGGGCGTCCAAGACCAGGAACCTGGGGCGGGCGATGTTCTTTCTCGGACTGGCATTCGTCATAGCTTGCCTGGCCAGTTCCAGAGCCTATGGCGACGTGGGCGTGGTACTCAACGAGTCGCTCGACACCAGCGTCGCCCGAATCACGGGCTCGGGGCACAGCGCGGTTTACTTTTCGCGCATTTGTCCGGCGTCTCCGGTCAAGCTTCGGCTCTGCCTTCCCGGAGAGCAGGGCTCGGTCATGAGCAACTACACCACCCTGGGCGAAGATCAACCCTTTGAATGGAACGTGGTGCCCCTCAGCGTGTACCTGTACGGGGTCGAAAACCCGCGCTATCGGCCGATCGTGGGCTCGCAGAAGATCAAGCGCGTGCTGGAAGAACGATACCGCGAGAATTACCTGGCGGACTACTGCGCCAGCCAATCCTGCCAGACCAGCAACAAGGCGGAGTGGCGGGAGATGGTGGGCGCCACTCTCTCGCGAAGCATGTACATTTTCGTGGTCGCCACAACCGTCGAGCAGGACCTCGCCCTGATCGAACAATTCAATTCGCTTCCCAACGAAAACCACTTCAACGGCATGACCCGCAACTGCGCCGATTTCACGCGGCGCGTGATCAACACGTATTTTCCCAACGCGACGGGGCCCGATTACATTAACGACTTCGGCATGACCAGCCCGAAGGCCATCGCCCGCTCCTTCACGCGCTACGCGAAACGGCATCCCGAGGCGGATTTCCGGGTACTGCATTTTGCCCAGGTGCCGGGCACCATCAAACGCAGCAGCGAGTGCCGCGCCGGGACCGAGCAGTTGGTCCGTTCCAAGAAGCTGCTGGTGCCCATGTTGATTTTTGCCGACCATGTGCTGCCCTTTGTGGCAGCTTCCTACATCCTCACCGGGCGCTTCAACCCGCAACGCGAACTGGAGAAACATCCGACCATCGAGGCCACGGAGGCGGAGTATCAAATCAAGCAGGCCCGGGCCGCAAATAACGACGCTCGGGTCGAGAAACTCGAAGCTGACACGAATCAACAGCGCGCCCGGGTACTGGGAACGGCGGGGGAATGGAAGCTGTATCGAGCGGCCTTCGCCTCCATGGTCGCCGAATCCGCCGCGGAGCAGGGCGCCTCGACCAGCGGGTCATTGAGCATGAGTGGTTCTTTGAAGAAGTTCTTCCGGAAGCTGGACGAGGCCGGCACCGCTGTGGCGGACCGCAATGGCGCACTCTGGATGGAGTTTTCGGATGGTGACGAGTCATCCCGGATTGGCCTGAGCGCCAACAACGTCTTCAGTTCAGGCACGGACACAGACCTGGCCTACCAACTGGTTCTAGCCCGCGTCGGGCACGTCCTGAAAAGTCCCAAACACAGCCGCGAGAGCATGGTGGAATTCAAGAAGGACTGGAACCTGCTGCAATCCGTCCGCTCCAACCGCGCCAGCGCTTTCGCCAAGGCTGCGCCCGCCTCCGGCCTCGGAGACAGTGAACTGCCCGGCACCGAATAATACCGCGCCCTGCCAGAGCGCAAAACATTTCCTATCTAGTGCAAAGCAATTCAACCCAGGCGGCCGCTTGTCCCTTTGCGTCCTTTGCGGTTCTTCTTTTGCGACCTTTGCGGTTTAAGATTTGCGTGTGTGACATAGGGCGAGCTCAAACCCTTTACCGCAAAGGTCGCAAAGAAGAAACGCAAAGGACGCAAAACGAACCAGGGCGTCATCGAAATTTCATCACTCCACTGCCTGTCTTTCTTGCTATGATTCTCTTCCTGCCATGCGTTGTGTCCGCAGATGCGTCCGGATTGTTCCGCTGTTCCTGACGTTTGTCCTGGCGTTTGGAGAAGCAGGTTCGCCAGGTCCCGTGATTTCAACTGAGAGTCGCGCCGCCGCGCCCGCCATGGTTATCGGTTTCGTCGGGGGTTTCGTCAAGCACAATGATCGCGTGCACAGCACGGTGCAGGTCGTCGAACACCTGCGCAACGAATACCCCGATGGCGTTTATGTACAGAGTTTCGCGAATCGTCACCGCGACCGGGCCTACAAGGAAGTTCTGCGGCGCCTGGACGGAAACCACGACGGTAAGTTGTCAGCGGAGGAAAAACAGCAGGCCCGCATCATCATCTTCGGGCACAGTCGGGGCGCGTCCGAGACTGTATCTCTGGCGCGCGCGCTCCAACGCGACGGCATTCCCGTTCTGCTCACCGTCCAGGTGGACAGCGTGGCCAAGATCGGCCAGAACGATGCCCTGATTCCCGCCAACGTGGAACAAGCGGTAAATTTCTACCAGCCCCATGGCATCGTGCATGGGCGTCCCCAGATTCGGGCTGCGGACCCGGCACGGACTGAAATTCTGGGTAACTACCGCTACGACTACAAGGCCAATCCCATCAGCTGCGAAGGATACCCCTGGTTCGATCGCTTCCTGGTAAAGGCACACACCGAAATTGAGTGCGATCCCAAGGTGTGGAGCCAGGTGGAGTCGTTGATCTACTCGAAACTCTCCCCGGAAGCGCGCAACACCGCCGCACGCTGAGAATACGTGGGGACAGCCGCCCTCGGCTGTCCAGTCGAGCGCAGCTCGACCATCTCTTGCGGGAAGGCAAATAGCGGAGCTTCGCTCCGCTGGACAGCCGAGGGCGGCTGTCCCCACGTGGGTTACGGCTAGCCGAACAACCGCATGAATCCTGACGGTGCCAGGTCCGGCACCAGGAAGGCGGCATCGCGGCGCCCGGCAACCCGGGCCACGCATTGCGCGGCCGCGTAGCCGCTCCGTACTGCGCCTTCCATGGTGGCCGGCCATCCCGTGGCCGTCCAGTCTCCCGCCAGAAAGATGCGGGGCCACACCGTCTCGGGACTCGGCCGCTGCGATTCGATGCCCGGGCGGGGGGAGTAGGTAGCGTGGACTTCCTTGATCACCGTGGACTTCACCAGGTTCGCGGCCCGCGCCCCGGGAAAAAACTCGCGCAGTTCGGCCAGCGCCAGATCGATAATTTCCTGCCGCGATTTCTCGACCAGAGTCTTCGACGAGCTCACTACCAGTTCGACATAACTATTCTCCGGGCCTGCGCCCGGCGTCCCCAGCAGCTTCGATTTGTGGAACATCCACTGAATGGTGCGATCGAGCAGCACGGCGTGGTCAAGCTCGGTGATCTGGCGATCGAACCACATATGAATTCCTGTGATCGGCGAAGTCTCGAAGCGGCTCAGGGTCTGTCGCAGTGGCTCTGCCGCCGAAGTGTCTGGCAACATCCGTGACAACACGTCGAAGGGCACGGCAAAAATCACAAAGTCGAAGCTCTCTTCTCCTCCCGGCAGAATCAGCTTCACGTCGGCAAACTCTGCCCGGAAGGATTCCGCTGCGGCGCGAAACCGCACCTCTCCTGCGCGCGCCATCATGTAGTCTCCAGCCCGGTTGTAAAGCTCGGTCAGGGGAACCGTGGGCACGCCCATGCGTCCCGCGGTCCGGGATTTCAGAAATGATTCGCGCATGACCTGGGCGGCGTAAGGGACGGAGATCAGGTCAATCTCCTCATTCAGCGCGCTGACCAGCACCGTCTTCCAGAAACGATCGATGGCACGCTCGGTTTGCCCGTGGCGGCGCAGCCACTTCAGAAAGGATTCTCCGGTGTCGCGCGGCGCGATGGGAGTTAAAGCCGCCAGCCCTGCCGCTATGGAAAGCTTGTCCGTAAGATTGAGACATGACGCGCGCAGAAAAGCGGGCGCCGTATGCAGAGGAGCAGGCAGAGTCGAAGGTTTGATCACCGAGGCACGCCCGCCGGGCTCGAGAAAAGTCATGCGGTCATACCAGCGGATTTTGTCCTCGACGCCGATGCGCCGGTAAAACTCGATCAGGTTGGTGCAACATCCGAGCAGCACGTGCTGGCAGTTGTCCACAACTTCCCCGGTGCCAGGGTGTTGATAGGACGACGCCCGGCCGCCCAGATAGGCACGCCGTTCGAACAGGCTGACACGAAAGCCACTTTCGGCCAGCGCGCTGCCGGCAGCCAATCCTGCAAGGCCGCCTCCTACCACTGCTACTTTTGGGGATTGTGTCCAGCGCTCCGTCATCAAGCCAGGCGTTTCACCAGACCCTTTCCCAGGATGATGACTTTCTCTCTTACCGTGAGCTTGATCTTCTTGCCGAAGACGTCATACTTGCGCTCCGAGATTTTTTCCAGCAGGCGCCGGTAAATGCTGACCAGCACCCAGAGCGCGGGCTGGCTGTCCTCGTCGATGAGAAGCATGAGTTCGCCGGCGGCGCCGTAGTATTCACGGGCGCGGTCGGCTTCGGCCGCCAGCAGCCAGCGCAGGCGCTCCGGAATCGCCGCCTGGCGAAATTCCGAGGGCGCAATCTTGAAGCGGTCGAGATCTTCGGCGGGAAGATAAATCCGGCCCATGCCGGCGTCTTCCTGAATGTCGCGAATGATATTGGTGAGCTGAAAAGCCAGACCAAGATTTTCTGCCAGCCCTTCGGCAGCGGGATCGCTATAGCCAAATATCCGAATGCAGACCAGACCGACCACCGAGGCCACCCGATAGCAATAAAGACGCAGATCGCTGAAGGTGCCGTAAAGCACCTGGGGCGCGTCCGCTGAAGATGAATCCGCCGCACTGTCCTGAATATCCATGCCGGTGCCATAGGCCAGCTGATCGAGCAGTTCGACGGGGATCTTAAAGCGCCGCTGGGTGTCGGTCAGGGCGAGCAGCACGGGATCGTCGGTAGGATGACCAGATTCGGCGCGGTGAAAGGCATCCAGCCACGCCTCCAGCCTTTGCCGTCGTTCATAAGAAGGCTGGGTAAAGTCGTCGGCAATGTCGTCGCAGCGGCGCATGAAGGCGTACACCGCGCACAACGCCTGGCGCTTGGCGTGGGGCAAGACGAGAAATGCGTAATAGAAATTCTTGGCCGCCGATCGGGTGATACTGCGACATACGGAATATGCGACCGCGATTTGCGACGAGGTCGGCGAAAATGGCGACGGCATCGGCTGCACGGCGGCGCTCATATCCGGCTCCCCAACCGGCTCACCCCCCGCCTCCCCAGCAGCTTCCCCAATGCGGCCCGGGCCACCAGCGCCAGTTTGCGGGTCTTTGAGATGGCGGGACGGCGCCCCAGCACAGCATGGCCCTGGCGCTCGATGGCGTTCAGAATTTCCTGCCCGCCGCGGCTGAACAACTCGATATCGACCGCGAGCTCGCGGTCCACCAGTTGGATCAGGGGCAAGCCGCGCTCAAACCACTGCCGGGCCCGCTCCACCTCGAAGCCCATCATTCCACGGAATTCCGGGGTGTTGCGGCCCGCGGAAATATCGTCTTCAAGCACACGATGGTGGCGCAAGTCCTCCAATGGCAGGTAGATTCGTCCCTTGGCATAGTCATCGCTTACGTCTTGCCAGAAATTGGCCAATTGCAGCGCGGTACAGGTGAAATCAGAAAGCGCCTGCCGATCAGGATCGCGATATCCGCAGAGGTAGAGAACCAGATGGCCTACCGGATTCGCCGAATAGCGGCAGTAGCCGAGCAGATCTTCGAAGGATTCGTAGCGCGTGACGGTCTGGTCCTGGCGGAAGGCTTTCAACAGATCGTCGAAAGGCTCTTTGGGGATATCAAATTTCCGCACGGTCTCTGCCAAAGCGACGAAGACCGGGTGCCGTGGTGTGCCGGCATAGCAGGCATCGAGTTCCGACTGCCACTGGTCGAGCATTTCGAGAGACGCATCGGGATCACCGACCTCGTCGCCCAGATCATCTGAAATGCGACAGTAGGCATAGACATTGAAAAAGTGCTGACGCAGGCGCTGGGGCAGGAACCAGGTAGCGACGGAGAAATTCTCGTAATGACTGCGGGCCAGGCTGCGGCAATACTCCTGAGCGTCGGCCCGGGTAGGCGCTTGCTCCGGGATGGCATAACCCGGAGGAAGCCGCTTCCATCCGTCAGCAACCGCGAAGGACGCGGTACGGGAGTCGTTGCTGGCTATGGATGACATGTCAGTTTCGTGCTCCCCGTGTGTGAAAGTGCGGATCGTCAATCGTGGGATGTCCCCAGTAATGTCTCTACCAGAAGATAGAGAACGGGTACCGTCCCGCTGCCCCTTAAGGCCGTTGCTAACCTCGAGCTATGATCAGGCCAGTCTGATCGGGCCTCAGTGCCCTGGAATGATGGCCGTCTTGATATCACCGTTGCGGTTCAGCATGTGGCGGAGGACTTGCTGCAACCGCGATAGGGGTGCTTCTCCGGTGATGTAGTCCGTAGAGCGAATCTTCTTTTCGGCGATCAGGGCAAACGCCTTGCGCACCGTTTCCGGCGTGTGATGGAACGTCGCCTTCAGCGTGACTTCCGAATAGTGCAGGCGGTTGGTATCCATCTGGACCTTGGTGCCGCTGGCACACCCGCCGAAGAAGTTGACGGTGCCGCCCTTGCGCACCATGTCGATGGCCCACTCCCAGGCTTCAGGCCGGCCGACAGCCTCCACCACCACATCGCTGCCGCGCTTTTCGGGAGAAATCAGGCGGACCGCTTCCACCGCGTCTTTTACCTTCGTGATCTGCACCACTTCATGCGCGCCCATGCGCTTGGCGGCCGCCACCTGGGAATCGCGCTTGACCACGGAAATAACATTGCATCCGGTGGCCTTAGCCACCTGCACAAACATCAGGCCGATCGGCCCGCCGCCTATGACGGTGACAGTGTCTCCGATTTCGACGCCGGTCTCGTGCAGTCCGCGCAGCACGCAAGCCAACGGCTCCACCATGGCCGCTTCTTCGTAGGTCACGTCGGCGGGGACCGCCAGCATGTTGGTTTCAACGATGCGGCGTGGAATGCGAATGTACTCGGCGTAAGCGCCGTTGTTGAACAGCAGGTCTTCGCAGAGATTTTCCTGATGCTTGGAACAGTAGAAGCACATCTGGCAGGGTGCCGAGTTCAGCGCCACCACCCGCATGCCCTTCTTGAAGCCACGGACACCGTGCCCGACTTCTTCAATCACTCCGGCCAATTCGTGTCCAAAGAGGGCCGGGGGCACGATCATGCGCGCGTGATAGCCACGCTGGTAAACTTTCAGGTCGGTGCCGCAAGTCAACGCGACTTGCACTTTAACCAGTACTTCCCCGTCGCCTACGCGAGGGATGGGTACTCTTTCAATTTTTACGTCCTCTTTGCCATAGAGGACGGCTGCTGTCATCTTACCGTTCACGCTCGGATTCCTTCCCACGAGCTGCCCGGTTGAATCGCTATTTTCATAGAATCAGGTTGGGGGTGGGCAGCCAGGTTCAGAGCTTCGACGCTCCTGGACAACGAGAATCGATGCGAAATCAACCGTTCCAGATCCATTTCACGGTTCATAACAAACTGCACCGAATCCTTTTGCAGATCGACCGAAGCGCTATACGACCCCAACAGCGTTTTTTCATCTACACAAACTGCTCCAGGGTCAAACGTTGACTCCCCATGAACGGTTTGCGCGAACAGCAAGACCCGGCCTCCAGGACGCACCGCATCCATCGCAGTCCGGATCAAACTATTACCACCGACCGCCAGGATGGCTGCATCTGCGCCGCGTCCTTCGGTCTGCTCACGCACCGCTTTCACCACATCGGTTCGCGAGGCATCAATGCTGTTCCCCAAGCCGTAACTTGTAGATATTGTAAGCCTTTGGGGATACAAATCGGAAGTGACTACCGTGGCGCCAGCCCGTTTAGCCAATACACTCAATATGATACCGATGGGACCCTGACCTATTACTACAACCGTCTCATCCGCCTGTAATCCCAATCTTTGGATTCCCTTCATACAGGTATTGATGGGCTCTACAAAACAAGCTTGTTCGTAAGAAACATTTTCCGGAATGGGAACCGTGCCTCGACGCGCAATCCAGTCCATGACCCGGACATATTCCGCGAAGCCTCCGCCCGAAGGTTCGAAGCCGGCGGTGCAGCCCACTTTCTTGTAGGTCTCGCACTGGGCAAATGTCTTATGCCGGCAGTAGTAGCAATTCCCGCACGGAATGTGGTGGAACACGACCACCCGGTCGCCGGGTCGAAAGTCGAGCACACCCGCGCCCACGGCGGCGACCATGCCGGCTGTCTCGTGACCAAAAATGCGGGGCGCGGAGTGCGAGCCGGTGGCGATTTTTTTCAGGTCAGTGCCGCAGATCCCGCAAGTATGGACCCGGAGGAGCAATTCGCCGGGGCCGATCGCCGGTACCGGGACGGTTTCCAGACGAACGTCATTCACCCCGCGATAAACGGCGGCCAGCATGGTGGCAGGAATGGCCTGCTTGTTTTCTTCGATCGCGAATTGTCCGGCCATGACCATGTCGAATCTAAACGCGCTGCGGCAAACTAATTCCTGCCTCCGGCGCTGGGACGGAGGTCCGACTCCGGGTTGCCCTCTTCTTCTTCGGGTTCCTGGTTGTACTGTTCCAGCCAGGCGCAAAGAGCAACCGCTGCTTTGTCGCTGTTCTGTGCGAGCCGAAATACCCTGAACCAAAGCCAGGGGCGGAGGGCCACGAACCCGGCAAAAGCCGCAGTGCGGAACTGTCCAGCGCCAGTGACGAACTGACTGAGCGGCGGCATCTCAAAATCGGCTTCGTCGGAAATAGCTTTGAGTCCCACGAAGGTGATGTCGTGTGCCTGGGCTCCTCGCGCCACCGCCGCTGCCTCCATATCGACCGCGTGAGCCCAGTAGGTATCGGCCAACTTGGCTTTCTGCTGGACGCTGACCGGTTGATCAACGCTGACCAGCACCCAATGCCCCACCGCGGCTTCAACCCGGCTTCCATCTTTGGCGTCGATGACGCAGACCGGAGCCAGCACCGTGCCCACCTTCAGCGTGGAATCAAGCGCTCCGGCGAAGCCGACAGACTGCACCAGGACCGGTGCATACAGACTGATGATGGCCTCGGTCGCCCGCCGCGCCGCTTCGGGGCCGATGCCGCCGCAGACCAGTACGGCTCGCCCGTTCTCGAAAAACTTGTACTTGCGGCCGTCAAATTCGCGTTCGACTGGCTTCCACTGCTTGATCAGCGGGCGCACTTCGCGCTCCAGGGCGGCTACGATCGCGATCTTCGGCTGATTGGGCAATGTCAAAACCTTGCCGAGCTTCGCTCGGCCTGACCGGGTCTGAGACCCGGTCCCACACGGTCCGTGGTGATGCTAGGCATAGCCGTTGGCCTGGAACCATTCGACTGCGCGGCGCAGCGCTGCATTTACCGGGACCGTTTTCCATCCCAGATCGTGCTCCGCTTTTCCCGATGACACAAACATCTTTTTTCGGCCCATGCGGACGGCGTCGATCGTGGCGCGAGGTTCGCGATTCCGGATATAGCCGGTAACCACCTGATCGACAACTCCAGTGGCCAGGGCAACGACATAAGGAACTTTTATCTTTGGCGACGGCAGTCCGGTGATGTCCGCGAGCCTGTCGAGAATCTGCTTCAGCGTGAGGTTCTCGCCGCCCAGGATGTAACGCTCACCGCTTCTTCCCTTCTCCAGCGCCGCGATATGGCCTTGGGCGCATTCGGCTACATCGACCAGGTTCAGGCCCGTGTCCACGTAAGCGGGAAACTTCTTCTTGAGAAAATCGACCACGATCCGCCCGGTTGGCGTGGGCTTGATGTCGCGCTCGCCTACCGGAGTGGTCGGATTTACCACCACCACATCCATTCCTGACTTGCCGGCCTCGATGGCAAGTTCTTCAGCCATATATTTCGAGCGCTTGTAAGGACCGATCATATTGGCCAGGGAAACCGGCGATTCTTCGTTGGCCAGATGCCCGTTCGATTGGAACCCCATGGTTGCGACACTCGAGGTGTAAACTACCCGGCGCACTTTGCTTTCGCGGGCCGCCTCCAGAATCGCCTTTGTACCTTCAACATTGGAGCGATACATCTCGTCCGGATCGCGGACCCACAGCCGATAGTCCGCGGCAACGTGAAATACCACGTCGCATCCCGCCACGGCCTTTTTCAGGGACACGGCATCCCGCAGGTCGCCCATCACCCGCTCAGCCTGCAACTCCTGAATATTCCTGAGATCGCTGCCGGAACGGACCAGGAGCCGAAGGTCTGCACCCTGCGCGGCCAGTGCGCGGGCCACATGACTGCCCACGAATCCTGTCGCGCCGGTGACGAAAGCCAGCATTTGGCATTTAGCACTTGGTTAAATCAGTCGTTGGTCGTTGGTCTTTGGCCTTTCAACTAATTGTTTCCTTGATTTGGCCGACGACCAGCGACCGATGGCATGGCCAACCAAGCCTTGCCTCTTTCAGGTGGAGGGGCCAAATGCCAAGAGCCCATTGCCAACGGCTAAGCACTGCTTCTCTCCGCCATGACTTTCTTGTACGTAGTCAACGCGATCAGCGGGAAGTACTGCCGGTACATGTGGTACTTGAGGTAGAACACGCGCGGGAACCCCGTGCCGGTGAAATGAGGCTCGTCCCAGGAGCCGTCTTTCTTCTGTGTGCGCAGCAGGTAGGCGATGCCTCGCACCACGCAATCGCTGCGGGTGTCATGCGCAGCCAGCAATCCCATGACCGCCCACGCCGTCTGCGAAGGAGTGCTGGGGCCGACTCCCTTGGTATTGGGATCGTCGTACGAACCACAAGTCTCTCCCCAACCGCCGTCGGGATTCTGCACCATGCGCAGCCATTCGGCGGCCTGCTGCACGTAGGGCTCGTGATGATCGACTTCCATCGCTTCCAGGCCGCGCAGCACCTGCATGGTGCCGTAAATGTAGTTGACGCCCCAGCGTCCGAACCAGGAGCCATCCGGTTCCTGCTCGGCGCGGATAAACTTGAGTGCCTTCTTCACCGCGGGATGATTCTTATCGTATCCGTAGGCCGCCAGCATCTCGAGGATGCGCCCCGTGATATCGACGGTCGCGGGATCAAGCATGGCGTTGTGGTCGGCAAAAGGCACGTACTGGAACACCATGCGGTCGTTGTTCTTGTCGAACGATGCCCAGCCGCCGTTGCGGCATTGCATGGAGAGAATCCAGTCAATGGCGCGCTGCACGGACTCGCGCTGATAGCGTCCGTTGGGATGATCGACGTGGGTCAGACCCAGGCAGACCATGGCGCTGTCGTCCACGTCGGGATAGAACTCGTTGTTGAACTCGAAATACCAGCCTCCGGGCTGGCCTTTCCTGTTCTTTACTTTCCAGTCGCCCGCCATGCGGACTTGCTTTTGCAGCACCCAGTCGGCGCATTTCACCATGCGGGGATCGGCGGCCGGCACTCCGCTCTCGCCCAGCGTGAACAGAGCATAAGCCGTGTCCCACACCGGCGACTTGCAGGGCTGCATGCGGAAAGTGTCTTGCTCTTCGATACCCAGCTTCTCGAATTCATCCATGGCGCGAATCACCTGGGGATCGTCAACGGAATATCCCAGGCAGCGTAAAGCAATGATGGAATTCATCATCGAGGGGAAGATCGCTCCCAGGCCGTCGCTCATCTCGAAACGTTCCAGCATCCATTTTTCGGCGACTTTCAGGGCAATGGAGCGCAAGGGACGGATGTGCACCCGCTCAAACCAGTGAGTCAGGCGGTCAAGCGACAAAAAGAAGTTGCGCCATGAAACCAGCTTTTTGTCCCAGCGCAAATGCATGCGCGACTTTTCGCGCCCGCCGACAAACAGCTCTTCGACTCCCAGTTCCTCGGGGATCTTCTTGAAAGGTTTCTTGGCGTAGCAAATCGACAACGGCACCAGAATGGCCCGGGACCACGAGGAAATCTCGTAGATGTTGAACCAGAACCACCTGGGAAAAAGAACGATTTCCGGCGGGATTGCCGGGACAGCATCGTAATCGTACTGCCCGAAGAAACACAGATAGATCTTAGTGAAGGTGTTGACCTCGGTGACGCCGCCCATTTCCAGAATCCTCTTGCGGGCGCGAACCAGGTCCGGGTGATCGGCGGCATAGCCTGCCAGCTTCAACCCGAAATAGCATTTGACCGAAGCGCTGATATTGGATGGGCCACGGAAATAGATGCCCCATCCGCCATCCTCGTTCTGGTGTTGCAGAATGTAGCGCGCAGCTTTCGCCATGCGCTCAGGACTGCCGGTGCCTAGAAGAACGTGCAGGATGACGTAGTCCGCTTCGAGCGTGGCATCGGCTTCCAGTTCGCCGCACCAGTAACCCTCTTCGTGCTGCTCCGAAAAGAGGCAGTTGCGGGCGCCGTCAATGGCCGCAGCCACCCGGCTGATGAGATCATCAATTTTTCCGAAGCGCATCTGCGGCACCGCAGAGGCGGGAGATAGGGGGGAGGAGTCTTCCATATTTTGCTGTCGCTACTCCACAGCCGCCCCGCTGGGCGCGGCGGCAATCGCTTCCACAATTTCAGGAGGCAGGCCGAACCTCACGTTCTCCGGCATGACCTCGACTTCCTGCACGTTCCCAAACCCTTCAGTACCCAGAAACTTCACGACCTCTTCGACCAGGCACTCTGGAGCCGAAGCGCCCGCGGTCAAGGCGATCGTCTTCACACCCTGAAGCCATTCCGGCCGGATATTGCGGAAGCTGTCTATTAGATGCGATCCCGTGCCCAGGTTGCGAGCAACTTCCACCAAGCGGTTGGAATTGGAGCTGTTGTCAGAGCCCACGACCAATAGCAGGTCGGCGTCTGAAGCGACATGTTTTACCGCTACCTGTCTGTTTTCAGTGGCATAACAGATGTCCTGCGCCGCAGGCCCCTTGATATTGGGGAAGCGCTGGCGCAGCGCCGCAATAATGTCGCGGGTCTCGTCCAGGCTCAAAGTGGTCTGGGTGAGGTAAGCCACCCGGCTGGGGTCGGCTACGGTCAGCGAGGCCACTTCGTCCGGCGAGCCCACCACCTGGGTCACGACCGGCGCCTCGCCCAGCGTCCCGATGACCTCATCATGGTCGCGGTGACCGATCAGAATCAGCGAATACCCCTCTTTGGCGAACTTTACCGCTTCCACGTGGACTTTGGTGACCAGGGGACAGGTCGCGTCAATCACGCGCAATCCGCGTTGCTCGCTGGCCTCGCGCACTTCGGGTGAAACTCCGTGGGCGCTGTAGATCACCCGTTCCCCATTTGGGACTTCTTCCACGCTATCCACGAAAATGGCGCCTTTGCTTTGCAATTCCTCAACCACGAAGCGGTTGTGCACGATCTCCTTGCGCACGTAGATGGGCGGCCCAAAGGCTTCGAGGGCGATGCGAACAATATCAATCGCCCGCACCACGCCCGCACAGAAACCGCGGGGCTTGAGCAAAAGCAACGTCTTTTCGTCCGGATATGGGGCCATAATCTGCCTTCTCAGGGTACACGTTCCCTAGGGGTAGTTAGCTATTAGACTATCGGAGAAGTACCCAGTTGGTCAACGTAAGCCGTAGAAAGGCTTAGGATTAGCAGCGATTGGGGAGAATTCCGGGGTGAACGGATCGAGCCCTGTCAGAACCAGACTCGAACCACGCCGTAGCCGTCAAGCAGCGCATCATTACTGACAATCGCCAGACCTTCAATCTGCGCCTGCGCCACCAACATTCGATCAAATGGATCCTTGTGCGCGCCGGGCAGTGAACCGGCGCGAATGCCGTGCTCGGTGCTGATCGAAAGACTCTCGAATCTCTCCCGAGCCATGTACCCCCCGAAGTCTTTAGCCAGATCGGCCGGGACGTCCAATCTGCCTAGTCGCACCTTGGTGGCAATCTCCCAGGCAGAGGCGGCACTAACCAGTACCTGGCTGTTTCTTGATCCGATGAGCTTTTTTGCGGAATGCGGCAACGAAGTATCCCCGCTCAACCACCAGAGCAGTGCATGAGTGTCCAGAAGGAGGCGCATTCCCCGTTACTCCCAAGAATCCAATTCTTCCGGCGGCAGCGGCTCAAAGAATTCGGGACCGATGTGTATCTTTCCCTTCAAAGCGCCAGGCTTCCGATCGCCCTTGGGGCTTTGGATTGCAACCAGGCGAACTACGGGTTCAGACCCACGCGCAATGACGATCTCCTCACCGCGGCAAGCCTGCTCAATCAGCTTTGAGAGCTGAGTCTTGGCCTTGTGGATGGTGATCGTTTTCACGGTTAGCTAATTAATATTAGCTAACAAGAGCAGACCGGACAAGTGAAGAATTCGGCAACAAAGGGGGCTGCTGGACCTGTCTGGCTATCCAGAAGGGATAACCATTTCTAGGCGTTGGTCTTCAGCATCTGCTCGGCGTGCTTGCGCGAAGTCTCGGTCAGCTTGGCGCCGCTCAGCATGCGAGCGACTTCCTCCGTGCGCTCGTCGCCGGTTATGAGGTGGACGCCGGTCCGGGTGCGTCCGCCGACAGCCTTCTTCTCGATCAGGTAGTGATGGTCGGCGAAGGTAGCGATCTGGGGCAGGTGGGTGACGCACAGGACCTGGTTCGACCGCGACAGGCTCTTCAGCTTCTTGCCCACAGCCTCGGCGGCCCGGCCGCCGATTCCCGTGTCGATTTCATCGAAGACCAGGGTGCGCTGCGCTCCGGAAATGCGTTTCCTGCCGGATGAAGCCTCAACGCTCGCCTTAAGAGCCAGCATGACGCGCGACAGTTCACCGCCGGAAGCGATGTGTTCCATCTGGCGCAAGGGCTCACCGGGATTGGTGGCGATCATGTACGCCACCTGATCAAAACCTGACGCCGTCCAGTTCCCTTCTTCGTCGGTGCCGCTGACTTCAATCCGGAAAGTGGATTTCATGGCCAGATCGTTGATCTCGGCCTCGACCAGCTTCTCCAGTTTGCGCGCGGCTTCGTAGCGCTTCTTCGAAATGGTGCGGGATGCTGCGAGGTACTCCTCGGCCGCATGCTCCAACTCGCCGCGAAGCTGGCGGAGGACTTCATCTTTGTTCTCCATCTCCGAGAGTTTGCGGCTGACCTCGGCGCCGTGCTTGATTACGTCTTCGAGTGTAGGACCATATTTGCGCTTGAGCCGGTCCATGGCGGCGAGCCGGTCTTCCACCTCCGCCAGGTGTTCGGGAGAGGCCTCGATGCCGCCGGCATAGTCGCGCAGGCTGGCGCCGACGTCTTCCACGCTGATGCGGGCGGTTTCGAGCGTGGCCATGGTCTCCTGGAATCTGGGCTCGTAGCGGGCCAGTTCCTCGATGTGCTTTTGCGCCGCGCGCAATGACGCGGCCGTCGAGGCGTTGCCTTCGTACAGCAGATCGAAGGCATTCATGGCCGCGCTGTGGATTTTCTCTGCGTTGGCAAGGACGCGCTTCTCGGTTTCGAGGTGTTCGTCTTCTCCCGGCTGCAGCCTGGCTTCTTCGATTTCACGCGCCTGGAAGGTCCAAAGATCGAGCAAGCGTAAGCGGTCCTGTTCATCGCGCTGCAGTTCTTCGATGCGACTGTTGATGTTCTTCCACTTGGAAAATGCTTCCGCGGTCACGTCCAGTTGAACATTGGCGAAGGTGTCGAGCAGGCGGAGGCGCGTTGACGCGTCGAAAGAAAACAAAGACTCGTTCTGGGCGTGAATAGTGGCGAGGTACGGAGCCAACTGGCGTAACACAGCGACGGTCGCGGGCTGGTTGTTGACGAAAACACGGCCCTTGCCGCCCGCCGAAATCTCGCGGCGCAGGATGACCGATTCGTCTTCCTGGTCTGGGTCGATACCGTTGTTTTCGAGAATTCGTGCGACGGTCTTCTCCGCCCCGCCTTCAACTTCAAAGACGGCGGAAATCGTGGCTTTGTCGGCCCCGGCGCGAATCACGTCCGCGGAGGCTTTGTCGCCGAGAAGAAGCGCCAGGGCATCAATGAGGATGGATTTTCCCGCGCCGGTTTCGCCGGTCAGCAGGTTGAGACCGGGCGCGAACTCTACCGCCAGGTTGTCTATGACCGCGTAGTTCTCGAGCCGCAGTTCGATGAGCACCGGCGTCCTGGAACCCAGATTTATGAAGTGAACGAAGTTGAGCGCAGGATAGCATGAGCTCAGGATCAAAGTTGGATAAGTTCCCGTTGACCGCGGGCAGCGGCGCAGTTTGAATATCCACCGGACTTATATGGTGACCGAGACCGTGGGAAACTTGGGCATGGCAAAACGCAATTTGGAGAATCGTGACGGAAGGGTCCCCGCTCATCGGCATCTGTGAAGCCTGTAATACTCAATTCAGGCCTTACTCCCCCGTCAAAGAGGCCCGGCAGACCATTCAAAGCCAGTTCGATGCGCATGAGTGCAAGCGCTCGGACGACAGCCAGAGCAGTTGACAAAGAAGGCTGGCGACGTCTGGACATGGACGGCCATTGACGCCAAAGAGCCCATTTCGAATGAGCCAGACCCCCGTTGAACGCTATCTGCCGCTGTCTCCAAGGTTGGACTTGGCGGTGGCGGGCGGCCTTGAATTTCATCATAAAATGTCATAATATGACGGCATGCCCATGACTTCTCTGAACATCTCACTCCCCGAGGCCCTTAAGGAGTACATAGAAGGACAGGTAGCGTCTGGCGATTGGAGTACACCCAGCGAATATGTCCGAGAGTTGATTCGTCAGGACAAGGAGCGACGCCTGGGCAACCTCGAAGGCGACCTGGTTGCCGCCGCCAAGGGCCCAAAGATTGAAGTCTCCATATCCGAAATCCGGAAGAAGGGCTTGGTCAATGCGCTACGTGAGCGGACCCGGCAGCGGTGAAACGACCTCGGCTTGTCCTAAGTGATTCGGCTGTTGCCGACATCCTGGAGCAGGCCGACTGGTATCGTGCGCAGTCTGGCGTTGTCTTGGAGGAACGATGGGAAAAGGCTGTCACGACTACATTGCTGCGGATTGTCAATAATGCCAGCGCAGGAGCGCCCTGCAGTTTTTACCGCGAAGAACTTCGTCATGTGAGAAGGACGGCGATTTCTGGATTCTCCAAGCACCTGCTCTTCTACAAATTTGACGGAACGGAACTATTCGTTCTTCGGGTGATCCATGGCGCGCGAGATCTGGAAAGCTTCCTGTGACCGCCAGCCCTTGGACCGATTTCGTATATCTTCCATGTTGAATTGGATGCCACGCCTGGGAAGGGCACAGCTTTTCAGCCGTGCCCTCAGTGCCGTCTGACCTAGCTGGCCTTCCGCCGATCGCGCTCCCGTTCCGAGGCGGTTTCGGACGCGGGCGAACTCTTGCAGGTGGGGCAGACCGAGATGATTTCCTCACGCCGCTGCCGCAGGCGATCTTCAAATGTGTTCCAGCGCCGACTGGGACCGCTGGGGTCAACGCCCATTGAAGCTTCCGTCCGCATGGGTGTGACGTCCGACACGGTTTCTTCTTCATTACTCGTAGGCAGGGTGCCCGATCCGGCGTCAATCTGCTGCTGCGTGGTGGGAGTGATGTTGCGGTCCGTGGCCACGCGGTGCATGATCGGTTTGGCTTCCCACTGGGAGCGGTAACGGCCGTTATAGTCGGCCCATTTCTCTTCGGACTCAAGATCAGATTCGTTATAGGGCGGGAGGCTCTCGATCTGGTCCTGGGTCAGGTCAACCCGGTAGTCGCCTTCATGATCCACCGAGGGTCGAAGGGCTTCCGGAGGCACGATGAACTTGTTGCTGGACAACCAGCCTCCGGTATCAACCACAACGTAATAGATGTGACCCGTCGAGTGGTCGAAAACGATATCGTCGATCTTGCCCAACTTCTCATCGCCGAATCCATAAACCTTCGAGCCCCGGACATCCGTGGCCTCATCAGCATCAGTGAAACGATAATCGCGGAGCGTACCGTAATGCGGCATGATTTTCCTCCTGGAATATTAAGTATGTCTAACCATCGCGTTATCTAAGATGCCGGGTGGACGAACCGCGTTTTTTTGCACAGGGGACGGGGTGATAGATCGTGTTCACCTGCGAATTAGGCCACCCCCATGGTCTATAATCGAGGGCAGGAATCCTCCTAAAAACAATGAATCTGTATCCCTTGCTGGCAGCAGCGGTCGGCGGCGAAATTATTGACTTGGTGGGTCAAACCGGCCCCGTCGCCAAGGTAGTCTTACTTATTCTTCTGATCTTCAGCCTGGTTTCCTGGGCGATTATTCTTTCCAAGTGGAGCGTGTTGCGGCGGGCGCGGGTGCAGAGCGGCCGTTTTGTGCGCGCCTTCCGCAAGGCCCAGCGCTTGCAGGACGTGGGCGCGGTGGCAGAACAGTTCCGTCCCAGCCCGCTGGTGGGAGTGTTTGAGGGCGGTTTTGAGGAGTACCGCCGTCAGGGCGCGGTGGCCAATGGCATGGTCAGAAGCCCGCTGGCCATCCAGCGCGCCATGCAGATCGCGAACTCGGAAGAACTGACCCGCTTTGAGCGCAACCTGCCGTGGCTGGCGATTACCGGGGCAGTCACGCCTTTTGTCGGGCTGTTCGGGACGGTGTGGGGCATCATTGACGCCTTCCACGGCCTGGGCACGGCGGGCGCCGCCACCTTGCGCGCCGTGGCGCCGGGAATTTCGGAAGCTCTGATCACGACCGCTGCCGGATTGGTGGCTGCCATTCCGGCGGTGATTGCATACAACCTGATTGGCGGATCGATTCGCGAACTGGCTGCCCGGGGCGATGACTTTGCCATGGAAGTGCTGAACGCAGTCGAGCGCCAGCAGCCGCAGCCCGCCTACCGCACAGCGGAAGCTCCGGGGGTGCAGCGGTAATGGCCTTTACGGCTTCGAACGGACGAACCCAAACCTCCCTCTCCGACATCAACATTACCCCGCTGGTGGACGTGGTACTGGTCCTGCTGATCATCTTTATGGTCACCGCGCCGGTGCTGCAATCCGGCATCGAAGTAAGTGTGCCCAAAACGCGGACGGTAAAAGAGATCACCGAAGAGCGGCTGGTGATCAGCATCAACAAGCAGCAGCGGGTCTTTCTGGGCAACGACGCCATCAATATCAATGAAATCGGCGCCCGGCTTAAGCAGAAAATTCGCGACCCTCAGCACCAGTCCATCTTCGTCCGCGCCGATGAAGATGTGCCCTTCGGCGCCTTCGCGACCGTAATGGATGCGGTCAAATCATCCGGCATCACCAACGTGAGCATCGTCACTCAACCCCTGGACGCGCATGGCAGCAAACGCTGAGATTTTTTTCGAACACGACCGCTGGGGCCGCAACCTCAGCTGGTCGCTTGGGCTGCATATCGCGATTGCGGGCGCCATTGTGCTCTATGCCGTGGTCGCGCCCAGCAGCAGTGGCGAAGGCTGGGGCGCGGGCGGCGGCGGCGACGCCATGGGCGTAAGCCTGGTGAGCAACGTCCCTCTGCCGGCCAATCCGGTAAAAACCGAAAACGTTCTGGCCAACGATTCGAAAGGGCTCACGCAGTCGCAACCCAAGCCGGTGGAGAAAGAACCGGACGCGATTCCCATCCCGGACAAGGCCACTAAGGTCAAGCCCATACCAAAGACCAGCGCGACTCACCAGAAGCCCCAGCCGGAACCGGTGGTCGAAGCCGATAACCAGGTTCCCTTCGGACAAGGCGGCCCGGTCAGCGGGCCGTATGGCAACTTCAACGCCAACGGGGCCAAGGGCGGCTTCGGCTTTACCGGTGGAGGCGGCGATTTCGGCTCGCGCTACGCCTGGTACGTGCGCGTGGTGCAGCAAAAGGTTTCGGAGAACTGGTTGAAATACGAAGTGGACCCCAGCATCACGACGGCGCAACGCGTGTACATCACCTTTGATGTGATGCGCGACGGTCACCCCGCGAACGTTCAGGTGGAGCAATCGAGCGGTGTCCCATCGCTTGACCAGTCGGCCACGCGCGCCATCCAGCGCATTGACACTTTTGGTCCCTTGCCCTCGGATTATGCGGCGAATAAGGTGTCAGTAGAGTTCTGGTTCGATTACAAAAGATAGCAAGGTGTTTTGGGACTTCACTTTTGCCGGGTTTAAAGTAGCGCCGCCGTCCCGGCGGCTGTCCGGTGGGCATCTCGCCCGCCGCGCCGAGGGCGGGACGCCCTCGAGACAGCCGGCAAGATGCCGGCGCTACTTGTCTGGCGTGTCATGGTTAGGAAATTCTTATCAATGAAGCGATATTTCTTACTACTGTTACCGCTATTTCTGTTGACCTCGAGTTTTGCGCAGGACTGGATTAAAACCGGCACGGGTCTGGGCGTTGAAAAAGTCCGCCTGGCAGTGCCCGATTTCAATGCTTCCACACAGGATGCCAAGAATGCCGACCTGCTCAAGGCCTTCAACGAGACGTTGTGGAATGATCTCGACAATGCCGGCATCTTCGACATGGTCTCGAAGAGCTTCTATCCCCTGGGTCAAGTGGGCACGCCCGCGGATGTGAAGTTCGAGGGTTGGAGTGCGCCGCCGCCGAATGCAGCCATGCTGGCCTTTGGCAACCTGGGCGTGTCCGGCAACGGGATGACGGTGCAGGGCTGGCTCTACGACGTGAAGAATGTGACCTCGCCGCAAGTGCTGGGCAAGCAGTATCAGGATGCCGCCACCAGCGACGCCGCACGCACCACCGCGCATAAGTTCGCCGATGAAATTATCTTCCGCCTGGGCGGGGGAATTCCCGGGATTGCGGAAAGCAAGATTTATTTTGTGAGCAGCCGAAGCGGGCACAAGGAAATATGGGCCATGGACTACGACGGCGCCAATCAGCATGCCGTCACTCACCTGGGCTCGATTTCGCTGTCGCCGCGGGTCTCGCCCGATGGCTCGCGCATCGCTTTCAGTTCGATGACCAAGGCGGGTTGGGAAATTCTGATGTATTCGCTCGATCTGAACCGGCTGGTTTCATTTCCGCGGTTCGGGGGCACCAATCTTTCGCCGGCATGGTCGCCGGATGGAACCAGGATCGCTTTCTCCTCCTCGCGCAGTGGAGATCCGGAAATCTATTCCGTGGACTCCTCCGGCGCCGGCCTGAAACGCATTACATCCTTCAAAGGCCCGGATGTGTCGCCGGCCTGGAATCGCAAGACCGGCGCTCAAATCGCCTGGGTAAGCGGGCGCACGGGACTGCCGCAGGTTTACACCATGGAGTCCGACGGCACCAACGTGCAGCGGCTCACCGACCAGGGCTACGCGGTCTCTCCGTCGTGGTCGCCGAATGGACAATTTCTGGTGGTTTCGTGGATGCGCAAATACGGCCCGGGAGCGCCGGGGGCGCAGGACATCTACATCATGGACATTGCCAGCAAGCAGTGGGTGCAACTGACCCACGATGGCGGGCGCAATGATTTCCCCTACTGGTCGCCGGACGGAAGGCACATCATCTTCCAGTCCAGCCGTGCCGGCAGCCTCCAGATATGGACCATGCTGGCCGATGGCACCAATCAGAAACAGCTGACGTTTGCAGGCGCCAATAGTCAACCCAACTGGAGTTGGAAATGATTTCGGGAATGATCTTCTGGAATGAAGTGATGGAATCATATTTGCCGTTATGGCAGTTAATTCCCGGACAAGGTGCAGTACGCGTTCCCCTTTCCGGACCTGAGCCGGGCGCACTCACTGCGCACCATGAGTACGGAGGAGCAGAGTGAACCAACGAAGACTGAGATGGATGATGTTAGCGTTCGTCCTGATGACGATCATGACGCTGGGTGCCTGCAAGAAGAAAGTGGCGCCCCCGCCACCGCCGCCACCCCCACCGCCGGCCGCGCCGACGGCTTCGCTTACAGCCAACCCCAACACGGTCGATAAGGGCGGATCCACGACATTGACCTGGCAGACCAGCAACGCGACCGACGTCAGCATTGATGGAGTGGGGGCAGTCCAAGCCAACGGCTCGCAGAGCGTGACCCCGGCCGACTCCACCACTTACACCTTGACCGCCAAGGGAGCGGGCGGAACGCAGACCGCCACGGCGCGCGTCACTGTGACTTCGCCGCCGCCCCCGCCGCCTCAGCCGTCGGCTACCGAGGAAGAACTGTTCTCACAGACTGTGAAGGACATCTACTTCGACTACGACAAGAGCGATATCAACGCAGACCAGCAATCGGCCATGCAGGGCGATATCGAGTTCCTCAAGCAGCATCCCAACATCAGCTTCACGGTGGAAGGACACTGCGACGAACGGGGATCGACGGAATATAACCTGGCCCTGGGCGACAGCCGCGCTAACTCCGTGCGCAATGCCCTGGTACAGGGAGGCGTCGCCGCCGACCACGTCAAGACCATCAGCTACGGTAAAGAAAAGCCGTTCTGCACTGAATCGAACGAGCAATGCTGGCAGCAGAACCGGCGTGGTCATTTCGTGTACGGGAAGTAAGGTTTTGTAGCGCCGGCGTCCCGCCGGCTGTGGCGAGGGCGTCTCGCCCTCGCCCGCAGGGAGGTACTGACGTCGCCTCCCTGCCCAGCGACAAGCCGGCGCTACATTACTGCTTCGTCCTCTGGCCTGGACGCAATACACACTCTTCGCATCGTAGGTATTGGACTATGAAAACCCAACGATATCCCGTCTTACTGGTTCTGGTTGCCCTGCTCTCTACCGCCATCACGCCGGCTTGGGGCGTTAACAAAGACATGGTGCAACTGCAGACTCAGGTGCAGGACCTGCAGGATAGAATCGCCCACATGCAGCAGTCTTTTGACGAGCGCATGGGTGTGCTGCAGCACCTCGTCGAACAAAGCACGGACCGTGCCAATAAGGTCGCGACGTCAGTGACCGACCTGCAGACCACTCTGCAGAAGCAGCAGAGCGACAGCGGTTCTCATGCCGACCAGCTTTCGGGCCAGATCCAGTCTTTGAACGATACTCTGGATGAACTTAAAGCCCGGCTGGGCAAGGTGAGCAAGCAGCTCGAGGACATGCAGGCAGCCCAGCAAAGCCTGGCGGTCCAGCAGACCCAGCAACAGCAACAGGCGGCAGCGGCTCCACCCCCCGATGTTCTTTACAACAATGCTCTGCGCGACTACCAGGCGGGAAAGAACGATCTGGCGGCACAGGAATTTGGGGACTATGTGAAGTTTTATCCCAACACGGACCTGGCCGGGAATTCGAGTTTCTACCTGGCCGACATCCAGTTCAAACAGGGTAACTACGCAGCTGCGGTGAAGAGTTACGACCAGGTACTGCAGAGTTTTCCGGATGGCAACAAGGCAGCGGCGGCCGAGCTGAAAAAAGGGCTGGCGCTAGTCGAACTGGGACAGCAGGAAGCTGGGATTGCGTCCCTTCGCCATGTGATGCAGCGCTATCCCAAATCGAACGAGGCCCTGCAGGCCCGGGACCGGCTGCGCAAGCTGGGGGTGGCTACCACAGGCGCCACCAGGAAACCACAGTAATATCCTGAACGGCTACGCCTTGCCATGACGGCGGTGGTGGTGATGCTGCCGTTGATGGTGTTGACGATGGCGTGCGGCGTGCTCCTTGGCTTGGCGCCTGTGAGCGGCCACGCTGGCGTGCGCCTGCTGCCCTGTCGCTGTTTGTCCCCAACCGGCCAAGGTCAACAGCAGGATTGCTGAAAGGGTCAATAGCAGGGGCTTCATTCCATCCTCCTCATTTATTTCCTCAAATCTACAGGGTTAACCCTTCCCACCGCCAAAAGTTTCGCGATACTCTGATCGAACCGGGCCGCGTGCAACTCCTGGCCTGGTGAGGACACTCCATGACTGAACCGAGAAACGATCTAGACGCCGCTCTGGCCGACGACCAGGACCGGGGCAAAGGCGCCGTGGAACAGGATCGACCGCAGGAGCCGGGCAACACCTCCATGTCGGGCCAGCAGGGGCATCGCGACCAGGATCCCATGCTGAAATCTTCCGATGCCGATTTTCCCGAGCCCGGCGGCAGTCCTGAACACTCCGGTGAACCTACGGAGCCGAAAAAGCGCGGCGCGGCCTAGGGGCTACGCTGCTTCTGTCGTCGCGAGCGTTTTGATAGCGCCGCCGTCCCGGCGGCTGTCGTGGGGGCGTCCCGCCCGCACGCCGAGGGCAGGATGCCCTCGGGACAGCCGGCGAGACGCCGGCGCTACGTTCTTACTCGCCCTTTTCTTTTTCCTTTCTCTTTAGTGCCGGAGGCCCAGGGGGCGCTCGGTTTCTGTCATCATGAGCGCGGATCGGATTTTCAGTAGCGCCGCCGTCCCGACGGCTGTCGTGGGGGCGTCCCGCCCGCACGCCGAGGGCAGGATGCCCTCGGGACAGCCGGCGAGACGCCGGCGCTACGTTGTTTACTCGCCCTTT
>Ga0207657_10000320_pt1 | contig 51035 bp, 54 predicted proteins | sample KBSC33metaG_FD_184316 | JGI IMG/M metagenome (GOLD analysis project Ga0207657, IMG submission 184316) | Corn rhizosphere microbial communities from Kellogg Biological Station, Michigan, USA - KBS C3-3 metaG (SPAdes) (version 2) | ecosystem: Host-associated > Plants > Roots > Rhizosphere > Soil ... | reverse complement strand
ACTCGCAGCTCCGCGCTTCGCGGAGGTCTATGCCTGCGCGGACTCGAAGGAGAAGTTCGTAAAGGGACTTCGTGGCTGCCTGGACGAAGGTGATGAACGCTGATCGCATCGACCTTGCCTGATCAGCTGAGCAGTCATTCCACCGAGGACTCTAGAGCGCAGCCGCATCTGAAATGTCCGCTCGAAAGATAAAGGCCGGTGCTACAAAGCACCGGCCTTTATTCGTTCCAGCCCTCGTACGGCTACGGCGCGGTACCCCTAGCGAAGTGCATGATCAGGGATATCAACAGCAACACGAGGAATACATAGAAGATGATCTGAGCGATGCCAGCCGCAGCGCCGGCAATTCCGCCGAAGCCGAGAGCAGCCGCAATCAGAGCGATCACCAAGAACGTTAAAGCCCAACCAAGCATGGCAAATACTCCTTTGCTTGCCTGTTCTGCTCGGTTCAACGCGTGGGCGTATCGCGGAGTTTCAAAAAGAAGAACTTGCGTAAAATTGGAGACCGGCACGAAGGGGGCACCCTCGCGCCGGCCATATTGTGTCACCAAGCCTGTAAGCCGGGTTCTGTACCGCGCCGCGAAAGCGCGGCGATGGCCATTCATCTCGAGCGGGCCTTGCGGCGCGCTTCATGCAACCAACCCGGGCGGCTCATCTGAAAGCTGACTGGAACCGGTCTCCCGCTTCCGCGCCGCCCCTATTCGGTCTTGCTCCCGGTGGGGTTTGCCGTGCCGTCTCTGTTACCAAAGACGCGGTGCGCTCTTACCGCACCCTTTCACCCTTACCCCGCAATGCCGTCTCCGATATCGCGAGGCGGTTTGCTTTCTGTTGCACTATCCCTGGGGTCACCCCCGCCGGAGGTTATCCGGCACCGTGCTTCCTTGGAGCCCGGACTTTCCTCTCCGCCGTACACGCAACTTGAGGCGAAGCGGCCATCCGGCCTGCTGACAACGGTAATAAGGGGCCTTACCGAAGTTCCGTCAAGCAGCCGTGCCCTCGATTATCAGGCTTTTCCGCGGCGATGGTTGCCGGCGCGTAACGGCATTTTGATAGCTTCTTTGGCGCCTATTCCCATACCATATCTACATGGACCGGCCGCGCCGGGGTCCCCCTCTTCTGGGCTTTCCGAGCCGTCGCGATCTTCCGGCGCGGTGGGTGCGAACTGGTGTGTCGCCAATGCCCAATCCAGATTTGATCTCGCGCTGGCTTGCGACGTTTCCCGATCTCACGGAGCTCGATGAACCGCATCGTGCGGAGCTGCTCGGTGCCACGCAATTCAACCGGCTCCGTGAGGGCGACATCGCTTATCGCCAAGGCCAGCAATGCCAGGCTTACGTGATGTGCATCGAAGGCCAGACGCGGGTGTTCAAGACTTCGGAGTCCGGACGCGAGATCCTGCTCTATCAAGTTGGCCCCGGGGAGACTTGCGTGCTCACTACCTCCTGCCTGATGGCGGGCAGTCCCTTCCCGGCGGAGAGCACCGCAGAGACCGACGTGCTGCACGCCGCGCTGCCGGCAAGCGCGTTTCATCGGCTGATGGTCGAATCTCCGCGCTTCCGCAAATTCGTTCTCGATAATTACGGAGATTTGCTGTCGAGCCTCATCACGCTCGTCGACGAGGTGGCTTTCGCCAGCCTCGATCTAAGGCTCGCCCGGCGGCTCCTGGCCGAGGCCAACGCGCAAGGCGTGGTGGCCAAGACCCACCAGCAGCTCGCGCTCGATCTCGGTAGTGTCCGCGAGGTGATCAGCCGCTACCTTGCCGAATGGGAGCGCATGGGCTGGGTGCATGCCTCTCGGGGATCGATCGAAGTCACCAACCGGTCGGCGCTGGCAAGTTATGGCGGGGGAGAGGCGACGTGACGCGGGGAGTCCCGTCTATCCTGGGCTTCGTGCGTGACTTGAGTTACATATTTTCATGCCTCAAAAGGCTAGAATACATAAGCAAGAAGCTCAAAAAAGGCGTCCAAGGAATTCCTACTATGCGACACATTTTGTTTATCCGATCCTTCGCTTCGCTGGCGTGTTTGGCGGCGGTAGCGGCAGCGCTTAGCTTTGGCATCACAGCTCAGGCGCAAGCTGCCGACCAATCACCCACCAACCAGTCGATGACGCCCGCCCCGGCCAAAGGCGAGTTCGACAATTTCTGCACGGAAGGTCTTGCCTCAGGGCAGTTGTCGAAGACCGATTGTTCGGTGAACTGGAAAGACAGCGACGGGCGCGTTTACTGCTTCTCCTCGGAGGACTCCAAGGCTGCTTTCCTCAAGGACCCTTCCGGCAATCTGCAGAAGGCGCGCGAGTTCTTCGCTGCGAAGCAGGCCTCAGCAGGAAAGGCGACCAAAGAATTTACCGAAGACGACGTCAACAAGCGAGTGCAAGAGGTGATCACCGAGCGCTCGAAGGACGGCGCCTTCGTGTTCCACGACCCGAAGCTCGATGCCGACCTGAACCTCATCTACGAGCAGATCAAAACGGTGCGCGGCATGGAAGGCTATGGCTGGTTCGCCAATGTCATCTTCCACGACAAGGACGAGGCCAAGAAGCAATACGCCATCGACTTCTGGTTCAAGCCCGAAGGCGATCAACTGAAGCTCATGGACATCAGGGTGCAGAAAGGGCCGAAGCAGGACGGCGACGGCTATTACATGGTGACGCGCATGCCGGTCGCCTGGTGGTGGCTCCCCGTGCAGGAACATCCCGGCGACATGGAAGTGACCCGCGCTTGGCAGGTGATGAGTGCGATTCACAGCTACATCGCGACGCACAAGGACGCCAACGGCGCGCTCGAGATCAAGGACGACAAGACGGGGGAGACTCTGCCGCTCGACTTCGTCGAGATTCACCAGCCTGTGCGTCATTTGAAGAAGGAAGGCGAGTATTTCGTCTGCACCGACTTCAGGAAGCCCGGAAGCAAGGACGAGTATTACGACATCGATTTCTGGGTGAACCAGAAGTCCGGCAAGCTCGAAGTCGACAACGTCAAGATCCACAAGGTCCCGGTGCAGGAGGATGGCATCTGGACGCAACAGCCTCGCTATACATTCGAGGGCATGGATTTCGACGTCACCAACTGAGGGCCTTTCCCTCAGGCTGCCTGGTTTGCGAGCCGAGCATCGAGCAGGCGCGCCAGCGTGTCACGGGTCGACAAATCTGCGCGGCCATCGACCCGTGCGGGCCTGAAATGGCGCTGGAAGGCTTCGACCACCTTCTCGAGACCAGTGCCATAGGTCGAGGTGACTTCCACCCCATAGCCGTATTCGAGAAGTGCGCGCTGAAGCTCGGCGACGCTTTCCCCTTCATCACCGGGGCCGAGAGCTTGATCGTTGCCAAGCGGCGCCGGCTCGACCCAAAGCCCGACGCCGGCCCGCGCAAGCCTTTGCCAATCGAACTTCTCGCCGGGGTCGCGCTTTCGGCCAGGGGCAATGTCGGAGTGGGCAAGCACGCGGTCTGGCGGAATGGCGTGGCGGGACAGGATGTCGAGGCAAAGGGCCTCGACCGCCTGCATCTCAGGTCCGGCAAAATCGGGATAGTCGAAGTCGTGGCCGGGATTATGGATCTCGATGCCGATCGAGCAGGAATTGAGGTCGGTCTCTCCCGCCCAGCGACTCTGCCCGGCATGCCAGGCGCGCTCAGATTCTGCCACCATCTGCGCGATCCGCCCTTCCTCGTCGACGAGATAGTGCGCCGAGACCTTCGCCTCCTCGCGGGTCAGCCAATCGAGCGCGGCGTCTGACGACTCCATACCGGTGTAATGCAGGATGAGCATGTCCGGCGCGCGGCCGTTGGCGCGCTGGTCACGATTGGGCGACGGGCACCATAACGTGGCGAGCTTGCTGTCAGGGGCTGCGGTCATTTCACTTGCGGTGTGTCATTGCGCGGCTTGACCGCGCAATCCCAGTATTCTCCGGCGTCATAAATGCGGGCCAGTGATTACTGGATTCCCGCTTGCGCGGGAATGACCTCAATCCAACGTCAGGCCATCAAAGAGCTAGATCCGGCGCTCTTTAGCGATCTGGTCGTAGGCCTCGTTGATGGCGGCGACCTTCTCGGTGGCGAGCGACACGAACTCCTTGGGCACGCCGCGCGCGATCAGCTTGTCGGGATGGTTCTCGGCGATGAGCTTACGGTACTGGCTCTTCAGCTCCTCATTGCTAATGGAGGGCTTGATCCCCAGCACATCGTAAGGATTGCGCTTGGAAGCGATGACGTGGCGCGCCTTGATATAGGCGAACTCGGTGTCGGTCATGCCGAAACGCTTGGCAACACCGGCGAGGAACTGCTCTTCCTTGGGATGAAGCTGCTCGTCTGCCTTGGCGATGTGGAACAAGCCGTCGAGCACGTCCTCGAGCAGCTTGCGATTGCCTTTGAACATGGTGGCGAGCTGCTCGGCATAGGCTTCGTAGCCGGCCACGTCTTGCTTGGCGAGGTTGAACACCCGGGCGACGTTCTTCATCTCGCCCTCTGGGACCTTGAACACTTCCTTGAAGGCGTTGACCTCGTCCATGGTGACCACGCCATCGGCCTTGGCCATCTTGGCACCGAGTGCGATTACGCCCACGGTGAAGGCCACCTGGTTCTCGGCAGGCCCGTCCTGCTCCTTGTCGCGATCGATGACGTAGTGTCCTGCCACGCCGCCGAGCAGCGCCCCGATCGGTCCCCCGATCGCGAGCCCCGCGGCGGCACCTGCGAGCTTGCCCCAAATCGACATTGCGCACCTACCCCCAGTCTTGTTGCTTTCCCTAGAGCATAAGGACTTTTATTTCAGGCCGCATGCGAAGAATTGCGTCCTTGACTGGTCGCCTTGCGAGTGTCCATCCAGGCTAAGAACCGCGCAAATTGGCGAGGATCGACACCTTAGGCTCGTCGACTTCGAGCCCCGCCCTGAGGCGTCGCTCTACATGCCAGGACCGGGCAAAGGTCCAGGCGGCAAGCCATGCCGTCGCGGCCGCATTGGCGGCGCTTCCGGCATAGACGAAGATATGACCAAGGCCGAAATAGTTGGTGGCGGCAAAAACGAAGGCCTCAATCACGATGCCGAAACCGCCGGCTACCACAATGGCGGCGCTAAGCGAGGTGATGAACACGCTCAGCATGCTGGCGCCGTGACGCGGCGGTTCCTTGGGAGTTTCAGTGTCCATCCTGCTCACTAGGCTAAGGGCGAAGCTTGCGACCCTCATAGCGAGCGGGACAAGGTCTTACAAGGCCTGTGAAGGCCGCCAGTCAGGCGAAGATCAGCTTGAGCAGGAAGGCCGCGGCAATGACTGCAACCGCGGCATTGATTTCGCGAAAGCGCCCGGCAAATGCCTTCAACATCACGTAGGCGATGAAGCCGAGCCCAATGCCGGTAGCAATCGAATAGGAGAGCGGCATCAATAGCCCTGTAATGAGCGCTGGGATGTACTCGGTCGCGTCATCCCATTTGATGGCGCCGAGACTAGCAGCCATTAGGCAGGCGACGAAGATGAGCGCCGGAGCAGTGGCGTAAGCAGGACGGTCTGGGCAAGCGGCGCGAGAAAAAGACTGAGTAGAACAAAAGCGGCAACGACGAGCGCAGTGAGGCCGGTGACGAGCAGGAGCGTGAGCACAATGACGATGAGGCTGAGATTAAGAGCGCCCGCGAGGTTCATCTTGAGAAAGGTCGGCGCGAGCGAAGGCGGACGCGCGACAAAGCCGTGCCACGGCTCGAGGCCAAGGCGACGGCGATCAGCGTGACGCCCAGCACGCCGATGATGATGGCGCCTGGGATTTTCCGCAACGCGAGGCCTGCGATGACAAGAAAGCCGGCAGCGGCGAGGAGTGCTTGAGTCTTCGACAGATCGCCAAGGGGTGACGAGAGTGACGGTGTCGTGAGCCACATGCCCGCATGTTGCAAGCCGATCAGAGCAAGGAACAGTCCAATGCCTGCGGCGATGCCGAGCTTCAAATTCATCGGAAGAGCATCGATCAGCCAGGCGCGCAAGGGCGAAAGCGACAGCGCGAAAAAGAGGACGCCGGAGATGAACACGCACCCAAGCGCAAGCTGCCAGTTGCCGCCAAGCTCCGGCACGACGGTAAAGGCAAAATAGGCGTTGAGCCCCATGCCGGGAGCGAGCGCGATCGGGTAGTTCGCGTATAGCCCCATGACGATGGAGCCTGCAGCGGAGGCGAGGCAGGCGGCGACAAACACCGCGCCAACGTCCATCCCTGCTTTCTCGAGTATCGCCGGATTGACGAACATGATGTAGGCCATGGTGAGAAAGGTCGCGAGCCCGGCGCGGAACTCGGTCGCGATGTTCGTGCCTTGCGCCGACAGCGCGAAGAAGCGGTCGAGCGCGTCTGGTCGAGATATTGCCGCTGATGGTGTGGGACCCCTGGACGCTCCAGGATGTTTATCGGCGGCCTCAACGGAAGCAGCGTGAGAACCCTTTCCTTTGGGTTTTGCCATGGCCCTCCCCCTCATTGACGCGCCGGTCTCGCTGCATCAGGGCTTTGACGCCTTCGGATCGATCACCACAAAGTCATCGAAATCGAAGCTCGTGCCCGAGTTCTGGTCTTGCCACACCACGAAGCCGACTGAACCGGAGCCTGACCCAATCGTCAGATTGCAGACCTGGACGTCATTCGCGAAGCAGGTGACGTGACCTTTAGCCGCCACCACTCTGAGCATGGTCACCGGCTTGACTGCATCGTTCTTGGTCCACCCGACAAGCTCTGTTGGTTCGTCGTTCTTGAACCGCAGCACGGCAAAGGCATCCTTTGCATCGACCACGAAAGCATAATAGTCGGTTCCTTCCTCGTTCCCCCAAAAGGCGAGACCGCCCCATGCTTTGTAGTCTTGATAGAAGACCGCCTCCTTGTTCTCCACCATGACGCAAGCGTCGAAATCGGTATATGAGCCTGGTTCGAGTGCAGTAACCGGGGTCTGAGGATCGGGCTCCGGCGTGACTCGCAATTTGCCATTGGTGACCTTGGTGAATTCGCTTTCAAATCTGTCGTCCGGCTCGTCGAATGTCTCGACGATGTTGTTGATAATGTCGGCCGGAATCGTGCAGGCGTGGGCGTAGCTGGCGCCTAAGAGCCAAAGGGTGGCGGCGAGAGTGCCTAACCTTATTGAGCGAGATCTTGGGAGCACTTTAGGGCGCGCAGCGAAGTCCAGTCGGCTTGTGGAGTGTATCCGCCCGATTTGCGGAGTCAAAGGAGCCTAGAAAACATTTATGGCGATTTACGAACTCGAGGGCATAAAGCCCGAGCTTCCATCCGACGGAGTCTATTGGGTCGCCGACACCGCCGCGGTGATCGGGCGCGTGCGTCTCTGTTCCGACGTGAGCGTCTGGTACGGCTCGGTGCTTCGCGGCGACAATGAATGGATCGAGATCGGCGCGCGCTCGCAAATCCAGGACAATGCCACACTCCATACCGATCCCGGCTTTCCGCTTACCATCGGCCATGACTGCGTCATCGGTCATAACGTGGTGCTGCATGGCTGCACCATCGGCGACCAGAGCCTGATCGGTATGGGGGCGATTGTCTTGAATGGGGCGCGCATCGGGGCGAACTGCCTAGTCGGCGCTGGCGCGCTCGTCACCGAAGGCAAAGAATTCCCGGATGACTCCGTCATCCTCGGTGCACCGGCGAAGCTCGTGCGCGAGAGCGACGAGAAAGTCAGGGCCATGACGGCCCGTGCCGCCGATGTCTATGTCAAGCGCTGGAAGCGCTACGCCACGGGGCTCACGCGCATTGGATGAGCACTAGCGGCAAGTGGCAGTTTTTCATCGACCGGGGCGGTACCTTCACCGACATCGTGGCACGGACGCCTGACGGCACGCTCGTCACGCGCAAGCTACTTTCGGAAAATCCGGAAGCCTATGAGGATGCGGCAATCGCCGGCATCGCCGATCTGCTCGGCTCGCCGCGCGGGCGTTCGCTGCCATCGCATCTGATCGCAAGCGTCAGAATGGGCACGACCGTCGCCACCAACGCGCTGCTGGAGCGTAAGGGCGACCCTGTGCTGCTCATCGTCAGCGACGGATTCCGCGACGCGCTCGAGATCGGCTATCAAGCGCGCCCCAAAATCTTCGCTCGCCGCATCGAGAGGCCTTCGATGCTCTACGCGCGCGTGGCCGAAGTGCCTGAACGCGTACGGGCCGACGGCATGGTTGAAAGAAAGCTCGACCTCGACGCGGTCCGCTCGGCGCTCAAGGCGGCTTACGCCGACGGTATAAAGGCCGTCGCCATCGCCTTCATGCATTCTTACGCCTACCCCGCGCACGAACTCGAGGCGGCACGCGCTGCCTGCGAGGTGGGTTTCACGCAAATCTCGGCGAGCCACGAGGTGAGCCCGCTCGTCAAGTTTGTCGGGCGTGGCAACACCGCCGTGGTCGATGCTTATCTCTCGCCGCTGCTCCGGCACTATGTCAACCGAGTGGCCTCCGCGTTGGCGCCGGGCAACTCCAACCCAACGCTTCTCTTCATGCAGTCTTCGGGAGGACTAACGTCGGCAAGCTTGTTCAGAGGCAAGGACGCGATCCTGTCGGGGCCGGCTGGAGGCGTCGTCGGGGCGGTCGAGACTGCCAAGGCGGCTGGCTTCACCAAGGTCATCGGCTTCGATATGGGGGGCACCTCCACGGATGTCTGCCATTACGACGGCGCCTATGAGCGGACCTTCGAGAGCATGGTCGCGGGTGCGCGCGTGCGTGCGCCGATGATGCTCATTCACACGGTTGCGGCCGGTGGCGGCTCGATTCTTCATTATGATGCTGCGCGCTTTCGCGTCGGCCCCGATTCTGCCGGCGCAGATCCAGGGCCATTGAGCTATCGCCGCGGCGGCCCGCTGACCGTCACCGATGCCAACGTGATGACGGGCAAGCTTCTACCTGGATTCTTTCCGCACATCTTTGGCGCTGGCCAGGATCAGCCTCTCGATGCCGAGGCCGTGCGCAAGGCCTTCAACGCGCTGGCCCGCAAGCTCGGCGATGGACGCGCGCCGGAGGAAATCGCAGACGGCTTCATCAAGATCGCCGTCGAGAACATGGCGAACGCGATCAAGACCATCTCGGTGCAACGCGGCTACGACGTCACCGAATACGTCCTCAACTCATTCGGCGGCGCCGGCGGGCAGCATGCTTGCCTCGTTGCCGACGCACTCGGTATCAAGACAGTGTTGATCCACCCTCTGTCGGGCGTGCTGTCTGCCTTCGGCATGGGGCTCGCTTCGCTGCAAGCGACGCGCAGCAAGAGTGTGCTGAAGCGCCTCGACGATGAGGGGCTTGCCGAGACCGCTAAGCTCCGTAAGCCTCTGGAGGAAGAAGTCCGGAAAGAACTGTTGCAGCAAGGCGTCGAAAGCGGCGCGATCATCACCATCGCGCAGGCGCATCTTCGTTATGCCGGGACCGACAGCTCACTTCCCGTTACGGTCGCGAGCCTGCGCGGCATGCGCGCCCTGTTCGAGGTCGAGCACCAACAGCGCTTCGGCTTCATCAGCCCGGACAAGGATATTGAGATCGAGGCGCTCGAGGTGGAGGCCCAAGGCGGCGGAGAACAGATCGAGGAGCCCGAGGTCTCGACCGAGCCAACCGCGCCTCTCAAACCGCATGCCACCACAAAGTTGTTTACGGGCGGAGGCTGGCACGACGCGCGCGTCTTCTTCCGCTCGGACCTCGCGCCCGGTCATGAGATCGAAGGACCCGCGCTGATCATCGAGGACCATCAGACCGTCATGGTCGAGCCTGAATGGAAGGCCCAGCTCACGCAGCGCAATCATCTCCTGCTCGCGCGCGTCGCCAAGAAGAAGGCTGCGCGCGTGAGCAAGCGCGTCGACCCCGTCATGCTCGAAGTGTTCAACAATCTCTTCACCTCGGTCGCCGAGCAGATGGGCTACGCGCTGCAAAACACCGCGCGCTCGGTCAACATCAAAGAGCGGCTCGATTTCTCCTGCGCGATTTTCGATGCGCGCGGGGGGCTGATCGCCAATGCCCCGCATATCCCGGTGCATCTCGGGTCGATGGACCGGAGTGTCGAAACGGTTCGCCGCGAGCTTGGCGACAAGCTCAAGCCCGGCGACGTGTACATGTTGAATGCACCCTATAACGGGGGCACGCATCTCCCCGATATCACCGTGGTCACGCCGGTGTTCGGTGAGAACAGCCCCGACCTCCTCTTTTTTGTCGCGGCGCGTGGGCATCACGCCGATATCGGTGGCATTGCTCCTGGCTCGATGAGTCCCAAGGCGACACGCATCGAGGAAGAAGGCGTCTATATCGATCCATTCAAGCTTGTGGCCAAGGACCGCTTCCGCGAGGAGGAAGTCTTCAAGCTTCTGACCGAAGCCTCCTACCCTGCCCGCAATCCTTCTCAAAACATCGCCGACTTAAAGGCTCAGGTCGCGGCCAACGAGAAGGGTGTCCTCGAGCTTCGCAAGATGGTGCGTCATTACGGACTTGCCACGGTGCTGGCCTACATGCGCCACGTGCAGGACAACGCAGCGGAATCTGTGGCGCGCGCTATCGCCAAGCTCAAGACCTCACGCTTCGCGGTCGAGACCGACCAGGGCAACCTTATCAAGGTCGCGATCAGAGTCGATCGCAAGGCGAAGAAAGCAGTCGTCGACTTCACCGGCACGAGCAAGCAGACGGGAGATACGTTCAATGCGCCAGAGCCGATCACGCGGGCTTGCGTGCTCTACGTTTTCCGCACTCTGGTCGATGAGGACATTCCAATGAATGCCGGCTGCCTCAGACCAATCAAGATCGTGGTGCCGAAGCGATCGATGCTGAAGCCGCGTTATCCCGCCGCGGTCGCGGCAGGGAATGTCGAGACCAGCCAGACCATAGTGAACTGCCTCTATGGCGCGCTTGGCGTGCTCGGCTCCGCGCAAGGGACCATGAACAACCTCACTTTCGGCAACGAGCGCTTCCAATATTACGAAACCATCTGCTCAGGCGCGCCAGCCGGCGAAGGTTTCGATGGCGTCCCTGCCGTGCAGACGCACATGACCAACTCGCGGCTCACCGATCCTGAGGTGCTCGAACTGCGTTATCCAGTGCTGCTCGAGCGCTTCGAGATCGTGCGCGGATCGGGCGGCAAGGGGATATGGCACGCTGGCGATGGCACGCTCCGCGTGATCAGGTTCCTGGAGCGGATGGACTGCGCGATTCTTTCGGGTTTCCGCCGGGCAAGGCCGTTCGGACTTCACGGCGGAGAAGAAGGCCAGGCCGGCGAGAACTGGGTCCGGCGGAAGAGCGGCCGGCTCGAACGGCTGAAAAACTCTGACCAGACTGTGCTCGAGCCCAGCGAAGCCATCATCATCAAAACGCCAACCGGTGGCGGCTTCGGCAAGAAAAGCGACCGGCGCTGAGGCGTCATTATTTTGCGCTAAGCTGGCGTTGTGTGGTGCCTTTGGGGGACAAACCCATGGCTAAATCAAAAAAGGCGAACGCGCATGGTTCGGGCGAAACTTCTTCGCCGGTCAACGTCCCCCCGGTCGTCGCTGCCACCGTTGAATACGAGAACTGGCTGCGTGAGCGTGTCGCCGTGGTTGAGTCTGATCTCCGGCAGAAATACACGCAGATGCGGAAAGAGCCATTCGCGTTTTTGCGCGCTACGTTCTATCGGTGGAGCATGCTGTGGCCACAGGTCTGTCCCGGCCTCGCGGACGCGCCCGAGCTACTCGCGATAGGAGATCTGCACGTAGAGAATTTCGGAACTTGGCGTGACCTCGAGGGCAGGCTCGTTTGGGGCATCAACGATTTCGATGAGGTCGCGGAGATGCCCTATACGATCGACCTGGTGCGGCTGGTCACTAGTGTCATCCTTGCCAAGCGGCAGAATGAGCTTGCCATCGACGCGGAACACGCAGCGGATGCTGTGCTGGAGGGCTACTCGCAATGGCTGGAGACCGGCGGCGGTCCCTTCATCCTCGAGGAAAGCCATCCTGGATTGCGGGCAATGGCCCTGAGCGCCGAACGGGATCCCATTGCGTTTTGGTCCAAGTTGAAGGATTCACCTCAACTCGAACCACCAAAGCGCGTTCGCCGGTTGTTGGACCAGTCGCTTCCCGGTGGAGTTTCGGAGATCAGATTCTTGCATCGTGTCGCAGGCATCGGGAGTCTCGGCCGGCCACGCTACGTTGAGGTGGGCAGTTGCAACGGCGGCAAAATTGCGCGCGAAGCGAAAGCGTGGCTGCCTTCGGCCTGGAGTTGGGCCAGGGGACGCGTCAAGGAGCACGCTTATTCGGTGCGAATGCTCAAGCATGCGGTGCGGCAGCCCGATCCCTATTATTCCGTCGAGGCCGGTTGGGTGGTTCGCCGGATCGGACCACATTGCGGGCGCATCGAGCTCGGTCAATTCCCCAAGCGTCGCGACGAGCGGCTGATCTTGAGAGACATGGGCCGCGAAACTGCCAATGTGCATCTCGCGAGTCCTAAGCGGAGAGACGAGATCTTAGGCGACTTGGCAGACCGCAAGCCGGGCTGGCTCGTCGAAGCGGGGCGCGCCATGGCCGAGGCCACCGAACAGGATTGGGAAAACTTTCGCACGTCGCAATTCGCACGCGACAATTCTCATGCGGAGAAGGGGCCAGAACACGGCGGATAGGCGGAGCCGCTCTTCTCAGTTTGAATCGATCTCGGTGATCTCCATGACGATCGGCGCGTGGTGATGCGCCGTGTGCGCGCCGAATGGATTGCCTTTCACCTTGACGCTCTTGCCGACCAACTGCTTGAGGCTTTGCGCGACGGTTTCGTCGGAAGAAAAGATGTGGATAGTGTCGGCGCTCTCGACCTTGTCCATCTCGTCGCCGCCGCTCAGGCAAGCCGGAGTTGACAAGGTGAGGATGTAGGCTTTCTCCGGACGGTCATTTGCATCCTCGAAGGAGCCGAGCGAGAGAATTCCCTCGGCCATCTGCTCATCCTGATTCGCCTGCAAGCACTCGCCCGATGCGGCAGAGGCGCCGATCAATGTCGCGAGCGCGAAAGCAGCAAGCCCCAGTCTCATGTGTTACTCCCCGCGAGCATCATAGCGAGGAATAGCGCCGCGGGTAGTCTGGAAGCAGCATAAGAAAGGGCGCGGGACAAGAGATCCCGCGCCCTCGTTTTTCGTTGCCTCTCTACTCGTCGCCCGTTGACCGGGCACGTTTCGAAGTCAGGCGGTTGAGCCGCTGCCGCGACGCTCAGCCATGAACTGGTCGAACTCGGCCTTGTCCTTGGCCTGACGCAGGCGCTGCAAGAAGGCCTGGAACTCGTCGACCTCCTCCTCGAGGCGCCGCAAGGTCTCCTCGCGATACTCGTCGAAGGTGCGGTTGCCGGTCGACCTAAGCGGGCTTACACCCCGCCGCCAGCGCATCACCTCACGCCCGAACTCGCTGTCTTTCCACTCGCGTTTCCAAGCTCCGCATCCCATGCGTCCACTCCAGATCAGATAGGCCAAAACGCCAAGGCCGATAGGCCACCAGAGGAGAAAGCCGACGATCATGGCTGTGATCCATGCCGGCTTCCCATACTCGTCTAAGGTCGCAACCACGTGCATCAGGGGTCCTTCCTTCCAGTGTGAATGTAATTTACATTCACATAGATGCCCCTGCCCTGTCCAGAGTCAAGGGGCGACACAAAATGTGATTGGGAGCGCGCGTTTTGTCCCGCGCCAACGTCCACAAAAAAATCTTAATCTTCGACAGGCTAGCCTCATCTCGGGAATGAGGAATGCTGCGTCAACGGGGGCGTTCGTTGAACTTTTTCAGCCGAAAGCTTGTGGCCTTGGCCACGGCATCAATGCTGCTTGGCACTGGTCTCGTCGTGAGCAGCGCAACCGCTGGTTCGCTTAAAGATGCAAAGCCGAATGATCGCGTGGCCTCTGCCCATGCCATGCCGATCCAGGGCATCGACGTGTCGTACTGGCAAGGCGACATCGATTGGCAGAAGGTGCGCAATGCCGGCGTGAGCTTCACCTACATCAAGGCTACAGAGGGCGGCGACCGAGTCGATCCGAAGTTCATCGAAAATTGGGAAGGTGCAAAGCGCGCGGGCGTGGCGCGGGGCGCCTATCATTTCATTTATTGGTGCCGTCCGGCCAACGAGCAGGCGCTTTGGTTCATGCTGAACGTGCCGGCTGATCCTGATGCGCTGCCGCCGGTGCTCGACCTCGAGTGGAACAGCCATTCAAAGACCTGTCCCGGCAAGGTTGCGCGCGACACAGCGCTCGCCAAGATCAAGGTCCTGCTCGATGCAATGCAGGCTCACACAGGCAAGCGGCCGATCATCTATACCGACCCTGTGTTCCACCGCGAGGTGCTGCAAGGCGAATTTCCCGAGTACCATTTCTGGCTGCGCTCAGTCGCGGCCTCGCCGGGGCGGCTCTACGGCGAACGGCCGTACGCGTTTTGGCAGTTCACCACGACGGGCAAAGTCCCTGGTGTCGAAGGAAAAGTCGATCGCAACAGCTTCAACGGCACGCAACAAGATTGGGAGAGCGTGCTGAAATGGCTGCAAGCTGGCGAATAGCTGCGCCACCAAATACGTGCTTCGCTTGAGCACGCGCCACCTCTCCACACGGGAGACGGCGGCATGACATTGCCCAGTCCCTACACTCTTTGAAACAGACTGCTTTTTCAATTGCTTACATTGCGGCGCTACGCATGATCCTTGTAAGCGGGATTGTGGCTCGCTTGCGCTCTTCGGAGGTCATCATGAGAAAAGTCTGGCCGCCGCGGCAGCCTTCGCTGCGCTTTGGCTGAGTCCTGCCGTGGCTGAGGAGCCAAGCGACATTCTCAACGTCTCGTATGACGTCTCGCGTGAGCTCTATGCCGACATCGACAAGGCATTCGTCGCAAAATACAAGGCCGAGACAGGAAAAGACATCACCATCAATCAGTCGCATGGCGGCTCATCGAAGCAGGCTCGCGCGGTTCTGGACGGTCTTCAGGCGGACGTAGTCACGTTCAATCAGGTGACCGATATCCAGGTTCTGCACGATCAGACAGACCTAGTCACTGCGGATCGGCAATCGCGCTTCCCCAACAATTCGGTTCCCTACTACTCGCTGCCGGCATTCCTCGTGCGCAAGGGCAACCCGAAGAGCGTCACGGACTGGAGCGATCTCGTCCGCGATGACGTGAAGGTCGTGTTCCCCAATCCCAAGACTTCGGGCAACGGCCGTTACACTTATCTTGCGGCCTACGCCTACGCGCTCGAGGCGAACAAAGGCGATCAGGAGAAGGCGAAGGAGTTCGTGCGCAAGCTGTTCGCCAATGTGCCTGCGTTCGACACTGGCGGCCGTGCGGCGATCACTACGTTCGTCGAGCACGGCATTGGTGACGTGCTCGTCACCTTCGAGGCCGAAGTGCAGAGCATCGGAAGCCAGTACGGCAAGGACAAGACCGATCTCGTGATCCCGCCGGTCAGCCTGCGCGCCGATTTTCCCGTTGCCGTGGTCGACAAGGTGGTCGATGAGCGCGGCTCGCACAAACTCGCCGAGACCTATCTGCAATATCTCTACACGCCCGAGGCGCAGGAGATCATTGCTGCTCACTACAACCGCCGAATCGACAAGGAGATTGCGGCAAAGCACGCGAACGATTTCGCCAATGTGCGTCTGCTCACGGTCAAAGACGTCTTTGGCGGTTGGCAAAAGGTGCAGGAAGAGCATCTCGCCAATGGCGGTATTCTCGACCAGCTCTACGTGAACCGCTGAATCCTTGTATCAGGGCCGGCGCTGAGCGCTCTTGCCGTCGCCCAAAATTCCGAGTCCTTTCAGATAAATCAGCATCGTGCTTTCGAGAATCTCCTCAGGCTTCATCGGTACTTTGTGCGCCTGTAGGTCGTTTTGCGCGAACAGCGTCGCAACGCCATGGGAGATCGCCCAGATGTGCAGGCTCATCAATTTGAGCGGCGGACGCTCGGCCTCGGGGACCTGACGGCAGAGTGCGGCTGCCGCGTGCTGTATCACATCGAAAGCGCGCTCGGCCGCGGGCAGCGTCTCGACCTCTCCGCCCGGAATCGCACCGGTCTCGAACATCACGGTATAACTTGCCGGCTCCTCACGGGCGAAGGCGAGATAGGCCTTGCCGAGGTTGTCGAAGGCGGAGAGCGCCGTGGGCAAGCCATTGTTCCACGCCATGTCGAGCCGCGCGGCAAAGCGCTCAAAGCCGTTTTTGGCGACCTCAGCGAGAAGCGCGTCGCGGTCGCGAAAATGCCGGTAGGGCGCTGCAGGGCTGACTCCGGCAAGCCGCGCGGCCTCAGTCAGGCTGAAGCCGAAGGCACCATGCTCCTCGATCAGCTTGCGAGCGGCCTCTAGCAATACCTCTTTGAGGTTGCCGTGATGATAGGAGCGAGATCGGCGCCAGCCGCGATCTGGAGGATTCATGTAAAGGGCTTTTACATGAAGCCACGCGGGACTGCCAAGGCCGGGAATCCACGAGGTTAAGCCTAGCGGCATAGCGTCGCCGTGTTAGTTTCGCCTCATCATCGGCCAGCTGGCGTGATGAGACGGCATCGGGCCGGGCAGACGGGAGCCTTCATGAACCAGCGCGAGACCTTCGAGCCGGCCACCCGCGAGCAGGCAGGATTGGCGCGCTCCTCTCCACCTTCGGGGCAGTCGTCGCCGGAATTGGAAGTGTTCTCGTCGCCAATGTTTTCCAGCAGACGCTCTTCTCCGATCTCCACGACTACATGCTCACCATCCTTCTCTTTGTTTGGCTATTCGGCACGATGATGTGGTGCGCCTTCGGTGTGGTGCGCCATGCCGAGGCGGTCGCCGAGCGCCTCGGAGAGCCTTACGGGACGCTCGTGCTCACCCTCTCGGTCATCATCATCGAGGTGGCATTGCTCGCAGCGATCATGCTGCACGGCCAAAACAATCCGACGCTCGCACGCGACGCAATGTTCGCCACCCTCATGATCGTGTTGAACGGCATGGTTGGGACCGCGCTGCTGATGGGCGCGCTACGCTATTGGGAGCAGGAGTACAATCTCGCTGGAACCCGCGCGTTCCTCGTGGTCATCGCCTCGCTCGCGGTCTTCGCGCTGATCATTCCGAACTACACCAAGACCGAGCCCGACCCGAGCCAGGCGCCTATGAAGGCAGTCTTATTCGCCTCCATTACCGTCCTATTCTACATCGTGTTCGTCATTATCCAGACGGTGCGGCATAGAGCCTTCTTCGCAGAACCTTCGCACAGTCATAGCCACGAATCCAATGCGCTGCATGGTGGTAGTAGAGGTAGCTCGCTCGCCTTTCATGTGGCGTTGCTTTTGCTCACGCTGATTCCGATCGTGCTGCTCTCGAAGTCCCGCGCCATCGGCATCGAGAATCTTGGATTCCCTGCGCCGCTCGGCGGCGTCATGATCGCGATCCTCGTTCTCTCGCCGGAAGGGCTGACCGCTTTCCATGCGGCGCTGGTCAATCATTTGCAGCGTGCGGTGAATGTGTGCCTCGGCTCGGCCCTAGCCACCATCGGACTTACCATCCCGCCGTATTGATCATCGGTCTCATCACCGGCTACTAGGTGCATCTTGGCCTTGACGAGGTGCAGACTGTCCTCCTCATCCTCACCCTTTTCGTCAGCGGGCTAACCTTCGGCGGAGTTCGCACCAATGTGCTGCAAGGCACGGTGCACATCCTCTTGTTCATTGTCTATGTGGCGCTGATCTTCAGCCCCTGAGCGTCAGCCTTTATGGCGGGTCGGATCGTAACCGTAGGTATTGCGCTCACGGATCTGCCCGTCTCGGCCATGGAGGAATGCCTCCGTGCGTTCCTTCCGGGCAATCGACTTCGCCTTTTCCCAGGCTTCGCTCTGGGTCTTGAACACGGCAAAGGGCTCGGCCGCCCCCTCCTCCTTCACCGCCCATCGATTCCCAAGGCTGACCACGTGCTGGTTCTTGCCCATGGCCTTCCATCCCCCGCCAGCTGACCGCTTAACTATAGTTGAGCCGGCTTCGTTACAGAAGCTAAGCCAAGCGTTTGGCGGTGTGCTACATGAGCCCTCGACATATCCCGCTTGCTTTCTCTCGCCGCCTCAAATGGAAGCCCGCCTTACCCCGAAACCCCTCAAGATTGGCTGGCGCGAATGGGTAGGCCTGCCTGACCTCGGAGTTGGCGCCATTAAGGCCAAGATCGACACCGGAGCCCGCACTAGCGCGCTGCATGCCTACCAAATCGAGCCATTCCGCCGGGGCGGCGCATTATGGCTTCGCTTCAAGTTACACCCGATCCAGCGAAGCGAGGCGAGTAAAGTTACATGCGAAGCGCGCGCCATTGACGAACGCACGGTCCGCAACTCAGGTGGAGGGGTTGAGCGCCGCTACATCGTGAAGACAATGCTTAAGCTCGGCGAACAGGCCTGGTCGATCGAGCTCGCACTCGCCAATCGCGACCAGATGGGCTTCCGGATGCTGCTTGGCCGCACTGCGCTCGAGGGCCGCGCGCTGATCGAGCCCGGCCGCTCCTACCTTCTTGGCGCACGCCCGCCGAGGCGGCGGCGGCGGCGCGCGTCTCCTTTAAGGCCGAGCAAATTACTGCGTTGACAATCGAGCTCGGCCAAGAGAATCCCAATGAAGATCGCGTTGCTCGCGCGCAATCCCCATCTCTATAGCCACCGCCGTATCGTCGAGGCGGCGCGCGCCCGCGGGCACGACATCGAGATCATCAATACGATCCGCGTCTCGATCAACATCACCTCGCGCAAGCCTGCTCTTTATTACCGCAAGCGGGCGCTGGACAACTTCGACGCGGTAATTCCGCGTATCGGCGCCTCGGTGACGTTCTACGGTCTTGCCGTGCTTCGGCAGTTCGAGGTAATGGGCGTTTATCCCTTGAACGAGTCGGTTGCCATCGGACGCTCGCGGGACAAGCTGCGCTGCCTTCAGCTCCTCGCGCGGCGTGGCATCGGACTTCCAGTTACAGCCTTCACCCACGATCCAAGCCAAGCCGAGGACATCATCGACCTCGTCGGCGGGCCGCCGGTCGTCATCAAGCTGCTCGAAGGAACGCAAGGCATCGGCGTTGTGCTCGGGGAGACCGTGAAATCAGCAAAGTCGGTGATCGAGGCGTTTCAGGGCGTGAACGTCAACATCTTGGTGCAGCAGTTCATCGCGGAATCCGACTCGACCGATATCCGCGCGCTCGTGATTGGCGATCGCGTGGTGGCCTCGATGAAGCGGCAGGGGCCGCCGGGCGAGTTTCGCTCGAACCTGCATCGCGGCGGCTCGGGCGAAAAGGTGCGCATCACCCCGCAAGAGCGAAGCGCGGCGGTCCGGGCAGCGCGCACGCTCGGTCTCAATGTCTGCGGCGTCGACATGCTGCGATCGAAAAACGGCCCGCTTGTGCTCGAGGTCAACTCATCACCCGGCATTGAGGGGCTGGAGAAGGCGACCGGCATCGACGTGGCAACCCCGATCATCGAGTTCCTCGAGCGCCACGCAGCCCCGAATAACACTCGAACCAAGGGCAAAGGCTAACTCCGGTTTCGCCCCATAGCTCGCCCGCTGCGACAGGAAAGCTAACCGCCGGGCATGTTCCTGCGGTAAATTCCGGCACGTCCAACGGGGAGATTTACGCAAATGGCCCTCAAGCGTGCCTGCAGTAGTAATGCCATTTATTGGATTTTCTCTTTCTCGATCATGGCGTTACTCACGATCACGGTTGGTAGCGGCTCTAGCAAAAGCGAGGAGAAGAAGCCGTCGCCCTGCACTGAAGACGCCATGATCGTGTTCGATGCCTCCGGCTCAATGTCAGGCAACCAGACTCTCGGGATTCCTAATTCGCAAGCGCGCATTGATGAGGTCCGCGCGGCCTTGGCTCAGGTCTTGCCGAGCGTCACCAAGTTCCGGCGAGTCGGTCTCGTCACCTACGGGCCAGGGCCGTACAACCAGTGCAACGTCAAGGTCGAGTTCCCACCAACGCCGGACGCTGCCCAAGCCATCATGAGCACGGTCAACGCCTTAGTGCCGGCGGGCAAGACACCGCTCACCTCGGCCGTAGAGCAGGCGGCCCAGGTGCTCGACTTCAAAAAGAAACCTGGCGTAGTCGTGGTCGTGACTGACGGCGAGGAGACTTGTGGCCGATCGCCTTGCGCGCTTGCCAAGCAGCTCCAGATGACCGCTCAGCAGCTCACTGTTCACGTCATCGGCTTCCGCTATGAGAGCTTCTCATGGACCGGCGAGAGCAGCGTGATGGACCTGATGTGTCTCGCCAACGAGAACCACGGCCTCTACATCAAGACGAATAGCGAGGAAGAGCTCGTGGAAGCGCTCGAGAAGACGCTCGATTGCCCAATGATCTCGCAGGCCGCGCCCACCTCGCTCACAAAGTAAGCTGGCGCCTCACAGGCCCATGGCTTTGTGCGCTTCGGTCATGTGCTGCATGCAGCCCGCTTTATCGCCCTTCTCCATGGCTGCCTTTGATTGATCGAGAGCCGCCGTTGCCTCCTTCTGCTTGGTTGGATCGGTCATCTCGGCGATCAATTTATCCATCTGCTTCATATGGGCGTCGGTGCAGAGGTCCGCGGCATAGGCGGGGCAAGCGGCCGCTGTCGCAACTATTGCTACTGCGAAAGAGATTTTGTGCATGGCTTCCTCCTTCCGGGTTTGACCGAGAGGGTCGCATCTCAAACGCGCAACGGATCGGTTTGGAATCCGTTGCGAACCAGAAATTTTTGCCTCGAGCCCGGAAATGCTCATAACTTTCAGCCGCGACTTTCGAGCGGTTGACGGGCAAGGGCACAGGCGCGCTCTATGCGGCGAGTTCAGGAGGGAGCGGTTAACATCATGCGGCGCGCAATCACTATTGCGGTCATTGCGTTTGCTGCATGCTCGCTCAAAAGAGCTTCCGCCGAGGATCAAAGCCTGCTCAAGCAGTGCTGGACGCCGCAGGTTTTGGCGGGCACTAACCAGGAATTGAAATCGAGCCGGACTCCATTCCATCTTGATTTTCCGGCGCTCAAACAGGTGCCTCCTCTCCCAGTGACACCCGTGCCGCAAGAGCTGCGTGGCTCGATCAGGGCCGTCGAGCTTCCTCCCGGCGTCAAGCTCATCGCGCTGACGTTCGATCTTTGCGAAACCAGCAGCGACATCGCGGGCTATGACGGCCGCATCGTCGATCTTCTTCGCGCTCAAGATGTGAAGGCCACGTTCTTCGCCGGCGGCAAATGGATGGAGACCCACCGCGAACGCGCCGAGCAACTCATCGCCGATCCCAACTTCGAGATCGGCGGCCACGGATTGCGCCATCTCGACCTGTCGCATGTGAGCGACCAAACCCTACAGGACGAGATCCGCTTGACCGAGACAGCCTATACAGAGACACGGAGGGGCCTGCTCACAAAGCAATGCGCGGCAACCGCGCAGCCGCAGAGTCCCATTCCAGAGCAGATGAGCGTGATGCGGTTCCCCTACGGTCGGTGCAACGCGAAGTCGCTCGCCGCGGTGGCGGATGCTGGACTGCTCGCGATCCAGTGTGACCTCATCACCGGCGATCCCGACCCGCACCGCTCTGCAAGGGCCATTGCCGACACGATCCTGACCAAAGTCCATCCTGGAGCGATCATAGTTGCTCACGCCAACGGGCGCGGCTGGCATACCGCTGACGCCCTCGCGCTTGCCATCCCCAAGCTCAAGGAAGAAGGCTATAGCTTTGTGACGGTGAGCGAGCTGCTCAAGGCAGGAAAGCCTGTGATAACCGCGAGCTGCTACTTGAACAAGCCAGGCGACAATACGCGCGTCGCTCACGCTGCCAAACGCGACGGCGCCCCGAATGCCCTCTCAATTTTCGATCACCCCTATTGAGCTCGGCCGAGCACGGCTCGTGGCGCTTGACCCTCGCGGCGTTTACGGGCTCGCGGCCGCAATCGTGGACATGCCGCCATGGTCCGTAATGAATTATTCCGCCGACCTCATGGCCCGGTTTCTCTCAACGGCTGACGGTTGTGTTTCACGTTACGCGGTCGAGATCGGAGGCGAACATTTGGGAGCTGTCTCGGTGCGCTCACCTTGGCTCAAGGGGCCTTATCTGGAGCTGCTCGCGTTGTTGCCGGTAGCGCAAGGTCAAGGCATCGGCTCAGCCATTCTCACTTGGTTCGAGCAAGAAGCGATCGAGCACGGCTCGCGTAATCTCTGGGTGTGCGCCTCGTCATTCAATATGCACGCCCTGCGCTTCTACGAGCGACACGGTTTCGAGCATGCCGCAGCTTTGCCCGGGCTAGTCGCGGACGGCTATGAGGAGATACTGCTGCGCAAGTTCCCGCTTGGCGGCAGTCGATGACCGGGCGTATGCCTGCCAGCTATTGCGCTTGAGAGCCTGCCCCGCTGGAAGCCTTGTCTGCGGGCGCTTCAGATTTGTCGCCGGCACCTGCGTCGGCGTTGTCGTCGCCTTGGTCGCTTGGCGCTGAATCGACGAAGAGTGTGCCGTCTTCGATCGAAGCCGACTCATCGCCTTTCATCTCGTATTGCTCGCCGCTATCGAGTCCTATGGTGCAGCCCTTGTCGCATGGGGCATCAACCTCGGCTTGCGGCTCGACGGTAAGCTCCTTGTTGTTGCCGTTGACGGTCACGGTGATGGTGTGGGAGTCGCCGTCCATATTCGAGATGGTGAGCGCCTCCGCCGGAAGAGCCAACAGTGCTGCGAATGCGCCAAGGCTTAAAATACTGACGATCCTCATCCTTTCGTTCCCTCCAGAAAACGGCGAACCTTTTTAGCGGGCCCCGCCCGTGCCTCATGCTTCGGCGCCACGCCTAGCCCATAACAGCGCCTGGATTGTGTTTCTGCAGCGGCCAAACTGTGCAGTCGAGACCCTGCAATTCCGCCTTTTTACCATCTCCACCTCGACCGTTTGAAATTGTTTCGCGACCCCGAAAAAGAAATCGTGCTCGGAGCGGCGAACCGGAACTCGTTGGCGGCGTTATTTGGCTCGCACCGCACCGAAGAGAGGTTGTGCAGTGCAAAAGGGGAAACGTCTTTCAAGGAGGGGCCGTGCCGACGGTATGGAACGCCCTCCGGTCCGGAAGGAGCTTCCGATGGAATTCACGGCCTCTGTGACCGCCGTCATGGCAATAGTTTCCTTCGGCTTTCTCGCCGCCATTCTCCTTGGAATGATTTAAAGCCTCAGCGGTTTTCCGAGCATTTGAGCGATCGTGCGTCTTCCACGCAAGCTGTGGGACGCCTCCCGCGCATTTTGCTGGCCCTACTCTGCTGCGTCGGCCAATAACTTGGGATCGTAATTGAGGATGGTACCGAGCCAGCGTTCGGTTTCCTCGATGCTCCAGCCCTTACGCCCCGCGTAGTCGGCGACTTGATCGCGCCCGATCTTTCCCACGCCGAAATAACGGCTCTCGGGATGGGAGAAATAAAGGCCCGAGACGGCGGCCGCTGGCCACATTGCATAGCTCTCGGTCAGCTTTATCCCCGCCGCTTTCTCAGCGTCGAGCAACGCGAACAAGGTACCCTTCTCGGTGTGGTCGGGCTGGGCGGGATAGCCTGGCGCTGGCCTGATGCCGGCATAGTCTTCGGCAATGAGTTGCTCATTCGAAAGCTTCTCGCCAGGCGCATAAGCCCAAAGCTCTCGGCGCACCTTCTCGTGCAAAGCCTCGGCAAAGGCCTCGGCAAGACGGTCGGCAAGCGCCTTGATCATGATCTTGGAATAATCGTCATTGGCGCGCTCGAACCGGCGGGCCACCTCTTCCTCGCCAATGCCGGCAGTCACGGCAAAAGATCCGACATAGTCGGCGAAGCCTGTCTCCTTCGGCGCCACGAAATCGGCAAGCGCCAGATTGGCACGCGAGCCGTCGCGCGCCATCTGCTGGCGCAGCGTGTGCAGCACGGCAATACGCTTGGTGCGCCTATCGTCTGCATAAAGCTCGATATCGTCACCCAGGCTGTTCGCTGGCCAGAAGCCAACGGCGCCATTTGCTGTCAGCCACTTCTCGTCGATGAGCTGCTTCAGCATGGCTCGCGCATCGTCATAGAGATTGCGCGCAGCCTCGCCGTATTTGTCGTCATCGAGGATGCGCGGAAACGTTCCCTTAAGCTCCCAGGCATGGAAGAACGGCGTCCAGTCAATGTAGCGCGCCAGCTCGGCAAGATCGTAAGCCTTGAACGCGCGCGTGGCGAGAAACGTCGGCTTGGGCGGCGTATAGACTGCCCAGTCGAGCTTGAGCCGGTTGGCGCGAGCATCGGCAATCGAGGTGCGAGCTTTCTCGGCCTGCCCGCGCGCATATGAGTCGGCCATGCGCGCATATTCCTCGCGCACTTTCGCGATCGCTTTCGGCCGCCCTTCGGGCGACATCAGGCTCGATACCACGCCGACCGCGCGGGAGGCGTCGGTGACATAGATCGCCTGGCTCTTATGATAGTTCGGGCTGATCTTGACCGCTGTGTGCACCCGGCTCGTGGTGGCGCCGCCAATCAGGAGCGGCAGGTCGAAGCCTTCGCGCTCCATCTCGGCCGCGACGTGGCACATCTCGTCGAGCGACGGCGTGATCAGGCCTGACAGTCCGATGATGTCGACTTTTCGCTCGCGCGCCGTGTCGAGGATCTTCTGCACCGGCACCATGACGCCGAGGTCGATGACGTCATAATTGTTACACTGAAGCACGACGCCGACGATGTTCTTGCCGATGTCGTGCACGTCGCCCTTCACTGTGGCGAGCAGGATCTTGCCGGCCGACGGCTGATCGGCGAGGCCGAGATCGCGCTTCTCCTGCTCCATGAAGGGCATGAGGTAGGCGACCGCCTGCTTCATCACGCGGGCCGACTTCACCACTTGCGGCAGGAACATCTTGCCGGAGCCGAACAGGTCGCCGACCACGTTCATGCCGGCCATCAGAGGACCTTCGATGACGTGCAGTGGGCGCTCGACCTTTTGCCGCGCTTCTTCAGTGTCCTGCTCGATATAGGTGCCGATGCCGTGCACCAGCGCTTGGACCAGCCGCTCCTCTACGGGCTTCTCGCGCCAGGAGAGATCGACCTCTTTCTTTTGCGCCCCCTCGCCCTTGAAGCGCTCGGCAGCTTCGAGCAGGCGATCAGTGGCGTCCGACCTGCGATTCAGGATTACGTCTTCGACCAGCTCGCGGAGCTCTGGGTCGATGTCATCGTAAAGCGCGAGTTGGCCGGCATTGACGATGCCCATGTCCATGCCGGCTTGGATCGCGTGATAGAGGAACACCGAATGCATCGCTTCACGTACCCGCTCATTGCCGCGGAAGGCGAACGAGAGGTTCGACACGCCGCCAGAGACGTGCACGTAGGGAAGCTCGGTCTTAATGCGACGCGTCGCCTCGATATAGGCGTGGGCGTAATCATTGTGCTCCTCGATACCCGTCGCCACGGCGAAGATGTTGGGATCGAAGATAATGTCCTCTGGCGGGAAGCCGACCTTCTCGGTCAGCAGCTTGTAGGCACGCTGGCAGATGGCGAACTTGCGCTCAGCGGTCTCGGCCTGGCCCTGCTCGTCGAAGGCCATCACTACGACCGCGGCGCCGTAGCGGCGCACTTTGCGCGCATGATCGAGAAACGGCCCCTCGCCTTCCTTGAGGCTGATCGAGTTCACGACCGACTTGCCTTGCACGCATTTGAGCCCGGCCTCGATCACCGACCATTTCGACGAGTCGATCATGATCGGCACGCGCGAGATATCGGGCTCGGCGGCGAGCAGGTTGAGTAAGGTGACCATGGCCTTCTCTGAGTCGAGCATGCCCTCGTCCATATTGACGTCGAGCATGTTGGCGCCGTTCTCGACCTGCTGGCGTGCGACTTCGAGCGCCGCGGCGTAGTCGTTCGCCTCGATCAGCTTGCGGAAGCGCGCGGAGCCGGTGACGTTGGTCCGCTCGCCAACCATGACGAAATTCTGCGCACCGTTTGTCATGCTAACTCGGACCTAACCATGCACGAAGGGCTCAAGGCCCGAGAGGCGCATCTTGTGCGCAAGTTGCGGGACTTGGCGCGGCTTATACTTGCAGACGGCACCGGCGATCGCGCGGATGTGGTCAGGCGTCGTGCCGCAGCAGCCACCGACGATATTAATGAGCCCGTCCTTGGCCCACTCCTCCAATAGCCCGGACATATGTTCAGGGCTCTCGTCATAGGCGCCCATTTCGTTGGGAAGGCCGGCATTGGGATAGACGCTGACCAGCGTATCGGCGACGTGCGCGATCTCATCGACCGAAGGCCTAAGCTGTTCCGCGCCAAAGGCGCAGTTGAGCCCGAAGGAAAACGGCTTCAGGTGCTGCATCGAGTACCAGAAGGCCTCGGGCGTCTGGCCGGAGAGGTTGCGTCCAGAAAGATCGGTGATCGTGCCGGACACCATGATTGGCAATTCGACGCCGAGCTCGTCGAACACCTGCTCGACGGCAAAGCCCGCCGCCTTGGCATTCAGCGTGTCGAAGACGGTCTCGATTAGGATGATATCGACACCGCCGTCGATCAGCCCGCGCGCCTGCGTGGCATAAGCCTCGACCAGAGCGTCGTAACTCACATTGCGGAAACCCGGATTGTTCACGTCAGGCGAGATCGAAGCGGTGCGGTTGGTCGGGCCCATGGCGCCGGCAACGAATCTCGGCTTGTCTGGCGTCTTCCTGGTCCAGGCGTCGGCCGCCTCGCGGGCGAGCCTCGCAGCAGCGACATTCATTTCGTAAGCGATCTCGCCGAGACCATAGTCCGATTGCGAGATGGCTTGCGCGTTGAAGGTATTGGTTTCGACGATGTCTGCGCCCGCTTCGAGATAGGCATTATGGATCTCACTGATGATTTTGGGCTGGGTCAACACGAGGAGATCGTTGTTGCCCTTGAGGTCGCGCGCGAAATCTTTGAAGCGCTCGCCCCTGTAGCCAGCCTCGTCCAGCTTGTAGCGCTGGATCATGGTACCCATCGCGCCGTCGAGGATGAGGATGCGCTCCTTTGCCTCGCGCTTCAGCGCCGCGGTACGCTCGTCTCTGGTCATGATGCAACCTTTGCTTCGGTGAATGCCTTTGCCGGGCGCAGGCCCAAGAGATGGCAGATGGCATAAACGAGGTCGGCACGGTTCAGCGTGTAGAAGTGGAACTCGGTGACGCCCTGATCGACCAGGCCAAGAACTTGCTCCGCGGCCACAGCGGCAGCGACCAAATGGCGTGTCTCCTGATCTTCGTCGAGACCTTCGAAGCGGCGCCCAATCCAGTCCGGGACACTCGCACCCGATTTCGCGGCGAACCCGGCTACCTGCTTGAAATTATGGATTGGAATGAGACCGGGCACGATCGGCACGGTGATGCCGCGCGACTGCACCCGGTCGAGAAAGCGGAAATAGACTTCGTTGTCGAAGAAGAACTGGGTGATGGCGGTGGTGGCGCCGGCATCGATCTTGGCCTTCAGCATATCGATGTCCGCCTCGATGCTCGGCGATTCCGGATGCTTCTCCGGATAGCAGGCGACCGAGATCTCGAAGGGCGCAATCTTCTTGATGCCGGCGGTGAGGTCGGCGGCATTGACGTAACCGCCTGGCGTCGGCTTGTAGCAATCGCCCACGCCGCCTGGAGGATCGCCGCGCAGCGACACGATATGGCGCACGCCAAGATCCCAATAGTCGCGGATGACCTCGTCGAGCTCGGGCTTCGTCGCCGCCACGCAGGTGAGATGAGCGGCCGGTTTAAGCGTGGTCTCGCGCAGAATGCGAGCAAGCGTCGCGTGCGTGCGCTCGCGCGTCGAGCCGCCAGCGCCATAGGTGACGGACACATAGTTTGGCCTTAAGGGCTCCAGCCTGCGGATCGAGCGCCAGAGAGTCTCCTCCATCGCCGCGGTCTTGGGCGGGAAGAACTCGAACGACACATCGGTCGCTCCTCGGCCGAGAAACCGGCTCTTATGTCCGGTGGATGCGAGCATTACGCGGCGACCTCTACTTTACTGCCCAGTCTTTTCTTGTTTGAGTCGGCCGCTTTCAATCCAAGCCAGAGCGATACGGTAAGTTTGCCTTGTGAAGGCTCAGGACTTAGCTCGGCGAAGCGTTCAAGTTTCAGACCTGCGTTTTCGAATAGGCGGCCGAGCTGATCGCGGGCAAAGCCTAGCCGCCTGTGGGCTGATTGCTCGCGCAGGAACTCGAGCTCATGCGGCGCAAAATCGACCACGAGCAATTTGCCGCCAGGCCTAAGCACCCGCGCGGCCTCGGCGATCGCGGCCGAGGGATCGTCGAGGAAATGCAAGACCTGATGCAGCACCACGGCATCGGCGGCGCCATCAGGCAGAGGGACATTATAAAGATCGCCGTGGCGGACTTGCGCGTGGGATAGGCCTGCCCGCTCGAGCTTCATGCGCGCGTAAGCAAGCATGGCGTGATTGAGGTCGAAGCCGAGTGCGCGTAAGGCGCGGGCGCCGAACAGCTCGAGAATGCGGCCGGTCCCCGTGCCGAGATCGACGAGAAGACCGAACGGCCCCTGCCCGAGCGCTGCGTCCATGGCCGCTTCGACTTGGCTTTCGGCGACGTGGAGCGCGCGAATGTTGTCCCATTCGCTTGCATGCGCCTTGAAATATGCCTGTGCTGCTTCGGCACGCGCCTTCTGCACGGCTGCCGCACGCGCGTGGTCGCGGGCAAGGGTGAGGTCACTTTGATCGAGGCTCGCCACGATAGCGGTCGCAAGTGCGGCTTCGGCACCGCTGTCGGCAAGGCGGAAGAACACCCAAGAGCCTTCGCGGAAGCGCCTGATGAGCCCGGCCTCGGCCATCAGCTTCAAATGCCGACTGATGCGTGGCTGGCTCTGTCCCAGAATCTGGGTCAGGTCCTTCACGTTTAGCTCGCCGCCGGCAAGCAGTGCGAGGATACGGAGCCGCGTGGCCTCCCCCGCAGCGCGGAGTACCCCAAGGCTTTGGGCCCGAGAGAGGCCCGGCGATGCAAAACGAGCGTCTTGGCCCTCTGACATAAAGATATGTTTATATCTTCTCGCCGAGGAATTCAAGGCCCGTGGGAGCGCCCTTTCCGGTCAAGCCCGCGCGAATTTTTTGTATTTGATGCGCTTGGGCAGCACGGCGTCCTCGCCGAGCCGGCGCTTCTTGTCCTCCTCGTAATCGGCGAAATTGCCCTCGAACCATTCGACATGGCTGTCGCCCTCGAAGGACAGGATGTGCGTCGCGATGCGATCCAAGAAGAAGCGGTCGTGGCTGATGATGACCGCGCAGCCGGGGAAATCCTCGAGCGCTGCCTCGAGCGACGACAGTGTCTCCACGTCGAGATCGTTGGTCGGCTCGTCGAGCAGGATTAGGTTGGCGCCCGATTTCAGCATCTTGGCGAGATGCACGCGGTTGCGCTCGCCGCCCGAAAGCTGACCGACCTTCTTCTGTTGGTCGGGCCCCTTGAAATTGAACCAGCCGACATAGGCGCGTGACGGAACCTCGCGGTTGCCGAGTTTGATCACGTCTTTGCCGCCAGAGATCTCCTCGAATACGGTTTTCTTGCCGTCGAGCGCGTCGCGCGACTGGTCGACATAGCCGAGTTTCACCGTGTCGCCGACGCGGATCGATCCATCGTCGGGCTTGTCTTGACCGACGATCATGCGGAACAGCGTGGTCTTTCCGGCACCGTTAGGCCCGATCACGCCGACAATTCCACCGGGCGGCAGCTTGAAGGAGAGATCGTCGATCAGGAGTATCTCGCCAAAACCTTTCTCCAAATGCTCAGCATCGATCACAACGTCGCCGAGGCGGGGCCCGGGCGGGATGGTGATCTGTGGCCTTCCCGTCCGGTCCTTGCCGGCCTCCGCCAGAAGCTCTTCATAGGCGCGGATCCGGGCCTTCGACTTCGCCTGGCGCGCTTTGGGGCTTGCTCTGATCCAGTCGAGCTCGCGCGCGAGCGTCCGCTCACGGGCCTCGTCCTGCTTGCCCTCAACCTCGAGCCGCTTCGCCTTTTGCTCCAGCCATGACGAGTAGCTCCCTTTGTAGGGGATGCCCGCCCCACGATCGAGCTCGAGGGTCCATTCGGTGATGTTGTCGAGAAAGTAGCGGTCGTGCGTCACCATGATCACGGTGCCGGGGTAATCGCGCAAATGATGCTCGAGCCAGGCGACGCTTTCGGCGTCGAGATGGTTGGTCGGCTCGTCGAGCAGCAAGATGTCGGGCTTTGACAACAACAGCCGGCAGAGCGCTACGCGCCGCCGCTCGCCACCGGACAGCGTCTTCACATCCGCCTCGCCCGGCGGGCAACGGAGAGCATCCATCGCCTGCTCGACCTGCGCATCGAGGTCCCACAAGCCTTGGGCGTCGATTTCGTCCTGGAGTTTCGCCATCTCGTCGGCGGTCTCGTCGGAATAGTTCATCGCGAGCTCATTGTAACGATCGAGCTTGGTCTTCTTCTCGGCCACGCCTTCCATGACGTTGCCGGTCACGTCCTTCGACTCGTCGAGTTGCGGCTCTTGCGGCAAATAGCCCACCGAGACGCCGCCGGCAGCCCAGGCCTCGCCGAGAAACTCCCTCTCTTCTGCTGCCATGATTCGAAGTAGCGTCGATTTGCCCGCGCCGTTCACGCCCACCACGCCGATCTTGGCGCCAGGCAAGAAGGCTAGCGTGACGTCCTTCAGGACCTGCTTCCCGCCAGGATAGGTCTTGGACAGCTTGTTCATCACATAGACGTATTGAGGGGTGGCCATGGCACTCGGTGTTCGCGAATTGGCTGGAAGGCGCCCTGTCTAATGGCCTTATGCGACATAATCCAGCGTCGAATCGCCAAATCGGAACGCACTGTCGCGACCAGAGTTTGTCGCACGAGACGCAAGGAAGCGGTCCCAACCTCAAGATAAAGTTTTGCAATGAATAGTAAGTCACTTGTCGCCGTCGGAGCCGGGCTGATCCTGCTGGGATCGGTCGCCGCTGCCTCCGCGAAGTCAAACCAGGAATTCCTCACCGACGCCATTCAGGGAAATCTCGTGGAGATTTCCATGGGCCAGCTCGCCCAGAAGAACGGCGGCAGCGACGGCGTGCGCTCGTTCGGTCAGATGCTCGTCCAGGATCACTCGGTCGCCAACGAGAAGGCGACATCACTCGCCCAGACGCAAGACGTGACTCCGCCGACGGAACCGAAGCCGGAGGCGAAACAGGAGTACGATCGGCTGTCGAAGCTTAACGGGCAGGCCTTTGACGAGAAATTCGCCAAGCACATGGTGGCCGACCACAAGAAGGACATCAAAGAGTTCGAGAAGCAGGCCAAGGGCAGCGACGATGTGGCGAGCTTCGCCAAGGACACGTTGCCGACGCTTAAGAAGCACCTGCAAACGGCGCAGTCCTTGGAGAGCGGCAAATCGGCTCAGAAATAGTCGCTGGCTAGCTAGTTTCAGAGAAAAGCTGCGGCAGGCGTGCTTTCAATTTTGCGGCAAGCACGTCGAGGGGGTTGTCGCGCGGCGGTTCGATTTCCGACAGCGCCTTTGCGAAGGACGGGGGCGTGAGTTCGGCGATCGGCAAGACTCGGCACCATCCGTTGGCGACCATGAAATTACGATAGTCCTGCTCCTCATCAGTAAAACGGTGAGCTGCCGGCGCCGCCCCGACCACAGGCAGCCGCGCGGAGACCGCTTCCGAGATCATCGTGCTCGAGTCCTCTGTGCAAACGATCACATCGGCCTTGCCAAAGATTTCAGGAAGGGTGCCAGGGCCCGCGGTGCGGTAATCGATGAAGCGGGCGACCACGGTGTCGTCCTCAGCGAGCGCCGCGATCTTGTCGGCCACCGAAGCGGGCGTTCGCCGCGAGGTGGACGCGAGCCACTTTGTTCCCCAGGCGCGTGAGATTTCCGCGGCGAAGTCGAGAAGCCGGTCCCATTCCTCACTTTGGTAACGGAATGGTCCCGCATTGCCGCCAATGAGCAGCCCCGCAACGCGGGGATAGAGATCGGGTCCATAGCGGGGAATCATGGCAGGGCGGCCGAGCGCGTCGGGATCGATCGAAGAGGGTTTGAGCGCCACCATGTGCTGCGGGCTGGTCGCGTCGCGCTCATAAGAGGAGATGATCAGGCTGAAATGTTCGGGGCCGAGACCGCGCAGCAGCGAGCCGCAAAAGATGCTCGGGATGCCGAGGAACCGGTTGACGCAGATATTGGGCATCAATGTCTCGCCTCCCGCCGAGACCACGAGGTCCGCCTTGGGCAGCGCGTAGGCATCGATGCGATAGGACATGCGCAGCATGCGCGGAGGAAAGAAGGTCTTGGCATTGATGCGCGCCCGCAGCCAGCGCGTCGGCACGATCCATTTGCGGTTGACCTCGATGCGGGTGACCTCGACGGGGCGGAGCCGGGCAATTGCCGCAATCACCCCCTGCGCGAGGTGATAGTGCCCAGGGCGCGTATCGGCGAGGAAAATGATTCTAAGCGGCGTCACGAGGTTAGTGGCATGCTGTTGTGCGAGAGCAAGAGCGAAGCCCCGCGTCATAGCGCACACTTGCGGGCCGCTTCAAAGACTCGTTTTTTAGGCGGCTTGGCAAATCGGCCTCGTGTCCGCACGATCGGCAGCAGAAAGCAGTGAGGAGCAGTCCCGTGGTAGAGAAACCCACCGAGGCGGATTGGATCCTCAGGGCGATGGTCGCGGTCGCGGCGGCCGACGGCAGGCTCGACGCACGCGAAGTCGGGCTGATCCAGCAGGTCTACGAGGAGCGGACCGGCCGTCCGGTGGATGTGAGCGGTGTGGCGAGCGCCGCCGAGGTTTACGCCACCAAACGAGACATTCTCGCCGAGCTCGCCGCCATCTCAGGCAGCATGAGTCGGCAGACCAAGGAGGAGATCATCCGTTCGGCGTACCTCGTGCTCCTTGCCGATGGCCGGATTGCCGGGGAGGAGCGCAAGAAGCTGAAAGACATCGCCATCGCACTGCAAGTACCGGAGATTCATTTCGGCGCGATTCTCGAGGACCTAGCCATCTCGCTCGAGCAGCAGAAGAGCTAGCCTAGGCGACCTCGAGCTGTTTCAGCGTCTCTTGATTTGCCGCCTTGGCAGGCTCCGCGGTGAACAACAGGCGTTGCACCTCGCGGTGATAGGCTGCGCTTTCGGTGATCACGCGTACATTGCAGAAGCCTGCGCGCTCGAGCAGCTCACGCACAAAGTCCTCTTGCCCTTGGCTTTGCTCCGGCAGGAACTCCGTCCACGAGCTCTCGCTGGCTGTCCCGATCTCGAACACGAGGATCTTGCTCACGCGTGTGGCGAGCACCTGAAGAAAGCGCTCCGCGACGCCAAGTCCAAAGCTGCGGATCATGTGATGCAGCACCGACAGGCAGAGCACAGCGTCGAACTGCGGCAGGCCGCGGATCGCCTCCGGCGTCACGAAGGCCCTGGCTACCGCTGCGCGCGGCACGCGGTCGTGGAGTCGCGCAAGCTCGCCGACAATGCCGACGTCGGTCGCCTCGATGCCGATGGCGAACAGGTTGAGATCGGCTGCGGCACGGCGGACGAACCAGCCCTCCGCACAACCGATATCGAGCAGGTTTTTCACGCCGTAGTCGCGCAGCACCTTGGCGACCGCGTGCCATCGCTCGTCAGTGTCGCGGACATTGGCAAAACGCCTGCCCCCGATTTCGACCGGCTGATAAGGCCTGCCGCCCGCCTTGGCCACGTGGAACGCAGCTTCGATCAGGCCAAACGCGAAGCGCCAGCGCAGACCGCGCAAGACCTTTCTCGCCCGACTCCCCAGCGATCGCCGCCGCCGTCGCTCGGGATAAGAGGTGAGTCCCTCGATAACTGCCGCAGTCATGCCGGTGCCCAATCAGATACGCCGCAGCAGGCGGAAGCGGGGATGGCCGGGTCGCGACGGCTCGGGCGTTACGAAGACGAGATGGACGTCATCTTGCTCCCTCCGCACGCCGTCGAGGAAGCTTTCCCACTCCGAAGCCCATCGCTTCAGTCCGTTTTTTGAGGCATAGAGGCCAAGCAGCCGGAGCTGCTCCTCCCTCAGGAGCTTCGGCTTCTTGCCGGTGATCCGGTAGATCGTTTCGCGGATCTTGCGCTTGAGCGGGCGCGTCCAGCGCCGCTTGTCCCACCACTCGACATAGTCGCGATCGGCGGCGCGCTTGAGGAACTGCTCGAGCAGAACCTCGCGGTTCGGCGCCAGGGTCAGCACTGTCAGCGCCGCACCTGATGCGGTCAGCTCTTTGATGGCTGGATCGTTGGCGTAGCGCTCGAAGCGTTTGGCAAAGGGGCGCATGATATCGTAGTGGACCACGAGGCCTGGCGTGCGGGCATGGCGCGCTCGGATGCGCGCTAGCCCTTCCCGCGACAGCTCGTTGCCGCTCGTGCGCTGCCAGTTTTTGGCCTCTGGCGGGAGAGAGTCTGAGATGTCTTTGGGGAGGCGGTCATACACGAACTCGCTCATGATCGTGCTCTTGCCAGAGCCAGAGGGGCCGGCGATGAGAAAGATATGCTTGAGGTCGCCGGCCCTGGCCGCGACACGGACTTCGCGCCGGTCCTCCCGCACCGGGCGCGGGCTCTCGAAGGCGAGGCCCGAACGAAGCGCTATGCTATTGGTCAAAATCCCCCTCCCCGCCAAGGTCCCCGTCATCGAGATGACATACTAGACTCGTTTGGTAGAGATTGTCGTGATAAGCACGTCCAAATATCCCCGCCCTTGGCGAATAAATTTGCTTTTGCAGAGGCTTGCCGCGGGCTGGGCATGATCGTCTCCCACACCCATAAATTCATTTTCCTCAAGACCAAGAAGACGGCCGGGACGAGCGTCGAGCTTGCCTTGAGCGAGCTATGCGGACCCGACGACGTCATCACGCCGCTGACCGAGATCGACGAGGCACAGCGCGCTGGCAAACGCGGCGCGCAGAATTGGCGGCTGCACGGCTGGTGGGACAGCCCGCGGTTCCTGTGGAAGCGGCGCTGGCTGAAATTCACCGCCGAAGATTATGGTTTCTACAATCACATGCCGGCGGCGGAGGCGAAGGCGCTGCTCGACGACGACAAGGCCTGGCGGAGCTATTTCAAATTCGCCTTCGATCGCAATCCGTGGGACCGGCAGGTCTCGTGGTATCACCACCGCTATCGGCGGAAGGACACCCCGCCGCCCTTCGCCGAGTTCATGCATTCGGACCGGCGCGCGCGCGTCAACAATTACGACATCTATTCGATCGACGGAGGGCTCGCGGTCGATTTCGTTGGGCGCTTCGAGAATCTCGAAGGGGACCTGAAGCGCGCGCTCGATCAGGTCGGGCTCAAGCTCGACACCCCCCTCCCCCACGCCAAGACCACCTTCCGGCGGACCTCAGCGCCTTACCGCGACTATTATGACGCAGACACGCGCGCCATGGTCGGCGATTGGTATGCGCAGGAGATTGCGCTCCTCGATTACGCGTTCTGAAGCGGGCCCATGATCATCTCGCACGAGCATAAGTTCATCTTCCTCAAGACGAAGAAAACGGCGGGCACCGCGATCGAGGCCGCGCTGTCTGAGCTGTGCGGACCGCTCGACGTGATCACGCCCTATCGCGAGGAGAGCGAGCAGGACCGCAAAGGCCTCCCGCCGCAGAACTACCGCATCGAGCATCCGCTGAAGCCGAAGCGCCCGCTCTGGCGGAAGCTGCTCGGCAGGCCCGAGCGCTACTACCATCCGAGCGTGGGCTATTACGAGCACATGCCGGCATGGCGCGTGCGCGACTATGTCGGCGAGGAGGTGTGGCGCAGCTATTTCAAGTTCGCCTTCGACCGCAACCCCTGGGACCGGCAGGTCTCCTGGTATCTCTACAAGACCAAGTCGAAGCGCGCGCGGCCGAGCTTCGAGCGCTTCATGCAGGACCGGGCCCGCGCCTTCGTCACCAATTATGCGCAATACACGATCGAGGGCGCCCTCGCCGTCGATTTCGTCGGCCGCTACGAGCGGCTTGAGGAAGATCTCAACGCGGCGCTGGCAAAGGCTGGCGTCCCAGGCTGCGGGGTGAAAGTGCCGCACACCAACGTCACGCAAAACAAGGATTCACAGCGCGGCTACCGCAGCTACTACTCGCCCGACACGCGCGAGCTCGTCGCCCGCTGGTATCAGCCCGAAATCACCCTGCTGGGCTACGGGTTTTGATGGTGGGCCCGGGAGGGCTCGAACCTCCAACCAGACGGTTATGAGCCGTCGGCTCTAACCAGTTGAGCTACGGGCCCCAAGACGATTCCGAAATCCCTTGTCGCATCAATGGGGATTTCGCGCCCCCCAATTTCCGCCTCATAGCAGACTTCCTCATGCCTAGCGAACAGCTCGCAGCAGGGGCTTACCTCGTGGGGATGCTTCGGGCTGGCTCATAGCTTAACGCCCAACTCGCGAGGGATCCCCATGACATCGATGGCGCGAAAATATCTCTTTGCCACGCTTGCCTTCCTTGCCGCAGCAGCCCCAACCGTGAGCCAAGTTGCACTCGCCGACGACAAGGAGCCGCCCAAGCGTACCATCACCATGTCCGGCAAGGGCACGGTCAAGTCCGCGCCGGACAAAGTCACGGTCAGCGCCGGCGTGGAGAGCCAGGCGCCGACCGCGAACGACGCGCTCGCCAAGAACACCGCCGCGATGACTAAGGTCGTCGATGCGCTTAAGAGCGCGGGGATCGATCCCAAGGACATCCAGACCACCGATTTCTCGGTGAACCCGCAATATGAGGATCGTGACGACGACAAAAAGCCTCCGCGCATCGTGGGCTACGACGTTAACAATATGGTCTACGTGACCATGCGCGATACCGCCAGGATCGGCGCGGTGCTCGACCAGCTTGTGCAGGCTGGCTCGAACTCGATCGGCGGCGTCTATTTCAGCGTCGACAAGCCGGAGGAGCTCGAGAAGGAGGCGCGCAAGCTCGCCATCGAAGACGCCATCGCCAAGGCCAAGCTCTATGCCGAGGCGACCGGCGCGGAGCTCGGACCGGTGCAAACCATCAGCGAGCAAGGCGGCTACGTGCCCTATTATCCCGCAGCACCTAGGATGGAAGCCAAAGCCGCGACGCACCCGGTTCCGATCGAGCCCGGCACGCAGAACACCAATATCGAGGTGCAGGTGACCTGGGAGCTCAAATAAGCGGTTCGAATTAATCAAAGTCGAACCGGCGGGTTTAGCCGTAGTTTATTTGGCATGGCTTTTCCCGCCGCCAGACCTGCCGCGCCGCAAGACAAGCATGCGCGCGACCGCGCCGTCATGGTCGCGCACCATCTCGAAGCGCGCGGCATCTCCGATCCGCTTGTGCTTGCCGCCATGAGCGGGGTCGCGCGCGAGGCCTTCGTGTCCGACCCGCTGAAGGAATTCGCCTACGAGGATTCGGCGCTGCCCATCGAGGCGGGGCAAACCATCTCGCAGCCTTACATCGTCGCCCGCATGATCGAGCTGCTCGAGCTCGAGCCAGGCAACAAGGTGCTTGAGGTCGGCGCGGGCTCTGGCTATGCGACGGCGGTGATGAGCCGCATCGCTGGCAAGGTCTACGCGATAGAGCGCCACGACGAGCTTGCCAAGCTCGCGCGCAGGCGCCTCAAGGCGCTTGGTTATTCCAATGTCGAGATCATCTGCGCCGACGGCACCAAGGGCCTGCCCGAGCAGGCGCCGTTCGATGCAATATTGGTGTCCGCCGGCGGCCCTAAGGTGCCCGAAGCCCTGAAGCAGCAATTGGCGATCGGTGGGCGCCTCGTCATTCCGGTCGGGCGTGATGTCCACCAGACGCTTCTGCTGGTGCGCCGCATCGACAAAGACGAGTTCGAGCAGGAGGACTACGGCGCCGTAACCTTCGTGCCGCTGATCGGCGCCGAAGGCTGGGTCGAGCCTGAACAGGCGAAGGCCACCAAGATTGATGCCGAAACTTCCGGTTTTGCCTACGGACTGCTCGTCCCATCGCAGCGCGCGCGCGTCATACGCTCCAAGATCAGCAATCTCATCGCCGAGGCGGCGGAGCCGTTCAGCGACCTAGGCGAACTTGCCGCTCTTGCCGAGCGCTTCGCGGGAAAGCGCGTGGTCCTGCTGGGCGAGGCCACGCACGGCACGGCGGAGTTCTACGATGCACGCGCCGCGATCACCGAGATGCTGGTGGCGAAGCACGGCTTCAACATTGTAGCAGTAGAAGCCGATTGGCCTGACGCCAGAGTCTACGATGCCTATGTGCGCGGGCTGCCGCGCCCGAAAGTGCCGAAGAGAGCCTTCATCCGCTTTCCCACCTGGATGTGGCGCAACGACCAGGTCGCCGAACTCCTCGACCGGCTCGAGGCCATCAATCGCAGGATCGGTGCTCCCGAGAAGAAGTGCGGCTTCTACGGCCTCGACGTTTACAGCCTCAGCGCCTCGATCGAGGCGGTGCTCACTTATCTCGACGCGGTCGATCCAGAGGCGGCGCGCGTCGCGCGCGAGCGCTATGGCTGCTTGACGCCGTGGCGCGCAGAGCCCGTCCGATACGGGCGCATGGCTCTTTCGCGCGGCTATGCGGTCTGCCAGAAGCCGGTGATCGATGCGCTGCTAGATCTGCTTCACAAGCGGCTCGACTATTTGCAGCGTGACGGCGAGGCGTTCTTCAACGCCGAGCAGAATGCGCGCATCGTCACGGCCGCCGAACAATACTATCGCGTGATGTATTACGGCGACGCCGTGTCGTGGAATCTGCGCGACCAGCATATGTTCGACACGCTTGAGCGCCTGCTTGCCCAGCGCGGACCCGACTCAAAAGCCGTGGTGTGGGCCCACAACTCGCATATCGGTAACGCGGAGTTCACCGAGATGGGCCAGGTCAGGGGCGAGCATAATATCGGTCAGCTCTCGCGCTCCCGGTTTGGCGAGGACGCGGCGCTGATCGGCTTCGGCACGGATCGCGGCACTGTCGCCGCGGCATCGGACTGGGACGGGCCGATGGAGATCAAGCGCGTCCGCCTGGCTCGCGACGATTTCTATGAAGGGCCGCTCGCGTGACGCCGATATCCCGGCCTTCTTCCTCGAGACCGGCCCTGGACAGAAAGAGCGCGTGCGCTCTGAACTTGCCGAGCCCCTCCTCGAGCGCGCCATTGGCGTGATTTACCGGCCCGAGACCGAGTTTCTCTCGCACTATTTCCAGGCCGAGCTGTCGCGACAGTTCGATGCCTGGATCTGGTTCACCGAGACACGCGCCGTGGCCGCCCAAGAAACCGCCTACGCCGCTGCCGGGCCTGACGAAACCTACCCCTTCGGCCTCTAATCCCCACCCGCCTTACTCCGTTCAATTCATTGCCGTTTTGTAACGGGTGCTGCGCGCACGCGCGTGGTAAAAATGAGGGGCGGAGGGAAATACCGGACAAAAACAAAAGCATGAGATCGCGTTGGCTCACGATCTTCCTCGTCGCCGGCCTGGCGGCCGGAGGCGCGTACTATTATTGGCAGCATCACACCGACTCTAAGCTCGACATCCAGACCGTCGCCGCGAAGAAGAGCGATGTGCGCCGGGTAGTCTCGACCTCCGGCGCGGTCAGCGCGCTGATCAGCGTCGATATCGGCTCGCAGCTTTCCGGCAATATCAGCGAAGTCAGCGTCGATTACAGCTCTGAGGTGAAGAAGGACCAGGTGCTTGCCCGCATCGAGCCCTCGACCTTCGAGACACGCGTACGGCAAGGCGAGGCGGCGGTCGCCGTGGCGAAGGCCAATGTGGCGCTACAGCAGGCGGCAGTCGAGCGCGCCGAAGCCAATCTACACAAGGCCGAGCTCGATCTGCATCGCGCGCAGGAGCTGGTAACGAGAGGCGCCGGCGCGCAAGTCACTCTCGACACGGCACTCGCCGCGCAGCAGAGCGGCCAGGCAGACCTCGACAGCGCTAAGGCCAACCTTGAAAACGCCAAGGCAAATGTCGCGCTGAACGAGGCCACACTCGACAGCGCCCGCATCGATCTCGAGCGCACCTATATCCGCGCGCCGCTCGACGGCGTCATCATCGACCGCACCGTGCAAGTCGGGCAGACCGTGGCGGCGAGCCTGTCGGCGCCTAAGCTGTTCACCATGGCGCAAGACCTTTCCCAAGTGCAGATCCAGGCGCAGGTCGATGAGGCCGATATCGGCCAAGTCACGAGCGACAACACCGTGACCTTCACCGTTGATGCCTATCCGGATATGAAGTTCGAAGGCAAGGTCGAGCAGATCAGATTGGCTCCGGTCTCGCTTGCCAATGTCGTCACCTACACGGTGGTGATCGGCGCCGACAATCCCATGGGCCGGCTACTGCCGGGCATGACGGCCAATGTCGAGATCGTCACGGGCGAGCATAAAGACGTCGTGACCGTACCAAACGAGGCGCTCAGATTCCAGCCACGCGGAGCCGTGCAGGAGGCGCTGGTGCGCGACTCTTCGCAGACCGGCGCGTTGCAACTTGCCTCCGACGATCGCAGCGCGCGCATGTTGGCGAGGCTCAAGGATCAGCTCGAGCTGAGCGAGCAGGATTTGAGCAAGATCAAGGTCGCCCTCGAGGCCGAGTTCGCCGCCATCAAGAGCGCGGGGCCACCTGGCGCCGGCGCGTCCCAGCAGGACATGCGCGATCAGGCCCACATGCGGGTCGCCAAAGTGCTGCGCGCCGTCCTCCCGGCCGACAAATATAAGAAATACGAGGAGATGCAGCGGCAGAGGCCGACAGGCCCTCGGCGCGCCACGCTGTGGACCTATGAGAACGGCGCGCTCGTGCCGCATGACGTTCGTCTAGGTCTTGCCGATTCGAGCATGACCGAGGTGGTCCAAGGCTTGCCGGAAGGCGCCCAGGTCGTGACGCGCGTGCGCGAGCTGGCGCCGTGAGGATTGAAGTTTTACCCCAAGCACCATGCGATGTGGCGGCTCTCCCGCCGCGGCAGATCGTTGCCCGCGATCTGATCAAGACTTACCGGCTCGGCGGCAGCACGATTGCCGCGCTCCAAGGAATCAACGTCGAGGTTTCCCGCGGCGAATATCTCGCCGTGACCGGAGCATCGGGCTCGGGCAAGTCAACCTTCATGAATCTTGTCGGCGCGCTCGACACGCCGACCTCAGGCTCGCTCAAGATCGAAGGCCGCGAACTTGGTGGACTCGATTCCGACGAGCTTGCCACCTACCGCAACGAGAAGATCGGCTTCGTCTTCCAGAACTTCAATCTGCTTGCGCGCACCAGCGCCCTCGATAACGTGGCGCTGCCCCTGCTCTACTCGCGGCACGGCCACAAAGGCGCGCGCGAGAAGGCGAAGGAATGCCTCGCCAAGGTCGGGCTCGCGCATCGCGAAGCGCATCAGCCGACCGAGCTTTCTGGCGGCCAGCAACAGCGCGTCGCCATCGCCCGCGCGCTGATCAACGATCCGCATATCATTCTCGCCGACGAGCCGACCGGCGCGCTCGACAGCCATACGACTGACGAGATCATCAAGCTGTTCGAGCAGCTTAATGCGACCGGCATCACAGTGATCATCGTCACCCATGAGCCCGACATCGCCAAGCGCGCGCATCGGCGCATCACCTTCCGCGACGGCGAGATCGTGAGCGACGTGTCATGAATCCCCTCGCCTCCTGCAAGGTCGCCATCGCCGCGCTCAAGGTGAACGCGCTCAGGAGCTTCCTCGCCATGCTCGGCGTGATTATCGGCGTCGCCTCGGTGATCGTCATGGTGTCGGTGGCGACCGGGGCCGGCCAGGCCATCGAGGATCGCATCAAGGCGCTCGGTACCAATGTGCTTGTGGTCATGCCGGGCTCTTTCACCTCCGGCGGGCGGCGCGCCGGCGAAGGGACGGCAGTGTCGTTGTCCGAGGCCGACCTTGCCGCGATCCGCACCAAAGTTCCGAACGTCTCCGCCGCGGCGGGGACCGTGAGCGGCTCGGCCCCCCTCGTGGTCGGCGACGCCAACTGGACCACATCGGTCACCGGCGTGAACGAGGACTTCCTCGAAGTGCGCGACTGGCCGGTCGCCGAGGGCCGGAGCTTCACGGAGGCCGAGCTCCGGTCGGGCGCCAAGGTCGCCATCCTCGGCGCCACCACCGCCCGCGAGCTGTTCGGCACGGTGCCGGTCATCGGCGAGCAGGTGCGCATCAAGAACGTGCCCTTCACCGTGATCGGCGTGCTCACCACCAAGGGCCAGTCGGGGTGGGGTGGCGATCAGGATGACACCGCGCTCGTGCCGCTCGCCACTGCACGCCGCCGGCTGTTCGGCGCCGAGCAGACCGTGCCGGACAATCTCCGCTCGATCATGGTCGAGGTCTCCTCGGCAGGCGAGATGAACGAGGCGCAAGAGGAGATCGAGACGCTGCTCCGCGAGCGCCGCCACGTCCGCACCGGCGGTCCCGACGACTTCCAGGTGCGCAACATGGCAGAGTTCATCAGGGCGCGGAGCGAGACGCAGAGCATCTTGAGTCTCCTGCTCGGCGCCACCGCCGCCATCTCGCTGGTCGTGGGCGGCATCGGCATCATGAATATCATGCTGGTGTCGGTCACCGAGCGCACCAAGGAGATCGGGCTGCGCATGGCGGTTGGTGCCAGGCGGCGCGATATCCTGAGCCAGTTCCTGATCGAGGCGGTGACGCTGTGCGTGACCGGAGGGCTGATCGGGCTCACGATCGGCGGCAGTGCCGCGCTCGCCATGTCGATCTGGGGCGAGTGGCCGATCGCGCTCTCGCCCAGCCTCGTCGTGATCGCACTGGTCTCGGCGGGGCTGGTCGGCGTGTTCTTCGGCTATTACCCCGCGCGCCGCGCTTCGCTCATGAACCCGATCGACGCGCTCCGCTACGAATGAGCCTCAAGCCGCGCGCTTCACCTCGTTGCCCTCGCCGAGCACCACCACGGTCGGATGGTAGTTGCGCGCCTCCTCGGCCGGGATTTGGCAATACGCGACCATGATCACCTTGTCGCCCGTCTGCACGAGCCTGGCCGCCGCGCCGTTCACCGCCACGTCGCGCGAGCCGCGCGGCGCCTCGATGGCGTAGGTGGTGAAGCGGCCGCCGGTATTGATGTTGAACACATCGACCTGCTCGTGCGGCAGGATGCCGGAAAGATCCAGCAGGTCGCGGTCGATGGCGATCGAGCCCTCGTAATCGAGATCGGCGCCGGTCACGGTGGCCCGATGCAGCTTCGACTTCAACATAGTGAGGAGCATTGGTCGCTTGGCCTAGGATCGCGCGCGGGAGCTGAGCCCTGCGCATATAGATCACGGCCGCCGCTGTTGCAATGCAGCACAAGCCCGCAGGCTGACAAGGCCCTGGCGCAATCGCTAATGTCCGGCACGCTTCGCGCCTCTGTAACGCCCTCGAGCACCAGGACCGCACCCAATGCCCACCTTCGAGATCGATCCCCTGATCGCCGCGGCTGTCGTCGTCGCCACCGCTTGCACCGACGCGGTCTATGTGCTGTTCACCAACGCCGTGGTGCGCCGCCGCCGCATGCCGGCGGCCACGTGGAGCAGCGTCTGGTACCTGCTCTCCTCGTTCGCCGTCATCAACTACACGCATCACTGGAGCTACGTGATTTTCGCCGCGCTCGGCTCGTTCATCGGCGCCTATATCACCATCACCTTCCTGCATCCCGGTCCTTCCTATCCGACCCAGCCGCCCGGCTCCTCACCGGCTTGACCCTCTTCGTCATGGCCGGGCTTGTCCCGGCCATCCAATGGTGATTCTGAATGCTGGATCGCCTGGCCTATTGGATGCCCGGAACAAGTCTGGGCATGACGAGGAAGGCAGGCATGCCGAAATTTCTCGCGGGTTTTGCCCGCGAGGCATGAGGGGGATGGCGCGCCGAAAAGCATAAGCCTATGGCTCATGCCTCTTCGCGGAGACACGCTGGCGCCTCTCGGCGCGCCAATCACGGCGTTTTCCGGCACCGGGCCCTGCTTTTCGTCGCCGGCATCGCCGCGACTGGCCTGCCGGGATGTCAGCTAGCTCCTAGCGGGGACTCCTAGTGGTCCCGGAGGGAGCTCCGATGCCGTCCGAGCGCCTGACTTGCGTGGTCAGGCTCGCTGGCGCCGCACCTCGTCCCGTCTCTACGTTCGCCCTCGAGAAACGCCCTTCAAGTGGACGAGGCCGGTTCAGTGTAAGTGCGGATTGTGGGGCGGGGATAAGGCTTGGTGTTTCACGAACACTTGTCATGCCCGCGCTTGGCGCGGCCATCCGCGATTTGAGGGCCACGCCGAAGTCGAAATCGTGGATGGGCGGGCCAAGCCCGGCCATGACAATTGTTTACGACCAACACCAACACTCATCATGCCCGCGCCGGGCATCCACGATTTATTGATTGATCGTCTCGTAGTAGGGCAGTTTGAATCCCGAAGTCCGCCGTAACAAAAGAGAAAGACGAAGCTAGCGAGACCAGCGAGCCTTGACGGCTCTGCGCGCTTTCTGACCTCTGTTTAGGGGTCATCTATCCCTGGTTCCCCTTTTTCCAGATTGCCAGCCATTGATCCTCAAGTACCCGTAGGCACGCGGAGAGTTGGGCTAGCGTGCGCTCGGCCTCAGTGGCGTCCACTCCTCTATCCTTCAGCTCGGCAATAATCTCTTTTTGTCGAGCCATCAGACGCGCCCCGCTGGCTACGTGGTCGTGTATTAAGTGCGCTGTGCTTTCCATCCCGCATTATATCACGCAATGGCGGGCTTCGGCCTCATTACAACCGATGCCACATTCAAAGGGCCCACTACCGATCGTCTCGTAGAGATCATTCCATTGCGGATTTATCGCGTGAATCACCGCACCGTCCATGCGCGAGGCCAATACTTCACGGTCTTCTCGCGCTGAATTGCGCCCACGATCGTGTCGTGATGCTCGCACCAGACGAGGCGAGTGAGCCCATAACGCCGGGTAAAGCCTCCTCCTAAACTTTCTCGATGCTGCCAGACGCGCCGGGCGAGAGATCGCGTGCCACGCCCGTGTCCATTTCGCTTGTTCATAAGGATGTAGACCCATCCGTCCGGCATGCGGAGATTTTGCCAAAGCGTGGATGGCCGGGCCAAGCCCGGCCATGACAGAGGCGACCCCCACCCGGCGTGCTAAAGCACGCCGACCTTCCCCTTTCAGGGGGAGGTTTAGTTAGCGGGAGAGGCGGCGCTTGTTGGCCCGCACGATCGAGCGGTAGTGGCGCATCACGCGCTCGACCGGCGCGCCGGCGGCAAGACTGGTCGCGGCTTCGGCGAAGGCGAAGCCCTTCTCGGCCACCATGCGCAGCGCCTCACGCTCGGCGTGCGGCCCGCCACTCGCGAGCTTCATCAGGCGCAAGCCCATAACCTCTTGCGCCTCGGCGCAGAGCAGCGCCGAGTCGAAGGCAAAGTCCATCCAGGCCTTGATCATGATTGTTCCCCCCGTCTTACCGGCCCGCTTCTGAATAGACGGGCCTGGCCCCCAGGGCTAATTTACTCGCGAGCACGGCAATTGTCTCGGACATCTCGGTCACAGTCCTATCCTTGTCATCGCCGGGCCTGACCCGGCGATCCAGTAAGCCCGGCGCGAGCCCTTGAAATGAAGGCTGGTGTTTACTGGATGCCCGCTTTCGCGGGCATGACAAAGTGGCGAATGGCAGGGGTTAGCGGCGAGAGCCTGCGAAAATGCCGAACAGCAGACCGAGGCCGAATGCGACGAGCAGCGTCACATGCGGGTTGCGCTCGGAGGCATCGTGAAGCTCGTCCCAGGCATCGGCGGCGGCGCCCCGCGCCCGGTCGAATTCCCGGCCCGCCCGGCGCGACACGTCGGAGGCGAAGTCGCTGGCCTTGCGCGCGGCGTCGGAGGCATAGTCGCTCACGTCCTCGCCGATATTGCGCGCGGTGTCGGCGGCAGACTTGGCGGCATCGCGGGCTTCGTGGGCTGCGGGAGAGTTGGCGGCTTGCCTGAAGGCTTGGTTGGCGGTCGTCATCTCACTGTCCTTGTTGTTGGGCCAGCGGGACGCAGGCCGTTGTGGGGAGTGTGAGCGACTAACCTGCGGCGATTGCAGAATGTTCCTATTGGGCCGACCAGTTGCCCGCGGGTAATACCCGCTGCAATGAAGGCACGCATGTGGCGGCTGCCATGATGCTGCCGCGTCCGCGCAGGAACCTGCCTTGGGCTCCAAAGGTTAGCGACGGCGAGGAGCCCAAGGGGGGCAGAATGCGTCGAGTTGGCAGCGCTCTGCCGTTGGAGATCCGTGCGTGGCTCGTGGCGGCGAGCGCGGTTCTGTTCGGCTCTCTCGCGACCCCTCCCCTGATCAAACATATCGGTCCATGGCGGCATCGGATCGAGGCGCCGCTTCCTGAGCTTGCGCCGGTTCCCTCTGAGGTAGGCGTTCCGCAACAGCCGAGCCAGAGCGTGAACCGCGAGAGCAAGGCCGCGCGCGAAGCGGTGCATGCAGCGACGCCAACAGCCGCCGCGCCGCGGGCCGAGACGCGAGCGAAGCCGCAAGAGATGACGGTGGACGAGACACGTCCCGCCGAGACCGGCCGTGCGTCCTGGTACGATTTCAACACCGCAACCGCGAGCGGTGAAATCATGGACGGCGACGCGCTGACCGCGGCGCACCGCACGCTTCCGCTTGGCTCACACGTGCTGGTCGAGAATCTCGCCAACGGCCGGTCGGTCGTGGTGCGCATCAACGATCGCGGGCCGGTCGTGAAGGGCCGCATCATCGACGTGTCGCGGGCCGCGGCCGAGTCGCTCGGCATGTTGAGGGCGGGTGTGGCGAAGGTGCGCGTGAGCCGGCTGAAGAAGACGCCGCCCGACACCAAGCCTAACATGATCGAAGCGAGCGCGGGCCGCTGAGGCCTGCTTGCGCTGGGCTCAGAACTTCCAGTCGTAGCGCGGGACGGAAGGCCTTATAGCTGCGATAGCTCTCGCCGAACTTCTTCTCGAGATACTGCTCCTCGCGCTTGACCCCGCCATAATGCAGGAGCAGGAGCGTCGGCACCATCAGCAGCAGGATCCTATCAGCGCGAGCAAGAGCGCGAGGAGCCGGGCAATGACAATTTTCAGAAAATCAGCGGCAGCGGGTGCCGAGCGTGAACAGGCAGACCGCGCCGTGGCCGACGCCCCGGGCCGCGGTTACCGTGCCGCGGGCGACGCCGCGCCCGGCCTGGGCCGCGCCATGGCCGACGCCTTTGGCGGCGGTTGCCGTGCCTTGGACGGCTCCCTTGACCGGCCTGGCGGCATCAGCGGGGATGGCAAAGCCGGCAACGAAAAGTGCTGCGAGAGTGGCGACAGTTAGGACACGCATGTCAGTCTCCCTTCGCGTTCGATACGAGACGCCTTCTCCCCGCAACGAAACGGCGAAGGGTTGTGGAAAGTTCCGGTGTTCGGTCGCATGCATTTATGTCATGCCCGCGAACGCGGGCATCCAGTAACCACCGCCATGCGCGATAGCGAAGGTCGTCGCGTACTGGATCGCCCGGTCAAGCCGGGCGATGAAGGTTTTAGTTAATTGTCGAGGAAGCTGCGGAGCTTCCGGCTGCGGCTCGGGTGCTTGAGCTTGCGCAACGCCTTGGCCTCGATCTGGCGGATGCGCTCGCGCGTCACCGAGAATTGCTGGCCGACTTCTTCCAGAGTGTGGTCGGTGTTCATGCCGATGCCGAAGCGCATGCGCAAGACGCGCTCCTCGCGCGGTGTGAGCGAGGCGAGCACGCGCGTCGTGGTCTCGCGCAAGTTCGACTGGATCGCTGCATCGATCGGCAGGACCGCGTTCTTGTCCTCGATGAAATCGCCGAGATAGCTATCCTCCTCGTCGCCGATCGGCGTCTCGAGGCTGATCGGCTCCTTGGCGATCTTCAGCACCTTGCGCACCTTCTCGAGCGGCATGGCGAGCTTCTCGGAGAGCTCCTCGGGCGTCGGCTCGCGGCCGATCTCGTGCAGCATCTGGCGGCTGGTGCGCACGATCTTGTTGATGGTCTCGATCATGTGCACCGGGATGCGGATGGTGCGCGCCTGGTCGGCGATCGAGCGGGTGATCGCCTGCCTGATCCACCAGGTGGCGTAGGTCGAGAACTTGTAGCCGCGGCGATACTCGAACTTATCCACGGCCTTCATCAGGCCGATATTGCCTTCCTGGATGAGATCGAGGAACTGCAGCCCACGGTTCGTGTATTTCTTGGCGATCGAGATGACGAGGCGCAAGTTCGCTTCCACCATCTCCTTCTTCGCCTGGCGCGCCTCGCGCTCGCCCTTCTGCACGATGTGCACGATCTTGCGGAACTCGGAGATCTGCAGCCCGGTCTCGGCGGCGAGCTGGTGAATCTCGGAGCGCAGCTCCTTCACCATGCCGCGCTCGTCGCGGATGAAATCGGCCCAGCCCTTCTTCTTCAGCCGGCCTACGCGGCGAAGCCAGTTCGGGTCGAGCTCGTTGCCCTGATATTCGTTGAGGAAGTCATCGCGCAGCACGCCATAGCTCTCGGCGAGCCTGAGCAGCCGGCCCTCATAGCCGAGCAGCTTCTTGTTGATGTCATATAGCGTTTCGACCAGGCTCTCGATGCGGTTCGTATTGAGCGAGAGTGACTTGATCTCGGCGACGATCTCATCCTTGAGAACCTTGTAGCGCTTCTCCTGGCCCGAGGAGAGCGAGTCGTTCTTGAGCGCGCGCTCGACCACCTGGTCCTGAAGCTTGCGGAGCTTCTTGTAGTTGGTGGCAACGAGGTCGAAGGTCTCGAGCACCTTTGGCTTGAGCTCGGCTTCCATGGCGGCAAGCGAGAGCGAGTTCTCGAGATCGTCCTCGTCGTCCTCGAACTCCTCAGGCCGCGGCTCGGCCTCCTCGTCCTCGCCATGGCGCGCGCCATGCTGCGGCTGACCGGCGTGCGCGCTCTGCCCGTCCGCGCCATTGCCGTTCATCGTTTCGCCGGGCAGCGGCTGAGACGGCGCGGGCTTGGCGTCGGGGCCCTGGTAGGTCGCTTCGAGATCAATGATGTCGCGGAGCAGAATTTTTCCCTCGTTCAGCTCGTCGCGCCAGATGATGATGGCTTGGAAGGTAAGCGGGCTCTCGCATAGTCCTGCGATCATCGCCTCGCGCCCTGCCTCGATGCGTTTGGCAATGGCGATTTCGCCCTCGCGGGAGAGCAGCTCGACCGAGCCCATCTCGCGCAGATACATGCGTACCGGATCGTCGGTGCGTTCGGTCGGCTCCTTCGTGGTCTCTACCTTGGCGACGGGCGCGGCGGCGACCACGGGCCGCGCGGACTCGCCCTCCTCGGCTTGACCGGCGGCACCCGGCTCTTCGGCCTCGTCGGTGTCGATCACGTTGATGCCCATGTCGGAGAGCATCGACATGGTGTCCTCGATCTGCTCCGAAGACACTTCCTCGGAGGGAAGCACCTCGTTCAGCTCGTCATAGGTGACGAAGCCGCGCGCCTTAGCCGTCTTGATCAGCTTCTTGACGGCTGCGTCGGACATGTCGAGCACAGGACCATCGGCGGGCTCGGCTTGCGGCTGCTCTTGGTCCTCGGCTTCAGCGGTTTTTGTGGCCATTCATTTACTCCGAAGCGCAAAATGTCGCTTTCTCAGGCATGGCTCGCCTCGGCGGCTGAGCTGCCTTCCGTGCGCTGCTCTCGAAACGCACAAACCCACGGAAGCGATTAACGGCCTCACCGTTAATCGTCAATTAAACATGACTTCGCCGCCAAGCCGCACCGCCAGCTCGTCTATACTGGCGCCGAACTTAGCGTCGACTGTCACTCTCCCACCAAACAAGCCCGGTTAAGGGCCGACAGAAGACTATAAACGTGCCGTTACTTCCGCTTCACTTGGCCTTGTCCTTTGGCCTAAGGATCTTGTCGATGCCACGCGGGGGATGTGATCAGCCCTCGGATCTCGCCTAAACCCGCGCGTCCCGCCCCAAATCCTGGTCGCGCGGTAGCTGCACGTCGTGATCCATGACTTGGCGAGGGGCGCTGCCCCTGTCAAGGTCGAGACCCTGCGCTGGCAGGAAATTCTTCCATTTTTATTTGGACCGTTGGCCTTCTCTTGCTGCAAGAACTAGGCCGAAAGAGGGCTCGCCGCCCATTAGCGCTTCTCGGGCCGGCGTCCGCGCTGTGCCGAGACATGCTCCTGTTTTAGGCGGGCTACCGTCTCTTGAAAACGTTTTGTGGCGTCACGCTCTCCAGCGTCGTCGGCCGAATGATGCGTTCCGACGCTCGCCACTTGCTGCTGCAAGGCGGCAAACCGCTCAAATTCAGCCTCCGACATGTCGGCCAGATGGTCAGCACTTTCCTCGAGCTCGCGATTGAGACTGGGCAGAGCGCGAAATCTGAAAATGATGTCTGCAAATTGCTGCTCGACATCTTGGGGTGGGGTCTCAGGCTGGAGGAACGCAAGGCGCGTGAAGGCGCTATCGCGGAAAAGCCGATCGAACAGTTTGGCGTGGCTGCCTGCCTTGATCAGGTCTGCCAAACGCTCAGGTGGTGTGACGCCATGATCATCGAAGATGATGCGGGTGACCGAGCCAAGCAGAGCGGCGAGACTCTTGTCCCTGATCTCGAGCGTCGCGACTTCCTCGGCGAAGCGGTCGAGCAGCCAGGGATGATTGACGAGCGCAAGAATGATGACGGTGACAAAGCCTCGGGCCGACGGGAGCGGCGTCGGTCTGCCTGGCTCAACCGAGCGAGATGAGGGAATTGCCGGGCGCGTCCCTCCGCGTCCGGGCTTACCGCGCCAAAGCTCAAAAAACCGGTTCTTCACCTCGCGCCGATAGTGATCGCGCACGCGGATATTGGCGATCTCGGCGAGCAGACCGTCGAGCCGCGCTTCTAGGGCGGCGCGGCGCTCGGGCGTATCGACGGGATGTGATCTGAGCTCGCGGAGCCAAACGACGTCGATGAGAGGGCGTGCGCTTGCCAGACATTCGGCTAAGGCGCGTGGGCCCTTAGCGCGCACGAGATCGTCGGGATCGGAGCTGTGCGGCAGGAAGGCGAAGCGAAAAGAGCGGCCCTCGCGCAAATTCGGAAGCATGCGGTCGATCGCCCGCGCCGCTGCCGCCTCGCCGGCCTTATCTCCATCGAAGCAGATGACGGGCTCCGGCGCCAGCTGCCACAGGAGCTCCATTTGCCGCTCGGTGAAGGCAGTGCCGAGCGTGGCGACAACATTGGCGAAGCCCGCCTGGTTGAGCGCGATGACGTCCATATAGCCTTCGACCACGACGAGCTCGCCGGAGTCGAATGCGGCCTTGCGAGCGCGGGCAAAGTTGAAGACGGTCGAACCTTTGTCGAAGAGCCGCGTCTCCGGGGAGTTCAGATATTTCGGCTCCGCTGCCGGAT
>Ga0207657_10000319_pt1 | contig 51044 bp, 51 predicted proteins | sample KBSC33metaG_FD_184316 | JGI IMG/M metagenome (GOLD analysis project Ga0207657, IMG submission 184316) | Corn rhizosphere microbial communities from Kellogg Biological Station, Michigan, USA - KBS C3-3 metaG (SPAdes) (version 2) | ecosystem: Host-associated > Plants > Roots > Rhizosphere > Soil ... | reverse complement strand
GGTCTGGAGCGCCGGAGGCGCCCCGGAGAGATGCTCCGTCTCGGTTTCGAGGTCGGCGAGCAGAGCCTGCTCGAGGGGCAGGCGGAGCTCGAAGACCGAGCCCGCGCCGGGTCTGGAGCGGGCCGTGCAGGAGCCTCCGTGGACCCGGGCGATCGCCGAGACGATCGACAGCCCGAGGCCGGCGCCGCCCGTCCGCCGCGAGCCTGACCGGTCCGCGCGTGCGAACCGCTCGAAGATCGTCGCGAGCTCGTCCTCGGCGATCCCGACGCCCTCGTCCTCGACCGTGATCACGACCGACCGTCCTTCCCCGCGCGCGGCGACCTCGATGCGGGCGTAGTCCGCCGTGTGGTGGACGGCGTTTTCGAGCAGCGCGTCCAGGGCTGCCCGCAGCCACGTCACGTCGACGCGCAGCGTCACGTCGAGCACGCCGCCGAGCCGCCAGGCGCGCGGGGCGACTCCGGCCCAGCGCATGAATACCTCTTCCAGGAACGGAACGAGTGGGACGTCGGACGGGTAGACGAGGTCGCCGCGCTCAGCGCGCGCGAGCAAGAGCAGGCGCTCGACGATGCGCTCGATCCGGGCCAGCTCGTCGAACGCGACGTCGAGCTCGGGCTGCTCGTCGTCGAGACGCCGGGCAAGAAGCTCCAGATGACCGCGTGCGATCGTCACCGGCGTGCGCAACTCGTGCGAGACGTTGTGCAGGAGCCGCTCCTCCTGCTCGAGCAGCGACGCGCGCTCCTCCGCGAGGGCCTCGACGACCTGGAGCGCCTGCATGCGGCGACGCGCATGCCACACCATCGCGACGAACATCGCCGACATCAGCGGCACCTCGAACAGCTCGCCCCAGAGTTGCAGTCCCTGGAACGCGTCGGTCATGATCGACGCGCCCGTCGCGACGGCGACGGCCGCGAGCACGACGGACGTCTTCGAGATCGACCAGACCCGGAAGCCGTAGAGCAGCGTCAGGCTGATCCAGATGATGTGGAACGGGATCGTCTCCCATTCCGGATAGGCGATCATCACGCCGAGGCACCCGGCGGAGAGCGCCGCCCAGCCGAGATCGAGCTTGCTAGGCGACAGCCAGCCGGTAGCCCGCATGCCGCACGGTCTCGATCGGGGAAGACGGACCGAGCTTCTTCCGAAGCCTGCGGACGCACACGTCGACGACGTTCGAGCCCGGGTCGAAGCTGTAGCCCCACACCTCGGAGAGGAGCCGCTCGCGGCTCACCACCTCGCCGGGGTGGGAGACGAGGTGGTAGAGCAGGCGGAACTCGCGGTCCGAGAGGTCGGCGCTGCGACCGTCGACGAGCGCCCGGCGGCGGGCGAGATCGAGCTCGATTCCCGGCGCCCGGATCGTCGAGGCATCCTCGTCCGGGCCGGGGCGAAGGTGCACGCGGACGCGCGCCACGAGCTCGTCGAAGGAGAACGGCTTCGAGAGGTAGTCGCTCGCGCCGAGCTCGAAGCCGCGGAGCTTCGTCGGCAGGTCGTTGCGCGCCGAGAGGATCAGCACCGGCAGCTCGGGCCGGTGCCGGCGAACCTCTTCGAGCACGCGAAGCCCGTCGATGCGCGGGAGGCGAAGATCGAGGATCACGAGCTCGTAGCGCTCGGCGTGCGCCAGTGCGAGACCGGTGGCGCCGTCCTCCGCCCCGTCGACCGCGAAACCCTCCGCCTCGAGACCGACTTTGAGGAATCCGAGGATCCGGGGCTCGTCCTCGATGATCAGGATCCGCATCCGCTGCGGCGGGACACTACAACCGAAGGTCCCGCCGCGCGCGGCGAAGGCTCAGGCCGCGGCCCGGTCCCCGGACATGCCTGTGAGCGTGCCCGGCGCGGGTGAAAGGAGCGTGTGAGCGAGCTGAGAGTCTGCTGAGAGGGGCTGAAGATGACACGAAGATGACACTTTTGTCACAAACCTTGGGGACGAGCGCGGAAGGCGATATATCCGGGATCTGTGAGGCGAAGCGGCATGAAGCTCGTGGCGGTCGCGGGCGGCGTGCTCGTCGTCGCGGCCCTGATCGCCGCGTACGTCACCTTCCTCACCGGCGGCCCCACGCCCTACCGGGTGCCGCAGGCTCGTGCCGCGGGTGCCCGGAGCGCGAACCTGACCCTGCAGACGGTCGCCGCGGTTGGATCGAAGCTCTCGCCCAACAAGAACTGGGTCTCCTACCTCGTCCGCGAGCAGGGCGTCTGGCATCGCAGCACGGTGTGGACGCTTCCCGCCAACGCGGTCGTCCACGTGACGATCTTCAACTACGACGGCCAGAGTGGATTGCGCAATCCGTTTCTCGCGCAGCCTCGCGGCCTGCTCGACGGCGACACGTTCGCGGTAGACGGCAAGCCGATGAAGGTCCTCGACCCGGACACGGCGTCGCATACGTTCGCGATCCCCGCCCTCGGGGTGATCGTGCCCGTGCTCGGGATCGCGGACGACGCGAAGAACCAGTGTGAGTACGCGCCGTGCGAGGAGTCGATGGCGCACGAGACGGTCACGTTCAGCTTCCGCACGGGCAAGCCCGGCCACTACCGATGGCAGTGTTTCGTGCCCTGCGCGGCGGGCTTCATCTACGGCTTCGGCGGCCCGATGCAGACGATCGGCTACATGGACGGGTTCGTGAATGTCGTCTGAGGCCCGCCGATGAGCCTCAGGAGCCACGGTGGACGGATCGGTGCGCTCACGGTGATCGGGACGGCGATCGTCCTTCCCCTCGTCATCTTCGTCCTCGGCCCGAACATGCCGCCCGGCGACTGGACGAACGCCGGCAAGTCGCAGGTGTTCGACAACACGGTCCTGCTCGCCGTGATGACGCCGTTCACCGTGTTCATCCTCGTCTACATCGGCTACGCGGTCACCATGTTCCGCGCGAAGCCGGATGAGGAGCTGCGCGACGGGCCGCCGATCCGCGGGCACTTCGTGTCGCAGGTCGTCTGGCTCGTGACCACCACGGCGGCGGTGCTGTTCCTCGCGATCTTCGGCTCGGCGGAGCTCTTCGCCTCGAACGGGTCGGGCGGCGGCTCGGGGCCGAACCCGATCGCGACGCCGGGCGGGAACGTGCTGCCCGTCCAGGTGATCGGTCAGCAGTGGGAGTTCACCTACCGCTACCCGACCTACGGCGGCGTCGAGACGGCCGAGCTGATGCTGCCGGTGAACACCGAGATCGAGTTCCACGTGACCTCGCTCGACGCCATCCACTCCTTCTGGGCGTATCAGCTCGGCGTGAAGGCGGACGCCAATCCCGGTGTCGACAACATCGCGTTCGTGAAGCCGACGAAGGTGGGTGCGTTCCAGGTGCGCTGCGCCGAGCTGTGCGGCATCTGGCACGGCTACATGTTCGACACCGGCCACGTCGTCCAGAGCTCGCAGTTCGCCTCGTGGATCAAGCAGCAGCGGCAGGCGTTCAGCGCCGTGCAGCGGTACCTGCCGAAGTACGCCACGACCTACTCTCCCGACCCGGTGGCGCGCGCAGGATGAAGCTCCGCAGGCTCATCGGCTTCAACCTGCTGACTGCGGTGATCCTCGGCGTCGTCGGCTTCTACGTCGGCTGGTGGCTCGGTCACCTGTTCGACGCGGCGAGCATCGACTACTTCGAGGACACGGGCCAGAACGACATCGCGCTCTTCATCGCGTACTTCACCGGCGTCGTCGGCTTCCTGGTCGGTCTCGGATTTGCGAACTATCCCGTGCAGCGGATGCTCGGCAAGCCGTCGTCGCTGCGCGAGAAGGAGACGCGGGGCGCCGGACGCTACTTCGGGCTCTGCACCGACCACAAGGTCGTCGGCATCCAGTACCTGATCGGGATCGGCGCGTTCATCTTCATCGGCGGCCTGAACGCGATGCTGATCCGGTTCGAGCTGCTCACCCCGACCCAGCACGGCTGGAACGCGAACAACTACCTCACGCTCGTCGGCCTGCACGGCACGATGATGATGGGGATGATGACGAGCGGGATCATCGGCCCGTTCGCGAACTACCTGCTGCCGGTGATGATCGGCGCGCGGCGGATGGCGTTCCCCCGCATCGAGGCGCTTACCTTCTGGCTGTTGATGGCGGCGGGCGTCGTGCTGATGACGACGATCGCCTTCGGCGGCTTCCCGACCGGCTGGACGGGCTACGCGCCGCTGAACGACCAGGCGAACATGGGGATGGACGCCTACATCGCCTTCTTCGCGCTCGTCGGCCTGTCGATGTCGTTGCTCGGCCTGAACATGATCGCGACCGTGATCACGATGCGGGCTCCCGGCCTGAGCTGGGGGCGGCTGCCGATCTTCGTCTGGGGCGTCGTCTCGACGTCCGTGCTGATGCTGCTCGCCGCTCCGGTGCTGATCTCCGTCTTGCTGATGGTGATGCTCGACCGCACGGCGCAGACCGGCTTCTTCAACCAGGCGGCGGGCGGAAGCCCGTACCTCTACGAGAATCTCTTCTGGGTCTTCGGGCACCCGGAGGTGTACGTGCTCGCGCTGCCCGGGATGGGGATCCTGCTCGAGATCCTGCCGGTCTTCTCGCGCAAGCCGCTCTGGGGCTACAAGCTCGCGGTGACCGGCATGCTCGGGATCGCGTTGCTGTCGTTCCTCGTCTGGCAGCACCATCTCTTCGTCAGCGGGATCAACGCCGACCTGCGGCCCTTCTACATGCTCTCGACGGAGCTGATCTCGTTGCCCACGGGCTTCATCTTCGTCGCCGCGCTCGGCACGCTCTGGGCGGGACGCATCCGGCTGACGGTGCCGATGCTGTTCTCGCTGGCGTGGCTCTTCAACTTCCTCGTCGGCGGGCTCTCCGGCGTGTTCCTCTCGGACGTCCCGAGCGACGTGACGACGCACGGCAGCTTCTTCTCGATGGCGCACTTCCACTACACGATCATGGGCGGGCTGCTCTTCGCCTTCTTCGCCGGCATCTACTTCTGGGTGCCGAAGATGACGGGCTTCCAGCTGAACGAGCGGTGGGGGAAGGTTCACTTCTGGATCATGTTCGTCTCGTTCAACTCGACCTTCGGGCCGCTGCTCGTGATCGGGTTCCTCGGCATGCCGCGCCGCGCGGTCACCTACGCCGGCTACCTCCAGGGCGCGAACACGTGGGTGTCGGTGTCCGCGTTCGTGCTCGGCGCGTCGATGCTGATCTTCCTCGCGAACTTCGTGTACTCGCTCGTCTTCGCACGCGTACCGGCCGGCTCGAACCCGTGGGCGTCGAAGTCGATCGAGTGGCAGCTGCCGTCGCCGATTCCGGTGCACAACTTCGACCGCATCCCGACGTTCGGCGACGATCCGTATCCCTACGGCACCGACGCGGGCGTCGCGCACCGGCCCGCGGTCGCACCGGCGAGGCCGACGGCGTGACCGAGCTCGCGCAGCACTCGACCGACTACTCGGTCGTCGAGGCGGAGCCGCCCGAGATCATGGGACGCAACCTGCGTGTCGGGGCGCATCTCTGGGCGAGCGCGACGGTGTTCTTCTTCTTCGCCTTCCTGTTCGCGTACTTCTATCTCCGCTCGGTCAACCAGCAGGGGCTGTGGCACCCGCACGGCGTCAAGGCTCCGGTCGCGCTCGGCACCCTGATCGCTGCCTCGGTCGCCGCGAGCGCGCTGCTCACGCTCTTCGCTGCGCGCCGCCTGCGTGCCGGCGACCAGGGGGCCTGGCGCGCGGCGGGGCTCGGCGCCTTCGCGCTCGGCCTGCTCGCGGTCTGCCTCCAGGTCGTCCAGTGGTGGACGATCGGCTTCGGCCCGACGGACGGCGGCTACGCCAGTGTGTTCTGGGGCTGGACGGCGCTCTTCCTGCTCTTTCTCGTCTGCACCCTCTACTGGCTCGAGACGCTCCTCGCGACGTCGTTTCGCTACCGCGGCCAGGGCGCCTCCGGGCACGCGCCGGGTGAGGCATCCGGCGACCCCGACCGAACGGGCGACGACATCGCGCGTCCGATCTCGCTCATCGGCCCCGGCGTCGACGCGTTCGCGTTCTACTGGTCGGTGCTCGCCGGCATCGGCGTCGTCACCTGGTTCATCCTCTACATCCTCTAGCGAGATGGACGTTCTGCTGCGGGCGTCGAGCTGGCCGGTCGAATGGCCGCTCGTCGCGGTCGTCGTGACGGGCCTCCTGTATCTCCAAGGCGGCCGGTTGAGCGCGACCGCGAGTGGGGCAGGGAAGCGATGGCGTGGCGCCGCCTTCTACGGTGGCCTGGCGGCGGTGGTGCTCGCCGTCGACTCGCCGGTCGACGCGTACGCGGACCGGCTCTTCTGGGCGCACATGGTGCAGCACGTCCTGCTGATGATGGTCGCCCCGCCGCTCATCCTGATCGGGAGGCCGTGGCCGCGGCTTGCACGCCCGCTGCCGCTCGACGTGCGCCGTCCGCTTGCGCAGGCGGTGCTCGCGGGCGAGACGCTCGCTCCCCTGCGGCGCGCGGTTCGGTGGCTTGGCGCGCCGCTTCCGTCGTTTCTCGCCTTCAGCGGCACCCTTCTCCTCTGGCACGTCCCGGCGCTCTACGACCTCACGCTCACAAGCGCGCTCGTCCACGACGTCGAGCACGCGCTCTTCTTCTGCACCGCGTCTCTCTTCTGGGTGCACCTGGTGCCGGGCGCCACGGGCCGGCCGCGCCTCTCCGACGGCGCGCGCGTCGCCTACGGAACCGCGGCGCTGCTCGTCAGCTGGGCGCTCGCCGTCGTTCTCGGGCTCGAGCCTCACGCGATCTACGACGCCTACTCGTCGCTCGCGCACCGCCCCGGGGGGATCTCCGCGCTCGCCGACCAGCAGCTCGCCGCCGGCGTCATGTGGGTGCCCGGCTCGATTCCCTACTGCATCGTGCTCGCCGCCGCCGCGTTCCGCTGGCTCGACCCGAGCCCGCGTACCGCCAATCGCCAACTGAAGGAGATCGCATGGTCGCCACCTTCCTGACCGGCTCGCTCTTGACCCTCTTGCTTCCCGTCGGGTTCTTGATCGCGATCGGGCTCTACTGGTGGCTCATCGCACGGCGGCGCGACGAGTTCTGATGCGCCGCCGGTGGTACGTCGTCAGCGTGGGCGGCGCGGCGATCGTCGGCATCGCGGTCGGCGCCGCACTGCACGGGCGGCTGCTCGGCTCGGCGGGCGCGGCACCGGCCCTGCAGGGACAGGCGACCTGGCGAGCGGGCGAGCGGCCCGCACCCGCCATCAGGCTCCGCGACCAGACGGGCAGGAAGCTGACGCTCGCCTCCCTCCGCGGGCGCACGATCGCACTCACGTTCATGGACTCGCTCTGCCGGGGCGCCTGCCCGCTCGAGGGTCAGATGCTCGCCGCCGCAGCGGCGCAGCTCCCGGCCACGACCCGCCCGCGAATCGTGATCGTCAGCGTCGATCCGGCCGGCGACACGCCCGTGACGATCGGCCGCGCGCTGCGCAGGTGGAACCTGCCCGCCGGCACGATCTGGCTCCGGGGAACGAGGACGCAGCTGAAGCCGGTGTGGGACGCCTACCGCATCGAGGTCCTGCCGGTGCAGGGCGGCGACATCGCGCACAGCAGCGCCGTGTACCTGATCGACAAGCGGGGCGACGAGCGGGCCGGCTTCCTCGTGCCGTTCGCGCCCGCGTTCGTGACCGGTGACCTGAAGGTGCTCGGGGGCGAGGCGGCGTGACCGCGGCCGCGCTCGAGCAGCGCTTGTAAGGGTAGCCTTACACGTTCCTGCTACCGTCTTGCCCGTGCGGGAGATCTTCTGCGACGAGGTGCGGCGGCGCCGTTTCTGGCAGGCCTGGGGCATCTGGATCTTCGCCGTCGCGATCGTCGCGACGCTCGTCGGCGGCCTCGTCTACGCGTCGCAGGGGACGCCCGACCCGACGGAGGCGACGGGCGCGCAGTCGCATGCCGTGATCGTCGCGAACAGCGCGATCATCGTCTTCCGCGAGGGTCTCGAGGCGGTCCTGATCTTCGCCGCCGTGACCGCCTCGATGCTCGGCGCCCAGCGGAGGCTCCGCCGGCCGGTGGCGCTCGGGGCGGGGGTCGCGTTCGCGGCGACCGTGGCGACGTGGTTTCTCGCACAGGCCATCCTCGGGCAATTCTCCGCCTACGGCGACAGGCTGATGGCGATCACCGGGCTCGTCGCGATCGCCGTCCTGCTCGTCGTCATGAACTGGTTCTTCCACAAGGTCTACTGGACGAAGTGGATCGGGAAGCGCAATGCGCAGCGAAAGCGCGTGCTCGCCGGAGGCTTCCTCGGCGGCCAGGTGCTCGGGCTCGTGCTGCTCGGCTTCTCGAGCGTCTACCGCGAGGGATTCGAGGTCGTCCTCTTCCTGCAGAACCTGCAGCTGCAGGCCGGGAGCGCGACGGTCCTCGAGGGCGTCGCGATCGGCCTTGCCGGCACCGTTGCGGTCGGGATCGCCACCTTCTTCCTCCAGCAGAAGCTCCCGTACAAGCGCATGCTCGTCGTCACCGGGATCCTGCTCGGGGTCGTGCTCGTCGTGATGGTCGGCGGGAGCGCCCGCACGCTGCAGGACGTCGGCTGGCTCTCGACGACGCCGATCGGCGTGCGCTTCCCCGACTGGTGGGCACGCTGGTTCGAGGTCGTGCCGACGTGGGAGACGGTGGGCGCGCAGGGGTTCGCGGCGGTCGCGGTGATCGGCTCCTACTTCGCGGCCGAGTACCTGAAGGTGCGGCGCCCGCGCCGTCGCGGCGAGGAAGCCGCCGTCCGGCCGGTCGTGCCGACCGTCTGAGGCCGACCGCACGCATTCGTAGAAACCCCTGATTCGCCGTGTGGGCGGCCCTGAGGCCGCGCGGCCCTCGCCCTCCTACCGTGATCTCGAGAACCGATCACGAGGAGGAAACAGTGAGCACGTACACGATGGGCGAGGAGCGGGAAGAGCACGGCCTGGCGCTGAAGCTGTTCGCCGTCTTCGCCGCGGTGACGATCCCCGCGGTGATGTTGATCGGCCTGTGGATGTCGATCTCGGCCTTCCAGGCGCGCGACGCGGCCCGGAAGGCAGCGTCCAACACGCAGTCGATGCCCGGCATGGCGATGCCTGCCACGACGGCCGGCGCCGGCTATGCCACGCGGAGCTATGCGGGGATCGCACCGACGAACGCCGATGCGATCGCCGCGGCGCACGAGGCGTTTCCCGCCGCGCTCCCGGCCGCACCCGCGGGCGACGTCGCGAACGTCACGCTGAACATCGCGCACACGACCGTCTCGATCGCCCCCGGGATCAAGTACGACGCGTGGACGTTCGGCTCGACCGCGCCCGGTCCCGTGATCCACGTGCGCGAGGGGCAGACGGTGAACGTGACCCTGCACAACACCTCGCCGATGCCGCACTCCGTCGACTTCCACGCGGCGCAGATCGCACCGAACATCGCGTTCTCGGACGTGCTGCCGGGCGCGGACAAGAAGTTCTCGTTCGTGGCCTCGACTCCGGGCGTCTTCATGTACCACTGCGGGACAGCGCCCGCTTTCATGCACATCGCGAACGGGATGTACGGGGCGATCGTCGTCGAGCCGAAGAACCTGCCGGCCGCCGACAAGGAGTTCGTGCTCGTCTCGAGCGAGTGGTACCTGAACCGCCCCGGCGACTCGACGCCTGCGGGGCTCGACGTCACGAAAGCCGAGCAGATGACACCCGACTGGGTCACGTGGAACGGCTACTCGGGCCAGTACAAGACGCATCCGCTGACCGCGGATCCCGGCCAGACGGTGCGGTTCTGGGTCGTCGACGCCGGCCCCAGCCTGAACACCGAGTTCCACGTCGTCGGCACCGTCCTCCAGCGCGCCTGGATCAACGCCGACCTCGTCGACGCGCCGCAGCACGACATCCAGACAGCGGTCGTCCCGGCCGGGGGCGGCGGCGTCTTCGACGTGAAGATCGACAAGCCGGGCATCTATCCGTTCGTCTCGCACAGCTTCGCGAGCGTGCAGCTCGGCCAGGTCGGGCTGCTCAACGTCGGCGGCGTCGCCGGCACGATGAGCCACTGAGCTCGCAGGCCTACCCCGTGATCGGGTAGCGCTCGCCGCCTCGTACCGGGGCGGCGAGCCTGTTTCCGGGGGGTGCGAGCGGACAGACCCAGCGCGGGTCGTACGAGCACGACGGGTTGTAGGCGAAGTTGAAGTCGAGCACGAGCCTGCCGTTCTGCTCGCCGAGGTCGGAGCCCTTGACCGTGTCGAGCAGGTAGCGCCCGGCCCCGTAGCTCTCGCTGCCGCTCGTGCCGTCGGCGAAGGAGAGATAGAGACCGCCGCCGTAGCCGTCGAGCCAGTACAGATCGAGCGACTGCTCCCCCTCGGCGAGCGCGAACCGGACGCGCGCGAAGCGCGTGAACGAGTACGGGTGCTCGCCCGACGTCGCGATCGCCCGTGTCTCGCGCGCCGCGGGCTCGACGGTGCCGAGCACGCGCAGCGCCGGGTCGTAGTCGAAGTAGGGGAGGCGCGCGAACGGCGCCCCCGCGGGAACCGGGGTCTGCGGATGCGAGCGGAAGAGCTCGTCGCGCGTCTCGCGCCAGCGCCGCCACGCGTGCTGCGGGTCGGGATCGCGCCGGATCTCCGCGTACAGCTCGAAGATCCGCCGTTTCCAGTCGAGCAGGGCCAGCTCGTCCACCGGACCCGATTCTCTAGATCCGGCGACGCCAGCGGGAGAACACATCTTCGAGATCCGGCCGCTTCGTGTGCGGGACGAGCACGAAGAGGCGGTCGCCGTTCGCGATCACGGTGCTGCCGCGCGGCGGGATCGCGTCCTCTCCGCGGGCGATCACGGCGATCAGCGCGTCGCGCGGAAGGCCGAGCTCACGCACGAACGAGCCGGAGATCGCGTGATCGTCGGCGACGGCGAAGTCGACCAGGTCGAGTTGGTTCCACGCGCTCCCGATCTCGAGCGGCGCCTGGGCGAGTGCCGGGGCCGGTGCGAGCAGGTGGAGGCGGCCGGCGAGCCACTCGAGCGTCGTCCCTTGCAGGATCGTCGAGACGAGCACCACGAAGAACACCGTGTTGAAGATCGTGTCGGCAGGCGCCACGTCGGACGAGAGGACGAACGTCGCGAGCACGATCGGCACCGCGCCGCGGAGGCCCGCCCAGCCGAGCAGCACGCGCTCGCGCCGCGTGAAGTCGGTGAAGAGGGCGGTGGAGGCCCACACCGCGATCGGGCGGACGACCAGGATGAGGAGCGCAGTCAGTGCGAGCGCGGAGAGCGCGACGCCCGGGAGCTGCGACGGGAAGACGAGCAGGCCGAGCACGATGAAGAGGCTCACCTGGGCGATGAACGCCACGCCGTCGTGGAACGCGACGAGCTGTCGCCGATGGCGGGACGGGGTGGAGCCGACGGCCAGCCCGACCAGGTAGACCGCGAGGAAGCCGCTGCCGCCGAGCACGTCCGCGCAGCCGAACGCGAGCGCCGCGCACGCGACCGACGCGACGGGCGCGAACGACCCGACCGACTCCGGGAAGCGCGAGAACAGTCGCATCGCAACCGCGCCGAGGAGGACGCCCACGAGCAGGCCGAGCCCGATCTGCCGGACGACCAGGAACGCGAGGTCGGCGAACCCGGAGTGGTCCTTGTCGATCCAGGCGATCAACCCGAGCGTGAGCGCGATCGCCATCGGGTCGTTCCCGCCCGACTCGGCTTCCAGCGTGCGCGCGAGCCGGCGGCGGATGTGTGTGTGCCGCATGGTCGCGAAGACCGCGGCGGCGTCGGTCGAGGCGACCACGGCGCCCATCAGGATCGACTCGAGCCACGAAAGGTCGAAGAGCGCGTGCGCGGCGAGCCCCGTGAGGAGCGCCGTGACGACCACGCCGACGGTGCTGAGCAGGATCGCCGGGATCGCGACCTGGCGCAGCCGACGCCACGAGGTCGAGAGCCCGCCCTCGTACAGGATCGCCGCGAGCGCCACGGTTCCGACCTCGCGTGCGAGGTGCGCGTCGTCGAAGGCGATTCCGCCGACCCCGTCCGAGCCGAGGAGCATCCCCAGCCCGAGAAACGCGACCAGTGCGGGCAGGCCGGTGCGCGTCGCCCCGAGCGCGGCGACGACGCTCGCCGCGAGAACGGCGCCCACGGCGAGTAGGGCGAGGCCGATGTCCACGCTTTATGATCGCCTCTCGTGGGCGGACACGACGAGCCTCGCTGGACCCGGGCGGAATTTGCCCGGAAGGCGATCGGCGGCGGCGCGGGTCTCTTCGTCCTCGGATCGCTCGACGCCGGCGCGCTCGCCGCCGTATTCGACCGCTCCGAGGTGCGGTCGTTCGTCACCCGACCGGACCTGCGACCGCCGATCGTCGAGATCGTCCACGCGAGCGGCGAGGCAGCGGACGGGGCGCTCTTCGTCGCGCCCTCCTCGGGGCCGGGGCAGCGCGGCCCGCTGATCCTCGACGACCGGGGGGAGGTCGTCTGGTTCAAGCCGACGACGCCGCACACCGCGATGAACTTCCGCTCCGCCCTGTTCCGGGGCAAGCCGGTTCTGACGTGGTGGGAGGGCTCGACCGAGCGCGGCCTCGGCACGGGCGAGCACGTGATTCTCGACCAGTCCTATCGCGAGGTCGCCCGGATTCCGGCCGGCGGCGGGCGCCCCTCCGACCTGCACGAGTTCGTGCTCACCTCGCGCGGCACCGCGCTCGTCACGTCGTGGGAGGTCGCGACGGCGCGGAGCGTGGCCGGGGGATCGCCGGTCCCGGTGGTCGGCGGGCTCGTCCAGGAGATCGAGATCCCGAGCGCGCGCGTGCTGTTCGAGTGGCGCAGCCTCGACCATGTCGCCGTCGACGAGACGCACCAGAAGCCGAACGACCACACGCTCGACTACTTCCACATCAACTCGATCGACGAGGACTACGACGGCAACTTTCTCGTCTCCGCACGAAACACCTGGGCGGTGTACAAGATCGCTCGCCGCACGGGCGAGGTGATCTGGCGGCTCGGCGGCAGGAAGAGCGACTTCGAGATGGGGAATGGAACCACGTTCGCGTGGCAGCACGACGCACGTCATCACGGCTCGAGCGCGATCAGCCTCTTCGACGACTCGGCGGCGCCGCAGGTCGCACCGCAGTCGCGTGGGATCGTGATCGCCCTCGACACCGGGAACATGCGCGCTCGGCTCCACCGCCAGTACACGCACCGTCCGCGCGCGCTCGCGCACGCGCTCGGCAGCATGCAGGTGCTGCCGAACGGTCACGTGCTCGTCGGCTGGGGGACGGAGCCGTACTTCACCGAGTACGGGCCGGACGGGAAGGTGCACCTCGATGCGAAGCTGCCGGCCGGCGGCCAGAACTATCGCGCGTTCCGGCTGCCGTGGACCGGAACGCCGGCGACCGTGCCGCTCGTGAAGGTGCGCTCCGAGCACGGGCACCGCACCGTCTACGTGAGCTGGAACGGCGCCACCGAGGTCGCGCGCTGGCGCCTCGAGTCCGGTCCGTCCCGGACGAGCCTGCGGAACGCGGTCTCGGTTCCCCGCCGCTCGTTCGAGTCGTCCTTCCCGCCGCTCGGCCCGACGGACCACTTCGCCGTCGCGATCGCGCTCGACCGCCACGGCAGGCCGCTCGGCCGCTCCGCGGCCACGCGCGTGACCACGTAAGAGGTCTTGCTGCAAGACCGCCTCCGCGCTATAAGTAGCGTTTATGGAAACGCGCCAACTGAAGGCATTCTGCGAGGTGATCGAGTGCAAGTCGTTCTCGCAGGCGGCGGGCCGCCTCGGGGTGACCCAACCTGCGGTGTCGCTCCAGATGCGGACGCTCGAGAAGCGCCTCGGCGTCCAGCTCCTCGACCGGTCCGGCCGGCGTGTCGAGCCGACCGAGGCAGGACTGAGGCTCTACCGCGGGGCACAGCGGCTCCTGCACCTCGAAGAGGAGATCGTCAACGACCTCGCCGACGAGCTCGGGGGCGACCTCACCGGCAGCTTCGAGATCGGCGCCTCCACGGGCCCGGGCGGCGGCGTGCTCCCCAAGCTTCTCTGCGAGTTCGGCGCCCTGCATCCGGATCTGCGCATCGCGCTCTACGTGTTCGACACGCAGACGGTCGTGGAGCGGGTCGCCGACCGAACGCTCGAGGTGGGCGTGGTCGGCGCCGCCCCCCGCCACCGTGGTGTCGAATACGAGCCGTTCTTTCGCGACACCGTGGTGCTCGCGTGCCCACCCGGTCACCGGTTCGCAGGGCGGACGGTCAGCTTCGACGAGCTGCGCCGGGAGACACTGCTCGTCATGCAGGACGGCGCAGGTGTCCGCCAGATGATCGAGGACGAGCTTCGGAACCTCGGCACACGGCTGCGCGATCTCGACGTCCATTTCGAGCTCGGCTTGCAGGAGTCGGTGACGACCGCGGTGCGTAACGGCTACGGCGTCACGTTCATCTCGCGGTCGTCGGTCGAGAGCGACCTCGCTGCAGGCACGCTGGTCGAGGCGCGGGTCGCGGGAATGGAGCTCGAGCGGGAGATCTTCCTGGTGCGCGCCACCGGAAGGTCGGAGACGACTGCAGCGCGTGCCTTCGTCGAGTTCGCGAGGGGGCGGCTCTCACGAGACGCGTAGGAGCCGCGCCGGATTCTCCTCGAGTATCGCGCGCCGCTGCCGCGCGCTGAGCGCGAGCGAGTCGAGCTGGCGCACGCGCAGGTCGACGTACTGCTGCGGCACCTCGGGGAAGAGCCCGCCGTCGGTGCCGAACAGGATGCGCTCGAGTGGTAGCCGGTCGATCAGGCGTCGCATCGCGTAGGGCGGAGTCGCGCAGAGGCAGATGTGGAGGTTCTCGGTCGACTCGACCGCGACCAGTGCCTCACGCCACAGATCGTGCAGGCCGCCGTGTCCCAGGACGACGGTCGTCTTCGGATGGCGGCGCGCCAGGGCTGCGAGTTGCAGCGGCGCGCTGAACGGCGGCGTGCCGTCGTGGAAGAGCACCGGGACGCCGAGCTCCGCGGCCGCCTCGCAGATCGGGCCGAGCCCGGGCGCATGTGCGGAGAACCCCTGCACCCACGGATGCAGCTTGACGCCCCGCATGTCGAGCTCCCGGACGCAACGCTCGATCTCGCCGGCGGCTCCGGGATCGTTCGGGTCGACGGTCGAGAATCCCACCGCACGTCCGTCGGCTTCCCCGACGAACTGGGCGAGCGAGTCGTTCGCGGGCTTTCCCGGGCGCCGGAGCCCGTCGAAGGTGAACATCGCCGACAGTCGGATCCCGAGCGCCGCTGCGAAATCGGCATACGCGGCTGCCGTGTAGGGAAGCGAGCCGCCGGCGCTTGCCGCGGGCTGGTGCACGTGGAAGTCGATCACAGGGCGCCCTGCAGCAACAGGCCGGTTACGCCGACGACCGCCCAGAGGACGGCTCCGAGGAACAGCGGACGGAAGCCGGTGCGGCGGAGCTCGGAGAACCGGGTCGAGAGCCCGATCGCCGCGAGCGCGACCGTGATCAGCAGGGTCGCCGCGTGGGCGAGCGCGGATGCGAGTCCCGCGTCGATCAGCCCGGCGGTGTTCAGGGCGGACGCGACCAGGAACCAGACGAGAAAGGGCGGCACGAGCTGCCAGACGGGGCGGCGCTCGGAATGCGAGCGTCGGGCGTGCGCTGCGGCCAGGCCGATCACGATCGGGATGATCATCGTCGTCCGCGCCAGCTTTGTCACCACGGCGACGTCGCCCGCGGTGTGGCCGTAGGTGTAGGCCGCCGCGACGACGGACGACGTGTCGTTGATCGCCGTCCCGGCCCAGAGCCCGAAGCTGTGCTGGCTGAGCGAGAGGAGATGCCCGAGCGCCGGGTAGAGGACGACAGCCACGACGTTGAAGACGAAGATCGTCGAGATCGCGTAGGCGATCTCGCTCTCGACCGCGCCGATCACGCCCGAGACCGCACCGATCGCCGACGCGCCGCAGATCGCCGTTCCGACCCCCACGAGCGTCTGGAGGTTCGAGTCGACCCCGAGCGCACGGCCGACGAGCCACGCCGCCGCGAGCGCGATCACGAGCGTGCCGAGCATCAGGGGTAGCGACGAGCGACCGATGTGGGCGACCTCGCCGAGGCCGAACGTCGCGCCCAGCACGACGACCGCGCCCTTGAGCACATTCGAGGACGCAAAGCGGATCACGACCCGCGCGGAGGTGTCCGGCGCGTAACGAAGCCGCACCGCCATCCCGAGCAGGAGCGCGAGCGCCGGCGCGCCGATCATCGGCAGCAGGAGCCCGAGCGGCTCGGCCACAGCGGTCGTCGCCAGCACGACGAGGACGCCGGTGAGGGTGCCCCGGTCGGCGAGCCTGCTGCGCTTCCTCGCGAACGCGAGGGGCGCTTCGTAGGACGGCGCCATGCGTCTCGTGCGCGCTATCCGGCGAGCTCGAGGACGGCGTCGACCTCGATCGCGATCCTCAGGCCGGATTGGATCGTCGTCCGCGCCGGGTACGGCTCGGAGAAGAATTCGCCGTAGACGGCGTTCATGGCCGGGAAGTTCGCCATGTCCTGCAGGTAGACCCCGACGCGAACGACGTCGGCGAGCGATCCCCCCGCCGCCTCGGCGACGACCGCGAGGTTGCGAAACGTCCGGCGGGCCTGGGCGTCGAAGCCGTCCGGGATGCCGCTGCCGTCCGGCTCGAACGGCCCCTGGCCCGAGAGAAAGACGAGGTTGCCGGAGCGCACGGCGTGGGAGTACGGCCCGGCCTGCGCCGGGGCTGCGGGGGCGTGAACGGCCTTCGACATCAGGTTCTCCTCCGGTTCGATTGTGATAACAGTACCTTCGCTTCCACCGGTTATGAGATAACGAGAGCTGCGGGTAATCTGACAACAGCCGCCGGTCCTGCGAGAGTGAGCGAGCCATGCCGAAGACCCTCGTCTTCCACCTCGTCGAGAGCGAGGTCAGCGCGATCGCCGACCTGCTCGAGGAGCGCGCGCCGAGGACGTGCGCGCTGATCTGGGAACGGCTGCCGTTCGAAGGGCGCCTCGTCCACGGGATGTACTCGGGCCCGGAGCTCTTCATCCTGCTCGACGGCCTGCCGGGGGTCGGCCCCGAGAACCAGGTGAGCCGTCCGCTTCCGGGCGACATCGGGTACTTCCACCAGGAGCCCGGTCTCTATGCGTCGTCGCCGAACGAGGTCGCCGAGCTCGTGTACGTCTACGACCGGGGAGCGGCGATCAAGGGCGCAGAGGGGCACTCGAGCTGGGTCAACCTCTTCGCGCAGTTCCGCCCGGACAGCGTCGAGTTTCTCGCCGCGAGCAAGCGTGCGCGCAAGGAAGGCCCGTGGACCCTCCGCATCGAGCGAGGCGTGGAAGCCTAGGAGCCGGCGGCGACGCCGCTCTCGAAGCGCGGATCGGCGCCTGCGAGCGAGCCCCGCGGGGTGTGCGTGATCCCGGAGGTCGCGCCGAAGGACACGCCGGCGACGAGCGTGCGCCCGGCGCCGTCGAGCCCGAGCACAGGCAAGAGCTCGGCCTCGAGCTCGAGGACGTCGTCGGTGACGCGCACGGAGAGATGCGGCGCGGCGATTGCGGCGGCGATCGACGAGCCGTAATGCAGCACGTCGACGACCGCAGTGAGGATGATCCCCGGAATCCGGGGGCCGCCGACCGACCCGACCGCATGACGGCTCCCCTGCTCGTCCACCACGATCACCGGCGCCATGTTCGTCACGGCGAGCGGCCCGGAGTCGGTGGGCGCGAAGAGGTTGAGGCCCGAGTTGAGGACGACGCCGGTCCCCGGCGCGACGAGACCCGAGCCGAACCTGCGGGGACCGTGGGTGAACGTCAGCGAGGCGAGGCCGCCGTCGCCGTCGCTGGCGCACAGGTGGGTCGTGTGGTTCGCATTCAGCGCCGCCAGCGCAGCACGGGAACGCTCGTGCCAGGCGAGCGTAAGGGCGCGGGCGAGCTCGGAGATGTAGGCGCGTTCGCGGTTTCGGCCGAGCTTCGCCGGGTCGACGTGGGAGAGGGCCGAGAACAGCACCCCGGTGCCGCTCGTCGCGCGCGGTGGCCCGTAGACCGTGCCGGATTCGAAGCGCACCGACTCGGCGGGCGCGATCGAGATCCGGTCCTCCGCGAAGTCGGCGGGCTCGAGGAAGCCTCCGTCCGCGCGGACCGTCGAGCAGATGGCATCGACGATCGGGCCGGTGCGGAACGCTTCGGCCCCCTCACGGGCGATCGCCTCGAGCGTCCCCGCGAGGTCGGCCTGGACAAGGCGGCTGCCACGCTCGGGAACCGTGCCGGACGGGTAGAAGCACTCGGCGAACCCGGGCTCCCCGCCCTTCGTCCGAACCCAGTGGTCCGACAGGGCGCGCGCCAGCTCGCGCCCGACCGGGAAGCCGTCGCGGGCGAGCTCGATCGACGGACGGAGCAGGTCGGGGAGCGGCTGCCTGCCGAACCGCTCGTGTGCGGCGAGCAACCCCGGCACGACCGCGGGGGGCGCGACCGAGCCGCCGCCCTCCTGGAGCGTGTCGAGCTCGCCGGGCACGCGCAGGTACGAGGCGTCGAGCCGTCCGGGAACCCAGGTGTTGAAATCGACCTGGACCGGCGTGCCGGACGGGGGCGCGTAGGTCAGAAAGCCGCCGTAGCCACCGATGCCGCAGCTCGCCGTGTCGACCACCGAGAGCGCGAAGGCCGTCGCGACCGCGGCATCGACGGCCGATCCGCCTGCCCGCAGGGACCGGGCCCCCGCGTCGGCCGCCTCCTGCAGCGCGGCGACGACGAGCCCGTCCACCGGCGCCTCGCCCGCGTCGTGGCTCATGTCGCGCCGCGCTCGGCGGCCGCGGCCATCGCCTCGGGCGTGTGCCCGCGCTCGCGCAAGAGCGCTTGCTGCTCGGTGAACGGACGCAGCACCTCCGGCCAGACGGGATCCTCCGCCCACGGTGCAGGGGGCTCCACGGGCAGCCGCTCGAGCAGCCTGCCGCCGGCGACCGTCACCGAGTTGGCGAGCAGCTCGCGGCCGTCGCGCACGTTGCCCCAGATGTCGTAGAACGGGAAATGCCCCTGGTGAAGGCGAAAGACCGCGATGTCCGCGTGGGAGCCGGGCCGCAACGTGCCGACCTCCCGTTCGATCCCGAGGATCTCGGCAGGCCGCGAGGTTGCCGCTCGGACCACGTCTCGCAGCGGCATCCCGAGGGCGAGGAACTTGCTCATGCAGGTCGGAAGGTCGTACGCCGGGCCGTTGACGCTCAGCTGGTGGAGATCGGTGGAGATCACGTCGGGCTGCCTGCCGATCGCACCGAGCGCCTCGGCCGTCTCGAACGAGAACGAGCCGGTGCCGTGGCCGATGTCCATGATCACGCCCGCATCCCACGCGCGTCGCGCGACGTCGTGGATCTGGCCGTTGTCGTCGACGATCTTCATGGTCGAGCCGTTGAAGCAGTGGGTGAGGATGTCTCCGGGCCGCATCAACTCGAGCACGTCCTCGACCGCCGGCGGCCCGTTGGCGATGTGCACCATCAGCGGCAGGTCGCACTCCTCGGCCGCGCGACGCGCCCGGCGCAGAGGCTCGAGGCCGTTCGCCCCGACGGTCGGGGTCCCCATGCGAACCTTGACGCCGTGGACGAGGTCGCGGTTGCGATTCGCCACGCGCCGGAACAGGTCGACGTCGAGGTAGGCGAGGGTCGCACATTCGTGGTTCACCCCGACGAGGCCGATGTTCGCGATGTTCAGGAACGCCGTGATGCGCACGCGCGCGCCCTTGACGATGAACTCCCGCAGGCCGGCCAGGTTGAGCGCGCCGGCCGACCCGGCATCGTTCCACGTCGTCACCCCCGACCGCGACGCGATCGGATCCGGGTCGATCCCCCAGTACGTCAGCCGGTTGAAGACGTGCGTGTGGAGGTCGACGAGCCCCGGGGTGACGAGCTGGCCGGAGGCGTCGATCACCTCGAAGGCCGCCTCGGCCGGGATGCCGGCGTCGACGGCGGCGATCCGGCCGCGCGTGACCGCGACGTCCAGGCTGCCCTCGCGGCCTCCCCCCGGGTCGACGACCGCCCCGCCCCGGATCAGGAGGTCGAACCGCATGCGACCTCACTCCGCGGGTCACGAGCCATGAGCAGACCATATAGATAGAGCAGAATTGTTTCCGGTCATGCAAATAGACGAGCGGCGCCGGAGTGCCTATCCTGGCCGGATGGCCGCGGACGCATGACGATCGTCGACGGACATGTCACGATCGGGGCGAACCGCGACGTCGAGCTCTCCGCGGGGGCGCTGATCCAGTCGATGGACCTCCTCGGCATCGAGGTGGCGCTCGTCTCGCCGCCCGAGCCGTTCATCCCGGTGCGGAACCGGGAGGGGAACGAGCTCGTCGCCGGCGCGGCGGCCCGCGCCGGCGGCCGGTTGCTGACGTATGCCGTCGCGAGCCCGTGGCTCGGTGACGGTGCGGTCGACGAGTTGCGGCGCGCGCGCGACGCGGGTGCGCGGGCCCTGAAGCTGGACCCGGCGCTGCAGGGCTTCGACCTTCATGACGGTCTCGTCGACCCCCTGATCGAGTTCGCTGCCGCGTCGAGCTGGCCGGTGTACGTGCGGACCGGGACGCCGCCGAACGGGCTCCCCCTACAGCTCGCGTTGCTCGCGCGCCGGCATCCGGACGCGTGGTTCCTCATGGGGAGAAGCGGCGCGACCGACTTCTCGGCGGACGGCCCGGCTGCGCTCGACGCGGCCGCGAACCTCGTCGCCGACAGCGCGTATGTCGAGTGGCCGGTGCGGCTCGCCCGCACTCGTCCGGAGGTTGCGGCGGGCCGCGTCGTGTTCACGACCGACGCGCCGTTCGCCGACGCGGCGGCCGAGCTCGCGCGGGTCACGGAGGCGGGGCTCGACGACACCGTGCGCGACGCCGTGCTCGGGAAGACGCTCGCGGCTCGGCTCGGGCTGTGACAGTGACGCTCGTCCAGGACCTGCGTGCCCTCGGCCTTGCGGCCGGCGACCGCGTCGTCGTCCACTCGTCGCTTCGCGCGGTGGGGGCCGTGCCCGGCGGTGCCGAGTCGGTCGTCGATGCGCTGCTCGAGGTGCTCGGGCCACAGGGGTTGCTCGTCGTCCCGGCCTTCACCTACACGACGGCGCGGTTCGACCCGGCGAGCGAGCCGGGACGGACCGGTGCGATCGCCGAGGCCGCCCGGCTCCGGCCGGGCGCGGTCCGCTCGCTCCATCCCACGCACTCCGTTGCCGCGCTCGGCGCCGGTGCCCGAGAGCTCTGCGCGAACCACGAGGACGTTGCAGGAACGGACATCGACTCGCCGCTCGATCGGCTCGCCCGTGCCGGCGGGCTCGTGCTGCTCCTCGGCGTCGGTCACATAGCCAATACGACCGTCCACGTCGCCGAGTTTCGTGCGGATGCGCCGTACCTCTCGACTCCGTTCGGGCCGGAGTGGCCGCGTGTCCACGAGATCGTCACCGGCGACGAGGTGCTGACCGTCGAGTACGACCGTTTCCCGGGCTGTAGCCGTGCGTTCGGCGTGGTCGAACGCGGCCTGCGCGAGCAGGGGGTCATCCGGGACGGCCGCGTGGGGCGGGCGGAGTCCCAGCTCGTTCCCGGAGAGGCGCTGATCGAAGAGAGCCTGCGGCTGCTCGAGCGCGACGTCCTGGCACTCCTCTGCTCCGACGCTCAGCCGGCCCACCGCTGCGCCCGCGCGCGGGCGCAGCTGGGGCGGGCCGCACCAACATCCCGGTCCGATTGACGTCCAAGTTGGAAGGCGATAACATCGCCCGCGTATTCGGTGGACGTCACCGATAACAACATTGTGAAGTCATCTGACAACACCAGCGGTGGTCGTGGGCTTCCAGTCGGGCGCGTAGCGTGAGCCTCCCGTCGAACGCGGACCGGGCGTTCGGCCGGCTCCGCCTCCCCGGGACGCCGCCGCCGGCCGCGAGCGACAAGCGGTTCCCGGACGGCGCTCTCTTCCGCGTCGAGATTCCGAGCGTGGAGAGCCCGCGGGTGCTCGAGGCCGTGCTCGACGCGGCGCGGGAGCACGATGTCGTCGTCAACCGCGTCTCGCAGGGGAGCGGCGCGATGCTCCTGAAGGAGGTCGAGCTGCGCGACATGGCCGCGCTCGGCGCCGAGGCGGGGCTCGAGGTCTCGCTCTTCGTCGGGCCCAGGGAAGGGTTCGACGTCGGGGCTCACGCGCGCTCGGCCGACGGTGCGGCCCATTTCGGGCAGCTACGCGGCACGCGCCAGCTTGCCTATGCGGTCGAGGACGTCGCGCGGGCCGTCGAGGCGGGCATCCGGAGCTTCCTGATCGCGGACATCGGCCTGCTCTCCGTCGTCGTCGACATGCAGGGCGCGGGGGAGCTACCGGCGGAATGCGTCTGGAAGATCTCCGTGCTGATGGCTCCGTCGAACGCGGCGTCGCTGCGCGTGCTCGAGGAGCTCGGTGCGACCACCGTGAACATCGCCTCCGACGTCACGCTGCCCCAGCTGGCGGAGCTGAGGGCGGGCTCGCAGCTGCCGATCGATCTCTACGTCGAGTCGCCGGACAGCCTCGGCGGGATCGTTCGCGGCAACGAGCTGGCCGAGCTCGTCGCAACCGGGGCGCCCCTCTACACGAAATTCGGGCTACGGAACTCTCGACCGCTCTATCCGTCCGGAGACCACCTCGTCGCCGAGGCAGCGTCGATCGGGCGCGAGAAGGTACGGCGAGCCGCCGTCGCGCTCGAATGGCTCCAACGTCTCGGCCCGGGCCTTCGTCAGTCGGGCCCGCACGCAGAGGGACTTGGCGTCCCGGTGATCACGAGTCCTGCCGCCATGGGAATCTAAGGAAAAGGAGAACAGATGCATCGCTTCAGTACGCGCCTGAAGGGGGCCGCGCTCGTCGTCGCGGTCGCCGCAGTCGCTGCCGTCACGCTCGGCGCCGCGTCGTCCGGCGGGGTCCTCGGCGTGGCGAACGCGAAGGCGACGCAAACCGCAGCCTGTAAGCCGAGCGGCACGCTCAGGTACGGGCTCGCCGGAGGAGGCGTCACCTCACTCGACCCGTCGGTCGGCGGCCTCGCCTCCCGCACGGTCATCATGCCGCTCCTCTTCCCGGCCCTCACCGCGCTCAACCCGGACGGCACCGTTCGCCCCGACCTCGCCACGAAGTGGAAGGTCTCGGCGGACGGCAAGACGTGGTGGTTCTACCTCCGGCACGACGTCAAGTACGCCAACGGCCGACCGTTCACCTCGGCAGACGTCGTCGCGAACATCCTGCACGACCTCGACCCGAAGACCGGGGCGCTCGTTCGCACCTACATCAACGACGTTCGCTCGGTCCGCGCGATCACCAAGTACGAAGTCCGGTTCAAGACCGGCTCACCGCGCGCGAACCTGGCCGACGCGCTCTACCTGGCCAAGATGGCCGATCTCACGAACATGTCCACGCTCGCCACGAGCGGCAACGGAACCGGTCCCTACAAGGTCGCGGGGTACGTCCCGAACCAGGTGCTGACGCTCGTTCCGAACCCGCACTACTTCGGGCCGCAGCCGTGCCTGAAGAAGATCAGCATCGTCTCGGAGCCCGACACGACCTCGATGGTCACCGCGTTCACGAGCAACAACCTCGACATGATCTGGCAGTTCCCGGTGACGGCGACGTCGACGATCCAGGCCGACAAGAACGCGACGATCATCGTGCCGAAGACGGTCGCCACGGCTCACGTGCTGATCACCGACACGACCTCGCCGCCGTTCGACAACGTCCTGGCCCGGCAGGCGCTCTCGTACGCCACCGACCGGAACTCGATGGTCAAGGCGGCATTCCTCGGCCATGCGCAGGCGTCGAACTCGAACGACCCGCTCAGCACCACGAACCCGGCGTACAACAAGAAGCTGCCTTCGCAGGCGTTCAACCTGAACAAGGCGAAGCAGCTCTTCACCCAGGCCGGCGTCAAGCCCGGCACGTCGTTCACGTACTGGGCTCAGGCAGGCAAGCGCCCCGAATGGATCACCGACGGCGAGATCCTCCAGCAGGACCTCAAGAAGATCGGGATCACGCTGAACATCGTCCAGGCCGACCCGGCGACGTGGCTCGCACGCTTCGACCCGCACGGCAAGAAGTTTCCCGGCCTGATCGTCGCGAGCTTCCTGTCGTTGCAGCCGAACCCGCTCCTCGGACTCGGCTCGGCGTTGAACGGATGCGACTGCAACTGGGGCAACGTGCCCGGCACGAGGTACGACCAGTACAACACGCTCATCCTGAAGGCGCTCGGCCAGTCCGACCCTGTCAAGCTGAAGGGGCTCTATGACCAGCTGCAGCAGATCTTCAACCAGCAGGCGCCCTACGAGGTGATCGCGCATCAGACGAACCTCTCGGCCGCCCAGAAGACGGTTGTCGGATCCTGGGAGGACCCGAGCGGCAACATGCACCTCGAAGACGCAAGGATGACCCGCTAACGGTATGCAGGAGAGCTGATTGAAGAGAAAGCGCGGGGGTCGATGGCCATCTATGTCCTGAGACGAGTCGTCACGAGCATAGGCTTGCTGATACTCAGCTCGGTGCTCATCTTCGTCGTCCTACGGCTGATCCCGGGCGACCCGACGATCACCAAGCTGGGCGGCGGGATGACCGCCATCGACCCCCGCGCTTTCCAGGCTCTTCGCCACCAACTCGGCCTCGACCGGTCGTTGACGCACCAGTACCTGACGTGGATCGGCGGCGTCGTGCACGGCGACTTCGGGCAGTCGTACTTCAGCCAGTTCCCCGTCACGGAGCTGATCAAGGAACGGGCCGGCTCGACGCTCGAGCTCGCGACCGCCGCGCTCATCATCGGGCTTCTGTTCTCGGTCCCGGCGGCTGCGCTCGGCGCGATCTGGCGCAACCGGTACTTCGACGCCCTGCTCTCCGGCTTCACGGCGGTCGGCATGTCGACGCCGGCGTTCGTGAACGGACTCGTCCTGATCGTGATCTTCGGAGTCAAGCTGAAGCTCCTCCCCACCCAGGGCTACGTCTCGTTCGAGAATCACCCGCTGGAGAGCGTGAAGGGGGTGATCCTGCCCGCCGTCACGCTGGCGATCGCGATCGCGGCGCCGATCTTGCTGATCCTGCGCTCGTCGCTCGCCGACGTCGCCTCGGCGCCGTACATCAGGACAGCTCAGGGGAAGGGCTTGCTTCGGCATCAGGTCGTGCTCAGGCACGTGCTGCCGAACGCGACGATCCCCGCGCTGACGATGATCGGGGTGATCATCGGCTCGCTGCTCGGCGGCTCGGTGATCGTGGAGTACGTCTTCGCTCGACCGGGGCTCGGCTCGCTGATGGTCGACGCGATCTATCAGCGCGACTATGCGGTGTTGCAGACGCTCGTGCTGCTGGCGGCGGGCGTGTTCATCATCTCGAGCCTGATCGTCGACCTTCTCTACGGCGTGCTCGATCCTCGATTGCGCGTCCGGGGACACGAGGCCTGAGTTGACGGCGACCGCATTGTCCGCCGAAGGCGTCGTCACCCGGCGCGGCAGACGCGGCGAGACCGCGCTCCGGGTGCTGCGCCGCCCGACCGCTGCACTCGCAGCGATCGTCGTCTTCCTCATCGTCGCGGGGGCGATCGCGGCCCCGTTGATCGCGCCCTATCCGCCGACGCAGTTCGACTACGCACATCTCTTCGCGGCTCCGTCGTGGTCGCACCCGTTCGGCACGGACGAGCTCGGCCGCGACCTGATCACGCGGGTGCTCTACGGGGGCCGCACGTCGCTCGAGATGGCGGCGCTCGCAACGGTGATCGCGATGGTGTTCGGCTCGATCTGGGGGTTCGCAGCGGCCTTCAAGAAGGGGTGGGTCGGCGAGGTGCTCATGCGGATCGCCGATCTCACGCTCGGGATGCCGGTGATCCTGCTCGGCCTCGTGCTCGTCGCCGCATTCGGCTCGTCGATCTTCAGCCTCGTAGTCATCCTCGGGATCCTCTTCTCGCCCGCGACCGCGAGGCTCGCGCGCTCGGCGCTTCTCTCCGAGCTCGAGGCGGACTACTACCTTGCGGCCACATCGGTCGGCGCGCCGCCGTGGCGCATCGTGGTCGAGCAGTTGCTCCCGAACACGATGCCGGTGCTGCTCGCCCGCGGATCGATCGTCGCCGCCGACGCGATCTTCATCGAGGCGAGCCTCAGCTTCCTCGGCCTCGGGGTCCAGCCGCCGAAGGCATCGTGGGGGACGCTCCTCCACGTGGGCTACGCCGACCTCTACAGCTCCTACTGGTACCCGCTCTTCCCGGGCCTCGTGATCGTGATTGCCGTGCTCTCGTTGAATACGCTCGGCGACAACCTGCAGCGCGCCCTCGATCCTTCACGCCGGTGACAGAGGCATCCCTCAATGCTCACCCCGGTGAGCCCGTGCTCGACGTCCGCGGCCTCGCGGTCGAGTTCCCCTATCACGGCTCCACGGTGCGGCCCGTCCGCGGCGCGTCCTTTGCCGTCAACCCACGGCAGCGGCTCGGGCTCGTCGGAGAGTCGGGATCGGGGAAGTCCCTGACGGCGCTCTCGTTGATGCGGCTGATTCCCCCGCCGGGCCGGATCGCGGCCGGCCAGGTCCTGATGGGCGGCGTCGACCTCGCGCAACTCTCGGAGCGGGAGATGGCCCGCGTGCGCGGGGGACGGATCGCGCTCGTGGGGCAGGATCCGATGTCGTCGCTGAACCCCGTACATTCGATCGGGCGCCAGATCGTCGAGGCGATCCGCGTCCACGAGAACGTGTCGCAGCGGGTGGCCCGCGCACGCGCGGTCGACCTGCTCGGCCAGGTCGGGCTGCCGAACCCGGCGCGGCGCTTCGACAGCTACCCCCATCAGTTCTCGGGCGGCATGCGCCAGCGCGTCATGATCGCGATCGCGATCTCGTCGAGCCCCGAGGTGCTGATCGCCGACGAGCCGACCACCGCGCTCGACGTGACGACGCAGGCGCGGATCATGGACCTGCTGTCGTCGCTCGTCGAGGAGCGGGAGATGGCGGTGATCCTGATCACCCACGACCTCGGGCTCGCCGCGTCGTTCTGCGACGAGATCCAGGTCATGTACGCGGGCCGGGTCGTGGAGCGCAGCCGTCCCGGCCCGTTGTTCGCGCAGCCGCTCCACCCCTACACCGAGGCGCTGCTGGATGCGATCTGCCGTCTCGACTACGACGTCGGCAAGCCGATCGCGGCGATCCCCGGTCAGCCTCCGCTGCCGCAGATGCTGCCGTCGGGGTGCCCGTTCCACACACGCTGCCCGCACGCGTTCGACCGCTGCTCGACAGAGGAGCCGCTTGCGCACGTGCTGCGGGGAGGACGGATGGCGGAGTGCCACCTGGCCGACGAGCGCGCGACGGCGGCCGCATGAGCACCGACGCGCTCGTCGTCATCGACCACCTGGTGCGCCATTTCGGCCACAACGGTCGACGTGCCGACCAGGCTGTCCGCGCCGTCGACGATGTCTCGTTCGAGATTCGTCGCGGCGAGACGTTCGGCCTCGTCGGCGAATCGGGCTCTGGCAAGTCGACGCTCGCGCGCTTGCTGCTCCGCCTCGACACGCCCACAGCCGGTCGTGTCCTCTTCGACGGCGAAGACGTGTTCTCGATGTCGTCACGGGAGCACCGCAGGTTGCGGCCGCGGATGCAGATGGTGTTCCAGGATCCCTTCGCATCGCTGAACCGCCGAAAGACGGTCGAGCAGACGATCGCGTTTCCGCTGCGGATTCATCAGCCGCAGCTCGACGGCGCCGCGCGCGCCGCGCGGGTTCGCGAGCTGCTCGATCTCGTCGGTCTGCGCGCAACCCACGCCGAGGCCTATCCGCGCCAGCTCTCCGGAGGCCAGTGCCAGCGGGTTTCGATCGCGCGCGCGCTCGCACTCGGGCCCGAGTTCGTCGTGCTCGACGAGGCGGTCTCCGCCGTCGACGTCTCGATCCAGGCGCAGATCCTGAACCTGCTGCGCGAGCTGCAGGAGCGGCTCGGCCTGACGTACCTGTTCGTGAGCCACGACCTTGCCGTCGTGCGCTACATGTCGAGCTCGATCGGTGTCATGTATCACGGCCGGATCGTCGAGCTCGGCTCGCGCGAGCAACTCTTCTCGAGCCCGCAGCATCCGTGCACGCACGCGCTGCTCGCCTCGATCCCGTCGCCGGAGCCACCGGAAGAGCAGGAGCGGGACCACGTGATCGTGCACGAGGAGCTGATGAGCGATTCCGAGGTCACGGGCTGCCGGTACCACCCGAGATGCCCGCTCGGCCACCGCTCCCGCTGCCACGAGATCGAGCCGGGCCTCGACCCCGTCGGGCCGGGGCATCGTGCCGCGTGTCATTACCCGCAGTCGGCGGAGAGCCTCGCCCGGGAAGCGGCGCTCGACGCGACCTCAGGCGTCGCGGTTCCCTCATGAGCCGCGTCCTGCGGTGGGACGCGCTCACCCGGAACGAGATCCGCGAGCTTGCTCCGGCCGCGCTGACCGTCGTCCCCGTCGGGTCGACCGAGCAGCACGGGCCGCACCTCGCCACCGGAACCGACGCCACGCTCGTCACCCGAATCGCCGAGCGTGCCGCCGCCGCAGCCTCGCGGCCCGACACCGTCCTCCTCGCCCCGACCCTCGCGTTCGGGGCCTCCGACCACCACCTGGCCTTCGGGGGGACACTGTCGCTGCGGGTCGAGACCTTTCAACGCGTCCTGCTGGACGTGCTTGCGTCGACCGCCCGCGCCGGCTGCGGCCGGGTCTTCATCCTGAACGGGCATGGTGGCAACACGGCGGCCTGCGCGATCGCGATCGAAGAGGCGTCGCGCGAGCACGGGCTGCTTGCTGCGGCTGCGATCTACTCGCAACTGCTCGAGCCCGGGTCGACCGACGCGCCCGTGCCCGGTCACGCCGGCCGGTTCGAGACGTCGCTGATGCTCGCGCTGGCCGGCGACGACGTCCGGATGGACGACGCACGTCCGTCGCCCGGCGGAGCCGCGCGCGTGCGTCACCGTGGGCTCTCGGTCTCCGAGCCCGGACGGTGGGCGAACCTCGACGGCTTCACGGACCGACCCGACACGGCGTCGGCCGCGCTCGGCGCGGAGCTGCTCGAAGCGTGCACGCGCGCAGTTGCGGAGGCGTTCGAAGAGGTGGCGGACCTCGATGCCTGAGCCCGTCGCGTCGATCGCAGCGCTCGAGACGACGACGGTCACCCTGCGCGCAAAGCCCGCCCTCGCCGTGCGGGGTCCGCGCACGACCCACGACGCGTCGTCCTTCCTGCTCGTGCGGGTCCTGACCGAGGACGGCGCGGCGGGATACGGCGAAGTCAGCGCGACCGCGGCCTGGAGCGGTGAGGACGCCGTCACCGCGGCGCACTTCGTGCGCAACGTGATCGCGCCGCACCTGGTCGGCCGTCCACTCGCGCCGGTGGCGGCCCACTCGGCGGTCATGGACCGGTACCTCGGGGGCAACCCCTTCACGAAGGCCGGCGTGAACACCGCGCTCTGGGACGCGCTCGGCCGCACGCTCGACCTGCCGGTCGCAACGCTGCTCGGCGGCCCGTTCCGCGACGAGGTGCCGGTCAAGATCTCGTTGAGCGGAGAGCTCGACGAGCTGCGCGTCGGCTACGAGACCGCCGTCTCGCTCGGCTTTCGCGCGTTCAAGATCAAGGTGGGGAAGAACCCCGCGGAGGACGTCGCCCGGGTTGCGCTCGTACGCGAGCTGGCCGGGCCCGACGCATTCCTCGGAGTCGATGCCAACGGCAGCTGGAGCCGGTCGACGGCCCAGCAGCTGGTCCGCGCCATGGCCGCGTCCGAGCTCGAGTTCGTCGAGCAGCCCGTGAAGGCGGCGGACCTGGACGGGATGAGGCAGCTTCGCTCGCTCGGCGTGCCGGTCGTCGCCGACGAGGCGGTCTACTCGGAGGCCGACCTGCTCCGGGTCGCCCAGGCCGAGGCGGCGGACGTGATCAGCGTGTATGTGGGCAAGAGCGGCGGGCTCGAACGCGCCGTGCGCGCGGCGTCGACCGCCGCATTGAACGGCCTCGAGGTCGTGATCGGGGCAAACGGCGAGATGGGCATCGGCGCGGCCGCCCAGGCGCACGTCGCGTGTGCGTGCGAGCGGCTCGGCTCGATCCCGTGCGGGATCACGGGCCATCACTTCTACGAGGACGAGCCGACGCTCGAGGTTCCGGTCGACATCGACGGCCGCCGCGCGCGGCTGCCGGCTGGGCCGGGGCTCGGCGTCGAGCCTGTCGAGGAAGTGCGGCGTCGCTTCTCCGCGTGAGGTGAGGGCCGGACCGGGGGTCCAGGTCTTCGTCTATCCCGAGGAGCTCGACGCCGTCGAGCCCGACGCCCTCACGGAGCAGATCCTCGGGCTCGGATGCGACTCGGTGAGCATCGCACTCGCCTACCACCGTGCTCGGCGAGTGCTCCCGCGGCAGGGGCGCGTCAGCGTCTCGCCGGGGGGCGCGATCTCGTTCACTCCCGACCCCGCGCGCTACGGGAGCCTCGTTCCCACGCCGACCGCGCCGCCGGAGCTCCGCCGCGCCGTGTCGGCGTTTCGGGAGTCGTGCGCCCGTGCGGGGCTGCGGTTTCGCGCCTGGCTCGTCGGGTTGCACAACGAGCCGCTCGCGCTTGCTCATCCGGATCACGCGGCACGCATGCTGGACGGGTCGTCGACCGCATTCTCGCTGTGTCCCTCGGCCGGTGCGGCCGTCGAGTACATCGCCGCGCTCGTCGGCGATGTCTGCTCTCAGCTCGCGCCGGAAGGCATCGATCTCGAGGCGGCGCTGTATCCCGCCTGGGAGCCGAGCTACACCCTGACGCTCGCCCTCGAGCCGCTCTCCGACCGGGCGCTTCGCTACGCCGCGCAGTGCTTCTGCGCCTCGTGCCGGCACCTCCTGGGCTCGTCGGCCGCCGAGCTCGAGAGCCGTACGCGGTGCGCGGCCGGACCGCCGTTCGGCTCGTTCACGCGGGACGACCCGACGCTTGCCGACGAGCTCGCGCGCGTGCGAGCCGCAGGGGTCGAACGGCTGCTGACAGCTGCCGCGGACGCGGCGCACCTCGAGGGAAGCAGCCTGTGCGTGACGTCCTCCGGCCCGGCCGCCTCGGCGCAGCTGCGTGGGCTCGGGCCTCGGTCGGCGGCGGCGGCCGACCGCGTGCTGCTCGGTCACGGCACGCTTGCCGGGCCCGCGCTCGAGCAGCGCTTGCTCGAGGTGCGGCCGCTCGCGGGTGACCGCGAGGTGACCGTGTCGTTGAACTGGACGCCTGAACGGACGCCCGGCGCGTTCGCGGCCGCCGCGGAGCTCGTCGCCGCCGGCGGAGCGACCGGGCTCGCGCTCTACAACCTCTCGCTCGTGCCGGAGGCCGGGCTCGACGCGATCCGCGCGGCCGCAACCGCGTTCAATACGCGTGTACTCCGGCCGCTCGATTCGTGATCGGGAGCGCGACGGGTGCCGAGACCGCCGCGGACTCGTTCAGCGCGACGGCGATCTCGAGAGCGGCCCGAGCGTCCTCCAGCGTCGACGCAGGCGGCGGGCCGCCCGCGATCGCGCCGGCGAGCTCGTTGATCGCGGTCGTCAAGCCGGAGCTCATGACCGTTCGGCCGAAGAACGGCCACTCGGCGGGCACCGGATAGCCCCGGCTCGTGTCGTTGACGAAGAGTTGCATCCGGTAGGTGCCGATCCGGATGCGCCCGCCGGTCCCGACGATGTCGAGCTCGAGCGGCGCGACGCCCGCGTACGGTGCCTCGACGAACACCCGCACGTCGTTCTCGTAGTGGAGGTACGCGGAGCCGCCGCTGTCCCCGGCCCCCGAGTCGTCGGCGTGGCAGAAGACCCAGTCGGGCCGGCTTGCGATCAGGTAGCGGATCAGGTCGAACAGGTGACTGCCGCCGCCCGACCAGCCCTCGCTCCACAGAGCGAACATCGTCTTCACCTCGCCGATCAGACCGTCGTCGATCACCGCCTTCGCCTGTCGGTAGAACGAGTCGAACGTGCGCGTGTGGTCGACGGCGACCTGGATCTTCTTGCTGCGCGCGAGCTCGACCATGCGGTCGGCTTCGTCGAGCGTGATGCTGATCGGCTTCTCGAGGAGCACACCCCTCACCGAGTCCGAGACCGCTGCCAGCGTCTCTGCATGGAAGCGGGTCGGCGTGCAGATGCTGACGATGTCGAGCTCCTCGGCCGAGAGCATCTCCTCGACGCTCTCGTACACCGCGTCGATCTCCCAGCGCGCGCCGAATGCCTGACGCCGCTCCGGCGAGGGGTCGGCGGCTGCGACGAGCTCGACGCTGTCCGAGGCCCGGTAGCCGCCCGCATGGCTGTACGGGAAGATCTGGATGCCCGGCTTCGACTCGAACTCGTCCTGGATCGTGCTCGCGATCCGGCCGCAGCCGATGATCCCTGCGCGGTAGGTCGCCCGCGAGGCCCTCATCGGAGCCCCTCCGCGATCCGCTCGCACAGAGCGCTCGCCGCGAGCGCCGCGTCGATTCCCGGGACAGGCGCCCGCCCGGCGCCGACCGTCTCGACGAAGCGCTCGAGCTGCAAGGAGAAGCAGCACTCGGCCTTGTCGCCGGGTGCGGGTAACACATCGCGGACGCCGTCGATCTCGGTGCGCAGCTCGAAGGTGGGAGGGTCGAGCACCGCCCGGCCGCGAGGGCCGGTGACGACGAACTGGCTCGGCGGAAGCGCCGGGTAGAGCCAGGCGACCTCGAGGCGGACGATGGTGCCGTCCGCGTAGGTCAGCACGGCGCCGTTCACATTCGGCGAGGCGTAGTCGGGGGAGCTCGTCAGCGACCAGCTGCTGACCTCGACCGGCGTCTCTCCCAGCACCAGGTTGAGCCGGTCGCACGCGTGGATTCCGTCGAAGACGACCGGAGTACCGTGCTCGAGCGCCCGGCGCATCCGCGCGTAGTGCTCGGGCTGCCCGACCGGGTCTGCGCGCTCGTCGCACACGGAGACCTGGACGAAGAGTGGGCGGCCGAGCGCTCCTGCGGCGACCAGCTCGCGCAGCCGGTCGACGGCGGGATGGTGCCGATACGTCAACCCGATCTGCAGCCGGTCCGTGGCGCCGGGAAGCTCGCGGAGATCGAGCTGCTCGGCGAGCGTCGGTGCGAGCGGCTTCTCTGCCAGCACGTACTTCTCCGCCGCGAGTGCAGCGCGAATCAGTCCGGGCGTCACCCACGACGGCGTCGCGAGGATGACGGCGTCGACGGCCGGGTCGGCGAGCACGTCGTCGAGCGAGTCGGTGGCGAGGACGCCCGGCACGAGGCGCGCAGCGGCCTCGCGGCGGGCGGGGTCGACCTCGACGATCGCCGTGAGCTCGGCCCGGCTCTCGCGCAGGAGCGCGGGCAGGTGCGCCCGGATTGCGATGCCGCCCAGCCCGACGAGGGCGATGCGGACCGGCAGGCCCATCAGTCCACGGCGTCCGACGTGCCGAACACGACCGCGCGGATCGAGGCTTCGGCGGCGGACAGGTGCGCGAGCATCGCGTCGTGCGCGCCGTCGGCGTCGCCGACGGCGATCGCGTCGACGATCCGCCGATGCTCGACGGCGGTGTCGGCTGCTCGCTCCTCGCGTCGCAGGCTGTACTGGAGTTGTGCGCGGTTCAGGTCGTACAGCCCTTCGAGGAGCCGGCTGAGGAGCACGTTCTCCGCGCACCGTGCGATCTCGACGTGCAACGCGACGTCGCAGATGGCGAGCTGCTCGACTCCGCGCCGGTCCTCAGCCGCCGCCTCGAACTGCTCGGCGAGGCGGCGGAGCGGAACGAGCGCGTGCCGGTCCGCCCGGAGCGCCGCCCATCTGGCCGCGGCCGGCTCGAGCAGCCTGCGAATCTCGAACACCTCCTCGATGTTCGTGCTCTTCGGCGGCGGAGTGGTGCTCGGGTCGGTGAGCGTGCCCGCGAGCGTCGCCGCGCCTCGCGCGACGAACGTTCCCGCCCCCCGGCGGACGACCACGAGCTCGAGGGCCTCGAGCCGGTGCACGGCCTCGCGCACGGAGAGCCGGCTGACGCCGAAGGTCTGGGCGAGCTCTCGCTCGGACGGGAGGCGGGTGCCCGGCTCGATCGGGGCTCCTGCGGCGATCAGGTCCTCGATCCGCCGAGCGATCTGCTCGGGCAGCGATTCGCCGGGGAGTGCCCAGTTGCTCTGCGGCGGCTCGAGGGCCGACCAGGCTCCGAGCCCGGGCGGGGGGGATTCAGGCTGTGCCATTCAATGAACCTCGGGTCTTTGCTTATGGAGATTGAGTTCTTGTATAATGTTACCCTCAAGTGGTTAGACCATCGCTCAAACGGGCCGATCCCCCCGCACGGCGTTCACGCCACGCGCGGCCCGGGGCCGTCGTCGCTGCCCCGTCGGCGGATCGTGCGCCCGGCGCGACGCGGACGATCGAGGTAGTGGTGCAGCGGAGCGGGGTCGCCCGGCAAGAGTTTGCAGTGCAGGCGACCGATCCGGTAACGGTACTCGACCTCCTGCGTGAGATCCAGCGGGCGCACGACGCGTCGCTCGCGTTTCGCTATTCGTGCCGGGTCGCCATGTGCGGCACCTGCACGGTGCGCGTCGACGGGCGCAGTGCGCTCGCGTGCAGCACGGTCGTCCCGCCCGACTGCGACCGGCTCGAGATCGGGCCGGCGGCGGGCCAGCCGGTCGTTCGCGACCTGATCGTCGACACCCGCCCGTTCTGGGAGCAGTGGGCGCGAGTCACCCCGTGGTTCGTCCCCGGCGGGGACGAGCCGAAGCGGATCCAGCCCGGTTCGCGCGAGGAAGAGCTGGTCGACGGGGCGCTCGGCTGCATCTCCTGCGGCGCCTGCTATTCGACGTGCGAGATCGTCCAGCGCGGCGGCGACTACATCGGGCCGGCTGCGTTGAACCGCGCGCTCGCGCTGGCGGCGGACCCGCGTGACGGCGCCGCCGAGAAGCGTTTGCGCGTCGTGGGCGGAGCCGGGGGCGTCGATCGCTGCCATTACGTCGGCGCCTGCACGTCCGCGTGCCCCGTCGGGCTCGATCCCGCGGGCTCGATCGTCGAGCTCCGTCGGATGCGGTTGCGTGGTCATGCCTAGACCTCAGGTGGACACGCTGGAGACCGACGTCGCGATCGTCGGCAGCGGAGGTGCCGGCCTCATGTGCCTGCTGCATCTCGCCCGGCGCAACCCGCGGCTCGACGTCGTCGTCGTCAGCAAGGGAGCGGTTGGCCGCTCCGGTTGCACCCGCATGGTGCAGGGCGGCTACAACGCGGTGCTCGACCCGCTCGACTCGCTCGACCTGCATTTCGACGACACGCTCAAGGCGGGCGGCTACCTGAACGACCAGGAGCTTGCCTGGGCGCTCGTCGAGGACGCGCCGTCGGTCATCCGCGAGCTCGAGGAGGAGTACGGGTGCCTGTTCGATCGCACATCCGGCGACCGGTTGCATCAGAAGGCATTCGCGGGACAGAGCTTCGACCGGACGGTCCACCGTGCCGACCTCACCGGCATCGAGATCATGTCCCGGCTTCGCGACCAGACGCTTCGGGTCGCGCCGAGGGAGCTCGAGGACGTGCGCGCACTCGACCTCGTGTTCGACGCCGACGGAGAGCTCGCCGGCCTGACGGTGCTCGATATCGCTTCGGGTCGATTCGCCGTGGTGGTCGCGAAGGTCGTGGTGATCGCGACGGGCGGCTCGGCGACGATGTATCGGATCGCCGCGCCCGCGCGCGAGAAGACCGGCGACGGGATCGCGATGTGCCTTCGGGCGGGTCTCGAGGTGCGGGACATGGAGATGTTGCAGTTCCATCCGACAGGGCTGCTCGCCGGTGACTCCACGCTCACCGGCGCCGTCCTCGAAGAGGGACTGCGCGGGGCCGGAGCGCACCTCCTGAACGGTCTCGGCGACCGCTTCATGAAGCACTACGACCCCGTTCGCCTCGAGCGGTCGACGCGCGACGTCGTCGCGCGCTCGAGCTATCTCGAGATCGTCGGCGGACGCGGCACGGCGGCGGGGGGCGTCCTGCTCGACATCTCGCATCTCGGCGTGGCGGAGGTCGAGCGGCGGTTCGGCGGCATGGTTGCCCGGACGCGCCTCTTTGGGCGCGACCTTGCACGGGAGCCGATCGACGTCTCGCCGACGGCGCACTTCCAGATGGGCGGCGTGATCATCGATCGCGACTGCCGCTCGAGCATCGACGGCCTGCTCGTCGCCGGCGAGGATGCGGGGGGCACGCACGGCGCGAATCGCCTCGGCGGGAACGGCGTGGCGGAGTCGACGGTCTTCGGCGCGCGTGCCGGAGACACGGCGGTCGACGTGGCGGCTGCGCGGGGCCAGCGCAGGCCCGACCCGGAGCAGGTTCGCGCGTCGGTCGACCGTGCGCTCGCACCGCTCGAGCGTCGTCGCGCAACCGTCGCGCCGGACACGATCTATCGCGAGCTGAAGGAAGTGATGTGGAACGGCTGCGGTCTCGTGCGCTCGCGCGAGGGTCTCGAACAGGCGGGGTCGGCGATCGACGCGATGCTCGATCGGACACACGCCCTCGGCACACCCGGCGGGCCTGCGTGGAACGTCGGCTGGCAGCAGGCGCTCGACCTCGTCAACCAGCTCCAGGTCGCCAGGACGATGGTGACCTCGGCGCTCGTCCGCGAGGAGTCGCGGGGCGCGCACTTTCGAGACGACTTTCCCGAGCGCCGCGACGACGAGTGGCTGCGGTACGTCGTTGCGCGGCTCGACGGCGACGAGGTCACGACCGACACGCGCGCCGTCCGCTTCTCGCGCAGCCGTCCGCCGGAGACGTTGGCCGCATGAGCACGATCCAGATCGCCTTCCTCGTCGGGTTGCTGCTCGTGCTCGGCGCCGTCACGGTCTTCTCGGGCGCGGTCTTGCGGAGCGCCGCACGCGGCGGTCGCGGCGCGTCGCTCGGATTCGCCGGCCGGAGGGCGGAGCACGGCGAGCTCGGGCGCGGTGCGTTTCTCGCACATCGTGTGACGGGCTTCGCGATCTTCGCCTTCCTCTGCCTCCACATCCTGGATGTCGCGCTCTACAGCGTCTCGCACCGGCTCTACGACGGCGTGCAGCACGTGTACGGAACGGCTCCGCTTCGACTGCTCGAAAGCGGGCTGCTCTTCGCGGTGCTGTTCCATACCGGCAACGGCCTGCGGCTTCTCGCTGTCGACGGGTTTCGCACCTCGCCGGGGCGCTCCCTGCAGCTTCTGCGGATCGTGATCGCATCGGCCGTCGTCCTCGGCGCTGCGGGCAGCGCGTTGATCCTCGCCCCCCTCGTGTGATGAGCGCGCCTGCCGCCTGGGAGCTCCCGCCGCGCGCCGTCGTCGAGGATGAGCCGTCGTCTCGCGTCTTCGGATACGTCGCGCTGCGCGTGACCGGCCTCATGCTCTCGGTGCTGGTGCTCGGTCACTTTGCCGTCACCCATTTCGTGACCGACGTCGCGCGTGACGATTCTGCGTTCGTCTCGCGCCGTCTCTCGTCGACGCTCTGGATCGCCTGGGACGCGACGATGCTCGCGGCTGCGCTTGCACACGGCGCCTTCGGCGTTCGCCTGGCGATCGCGGATTACTCGACCGACGCACGGGTGCGGCGGCTCTGGGAGCGGGTGGTCGCAGGCGTCGTCGTCGTGCTCTTCGTCGTCGGGGTCGTCGTGATCGCGCGGGCGGCGAATGCGTGACTGTTCTTTCAATCGGAGGTGAGTGACGTGAACCACAAGTTCCTGATCCACAAGCAGGGCGACCATGTCGGCGTCGCCGTCGTCGACATCGGTTCCGGCGAGACCGTCCGCGGCGTGTTCATGGACGACGACACGACGATCGAGATCAACGCGCGCGACTCGGTGCCGCTCGGCCACAAGATCGCGATTGCAGACGTCCCCGGTGACGCAAGCGTCATCGAGTACGGGATCCAGATCGGCAAGGCAACCGGCGGCTTCGGAGCCGGCGCGCATGTTCACACCCACAACCTCAGGAGCGCCCGGTGGTAGATCTGACAGGCTTCCGCCGCGAGAACGGAAACGTCGGCGTCCGCAATCACGTTCTGGTTCTCCCGGTCGACGATCTCTCGAACGCTGCGTGCAGCGCCGTGGGCGCTCTCGTGCCGGCGACGTTGCCGATCCCCCATGCCTACGGCCGGCTGCAGTACGGAGAGGATCTCGAGATTCACTTCCGCACGCTGATCGGCACCGGCGTCAACGCCAACGTGGCCGGTGTGATCGTGATCGGGATCGAGCCGAACTGGACCGCGCGAGTCGCCGAGGGGATCGCCGCCAGCGGGAAGCCCGTCGAGGCGTTCTCGATCGAGGGGCACGGGGACCTCGAGGTGATTCGGCGGGCGGCTCATGCCGCGCAGCGCATCGTCCAGCACGCGTCCGAGATCCGGCGCGAGCCGATCGAGCTGGGCGAGCTGACGGTCAGCATCAAGTGCGGCGAGTCGGATACCACGACGGGCCTTGCGTCGTGCCCTACCGTGGGCGTCGTCGTCGACCAGCTCGTCGACGCCGGTGCGACGGTCTTCTTCGGCGAGACGCCGGAGCTGACCGGCGGCGAGCAGCTGATCGCGGCACGCTGCGCGACCGACGAGGTGCGGGACCGGTTCACGGCCACGTATCGTCGCTATGTGGGCGCGATCGAAGCCAACGGCGCGGATCTCCTCGGCTCTCAGCCGACCCAGGGAAACATCGCCGGTGGGCTCTCGACGATCGAGGAGAAGGCGCTCGGCAACATCGAGAAGACCGGCACCAGGCCGGTGCTCGACGTGCTCGGCCCGGCCGAGGCGCCGCGGAACGGGGCGCGCGGCCTCTACTTCATGGACAGCTCGTCGGCTGCAGCCGAGCACATCACGTTGATGTGCGCGGGTGGGGCCGTGTTGCACATCTTCCCGACCGGGCAGGGCAACATCGTCGGGCACCCGGTCGAGCCCGTGATCAAGCTGACAGGCAACCCGAACACGGCCCGCACGATGGTCGAGCACATCGATCTCGACGTCAGTGGGCTGCTCTCCCGCGAGCTGACGCTCGAGGGCGCGGGCGCACGGCTGCGCGAGGTTCTCGAGCGGACGGCGAACGGCCGCTTGACCTGCGCCGAGTCGCTCGGGCACAGGGAGTTCTCGCTGACCAGGCTCTATGCCAGTGCCTGAGCTGACGCAGACCGCGAGCCGGTACGGCAACTTCATCGGCGGCGGCACCCGCCCGAGCCGCGCCGGTGACGAGTACGAGCGGCGCAATCCCGCGAACCCCGAGGAGGTGGTCGGGCAGTTCGCAGCGTCGGACGAATACGACGTCGAGGACGCCGTCGTCGCGGCGTCCGGCGCGCAGCCTGGGTGGGCGGCAACACCCGCGCCGGCGCGCGGACGGTTCCTCGCCGCGGCGGCGCGTGCGCTCGAGTCTCGGCTCGAGCAGGTGGCGCAAGACATGACGCGAGAGATGGGCAAGCCGCTCCGTGAAGCGCGCGGAGAGGTTGCACGGGGCGCGGCGATCCTCGACTACTACGCGGGCGAGGGCCAGCGTCCGCTCGGCGAGGTCTACGAGCAGTCGGCGAGCGGGAATCCGATCTACACCATGCGCCGGCCCGTCGGCGTGACGGGTCTGATCACGCCGTGGAACTTTCCCGCGGCGATCCCGCTGTGGAAGCTCGGCCCGGCGCTCGCGTACGGCAACGCCGTCGTCCTGAAGCTGGCGCTCGACTCTCCGCGCACCGGGCTCCACATCGCCGAGTGCTTCGCCGAGGCGGGACTGCCGCCGGGCGTGCTCAACGTCCTGACCGGACCGGGCTCGACCGCGGGAGCGGCACTCGTCCGCGACGAGCGGCTGGAGGCGATCTCGTTCACGGGCTCCGTCGAGGTCGGAACTGCGATCCGCGACTCGGTGACGAGCCGCGGCACTCGCGTTCAGCTCGAGCTCGGTGGCCAGAACCCGCTGATCGTCGCGGCAGACGCGCGGCTCGACGCGGCCGTCGACGCGGCGTATGCCGGCGCATTCTGGTCGGCCGGCCAGAAGTGCACCGCGACGCGGCGCATCTACGTGCAGGACGCAATCTACGATGCGTTCCGGGAGCGGTTCCTCGCCCGCATCGCTTCAGGTCGGGTCGGCGATCCCGCCGACCCGCTGACGGAGGTCGGCCCGCTCGTGAACGAGCGGCAGTGCGACGACGTGCTCGCGGCGATCGAACGCGGGAGAGGCGAAGGTGGAACGGTGATCGCGGGCGGCGAACGCCTCGACCGTGACGGCTACTTCGTCGCGCCGACGGTGTTCGAGGACGTCGCCGACGAGAGCTTCCTCTCGTGCGAAGAGGTGTTCGGCCCGGTGACGTCGCTGTATCGCTATTCCGATCTCGACGATGCGCTACGTCGCGCGAACGCGGTGCGCTTCGGCCTGGCTGCATCGCTCTACACGCAGGACGTGACGAACGTGCAGCGCTTCGTGTCCGAGCTGCGTGCCGGCATCCTGCACGTCAACTCGCAGACCGCCGGTGCGGAGGCGTACGTGCCGTTCGGCGGCACGAAGGCGTCCGGGTTCGGCCCGCACGAGCAGGGCCGAGCCGCGCTCGAGTTCTACACCGACGTGGTCACGGTCTACCACGATGCCTGAGGCCGTCGCGACCGATCTGCAGCACGCGGTCGAGGATGCGGCGGCTCGGTTGTACGTGTGGGCGTTGAAGGACATCCCGCAGGACCTGCGCGATGCGCTCGCGGAGGCCCGGCTGCGCGAGACCTCGATTCCCGGAAAGCGTGTGCTGGAGACGATCCACAAGAACGTGAACGTGGCCGACCGCGAGAACAATCTGGTGTGTCAGGACACGGGGATCGCCGTCTATCACGCGAGGGTCGGTGAGCTGTTCCCGCTGCATCCGGCGCGCATCTACGAGGGCCTGCGGGATGGGACGGCGCGGGCGACGGTCGACCATCCGTTGCGCTCGAACGCGGTGCACACGATCAGCCGGGAGAACACGGGCCCGAACATCGGCTACCGGTTGCCGATCGTGCACTGGGAGTTCGTTCCGGAGTGGGACGGCCTCGATGTGAAGTGCGTCCCGAAGGGCTCCGGCTCGGAGAACATGAGCTTCCTGAAGATGTGCGTGCCCGCGGACGGGGTGGCGGGGATCAAGCGGTTCGTGCTCGAGTCGATCGTGGCGGCGGGCGGGAAGCCGTGCCCGCCGGGGATCGTCGGGGTCGGGATCGGCGGCACCGCCGACTACGCGATGTATCTCGCCAAGGAGGCGATCATGCGCCCGGTCGGCACCCGGAACCCCGATCCGCTGGTGGCGTCGTTGGAGGAGGAGCTGTACGGCCTGCTGAACGAGACCGGGATCGGCCCGATGGGCCTGGGCGGCGATGTGACGGTGCTGCAGTGCCACATCGAGCACGCCGACACGCACATGACGTTGAACCCGGTGGCGGTCAACTACCAATGCTGGGCGGCCCGCCGCGCCTCCGCCCACATCGGAGCCGACGGCTCCGTCGACTACGACCGGGAGTTTTAGTTGGCAGCCCACACACTCACCTTCCCGATCACCGACCCGGCGGAGATCCTCGAGCTGAGGGCGGGCGACGAGGTGACCGTGCAGGGGGAGATCATCGGGATCCGCGACCGCACCCAGATCCGCATCTTCGACCAGGGCGTCGAGCCGCCGATGAACCTCGAGGGCGCCTTCCTGCTCCATACCGCCCCCGGGGTGCGCAAGCTCGAGGACGGCAGCTACGAGAAGGTCTGCATCGGCACCACCACCTCTGCCCGGATGGTCCGTTTCACCGAGCCGCTCGGCCGGCGGTACGGCGTGCGGGCGATCTGCGGCAAGGGCGGCTTCCCCGACGAGGCGATCGCCCCGATGCACGAGCTCGGGATGGTCTACCTGGCGATCGTCGGCGGCGCAGCAGCTCTCGAGACGACCCAGATCGAGGCGATCGAAGAGGTCGCCTGGGAGGAGCTGATGCCCGAATGCCTCTGGCGTTTCCGCGTCAAGGACTTCGGCCCCCTGACCGTCGGGATCGACGCCCACGGCAACTCCCTCTACCACGACGTGCAGACCCGCGCCCAGGCGAAGCTCGAGGAGCTCTTCGCGCGGCTGTGACGGAGCGGCCGGCGGTCGCCGCGGCTACGCGCGCGCGACGCCGTGCTCGAAGCGCGGGTCGGTCGCCGGAGCCCAGCCGTCGGGATCGCGCGTGATGCCGAAGGCTGCGCCGAAGCCGTCGCCCGCCTGGAGCTGCTTCACGCCCGGGAGGGCGAACTGCGCCAGCTCGGGCTCGACCTCGAGCTCGCGATCGGCGACGCGGATCGCGAGATGGGGCGCGGCGAGCGCCTCCGACAGCCGGTGCTCGTAGTGGACGACGTCGACGATCGCCGTGACGAGGAACGCGGGGATGCGTGGGCCGCCCGTCGCGCCGAGGACGTGGCGCTCGCCGCCGGCGACGTCGAGCACGAGCGGTGACATGTTCGTCATCGCGAGCGGCCCGTGCTCGCCCGGCGCGAACAGGTTCGCGCCGGCGTTCAGCAGCACGCCGGTCCCTGCGGCCACGACCCCGGACCCGCACCAGGGCCCGTGCGTGAACGTGAGCGCCACCATGCTGCCGTCGGCGTCGGCCGCGCAGAGATGGGTCGTGTGCCGCGCGTTCAACGCGGCCTGCGCAGGGAGCGCGCGCTCGTCCCACGCGGCTCGGAGGGCGCGCGCGACCTCGTCGACGTAGCTCCGGTCGCGGTTCGCGCCGAGCCGGTCGAAGTCGAGCTCCGCGAGAGCGGGGAAGACGACGCCCGTACCGCTCGTCGCCTGCGAAGCGCCGTGGATCGCGAACGTGTCGAGCGTGAGCGTCTCGGCGGCCCCGATCGTGACCCCGTCGTGGCAGAAGTCCTCGGGCTGCAGGAATCCGCCGTCCGGCCGGACCGTCTCGCAGATCGCATCGACGATCGCACCGGTGCGGAACGCCTCGGCGCCCCCCGCGGCGATCGCCTCGAGCGTCTCCGCCAGCTCGGTCTGGACGAGGCGGGCCCCGCGCTCGGGCGGGCGGCCGTCGGGATAGAAGATCCGCGCGAACCCGGGGGCGCCGCCGCCCGTTCGCTCCCAGTGCTGGCGGAGCGCGAGGGCCGTGCTGAACCCGACCGTGAAGCCGTCGGCGGCGAGCCTGATCGCAGGTGCGAGCAGCTCGTCCAGCGGGAGCCGGCCGAACGCGTCGTGCGCCGCGAGCAGGCCCGGCACGACGGCCGGCGGCGCGACCGACGCGCCGCCGGAGGCAAAGCCGGTGATGCTGCCGGGAACGCGGAGGAGGGCGGGGTCGAGGCGGGCCGGCACCCACGTGTTGAAGTCGACGCACGTCGGGGCGCCCCTGGGCGGCGCGACGACCAGGAACCCGCCGTAGCCGCCGACCCCGCAGTTCGCCGGGTCGACGACGCAGAGCGCGAACGCGGCGGCGACCGCCGCGTCGACGGCGCTGCCGCCGGACGCGAGGGCGCCCGCCCCGGCGTCGGCGGCGCCCTGGTGTGCTGCGACCACGAGGCCCTGGGGCATGTCCTTATCTTACGGTGCCAGGTTCAATAAGAAGTCGCAATGGTGACTGCGCCTGCGACGAAGACGACGGCGAGGGTCAGCCGACGAAAGTGCTGCTCGGGAACCCGTGGTGCGACCGCAACGCCGGCGAGGTTGCCCGCAACGGCGCCGGGGACCCAGAGGACGCATGCCGGCCAGAGTGCACGCGTCGAGATTCCCCCGGTCGCCGTCAGGACGCCGAGGCCGATTGTGTTCGAGATGACGAAGTACGCCGCGAGGTCGGCGATCAGTGCGACAGGAGGGAGACGGTCGCGCGTGAGCAGGAGGGCGGGGGCGACGCCGTTCAGCGAGGTGACGGCGCCGAGGAAGCCGCCGGCAAAGCCTGCGCCGAGAACCGCGCCCGGGACCGGGCGCGGCGCCGCTCCCCGCGACGCCCGCACGAGGAGCACGGCGAGCGCCATCACGAGCACGCCGATCGCGACCTTGATCGGCCGCGGGTCGACGCCCGTGAGCGTCCGCGCGCCGAGGTAGAGCCCCGGGATGCTGCCGGCGACGAGCAGCGTCGCCCGAGGCCAGGTGATGTGGTCGCGGAGGCGCCGCGCAACGGCAATGCGCGTCACGAGCGAGAGGGTGAGGTTCGCCGTCACGACGAAGGGCAGCGAGAAGCCGCTCAGCACGAGGAGCGGTGTCGCAACGAGTCCGTAGCCGAACCCCGTCGTACCACCGAGCGTAGCCGCGAGCGCGACGACGATACCTCCGACGAGCAGGTCGATCGGGAACGTTCCCTACGCGCCGGAGTACGACATGGCCCCCGACCCTAGCGGAGCACTCCGAACGGCAGGCCTGTGACGGCCGGCCCGCCCAAACGCGCATAGTTCGTCCTGCCCGTGGATCTCACCGATGCCGAACGCTGGATCCGCCAACACGTCGCGGTCTCCGGCGCGCCGGAGGTCGTGCACGAACGTCCCTGGTCGACCGTCATGCGTGTGCCGCTCGCGGACGGGCCGCCCGCGTGGTTCAAGGCGTGCGCCCCCGTGCAGGCATTCGAGGCGGCGCTGACCGCAGAGCTCGGTCCTCGCTGGCCCGACGTGATGGTCGACGTGCTCGCGCACGACCGTGACCGCGCGTGGCTCCTGATGGCGGACGCGGGCGCGCGGATCATGGAGCTCGGCAATCCGCCCGAGGTGTGGCTGCGCGTGCTGCCGCGCTACGCCGAGCTGCAACGCGGCGAGGCGGGCAGGTGTGTGCACTTTCTCGAAGCCGGAGTCCCGGATCTGCGTCCCGAGGTGCTGCCCGAGCGGTACGAGGCGCTGGTCCAGGGCGAGCTGCCGGTCGCCGCGGCGTCGGCGCGGCGCCTTCGCGAGTTCGCGCCGGTCCTCGCCGGGCTCTCCCGGGAGCTTGTCGGCGCGGGCGTGCCCTCGACCATTCAGCACGACGACCTGCACATGGGAAACGTCTACGTCCAGGACGATCGTGTGCTCGTCCTCGACTGGGGCGATGCGTCGGTCGGGCATCCGTTCTGGTCGCTCGTCGTCACGTTTCGCTTTCTCGAGGAGCGCAACGGTCTCGTCCCGGGCGACCGGTGGTTCGCGCGGCTCCGGGACGCCTACCTGGAGCCGTGGGGGACGGGGCTCGAGGATGTGTTCGCGCTCGCGCGACGGGTCGGGATCTTCGCGCATGCCGTCGCCGCAGGGCGGCAGCGCGACCACCTCGCGCGGGCGGAGCGCCGCGCCTTCGACGAGGACTTCCGCGTGATCCTGGATCGCGCACTGGCGTGCACGGGCGCGTAGCAACGATGCGGGCCGGGCCGGCCGGCGATGTGCGCCTCGACGGTCTCAGCAGCCAGCGCAGGTGAACGTGGCGCCGCCCCGAATCGGGGACGACCCCGCAAGCTCGCCAGAGACCAGAGGAGACCAGAATGCTTCGCAGGATCGCGCTCGTGACGGCTCTACTCGCTGCTGTCACGGTGTTCGGCACGGCCGCGCCGGCTCTGGCCGCGACGGTGATCGGCCAGACGGCCGTCACAAACGGCATCGGGTGCGGCGGCGCGACGCGCATCCAGACGGGCGTTGCCTCTGCGGGCTCCTCGTTCGCAGTTCCGACGGGCAACTGGTTGCTGACCGGCTGGAGCACGCTGGCCGGCTCGTCGGGCGGTCAGATGGCCGCGGTGGTCGCGCGCGCGACCGGCACACCGGGGCAGTACACGATCGTCGCGGTGACGCCGACGGAGACGCTGACCGCGAACACGCTGAACACGTTCTCCGCCTCGATCTCCGTCCAGGCAGGGGACATTCTCGGCCTCTGGGGATCGGGTTCCAACTGCGTTCTCAGCACGGGCAACGGCGGGGACGGCGAGGCGTTCTCGTCCGGCAGTGCGCCGCTGGCCGGCAGCACGCTCAGCCTGACGGCGTACAGCGGGTACATCTTGGACATCTCCGCGACGCTGACGCAGGTCGCTTCCGCGGCTGTGCGGCAGCCCGACTCGGTCTTCCTCTGTTACTCGAAGTACGAACGCGACGGCGGTGCGGTCTTCGAGGCGGGCCAGGCGGCCGAGCTTTCGGCCGGGGGCTACTGGTCGCCTGCTGCTGTCGCCGGCGTGGTGGAGGGCGGGACGAACCTCGGCACGTACCACTTGGAATGCAATCCGTCTGCAACCCTGAACCCGACCGCCGTCTACGTCGGCGGCGGTGGCGACGTGGTGAGCGATCCGGGGCCGGCAAGCACGCTCGGGTACTACCGGATCGTCGCCTGAGCGATCGACACCCGCCGCCCGTACAGACCGCCCCGGCTCGCCCAGGTCCAAAGGCGGGCATTCGGTCTTCCGATCAATGGTCGAACGTCGGCTAGGAGAGGCGTTCGCCGCTCGCGGGGTCGAAGAAATGCGCGTCGCCTCCGACCGGTCGGAGGTGGACGCGCTCGCCTTGCCGCGGTGCCACATTCGTGGGGACCCGCGCGACGAGCTTCGTGTCCTGACCAGCGATCTGTGCGGCGCAGAACACGTGTGTGTCGGCGCCGATCTCCTCGATCACCTCGACCACCGCGCCGCAGCCGTCCGGCGCAAGCGCGAGCGACTCCGGCCTGAGCCCGACGATGAGCTCCGCGTGGCCGTTACGGACGCTGTCGGGGATCGCGATGTCCACGCCACCGAGCGCAACCACGTCGTGCACGACCGGGAGCCGGCAGAGATTCATCGACGGGGAACCGATGAACTCTGCGACGAACGTGTTCGCCGGCTCGGTGTAGAGCGTGCGCGGCGCGTCGAACTGCTGCAGCCGCGCATCGCGGAGCACTGCGACGCGATGACCAAGCGTCATCGCCTCCGATTGATCGTGCGTCACGTACACGGTCGTCGTGCCGAGGCGCGCCTGCAGGGCGGCAATGTCGGCGCGCATCTGCACGCGCAGCTTCGCGTCGAGGTTCGAGAGCGGCTCGTCCATCAGGAAGACGCTCGGCTCGCGGATGATCGCGCGCCCCATCGCGACGCGCTGCCGCTGGCCGCCGGAGAGCTGGCCGGGCTTGCGCTCCAGGTATTCGACGAGCCCGAGCATCGTCGCCACCTCCCGGACGCGCCGGTCGCGCTCCCCCTTCGACACACGGGCGATCCGCAACGGGAACGCGATGTTCGCTGCCACGGTGAGGTACGGGTACAGCGCGTAGTTCTGGAACACCATTGCGACATTCCGGTCCTTCGGCGTGACGTCGGTCACCTCGCGATCGCCGATGAAGATCGCACCGGCATCGACGTCCTCCAACCCGGCGAGCATGCGCAGCGCAGTGGTCTTGCCCGAGCCCGAGGGTCCGACGAGCACGGCGAACTCACCGTCGCGGATCTCGAGGTCGAGTGAGTCCACGGCCGGGATGTCCGTTCCCGGGTAGACGCGCGTCGCTCCGACATACCGAACTTCAGCCATCGCGTCCTCCGATCGTCAACGCTTCGCGCTCCAGCTCCCGGCGCACCGTCGTCTTCGCGGCGTCGGCCGCCCCGAGCTCGTCGAGCACGAGCAGGGCCGAGCCCACGATCGCGGGCGCAGCCGTCGGACGCACCACTGCTCCCGGCGCCGTCCGGTGAACGCCCTGTGCGATCGCGGCAACGACCCGCCGCTCGGCATGTTGCAGCAGACCGCCTCCGAGCACGACGTCGAATACCGACTTCTCGAGTCGCAGGCGCGCCGTCGCCACGCGAACGAGGGAGACGATCTCGGAGACGAGCCGATCGACGATGGCGGCCGAGACCGCATCGTCGGCCGCCAGCTCGAAGACCAATGGGGCGAGCTCGATGAGCCGGCGCTCCGACACCTGCCCACGATGGATCGCGTGGGCGAGCTCCATCGGCGTCTCCAGCCCGAAGTGGGCCGGGACACGCGACTCGAGGATGGTGCGCGGGCCCCGTCCGTCCTCGCTCCGGGCGGCGGCGTAGAGCGCCTCGGGGCCGATGTCACCGCCGCCGCCCCAGTCACCCGTGATCGGGCCGAGCGCCGGAAAGCGTGCCTCGCGGCCGTCGGGTGCGACGCCGAGGCAGTTGATGCCTGCGCCGCACACCACGGCAACACCCCAGCCGGCGTCTGTTCCAGCGCGCAGGATCGCCAGCGTGTCGTTGCGCACGCGCGTCCTCAGCGCCCACGCCCGCTGCCTGGCCAGCTTCTCGATCGCCTGCTCTTCGTCGCGGAAGTCGACGCCGGCGAGCAGGAGCAACGCCTCGGCGGGGCGCTCCGGCGGAGCGAGCTCCTCGATCAGCGCGCCGATCACGTCCGCGGCCGCCTCCACGCCGAGATGGTGGGGCGAGCTGCCGGCGCCCCGCGCCAGCCCGAGCACGGCTCCGTCCTCGCGCACGAGAGCCGCATCGGTCTTCGAGTTGCCGCCGTCGACGGCGACCGCCAGCCTCACCGCGGGACCTCCGCTTCGAGCAGCGCGGCGTCCAGCAAGCGATCGACCTGGGAGAATTGCCCGATCAGTGGATGCGCGAGCAGCGCCTTCCGCGCCGTCACCGGATCGCGTGTCACCGCCGCCTCGGCGGCGAGCCGCTCGTACGCCGCGACGTGCTGCACGAGGCCGAGGAGCTCGGGCGCCAGGGGGCCCTGCAGCAGCGGCTCGACGACGCCGCCCCGAACGCGCGCCGGCACTTCGACGACGTCGTCGTCGGCAAGCCCAGGAAGGACACCGTTGTTTCGCATGTCGACCTCGTGGACGGCACCGTCGTCGCGCAGCAGCGAGGCCACGAGCCCGACCGCGGCCTCGCTGTAGAAGGCACCGCCGCGCTGCTCGAGCAGCGCCGGCTTGGTGACGAGCGCCGGATCTCGGTACAGCTCGAGCAACCGGCTCTCGATCTCGGCAACCGCCGCCGCGCGCGGCTTGGAGTCCTTCAGCTCCTCGAGCACCCGGTCGTGGTCGTAGAAGTAGTGCAGGTAGTACGACGGCAGCACCGCGAGGTCGTCGAGCACGCGGCGCTCCATCCCTATGTGCTCCGCGAGCTCGTCGGGATGGGCGTCGAGCAGCTCCGGCAGAACGTCGCGATCGTCGAGGAAGACGTGCCGCACCCACGTGAGGTGGTTGAGCCCCACCTGGTCGACGACCACGCGCTTCGGCTCCGCGCCGAGCAGCTCGGCGAGGTGGCGCTGGAAACCGATGGCGACGTTGCAGAGCCCGACGGCGCGATGACCTGCATCGAGCAGCGAGCGCGTGACGATCCCGACCGGATTCGTGAAGTCGAGGATCCACGCGCGCTCGCCCGCGTGCTCGCGGACGCGGTCCGCGATCTCCAGCACGATGGGTACGGTGCGCATCGCCTTCGCGAAGCCGCCCGCGCCGGTGGTCTCCTGGCCGATGCATCCACAGGCGAGCGGGATCGTCTCGTCGCGCAACCGCGCCGCCTGGCCGCCGACCCGGATCTGCACGAGCACGAAATCCGCTCCTTCGACCGCGCGGTCGAGATCGGTCGTCAGAGAGAGGTCGCCGCGCCAGCCGGTGCGGTCGAGCATGCGCGTCGCGAGCCCGCCGACGACATCGAGCCGCTCGTCGTCGACGTCCATCAACGCGAGCGTGTCGATCGGGACGTCGAAGGCTCCGAGCCCGGAGACGAGCTCCGGCGTGTAGGTCGACCCCGCCCCGACGACGGCGATCTTCATCCCTTCACCCCCGTCAGCGTCACGCCCTCGACGAACGCCCGCTGTGCGAGGAAGAAGATGACGACCACCGGCGCCATGACGAGGAGCGTCGCCGCCATTGTCAGGTTCCATTGCACCTGGTGCAGCGACCGGAACTGCGAGAGCCCGATCGACAGCACCCAGTGGCGCGGCGCCTCGCCGGTGTAGAGGAGCGGCAGGAAGAAGTCGTTGAACGTGTAGAGGAAGGAGAAGAGCGCCACTGCGACGATCGCCGGCTTCGCGAGCCGAATGACGACCGTGCCGAGGATTCGCAGCTCGCCGCAGCCGTCGACCCGGGCTGCATCGAGGTATTCCTCCGGGATCGTCAGGAAGAACTGCCGCAGTAGGAAGATCGAGAACGCGTCGCCGAACCAGTTCGGGATGATCACCGGCCAGAGCGTCCCGATGAAGTCGTAGCCGAACGGGTGGAACTTCGCCCACATCACATACAGCGGCACGACCGTCACCTGGGGCGGCAGCATCAGCGCCACGAGGACGACCATGAACATCGCCTGCCGGCCGCGCCAGCGCAGCCGAGCGAGCGCGTACGCGACAGGCACGCTCGAGACGACGACTCCGAGCGTGGCGAGCACTGAGTACTCGAGCGTGTTCAGCGTCCACTTCCAGAGCGGCGCCTTCGTCCAGACGTCGACGAAGTTGCGCCACCGAAACGGATGCGGCCAGAGGTCGGGCGACAGCGCCTGGTTGTTCGACATCAGCGCCGTTAGCAGGATGAAGACGAACGGCGCCAGGAACGCGATCGCGAACCCGATCAGCACGGCGTGGTTCGCGACGGCGACGAGCAAGCGGCGCCTGCGCACGGCCGACGGCACACGCCGGCGCGTGAGTGCCGCCGCCGAGGCTGCCGCCGTCATCGGGCCGCGCCTCCGTAGTGCACCCACTTGCGCGAGTTGATCAGGATGATCAGCGTGACGCCGAACGAGACGGCGAGCAGCAACATCGCCATCGCCGACGCGTAGCCCATCTGGAAGTCCGTGAAGCCGTGCTGGAAGAGCAGCACGGGGTAGACGAGCGTCGAATCGAGGGGGTAGCCGAGCGTGCCGGCTGTGACGTCTCCGGCCTGCGACGCCTGACCGGACGCGACACCCGCTGCGACATACGCCTGGGTGAAGTACTGGAGCCCCTGGATCACGCCGAGGATGACCGCAAACAGGATCACCGGGCTCGTCGTCGGCAGCGTCACCCAGCGAAGACGCTGCAGCGGCCCTGCGCCGTCCAGCTCGGCGGACTCGTAGAGATGCCGCGGCACGTCGAGGACGGCCGCGAGGAAGATCACCATCGTGTTCCCGACGCCCCACAGGCCGAGGAGCGTCAGCGACGGCTTCGACCACGCGGGATCCTGGAACCAGAGCGGTCCCTGGATCCCGAGGTGGCCGAGAATCGTGTTCACGGGGCCTGTGGCCGGGTTGAGGATGAAGACGAAGCCGAGCGTCGCCGCGACGGGGGGTGCGAGCGCCGGAAGGTAGAAGATCGTCCGCAGGACGCCGACGCCGGTCTTCGCCCGCGCGAGCAGCATGGCGATCCCGTAGGCGAACACGACCTGGAGCGGGACCATCACCGCGATCAACCACAGCGTGTTCTTCACCGCGGTCCACACCTGCGGATCGACCGTGAACAGGTAGCGGTAGTTGGCGAGGCCGACCCACCGCGGAGACGAGAGCAGGTCGTAGTGGTTGAACGACAGGTACGCGCTCATCACGAGCGGGTACCCGAAGAACACGGAGAAGCCGACGAGCCAGGGGCTCATCAGG
>Ga0207657_10000317_pt1 | contig 51095 bp, 53 predicted proteins | sample KBSC33metaG_FD_184316 | JGI IMG/M metagenome (GOLD analysis project Ga0207657, IMG submission 184316) | Corn rhizosphere microbial communities from Kellogg Biological Station, Michigan, USA - KBS C3-3 metaG (SPAdes) (version 2) | ecosystem: Host-associated > Plants > Roots > Rhizosphere > Soil ... | reverse complement strand
TCGTCGACGAGTTCGACCGCGACGGACGTCTGGTCGCCCGCGTCGCACACCGCGGCGTGCTGAACGCTCCGTGGGGTATGGCTCTCGCGCCGCACGGATTCGGCCGGTTCGGCGGCGACCTCCTGGTCGGCAACTTCGGCGACGGACGGATCAACGCGTATCGCCGCGGTGCGGCCGGGTGGGCCTTCGACGGCACGCTGCGCGACGCCCGGGGCCGGCAGGTCGTGGTCGACGGCCTCTGGGGGCTCGCGTTCGGAAACGGCGAGCTTGCGGGGCCGCGTGACACGCTCTTCTTCACCTCGGGCCCGCACGAATGGCGCGGCGCCACCGAGCAGTCGGTGCACGGCCTGCTCGGCTCGATCGTGTCCTGAGGCTGCCGCGGGCAGCGGCTCGCTCGTACACTGAACGACCGTGGAACGCAAGCTCGCAACCGTTCTCTTCGTCGATCTCGTCGACTCGACGGGGCTCGTCACCGCGAGCGATCCGGAGATCGTCCGGCGGCGCGTGACGGAGTACTTCGACCGGGCGGCGAGCTCGATCGAGCAGCACGGCGGCACGGTCGAGAAGTTCGTGGGAGACGCCGTGATGGCGGCCTTCGGCGTCCCGCAGGCGCACGAGGACGACGCGGAGCGTGCCGTTCGGGCGGCGTTCGCCGTGCTCGACGGTGTGCACGAGCTGGGGCTCGAGGCGCGGATCGGGATCGAGTCGGGCGAGGTGGTCGTGGACGACGGCGACTCGACGTTCGCGACAGGCGAGGCGGTCAACGTCGCAGCCCGCCTGCAGCAGTCGGGCGACGCAGGCGCGATCGTGCTCGGCCCCGGCGCGCGACGCCTGACCGTCGCGCAGGTCGAGGTGGAGGACCGCGGCCCGGTCGAGGTGCGCGGGCGCGCGCCGGTGTGGTCGTGGCGGGCAGTCTCCGTGCTCGAGGGCCGGCAGCGCAGGGCGCAGGTGCCGTTCGTCGGTCGCGAGACGGAGCTCGAGCTGCTGCGCAACATCTACGAGCGCAGCCTCCGCGAGCAGCGGACGCAGCTCGTCACGGTCTTCGGCGACGCCGGAGTCGGCAAGTCGCGGTTCGTGACCGAGTTCACGGGCGGCGTCGAACGGGCCACGGTGCTCGTCGGCCGCGCGTTGCCGTACGGCGAGGGCGTCGGCTACTGGGCGATCGCCTCGATGGTGAAGGAGTCGGCCGGCATCACGGACGACGATCCGGCCGCCGAGGCGTTCGAGAAGCTGCGCCGTTCGTGCGAGAGCGACGCGGTCGCCGACCTGCTCGCGGTCGCGCTCAGCCTCCTCGGCGCGGCCGAGAACGTGAGCGCCGGCGAGGAGATCAAGTGGGCCGCGCTGCGGTGGGCCGAGCGGCTCGCGAGCGCGCAGCCCCTCGTGCTCGTCTTCGAGGACGTCCAGTGGGCGGACGAGCGGCTGCTCGAGGTGATCGAGCATCTCGCACAGTCGCTGAAGACCGTGCCGTTGCTGCTCGTCTGCGTCGCGCGCCAGGAGCTCCTCGACGTGCGCCCGGGCTGGGGCGGCGGCAACCCGCGCGCCGCGGCTGTCGAGCTCGCGCCGCTCTCGATGGACGAGAGCGGAGCGCTCGCGGACGCCCTGCTGCCCGACGACATGTCGCAGGAGCTGCGCGAGGTGCTGCTCCAGAAGGCCGAGGGCAACCCGCTCTTCCTCGAGGAGACGGCCTTGATGCTGCTCGAGTCGGACGACGGCGACGGCGCGGCGCTCGACGGGATCCCCGACACCGTGCAGGCGCTGATCGCCGCGCGCATCGACCTGCTCGAGGGCGCCGAGAAGCGGCTCCTGCAGCGGGCGGCGGTGATCGGACGCGTCTTCTGGCGTGGCGCGCTCGAGAGTCTCGCGCCGGAGCTGGACGTCCACACGCTCCTCGACGAGCTCGTCCGGCGCGACCTGATCGGGCGCGAGGACCGCTCCACGATCTCGGGCGACCGGGCCTACCAGTTCAAGCACCTGCTGATCCACGACGTCGCGTACGCGGCCATGACGAAGGCCGAGCGGGCCGAGAACCACCAGGTCTTCGCGCGCTGGCTCGCCGAGCGCGCCCCGGACGAGCTGATCGAGATCCGGGCGCACCACCTCGACCGCGCCGCCGCGCTCCTCGCAGAGCTCGACGGGCGCGTTCCCGCAGCGCTGGCAGACGAGGCCGCTGCCGTGCTCGAGAGCGCCGGTGACCGCGCGTGCCGCCGGGATTCCTACGCCTCCGCGCGGCGGCTGTACCAGCGCGCGCTCGAGCTCGCGCCGACCCTCGACCGCCTGTACCTCGCCGCCGAGGCGGCGGAGCAGCTCGGCGGGCTGGGCGTGGTGGCGGACGAGATGCAGCTCGTCCTCGAGCAGGCGCGTGAGACCGGTTCGGCGCGGCTCGAGGGTCGGGCGCTGAATGCCCTCGCCGGGGTCGCGCTGAATCGGGACGGCGATCCGGAGGCGGCGGGACGGCTCGCACGGGAGGCGCTCGGCGTCGTTCCCGAGGACGACGTCGACGCACGCTCGGAGACGCTCGCCCGGCTCGCGGCCGCGGCGTGGTGGCCCGGCGAGCTCGGGCGGGCCGAGACGTACATCCGCGAGGCCGTCTCACTGGCCGAGCAGGCCGACCGGCGCGACCTGTGGGTCCGCGCGGCCGGGAACCTGCTCTGGCTGCTCGAGCTGCGGCTCGACCTGGACGCTGCGGACGAGGTCCTCGCGCAGTTCGGGCCCGACGGCGACGGCGTGCTCGACCGAGCCCGGGCGAGTTGCGCCAGGGGATCGCTGCGCCGCATCCAGGGCCGCCTCGAGGAGGCGGTGGAGTCGTTCGAGCAGGCGCAGTCCCTGTACCTCGACGCAGGCCTTGCCGGTGAGGCGGCGTGGGTCGGCGTGCTCCGGGGCTGGGTGGCAGTCGTCGACGGCGATCTGATGCACGCCGAGCGCGCCTTCAGGCATGCCGTCCGGGTGTTCACGGCGAACGAGGATCACGGTCATCTCTGCGAGGCGCAGCGTGCGCTCGCGGAGACGCTGCTCGAGACCGGGCGGATCGAGGAGGCGGAGCGTTACGCGCTCGCCGCTCACGCGCTCGTCGGCGGCCGCGACCTGACCTCGAGGACCTCGACGGCGCGGACGCTCGGGCTCGTTCGCGCGGCGCAGGGTCGCGACGCGGAGGCGGAGGCGATGCTGCGCGAGGCACTCGCGATGCTCGACGGCACTGACTTCCGGCTCCTCCAGGTGGAGGCGCTCGTCCCGCTGATTGGCTTCCTGCGGTCACGCGGGCGGTGCGACGAGGCGGAGCAGCTCGAAGCCGGCCTGCCCATGCAGGTCGCCGGTCACCTCGGCGCCGCCGATCTCTGGGCGCTTGCGGGCCCGGCAGGCCCGGCGAGCGGGTCGCCCGGGGAGTCGCGCGCGCTCGTCGATCAGGCCCCGTAGCGCTCCCGGCGCCGGTGGGGAGCGCGGCGTCAGTCCGGGCATCTGGTAGATTCACGCCGTGGGTTGCCTGTTGTTTTCGCCCGCGTCGCCGGCCCGGGCGAGGTGACCGTGACCGAGCGCATCGAGACGACCAGCGGTCTGGGCGAGGAGATCGCCCACGACTTCAACAACCTGCTCCTGCCGATTCTCGGGTACGCGCAGCTGGCGCTCGGCCAGATCCGCGACGACCAGCCGAGGCTGCGAGGGCACGTCGAGAGCATCCAGCACGCGGCGGAGCAGTCGCGCGAGCTCGTCGAGCGCCTGCTCGCCCTGGGCGGTCCGGAGAGGATCGTCCGACCCGAGCCGATCTCTCTCGACGCGGTGGTCGAGGCCGCCCTGCCGCTCATCCGGATGATCGTCGGCACCGGCGTGAGCGTGCGGCACGACCCGGCTTCGGAGGCTCCGGTGTGCATCGCCGACCCGATGCGACTCGGCGAGCTGCTGCTGCAGCTCGCGGCCGACGCACGCGCCGCGCTGCCCCCGTCGGGCGCGGTCGTCACGATCACGACCGCGCGAACGGCCGAGGGCGGCCGGGTGACGCTCGCCTGCGCCGACAACGGGTCGGGGGCGGACGAGCTCGAGGCGCGCTTCACCGTTTCGCTGCCCTCCGCGGCCTGAACGCGTCTGCGGCGGGCCGGTTCGCCGAACCTTGCAGCTCCTCGGGGACGCTGGTAATTTCCTTACGTCAACGTAAGGTACGAAGGAGAGGCGGGTCGACAGCTGCGCCGTCCATCCGAGTCACGCAGGTACAGGATCGGCGAGGTCGCCGAACGGCTCGGCGTCACGACGCGCACGATTCGCTACTACGAGGAGCGGGGGCTTCTCGGCAACGCCGTGACGCGCGCGAAGGGCTCGCATCGCGTCTACGGCGAAGCCGACGTGCTGCGGCTGGAGGAGCTGATCCGGCTGCGCGACCTGCTCGGCCTCTCGCTCGACGAGGTGGTCGAGATCGCCGAGGCGGAGGAGGCGCGCTCGGCGTTGCGCGGCCGCTGGGAGGACAGCACCTCGAACGCGGAACGCGCCCGGATCGTCGACGCCGCGATCCCGCTCGTCACCCGTCAACTCGAGCTCGTCACCGCCCGGCAGCACACACTCGCCGCGTTCGCAGAGGATCTGCGGGCACGGCTCAACTCGTTGAGGAGGCGCCGCCGCGAGCTCACCGCAGGTTGATGTCCCACACTCACGTTCACGTAAGGTTTCCGTAGAGGGTCACGCGTAGAGGAACGTAATGTTGGCTCCGGTACGACTGGCGGGTATGTCATGACACACAGATTCGAGAACCACGATCTGGTGACCGAGCATGCAGCTCAGCTGATCGACGTCACCGACGACGTTCGCGGTGTCGTCGAGCGCGCGGCGATCAGGAACGGGATGGCGCTCGTCTATTCGCCGCACACGACGTGCGCGATCCTGATCAACGAGCGCGAGAGCGGCTTCGCCGCCGACTTTCGCGACCTGCTCCAGCAGCTCGCGCCGTCGGAGGGCCGGTACTACCGCCACGACGACCTCGCGATCCGCACCGAGGGGATCGAGGACGACACCGCCGATTTTCCGAACGGCCACTCGCATTGCTGGTCCGGCCTGATCGCCTCGGCCTCGCAAACCGTTCCGGTCATCGACGGGAAGCTGATGCTCGGAACCTGGCAGCGCATCTTCTTCTGCGAGCTCGACCGCTCGCGGAACCGGAAGGTGTTCATCCAGGTCATGGGCGAGTGAGCCCGACCGCCACCCAGCCGGCGGTCGAGCGCACGCTGCCGTTCGCAGCGGAGGCGATCCTCGCGCGGGCTTCGCGGGAGAACTTCCCGGTCGCGTTGCGGCTCCTCGGGCGCGACGTGCGCGCGCACCTCCTCGCGATCTACGGCTTCGCCCGGCTCGTCGACGAGCTCGGCGACAGCGCGCCGGGCGACCGGTCGGCGTTGCTCGACCGGCTCGAGGAGGATCTCGACCGCGCGTTCGCCGGGAAGCCCGAGCATCCGCTGCTCCAGGCGCTCGCGCCGACCGTGCGCAGCCTCGACCTGCCCCGCGCCCCGTTCGCGCGGTTGATCGAGGCGAACCGTCGCGACCAGGTGCAGGAGCGCTACGCCACGCTGGCCGACCTCGTCGACTACTGCCGCCTCTCCGCGAATCCGGTCGGCGAGCTCGTCCTCCACGTCTACGGCGCGGCGACGCCGGAGCGGATCGCGTACTCCGACGCCGTCTGCACGGCCCTGCAGCTCGTCGAGCACTGGCAGGACGTCGGCGAGGACTTCCGCAGCGGACGGATCTATCTGCCCGAGGAGGACCTCCGTCGCTTCGGTGTCCGGGAGGCCGACCTCGCCTCCGCCGCGACGAGCGTTCCGCTCCGCAGGCTGCTCGCGTTCGAGGTGGGGCGGGCGCAGTCGCTCCTCGACGAGGGTGCGCCGCTCGTCGGGTCGCTGCAGGGGCGACCGCGCGTCGCCGTTGCCGGCTACGTGGGCGGCGGACGGGCGGCGATCGCCGCCCTGCGGCACGCCGACTTCGACGTGCTCGCCGCGACTCCGCGCGCGAGCGCTGCGCTTCGCCTGCGTGCGATCGGCACGACGCTCTGGAGGGGGCGATGACGACCGCCCTCGCGGACGCGCACCTGGAGTGCCGGCGGATCGCACGCGGCTCCGGGTCGACCTTCTACGCCGGTATCCGCCTGCTGCGGCCGGAGCGGCGGGACGGCCTGTTCGCGGTCTACGCGCTCGCGCGCCGGATCGACGACGTCGCGGACGGCGCGATGCCGGCGAGCGCGAAGCTCGCGCAGCTCTCCCGCATCCGCAGCGAGCTTGCACACATCGACGAGAGCTCCGACCCGGTGCTCGTCGCCGTCGCAGACACCGCGGCCCGCTATCCGGTGCCGCTCGTCGCCTTCGAGGACCTGATCGACGGCGCCGAGGACGACGTCCGCGGGTGCACCTACGAGTCGTTCGCCGACCTCGAGCGGTATTGCAGACGCGTCGCGGGGTCGATCGGCCGGCTCGCCCTCGGCCTGTTCGACACCCCCGACCGCGACGCCGCCGAGCCCCTCGCCGACGACCTCGGCGTGGCACTCCAGCTCGGCAACATCCTGCGCGACCTCACCGAGGATCTCCGCCAGGGCCGCAGCTACCTGCCGGCCGAGGATCTCGCCCGCTTCTCGAGCGCGGTCGAGCACGGACGGATCGTCGGTGACGCGGAGCTCGTCGTCGCCTTCGAGGCGCAGCGCGCGCTCGGCTGGCTGGAGCGCGGCCTCGCGCTCGTGCCGCTGATCGACCGGCGAAGCGCAGCATCCGTGCTCGCGATGACTGCGTCCTACCGCCGCATCCTCGAGCGGATCGCCGTCGACCCCTCGCTCGTGCTGCAGACACGGCCGTCGCTTCGCGGCTGGGAGAAGGGCTGGGTGCTGACGCGCAGCCTGATCGGTGGGCTCGCGTGAACGAACGGCGGATCGTCGTCGTCGGCGGCGGCCTCGCCGGCCTCACCGCGGCGCTCGAGTGCGCAGACGCGGGCGTGTCGGTGACCCTGCTCGAGTCGCGGTCGCGGCTCGGCGGCGCGACGTTCTCGGTCCGACGCAACGGCTACTGGCTCGACAACGGCCAGCATGTCGCGCTCCGTTGCTGCACCTCCTACCGCGCGTTCCTGCGGCGCCTCGGCGTCGACCACCTCCTCGACGTCCAGCCCCGCCTGCGGATACCGGTGCTCGCGCCGGACGGCACGCGCGCGGATCTCGAGCGCAGCGCCTCGCTGCCCGCACCGCTCCACCTCACGGCGACGCTCCTTCGCTACCGGCATCTCGGTCTCGGCGAGCGGCTCGCCGCCTGTCGCGCTGCGCTCGCGCTGCGCTCGCTCGACCCCGACGACCCGCGGCTCGACCGCGAGACCTTCGGCAGCTGGCTGCGCCGGCACGGCCAGTCGGATCGTGCGATTGCCGGCCTGTGGAACCTGATCGCGCTGCCGACGCTGAACCTGTCGGCCGAGAGCGCCTCGCTCGCGCTCGCCGTCAAGGTCTTCCGCACCGGCCTGCTCGACGAGTCGGACGCGTGCGACATCGCGGTCCCGACCGTCCCGCTGCAGCTGCTCCACGCCGAGCCTGCGGCAGCGGCGCTCGCCGCCCGCGGCGCGCGCGTCGAGACCGAGGCCGCTGTCGAGGCGATCGAGCGCGACGGGGGAGAGCTGCGGGTGCGCCTGCGGGACCGGGAGGAGGCCGCGGACGCCGTGATCGTCGCGGTGCCGCACGACGCCGTCGCAGAGCTCCTGCCGGCGGGGGTCGTCGATCCGCAGGCGATCGCAGGTCTCGGCCTGAGCCCGATCGTCAACCTCCACCTCCACTACGACCGCGCCGTGCTCGCAGAGCCGTTCGCGGCCGGCGTCGGGACGCCCGTGCAATGGCTCTTCGACCGGACCGCCTCGTCCGGGATCGGCCACGGCCAGCTCGTCAGCATCTCGATCTCCGGCGCCGACGGCGAGCTCGGCCTGTCGCGCGCGGCGCTTCGCGAGCGGTACGTCCCGGCGCTCGAAGAGCTCCTGCCCGCGACGCGCGCCGCGGAGCTGCTCGATTTCAGCGTCACGCGCCAGCCCCACGCCACGTTCCGCGGCGCGCCCGGAACGCGCGCGCTCCGTCCCGGCACGCGCACCGGCGTCGACGGCCTCTACCTCGCAGGCGCGTGGACGGACACCGGCTGGCCCGCGACGATGGAGGGCGCGGTGCGCAGCGGCCTGGCCGCCGCGCGTGCGGTACTCGCGGAGACACCGGCGCGCGGGCGTCGCGAACGGCTGGAGCGGGCGGCATGACCGCCGTCGAGGCACCGCGTGACGCGTCGGTCCGGAGCGCGCTCGACCGTGCCGCGTCGCACCTGATCTCGCTGCAGCACCCCGACGGCTTCTGGAAGGGCGAGCTCGAGACCAACGTGACGATCGACGCCGAGGATCTCTTCCTCCGCCACTATCTGGGTCTTCTCGACGCGCACCAGGTCGAGGCGACCGCACGTTGGATCCGCTCGAAGCAGCGCGCAGACGGGAGCTGGGCGACCTTCTACGGCGGTCCCGCCGACGTCTCGACGAGCGCGGAGGCCTACCTCGCGCTGCGGCTCGCCGGCGACGATCCCGAGGCGGAGCACATGCGGCGCGCGTCGAGCTTCGTCCGCGAGGCGGGCGGGCTCGAGGCGACGCGAGTCTTCACGCGGATGTGGCTCTCGCTGCTCGGACTGTGGTCGTGGCATGCGGTGCCCGTGCTGCCGCCCGAGCAGATGCTGCTGCCCGCGCGCGCGCCGCTCTCGATCTACTCGTTCGGGTGCTGGGCGAGGCAGACGATCGTCGCGCTCCAGATCGCAACCGCGCTGCGCCCTGCGAAGCCGGCGCCGTTCGCGGTCGACGAGCTCCGGAGCGGCCGCGAGCCTGACCGGGGCGACCTCGACCTCTGGGGGCGCGCGTTCACCTTCCTCGACCGCGCACTGCACGTCTACGGGCGGCATCCGGTCGGCCCGCTGCGCCGGCGCGCGCTGCGCGCGGCCGAGCGCTGGCTCGTCGCGCGGCAAGAGGCGGACGGCTCGTGGGGGGGCATCCAGCCGCCGTGGGTGTGGTCGATCGTCGCCCTGCACGCACTCGGCTACCCGCTCGACCATCCGGTGCTCGCGAAGGCGCTCGCCGGGCTCGACGTCTTCACGATCGAGGACGAGCACGGCCGACGGATCGAGGCCTGCCAGTCGCCCGTGTGGGACACCGCGCTCGCGACGATCGGGCTGCTCGACGCGGGAGTCGCGGCCGAGCACGACGCCGTCGTGCGCGCGGCGGACTGGCTCGTCGGCCGCGAGGTGCGTGTGCGCGGCGACTGGTCGGTGCGCCGCCCGGCGCTCGAGCCCGGCGGCTTCCCGTTCGAGTTCGCGAACGACGGCTACCCGGACATCGACGACACCGCCGAGATCGTGATCGCCCTGCGCCGCTCGAACGTCGGCGGGCCTGTGCTCCGGCGCAGCGTGTCGTGGATGCTCGGGATGCAGTCGTCGAACGGCGGCTGGGCGGCGTTCGACGCCGACAACATGAGCGGTCTGCCGGCCAGGCTGCCGTTCTGCGACTTCGGCGAGGTGACCGATCCGCCGAGCGCGGACGTGACCGCGCACGTCGTCGAGGCGCTCGCGCTCGAGGGGCTCGCGCAGAGCCCCGAGGTGCAGCGCGGCGTCGCGTACCTCCTGCGCGAGCAGGAGGCCGACGGCTCCTGGTTCGGCCGCTGGGGCGCGAACCACCTCTACGGCACCGGCGCCGCCGTTCCCGCGCTCGTCGCGTGCGGGCTCGGCGAGCACGAGAGTGTCGGGCGCGCAGTCGCCTGGCTCCGTTCCGTCCAGAACGCAGACGGTGGCTTCGGCGAGGACCTGCGTTCCTACCGCGACCCCGTGTGGCGCGGCCGCGGCGCATCGACGGCCTCGCAGACGGCGTGGGCGCTGCTCGCGTTGCACGCGGCGGGCGAGCGCGGCCCGGTCGTCGACAACGCCGTGCAGTTTCTCGTCGACACGCAGCTCGCCGACGGAAGCTGGGACGAGCCGTGGTTCACGGGCACCGGATTTCCCGGCGACTTTTACCTCAACTACCATCTGTATCGTCAGGTGTTTCCGGTGTCTGCGCTTGGACGCGTACTCGAGGCGAGGGGGACATCAGATTGAGCGCACCGTCGTTGCTCGTATTTGCTCCGCTGCGCGCGGAAGCCGCCGCCGTCGGCCGTCCTCCAGGTTGGCGCGTGCTGCGGACCGGGATGGGGCCGGACCGCGCGCGGATCGCAGCGGCGCGCGGCCTGGCCGTCGACGACGTGCACGGGCTCGCGGTCGCCGGCGTGTGCGCGGCGGCCGCGCCCGAGCTCCAGCCGGGGGACGTCGTCCTTGCGACCGAGCTGCGCCGCGCGGGCCGAGACCCGATCAGGGTCCCCGGCAGCGCCCTCCTCGCCGCGGCCCTGCGCCGCCGCGGGCTGACCGTGCACGTCGGGCCGCTCGCCACCGTCGACCGGGTCGCGGGTCCCTCCGAACGGCGCTACCTGCGCGAGGACGGTGCGATCGCCGTCGACATGGAGTCGGCGTGCCTCGCCGAGGCCGCCGACGGACGCCCGCTGGCCGTCCTCCGCACGGTCGTCGAGACATCGTCGCGCGAGCTGCTCGACCCGCGCACCCCGCTCGCCGGCGCGCGCGCGCTCGCCGCGTTGCGGCGGTCGCGCCCGGCGCTCGAGGAGTGGGCGCGCGCCCTCGGCCCGAAGCGCATCCTGCTCGCGGCGCCCCGCTCGTTCTGCGCGGGCGTCGACCGTGCGATCGAGATCGTCGAGCTCGCCCTCGAGCAGCGCGGCGCGCCCGTGTACGTGCGCAAGCAGATCGTGCACAACGAGCACGTGGTCGCCGACCTCGAACGTCGCGGCGCCGTGTTCGTGGAGGAGCTGGACGAGATCCCGCCGGGCGCGACGACCGTCTTCTCGGCCCACGGTGTCTCGCCGGCGGTCCGGCAGGTTGCGCGCGAGCGCGGCCTCGACGTGATCGACGCGACGTGCCCGCTCGTCAGCAAGGTGCACGCCGAGGCGCGGCGGTTCGCTGCGGCGGGAAACACCGTCTTCCTGATCGGGCACGACGGCCACGAGGAGATCGAGGGGACCTACGGCGAGGCGCCGGACGCGACGCTCCTCGTGCAGGATCTCGCCGACGCGGAGCGGATCGAGGCGCCCGACCCCGAGCGCGTGACCTTCCTGACGCAGACGACGCTCGCGGTCGACGAGACGGCCCAGATCGTCGACGCGTTGCGGGCGCGGTACCCGGCGTTGCGCGGGCCGAGCTCGGACGACATCTGCTACGCGACGACGAACCGCCAGCAGGCCGTGCGCGAGATCGCGCGCGAATCGGACCTCGTGATCGTCGTCGGCTCGCGCACCTCGTCCAACTCGCTCCGCCTCGTCGAGGTCGCCGAGCGCGAGGGCACGCCCGCCTACCTCGTCGACGACGAGACGGAGGTCGACGTCGCGTGGCTCGAGGGCGCGACCACCGTCGGCCTGTCCGCGGGAGCGTCGGCGCCGGAGCGGCTCGTCGACGGGATCATCGAGGCGATCGGCGCCCTCGGCGGCGCCGACCTCGAGGAGCGCACGACGACGACCGAGTCGCTGAGATTTCGTCTACCGCCGGAGGTTGTGACCCGATGAGCATCCCGCTGCGCCAGAGCGTTTCGATTGGCAGGTACCTGATCGCGCAGAAGCTGCGCCGACGAGAGCACTTCCCGCTGCTCGTCGAGCTGGAGCCGCTCTTCCAGTGCAACCTCGCATGCTCGTTCTGCGGGAAGATCCAGTACCCGGACCACATCCTCAAGAAGCGGATGCCGGTCGAGCAGGCGCTCGCGGCGATCGACGAATGCGGCGCGCCGATGGTCTCGATCGCCGGCGGGGAGCCGCTCGTGCATCCCGAGGTGCACGTGATGGCCAGGGAGCTGATCAAGCGCAGGAAGTTCGTCTTCCTCTGCACGAACGCGATCCTGATGAAGAAGAAGCTCGACCTGTTCGAGCCGTCGCCGTACTTCGCGTGGGTCGTGCACCTCGACGGTCTCCGGGAGCGGCATGACGAGTTCGTGGAGCGCGACGGGGTGTTCGACAAGGCGGTCGACGCGATCAAGGAAGCGAAGGCGCGCGGCTTCCGTGTCAACACGAACACGACGTTTCTCTCCACCGACACGCCGAAGACCGTGCGCGACGTGCTCGACTTCCTGAACGACGAGCTGAAGGTCGACGGCATCCAGATCTCGCCTGCCTACGCGTACGAGAAGGCTCCCGACCAGGAGCACTTCCCGGGCGTCACGAAGACACGCTCGCTCTTCAAGGAGGCGTTCGCAGACGGCGGGCGCCGGCGCTGGCGCCTGAACCACACGCCGCTCTTCCTCGACTTCCTCGAGGGGAAAGCCGACTTCGAGTGCACGCCCTGGGGGATCCCGAGCTACTCGCTCTTCGGCTGGCAGCGGCCGTGCTACCTGATGGGCGACGGCTACACGAAGACGTATCGCGAGCTGATCGAGACGACCGACTGGAGCCAGTACGGTCGCGGCCGCGACCCGCGCTGCGCGAACTGCATGGCGCACTGCGGCTACGAGCCGACCGCCGTGCTCGCGACCACGAGCTCGCTGCGTCAGTCGTTGCGCGCCGCGGCGGCCGCGGGGCCGCTCGGCCGGTTCGTCTGACCCGACGAGCCGTTTCGCCCCGCGCGGACGGCCCGCGAGGCGAACCGGAGCATCGCGGTCGGCAGCTTGCTCGCCGCGGCGACCGCATGCTCGAGCGCGCCCGCGAACTCGTCGACGTCGTCTTCGGAGAGCGTGAGCGGCGGTAACGCACGAAGCACGTTCTGCCGGTGGCCGGAGACCTGGATCAGCACGTGGTGGTCGGTGAAGAGCGGCACCGCGACGAGCTGGGAGAAGATGCCCGCCTGGAGCCGCTCGAGGATCCGCCACGACATGCGGCTTCCGTCGGGCTCCCGGAACTCGATCGCCCAGGCGAGACCGAGGCCGCGCACCTCCGAGACGACCCCGTGGCGCTCGACGAGCGGCCGCGTGCGCTCGAGGAGCAGCGCGCCGATGCGCTCCGCGCGCGCGACGAGATCCTGTGCGCGCAGCTCGTGCAGCGTCGCGAGCCCGGCGACCATCGCCAGGTCGTTCGGTGCGAACGTCGAGCCGTGCACGACCGCGTGCTCCATCGAGTCGAAGACGCGATCGAAGACCGGACGGCTGAGCAGGCACGCCCCGACCGGCACGTAGCCGCCCGAGAGGGACTTCGCGACGGTCATCAGATCCGGCTCGAGCCCCGCGTGCTCCCCGGCGAACATGCGGCCGGTGCGCCCGAAGCCCGTCAGCACCTCGTCGAGGCAGAAGAGCGTGCCGTAGCGGCGGCAGAGCGCCTGCACGCCCGCCAGGTAGCCGGGGGCGGGGAGGACGATGCCCTTCCCCTGCAGCGGCTCCAGGATGACGAGCGCCACATCCTCCCGGCGAAGCTCCGCCTCGAGCGCTCCGAGGTCGTTGTAGGGGACCCGCGTGAAGCCCGGCAGCAGCGGCCCGAACCGGTCGGTGAACTCGGCGTTTCCGTTCGCCGAGAGCGAGCCGAGTGTCAGTCCGTGGAAGCCGTGGTCGGCGAAGACCACGCGGCCTCGCCCGGACGCGGCGCGGCCGAGCTTCAGCGCGGCCTCGACGGCCTCCGTGCCGGAGTTCGTGAAGAGCACGCGGTGCAGCGACGCAGGCGCGAGTGCGAGCAGCTCCTGGGCGAGCACCGCCGGCAGCGTGCCGACACCGAGCTGCACGGAGTTCGGCGTCTCGAGCGCGAGCGCGTCCGCGAGCGCCCGACGCACGGTCTCGTTGTTCCGGCCGACGTTGAACATCCCGTAGCCGCCGAGCATGTCGAGGTACCGGTCGCCGCCGGAGTCGTAGAGGTAGTTGCCCGACGTGCGCGCCCAGTGCCGGTCGAATCCGATCGTTCGCAGCACCCGGACGAACTGCGGATTGATCGTCGCCGCGTGCAGGTCGAGCTCACTGCCGAGGTGCGCGTCGAGGAGCGCTCGAAGGTCGAACTCGCTCATGCCCGCATTCTAGTATCGCCTTCCCGCTAAGCTAACGTTTACGTTAATAAGAAGGAAGGCAGGAGGCTGGGGTCTGACAAAGCTCGGCAACAAGCTCGACTACAAATGGGTCGCGCTCTCGAACACGACGCTCGGGATGCTGATCGCGACGATCAACGCCTCGATCCTCCTGATCGCCCTGCCGGACATCTTCCGCGGGATCGAGATCGACCCGCTGGCGCCCGGGAACACGAGCTATCTGCTCTGGCTGATCCTCGGCTTCCTCGTCGTCATGGCCGTGCTGATGGTCAGCCTCGGGCGGCTCGGCGACATCTACGGGCGGGTGAAGATGTTCAACCTCGGCTTCGCCGTCTTCACCGCGTTCTCGATCCTGCTCTCGGTCAGCTGGATGCACGGCAGCGCCGGTGCGCTCTGGCTGATCGGTATGCGGGTCGGCCAGGGCGTCGGCGGCGCGCTCCTCTTTGCGAACTCGAGCGCGATCCTCACCGATGCCTTCCCCCACGACCAACGCGGGCTCGCGCTCGGCGTCAACAGCATCGCCGCGATCGCGGGCTCGTTCATCGGCCTCGTGCTCGGCGGCGTGCTCGCGCCGATCGCGTGGCGTCTCGTCTTCCTCGTCTCCGTGCCGATCGGCGTCGTCGCGACGGTCTGGGCGTATCACTCGCTGCGAGAGCTCGGCGAGCGGCGTCCGGCCAGGATCGACTGGTGGGGGAACGCGACGTTCGCGATCGGTCTCGTCGGGGTCATGATCGGGATCACCTACGGCATCCAGCCGTACGGCGGTCACACGATGGGGTGGACGGCGCCGCTCGTGCTCGCGACGCTCGTCGGCGGCACCGCCGTGCTCGGGCTCTTCTGCGTGATCGAGCTGCACGTCGAGGACCCGATGTTCCACCTCGACCTCTTCCGCATCCGCGCGTTCGCCGCGGGGAATCTCGCCGCGCTCCTCGCCGCGATGGGACGCGGCGGGCTGCAGTTCATCCTGATCATCTGGCTGCAGGGCATCTGGCTGCCCGAGCACGGCTATGCGTTCTCGGAGACGCCGTTCTGGGCCGGCATCTACATGCTGCCGCTGATCGCCGGGTTCCTCGTCGCCGGGCCTGCGTCCGGCTACCTGTCCGACCACTTCGGCGCCCGTCCCTTCGCGACCGGAGGAATGCTGCTCGCCGCGCTCAGCTTCGTGTTGCTGATCGTGCTGCCGGTCGACTTCTCCTATCTCTGGTTCGCGCTCGTGCTCGTCCTGAACGGCATCGGGATGGGACTCTTCGCGTCGCCGAACAGCGCCGGCGTGATGAACTCGTTGCCGCCGACGCAGCGGGGCGCCGGCGCGGGCATGCTCGCGACGTTCATGAACTCCGCGAGCGTCCTCTCGATCGGCGTCTTCTTCACGCTGATGATCGTCGGACTCTCGTCCGGCCTGCCGCATGCGCTGCAGAGCGGGCTCGTCGCCCACGGCGTTCCGGCCGGCGACGCAACCCGCGTCTCGCAGCTGCCGCCGGTCGCGACGCTCTTCGCGTCGTTCCTCGGCTACAACCCGATGGCGACGCTCCTCGGCCCGCACGTCCTCGGCGGCCTGCCCGCTGGCCAGGCGCAGGCGCTGACCGGCCGGAGCTTCTTCCCGAACCTGATCTCGGGGCCGTTCCACACCGCGCTCGTCTACGCGTTCGTGTTCGCGATCGTCGCCTGCCTCGTGGCGGCCGTCGCATCGCTGCTGCGGGGCGGCAAGTACCACTACGAGGACGCGACCGCGCCGGCGGGAGCACCGAGCGGGCTCGAGCCCGTCGAGCCGGAGGCCGCATGACCGTGCCTGCCGCGGCCCGGCACTATCGGATCGGGGAGGCGGCCGAGCGCGCCGGGACGACGACGCGGACGATCCGCTACTACGAGGAGCTCGGCCTGCTCGGCACGGGATCGGGACGCGACAAGGGAGCCCAGCGCCTGTACACCGAGTCCGACGTCTCCCGGCTCGAGGAGCTGATCCGCCTCCGCGACCTGCTCGGACTCACGCTCGACGAGCTCGTGGAGCTCGCCGAGGCCGAAGCCGCGCGCGCCGCCCTCAGGAACCAGTGGGCGGACAGCGCGACGAACGACGAACGCCTCCAGATCGTGGACGCGGCGATCCCACTCGTCGAGCGCCAGCTCGAGCTGATCGAGGCGCGCCGGGAGCGCGTCGTCGCCTGCGCCCGCGACCTGGACGAGAAGCTGCGGCGGCTCGAGCAGCTGCGGCGCGACCTCGCCCCGCACTGATCCCCAGTAGGCTCACCGACATGAAGCGGGCGCTCGTCCTCGCCGCCGCTGCCGTGACGGCACTCGCCGCCTGCGGCGGCGCCTCGGGCACGACGCGGCTCGCGGCGTGCACGGGGGGTCAGGTGGCGGCCCGCTTCGCGATGGTGCCGGGGAGCGCCGGGGCGGGGAACATCAGCTACCGGCTGACGCTCGAGAACACCTCCGCGCGGGCGTGCACCGTCACGGGCCTGCCGGCGGGACGGCTCCTCGGGCGCACGGGAAAGGCGCTCCCGACGCACATCCGGGCGGCGTTCCGGCCGGGGCTCACGGCGGTGCTCGTCCGGATCGGGCCGGGCCAGGCGGCCCGGGCGACGGCACGCTTCTCGCCGGACGTTCCCGGGGTCGGCGAGCACACGATCGGGGCGTGCGAGCCGAAGGCGTACACGCTGCGGGTCGTCCTCGAGGGCGGCGGGACCGCGAGCGCGAGACTCGCGCCGGCGACGCCGGTCTGCGAGCACGGGACGCTGTCGTTCTCGGCGTACACGCGCTAGTAGGATCCGGGTCATGCTCAGGCGGCTCGCGCTCGCCGGCGTGCTCGCCCTCACCGTCGCCGCTTCGGCGTCGGCGAAGGGAGAGCCGCGCTTCGACCGCGCGACCGCACGGGTCGGCGACACGTTGACGCTCACGAGCCCGTACGTCGGCGACCCGGTCGGCGTCGTCGTCTACCTGCTGCCCCTGGCCGCCTCGCCCCTCTGGTGGCCGACCTACCAGGCGCTCGCGCCCGCATACGGTCCCCCGCCGCACCTGCGCTCCGCGGTCCGCGTCGGACGCGTCTCGCGGTGGGGCGCGCACGGCGGCAGGATCCGCTTCCGCATCCCGCACGTCGTCCCCGGCCGCTACGTGCTCGGCTACTGGTGCGTGCCGTGCGGGACGCACTGGACGAGTGCGCTCCCGAACTTCCAGCTCGACCGCTTCGGCGTCCTGCGAATCCGCGCGTAGCTACTTGCGCTTGCGCTTGCGCGAGGCGCTTCCGCCCGGGCGCCCGCCGCGTGCCTGCTGCTGCATCCGCTCGGCCTGGCGCCGCATCTGGCGGTTCGCGCTGTCGGGCACCCCTCCCTGCTCCTGCGCCGCCTCCATGTAGGCGCGGCGCTCCGACGGCGTCAGCCGGCTCATCGCCTTCTGCACCGCCTGCGGGTTCGGGTTCGACGCAACCGTGTTGATCTTCTTGAGCGCGTTCGCGAGCTCCGGATTCTGCCGCTCGATCGCCGCCGTGCTGACCCGGGTGAAGAACCTGCGCATGAAGCCGATCCGCGAGAGCTTCGCGATCAGCGGGCGCAGGAGCGCGCCGTTCCGGTAGCGCCCGAGCAGGACGAGCGCCAGGAAGAGGACGAGGACGACCCCGACGATGATGATCGGAACGAAGAGCCAGAGCACGGTGGCCGATCGTACCGATCAGCGCCGGGAGGTGAAGACGACTGTGCCCGCGACGACGAGCGCGACGACGACGGTCAGTAGCACCCACATCAGGAGCGATCCGCTCGGCGGGTTCGCCGGCGGGGCGGGGCGCACGGTCGCGAGCAGCCACATCCCGAGGACTGTTCCTGGCGCACATGTGGCCCCGTTACCAGCGAGGTTAGGATTTGTTGAAACCCTGAAAGGCCCGAGACGACCGCCAGGGTTAGGAGGGGCCGAACCCGGGGACACTCGACGTGCCATGGCTCACGACCCGATCGCGCTCTTGATCGAGCACGGAGACGAGCACGGCTGCGTCCACATGACGGAGCTGTACGAGGTCGTGCACCGGCTCGGGCTCGAGGAAGAGGAGATCGAGAGCCTCCTCGAACGGCTCGAGACGCACGGCGTCGAGCTGACGGACGACTGCTCCCGCGCGATCGAGGAGGACGTCGTCTATACGAACGCGCAGGTCGCGGCGGCGACGACGGACTCGCTGCAGCTCTTCCTGAACGAGGCAGGTCGATTCCCGCTCCTGACCGCGGCGCAGGAGGTCGAGCTCGCGAAGCGGATCGAGCAGGGCGACAAGCAGGCGAAGGACGTGTTGATCAACTCGAACCTGCGCCTCGTCGTCTCGATCGCGAAGCGCTACCAGGGTCATGGCCTGACGCTGCTCGACCTGATCCAGGAGGGGATCATCGGCCTGATCCGCGCGGCCGAGAAGTTCGACTGGCGCAAAGGCTTCAAGTTCTCGACCTATGCGACGTGGTGGATCCGGCAGGCGGTGCAGCGCGGGGTGGCGAACAAGGCGCGCACGATCCGGATCCCGGTGCACATCGTCGAGCGGGAGCAGAGAATCTCGCGCGCGGAGCGCGACCTGGTCGCGACGCTCGAGCGAGAGCCGACCGTCGAGGAGATCGCCGAGAAGACGAAGCTGCCGGTCAAGCAGGTGCGCGAGGTGCGGGCGGCGGCCCGGGCGGTCGCATCGCTCGACAAGCCGGTCGGCGAGGGCGACAGCGCCTCGTTCGGCGATCTGTTCGCGAGCGAGGAGCGCCCGCCCGACGAGCAGGTGCAGGTCGATCTCACGGAGCGGGCGCTGCATGCGGCGGTTGCCGAGCTGCCGGAGCGCGAACAGCGGATCCTGAAGCTGCGCTACGGGCTGAACGGCGACTCCGACCCGAAGTCGCTCGAGGAGATCGGGCGGCTGCTCGGCATCACACGGGAGCGCGTGCGCCAGCTCGAGGCGGAGGCGCTCCGGCGCCTGGCCGAACGCCGCGAGATCGCGGCGATGCAGGCAGCGTAGGTACCGCTAGGCGATCAGCCCGAGCTCGCCGGCGAGCGTGAAGAACGCCGCGGCATAGGGAGAGTCGCCCGTTCGCCTGTGCAGGACGTCCCAGTCGATCTGCTCGCGGCAGGCGCGTGCGATCTCGAGGACCGACTCGTAGTCGAGCTCGTGCTCCTTCAGCGCCAGGAGCTTCGTGGCGAGCACGTCGGTGACGCTCATCACCTTGATCGTGATCGCGTAGACCTCGAGGTCGTGCGCACGCTCGAGGATGGCGTCGACGGTGTCCGGCATGTTGTTCGGTGCGAAGATCAGGTCGATCATCGCGCCGTTCCCGTCGTAGACCTTGTAGAGCCAGCCCTCCGGCGGCCGCTCGCAGCTGAATCCCTGCGCCGCCAGGACCTCGAGGGCGCGCTCCGCGTCTCCCGGCCGCAGGACGAAGTCGACGTCGTGCTCGGTCTCGGGGCCGCCCTGCGCGTAGATCGCGAGCCCGCCTGCGAGCGCGAACTCGATTCCGCTGTCCCTGAGCGCGGCCGCCGCCTGCTTCATGGCGCTCAGCAGGTCGTCGAAGGGGCCGCCGCTCGTCATCTCGCCCGTCGATACCCAGGCGTTTCGGTCGTCATGCGTGCGCCGCGCTAGCCGTGGGTACGACGCAGACATGGCGCAGACGATCAGGGTTGCGGCGGCGGGCGACATCCACGCGGGCTCGGCCGAGAGCGACCGGGTGCGCGAGGCGTTCGAGCGCGTCGAGGAGCAGGCCGACCTGATCGTGCTGGCGGGCGACCTGACGCGGCACGGGCAGCTCGACGAGGCGTGCGTCGTCGCCGACGCGTGCCGAGGGCTGTCGATTCCCGTCGTCGCCGTGCTCGGCAACCACGACTGGCAGTCCGACCGGCCCGGGGACCTCTCCCGGGCGCTCGCAGAAGCGGGCGTGGTCGTGCTGGAGCGGTCGCACACGATCCTGCCGGCCGGCGGCGTGAGCGTCGGCGTCGCCGGCGTGAAGGGATTCGTCGGCGGCTTCGGCAGCCAGTGGGCGAACTTCGGGGAACCCCTCTTCCGGGAGGCGTACGCGGAGACGACGCGCGACGTCGACGGGCTCGACCAGGGCCTGCAGGCGATCGACGCGTGCGCCGTGCGCATCGCGCTGCTTCACTACGCGCCCGTCGAGGCGACACTCGCGGGCGAGCCGGAGCGGCTCTGGCTCGTCCTCGGCGCCGACCGGCTCGCCGGGCCGATCCGCCGGCACCGTCCCGACCTCGTCGTGCACGGTCACGCGCATCACGGGTCGTTCGAGGGCGATGTCGACGGCGTGCCGGTCTACAACGTCGCCGTCCACGTGATCGGGCGCGACTTCTGGGTCTTCGAGCTCGATGTCGGGCAGCGCGCGCCGACCGCGCCCGTCGCGGTCGAGGAGGCCTAGTGGTGGTGCCTACTCCTCGCCTTCGGAGCCGACGACCTTGCAGATCCAGCGGCGCGGGCGGGAGCGGTCGAGCTCGATGAAGAGCACCCGCTGCCACTGACCCATGCAGAGCTCGCCGTCGCCGACCGGGATCGACTCGCCCGCGGAACCGAGGAGCATCGACATGCAGTGTGCGTGGCCGTTTCCGACCTCCATGTCCTCCTCGCAGATGTTCTCCGTCCGACGGTCCCAGTCGTCGTGTGCGTAGTAGGTCTCGTGCGGGATCAGACGGCGGAGCAGCGCGCCGAAGTCCTCGAACATGCCCCGCTCGTACTCGTTGACCCGGACGCAACAGGTGGTGTGCGGCGAGTACACGCAGCAGATCCCGTCGACGACTCCCGACTCGCGAACGATCTCCGCGACGTCCTCCGTGATGTCCGTGACGTGGAGGCCCCCGGTGGTCTGGAAGTGCCGCTCGGCCTGGAAGACCTTCATTAGCCCGCGAGATTAACAAGGACGCTCGGCGTGGGGTGGGACCTGCTGACCGGGTCCCGGAGCGTCGGCGGAGCTCCCCGCCGCAGCGAGCGCTAGGCTCGCCGAGGCCGGGCCCGTAGCTCAGCGGTCAGAGCAGGGAACTCATAATTCCTTGGTCCCTGGTTCGAATCCAGGCGGGCCCACTCCAAAAAGGTCGCTGCAAATCGCGCGATTCGAGGCCCGATGCGCTGCGCGCGCTGGTCCTCTCCTACCTCGAGGACGGCGAACCGAGCCCCTTACCCAAGGGAGCGAGCGTCGAGGCGCGTCGCATCACTCTGACTGCGTGAGGCTCCGGGACCTCGAGCGGCACCTTGCGAGTCACTAGGTGTCCAGTTCGACGGCGGCTCGTCCCGCGGCGCCGTCCTTCTCGACGAAGACGTGGTCCTCCGCTTCCTCCACGACGTTCTCGATCTCGTCCAACGCGTGGCCCTTGGTGACGACGAACCGTGACGGATCGGCACGAGCGAACGCATACTCCCGCAACGTCAGGCTGACACGCTCGACGCAGTTGAGGTTCGAGCACTCGCAAAAGAACTCGTAGCGGTCGGTATCGCGACCCTCCACCGAGGCGCTGCTGTCGATCTGCTCGTTGATCCTGCGGAACACATCCTCGTTCCGTGCCAGATGCTCTTGCCTGCGCTCATCCATCCCTCAAGCGTAACCGGTCTTCGCTGAAGGAAATCGGCACACGAGCCGAAAAACCACGGTATGGCGGCCGACCGGTTCCCGGTGTCACGCCCGGATAACGGCCCAGCCGGCTGAACGGTTACGGCTGGGCTTCGTCGCGCGCGGGCGTCAGCTTTGCGGTCGAGACGCAGAGCGGACCCTGCATGCGGGAGCGGCCCTTCGGGGGGACGACCTGCCAGCGCCGGCCGTACAGCCCGAACTCGTCGCCGACCTTGAGCGTCCTCGGGAGCGGCAGGGATGCACGGTGCTGCCTCCCGTTCGGATACTGCAAGGTGATCACCGACCGCTCCATGCTCGTCTCATCGGCGGGAAGCGGCCGCGACTTGAGTCTAAGAAGCCCTCACAGAATGACCGTCAGGTCCGTCTGAACACGCTGGGCGGCGCCGGGCTGTGTCCTCGGTCGCGGAAAGAGTCCCGCTATTCCCGCTCCCTGCGTCCTTGCCCGGCACCACCCAGCGCGCCCAGCCGGCGTGCGCTCATTCCGTGAGAGCTTCTAAAGGGCGACCGCCGACGCGCCGATCGTTCTCGTGGCGGGCGCGGTGCCACTCACGGCGTCGAATCTGCGGCGCGTCCGGAGAGCTCGCCGCGCCCGCCGAACCGTCAGCCACCCGCGAGCGGATCGCGGTCGTCCAGCCGGTGCCAGACGCGCTGCGCCTTCCCGACCTCCTGCCGCGCGAGCGATCCCGGTGGCAGCACGACCACCTCCGTCCGCACACGCAGGCGCTCCTCGAGCCGACGCTGCACCGCGGCGGCGATCTCGTCGGGGCTCCCCGCGTGTGCGAGCTCGCAGCGGACCTCGAGGTTCGAGAGCGCGGCGCGCTGGTCGAGGATGATCGCGTACTGGCCGCCGAGCGCCGGATCCTCGAGGATCACCTCCTCGATCTCGCTGGGGAACACGTTGACACCGCGCACGATCAGCATGTCGTCGACGCGACCGGCGAAGCGTGCGATGCGGCGGTGGGTACGGCCGCACGCGCACTCGCCGTCGACGAACTGCGTGACGTCGCCGGTGCGGTAGCGCAGGACCGGCAGCGCCTCCTTCGTCAGCGTCGTCAGCACGAGCTCGCCCGGTCCGTCGGTCGGCTTCCCGGTCTCCGGGTCGACGATCTCGGGGAGGAAGTGGTCGTCGAAGACGTGCAGCGCACCCTTCCCCTCACGGCACTCCGCCGCGACGCCCGGGCCCATGACCTCCGACAGCCCGTAGATGTCGCAGGCGTCGATGCCCCACGCGGCCTCGAGCTTCTCCCGCATCGACTCGGACCACGGCTCGGCGCCGAAGAGGCCGTAGCGCAGCCGGATGTTCCGCCCCTCCGCCCGCTCGGCGAGCAGGAGCGCGAAGCTCGGCGTGCAGCAGAGGCCGGCCGCCCCGAGGTCCTCGAGCAGCTGCAGCTGCAGCGCGGTGTTGCCGCCCGACGCCGGGACGACCGTGGCGCCGAGCCGCTCCCCGCCGTAATGCAGTCCGAGCCCGCCCGTGAAGAGGCCGTAGCCGTAGGCGACGTGCAGGACGTCGTCGGGCGTGCCGCCGGCGGCGGCGATCGCGCGGGCGCAGACGTCTGCGAAGACGTCGAGGTCACGCCGGGTGTACGCGACGATCGTCGGCTTCCCGCGTGTCCCCGACGAGGCGTGGACGCGAACGGTCTGCTCGAGCGGGACCTGCAAGCGGCCGAAGGGATAGGCGTCGCGGAGCTCTGCCTTGACGGTGAACGGGAGCTCGGCGAGCGGTGTCTCCGGGTCGTGGCCGAACCGCGGCAGAAGCGACCGCAACCGATCGTCTTGCACCACCCGACGCTCGTCCGCCGATTGCGTCTCGAGCGCCGGCTGGAAGATCACACGGCACCCTAACCCGGGAGTAGGTTCTTCCCGCATGGACAAGCGGCGCCTGATCCTGGATGCCGCCGTGCGCGTATTCGCCGAGCGGGGATACGAGGCCTCGCGCGTCGCCGACGTCGCCCGGGAAGCGGGGGTGGCCTACGGCCTCGTCTACCACTACTTCGGCTCGAAGGGAGCAGTGCTCGAGGCGGTGTTCCGCGAAGCCTGGGGGAGGCTCCTCGCCGCGGTGGCGCTCGCCGAGGAGAGCGGCGGCGATGCCGCCGACCAGCTCGCGCTGGTCGTCCGAATCGTCTTCCGCGCCTGGCGCGACGACCGGGACCTCGTGCGTGTCCTCGTCCGCGAGGTCACCCGCAGCCCGCACATCCAGGACGAGCTCGACGAGATCGGTCAGGCATTCACGAGCCTCGAGCGAATCGTCGCCCGCGGCCAGGAGGCCGGGACCTTCCGGGCGACCCTCGACCCCCGCCTCTGCGCCTTCATGGTCTACGGCGCGCTCGAGGAGGTGCTGACGGGCTGGGTGCTCGGACAGCTCCCGGACGACGCCGGCACGGTCGCGGCCGCGGAGCGCGAGGTGGTCGCGACGATCATCGGCGGGCTCGCCTGACGGAGTCGGAAGAGCCGTCCTCGACACGAACACGTGTTCGTATTAGCATCGACCCGTGCAGCTGCGCCTCGATGCCGCCGACCGACTCGTCGAGCTCGTCGAGGAGCGGCGCGGGCCGGTAGCCGCCGACGACGCCGCACGGATCGTCTTGAAGCTCGGGAGCGCCGTCCCGGTCGGGCTCGCGCGCTCGCTGCTCGACGAGGCGGTGCAGGCGGATGCACGGCTTCGCTGGTCGGGCGACCTCGTGGGGCTCGCGGCGGCGCCCGGCGAGAGCTCGTTGCTCGAGGACGCGACCTTCGTCGTCTTCGACCTCGAGACGACCGGACTCAGGCCGGGGACGGCACGCCCCTGCGAGCTCGGCGCCGTCCGCGTCCGCGGACTTGCGCTCGAGGAGCGATTCCAGACGCTCGCCAACCCGGGGGCGCGGCTCGCGCCTGCGATCGCCGCGCTGACCGGCCTTCGGAACGAGGAGCTCCGCCGGGCGCCGCCCGTGGCAGCGGCGGTGCGCCGCTTTCTCGCCTTCGCCGGCGACGCCGTGCTCGTCGCGCACAACGCGCGCTTCGACATGGCGTTCCTCGACCACGAGACGAACCGGCTGACGGGCGAGCGGGTTCACGCGACGGTCGTCGACACCGTGGGGCTCGCACGGCGGCTGCTGGGACGGCAGCCGGCGAACCTCGCCGCGCTCGCGCACCGCTTCGTCACCGACGCGCGGCCGTGTCATCGCGCTCTCCCCGACGCCGAGGCGACGGCGGAGATCCTGCTCTGCCTGATCGGCATGGCACAGGAGCGTGGCGCCCGCACCGTCGCCGACCTCGTCGAGCTTGCGGCCACGAAGCCGCGGCGGGTGCAGCGGAAGCGGTCGCTCGCGTTCGGGGCGCCGCAGCGGCCCGGCGTCTACCTCTTCCGCGACGCGCACGACCAGGTGCTCTACGTCGGCCGCGCGCGCGACCTGCGTGCCCGGCTCCGGTCGTACTTTCGCTCCGACCGGCAGCGACCCGCGGTCGAGGCGGCGCTCGCGGCGCTGCAGCGCGTCGAGTGGCGCGTCCTCGGCTCGGAGCTCGAGGCCGGGCTAGAGGAGCTGAGGCTGATCCGCGCGCTCCGTCCCCCGGCGAACGCGCGCTCGTCCCGTCCCGACCGCTACCTGTACCTCCGCCGTCGCGGCGACAGCGTCATCTGCTCGTCGCAGCCGGGCGAGCTCGGGCCGCTGACGAGCCGGAAGCGCGCCCAACTCGCCGCGCGAGCCCTGCAGGGCGTCGAATGGGAGACGCTCGACGACGCGCTGCCGAAGCTGCGGGCGAAGCTCCGGCGGTTCGCGCGCGACCTGCGCTTCGAGGACGCCGCGCGCCTGCGCGACCGGATCGACGCGCTCGAGGACGCAGCGCGCGAGATCCGCCGGATGGACGGGCTGCGCCGGCTGCAGGTGTGCATCGTCGTGCCGGGAGAGCGGGACGGATCGCGCCGGGCGTTCTTCGTCGCCAAGGGCCAGGTCGTCTGCGCCCGTCCCTACCACGGCCCGCGTGGGCTCGAGTGGCAGGCCGGGCTCGCCGCGGTGGCGCGCGCCGAGCCCACCCTCGCGCCGGAGGCGGCCGACGACCTCAGGCTCGTCGCGTCGTTCATCCGCCGCCCGCCGCCGGAGCTGGAGGTGATCCGGTTGGCACACTTCGCGCATGGACGCGCTGCGTGACCAGGCACTCGGCGACGAATGGCGCAAGCTCGTCGCGGACGGGGTGACGGCCACGCCGGTCTCGGTGCGACGCGGCCCCGCGGTGAAGGTGGTCGACGGCGCCCGGACCGAGACGGTGCCGCGCGAGGACTGGCCTGCGCGACTCGAGTCGCTGCTCGAGGCTGCGACGAACGTGCACCTGCTCGCACCCGCGGGAGACGTCCACGCGCGGCGCACGAAGAAGGGCAGGTGGCTCGTCTCGAGCGGCAAGCCGTCCTCGGACGCGCAGCCTGGTGCGGCGCACGATCGCACGCCTCGGCACCCGTTGCCGTCCGACCATCCGCTCTTCGCCGCGACCAGGATCTCACGCGCCAAGGAGCGTCAGGTGCAGCACTACGTCGAGCTTCTGCGGCCGTTGCCGCTCTGGTCGCGCGAGCGGATCCGCGTGGTCGACGCGGGCTGCGGAAAGGCCTACATGAGCCTCGCTCTCGTCGCTTACGGGCGTGAGGTGGGAACCCGGGTCGAGCTCGTCGGGCTCGACTCGAACGAATCGGTGATCCGGACGGTGCGGGGTGTCGCGGACGCGCTCGCCTACGACGAGGTGCGTTTCGAGGCGACGGCGATCGCCGGCTATCGCTCCGACGAGCCGATCGACCTGCTCGTCTCGCTGCACGCCTGCGACACCGCGACCGACGACGCGATCGCCGCCGGCGTGCGCCTCGGAGCGGAGGCGATCGTCGTGGCGCCCTGCTGCCACCACGAGCTCGCGGCGCAGATCGCGCAAGGCGAGAAGGACGGCCTGCTGCGCCACGGGCTGCTGCTCGGCCGCCAGGCGGATCTCGTCACCGACGCGTTGCGCGCCGCAGCGCTCGAGATCCTCGGCTACCGCGTCGACGTGATGGAGTTCGTCGCGGCAGAGCACACGGCGAAGAACGTGATGCTGCGCGCCGAGCGCGCTCCCTCGGCCGGGCGGGCGCGGCGAGCACGCGCGGAGTACGCGGAGCTCCGGGAGCGGTTCGGCGTCGAGCCCGCGATCGGTCGGCTGCTCGCTCTCGCGTAACCGATCCATGCCCACGGCCGTTGTCCCCGTACGAGAAAGGGGGAACGACAGGTGGGAATCCTTTGGATCGTCTTGATCGTCATTCTGGTCCTCGCGCTGCTCGGCTTCTTCTCGCGCGGCGTCTGGTAGACGCGGGCACCCGCGTCTAGGCCAACGGCACGTCGAAGATGGGCCGTCCCGCTCAGGCGGGGCGGCCCAGATGTGCGCTAGAACGTCGGTGTGGACGTTCTCGGCACGTACGACGCCGCTCCGGCGCTGCCGCGGCTCGGCGGGATGGCCCGCCCCGACGGCGTCGTGATCGTGAGCGAGCGGTTCTGGGCCTTCGCGGGTAGCGACGGCTCGCTGCGCGAGGGCGAGATGCCGCGGACGCCCGAGCTCTTCCACCGCCTGCCCCTCGTGCGCGGGCTGGCACGGCTTGCCGCGTCGCTCTCGCCGATCTTCCGGCGCACGGGGCCGACGCCCCGGCGCGAGCGGTACCTGATCCTCGCCGCCGTCCTCTCGCCGCTCGCGCTCGCCTTCGTCGGCGGGCCGTGGGCGAACGTCGCCGGCGGGCTGCTCTCGCTCGCGCTCCTCGCGACGATCCTCCGTGGCCGCGCCCTGCGCCTCCACGGGGCGGAGCATCGGGCGATCGCCGCAGCAGAGCGCCGCGAGCTCGCGGCCACGTGGGCGGGGGAGATCCGGCCGTCGCGCTTCTCGACCCGCTGTGGCACGAACTTCGCGGCTCTGGCCCTGCCGGTCACCTATCTCGCCGACCGGGTGGTGCCGCTCGCTCCCGTGTTCTGGTCGCCGCTTCTCGTGCTCGTCCTCTCACTCGCCGTGACGATGGAGCTGTGGCGGCTCGTGCAGAGCTCGTCGCGTCGTTTCTGGCACGTGTTCCTGCTGCCCGGGCTCGCGCTGCAGCGGCTGACGACACGCGAGCCGCGGCTCCAGGAGACGCAGGTCGCGTTGCGGGCGGTCGCCGCGGTGCTCGCGCGAGAGCTAGCATTGGCGAGATGAACGAGATCGGGACGATGCGGGTGAAGAGCGGGCTCGCCGAGATGCTCAAGGGCGGCGTGATCATGGACGTCGTCGACGCCGAGCAGGCGAAGATCGCCGAGGACGCCGGTGCGTGTGCGGTGATGGCGCTCGAGCGCGTCCCCGCCGACATCCGCCGTGACGGCGGCGTCGCGCGCATGTCGGACCCCGACATGATCCGCAGCATCCAGGAGTCCGTCACGATCCCCGTGATGGCGAAATGCCGGATCGGCCACTTCGCAGAAGCGCAGATCTTGCAGTCGCTCGAGATCGACTACATCGACGAGTCGGAGGTGCTGACGCCCGCCGACCTCGAGCATCACGTGGACAAGTGGCATTTCACCGTCCCGTTCGTCTGCGGCTGCACCAACCTCGGCGAGGCGCTCCGCCGCATCGCCGAGGGCGCGGCGATGATCCGCACGAAGGGTGAGGCCGGCACCGGCGACATCGTCAACGCCGTCACGCACATGCGGTCGGTGTTCGGCGGCATCCGCCGGCTGCAGTCGCTCCGCGGCGAGGAGCTGTACGCCGAGGCGAAGAACCTCCAGGCGCCCTACGAGCTCGTCCGCTGGGTCGCCGAGAACGGGCGCCTGCCGGTCGTCACGTTCACCGCCGGCGGGATCGCGACGCCTGCCGACGCGTCGCTCTGCATGCAGCTCGGCGCCGACGGCGTCTTCGTCGGCTCGGGCATCTTCAAGTCCGGCAACCCGTCGCAGCGCGCCCGCGCGATCGTCGAGGCGACGACGCACTACCTGGACGCGGACGTACTCGCGCGTGTCTCGGCCGGCCTCGGCGAGGCGATGGTCGGGATCTCGACGCAGTCGCTCGACCCGAGCGAGCTGCTCGAGCGCCGCGGCTGGTAGCGGGACTCGCACCGCCGAAGGCGATCGTCACCGCGCGGGCGGGTCGCCGCTCACCGGCCGGTAGCCGGCAAACGCGGAATCCAGCACGCCCTCGCCGCTCGTGAGCCCGGGCAGCCGGCGTTGCAGCTCGGCGATCTTCGCTGCCGGAAGCAGAGCTTCGAGACCGGCGAGCGGTCCCCGGACCGAGGGCGTCTCCGGCACTCCGCCGAGTCGAGCGGTCGCAGCGGTGACCGAGCCGATCGTGTCGGCAGGGATCTCGAGCCGGACCCGCATCACCGGCTCGCAGACCACCGTCCCCGCGGCCTCGAGCGCCTGCGCCAGCACGAGCGGCGTCAGCCTGCGGAAGTCGATCGCCTTCGTCCCGCCACGCTGCGACGGCGGGCCGTCCGCGACGGCGTGCGTGCATTGGACGAGCGTCACCACGCAGTCCGTTACCTGCCAGCCGTGCCGACCCGACCGTAGCGCCTCGCCGACGTATTCGCGCATGTGCTCCATGAAGCTGTCGTACGTCTTGTAGATGTGCAGCGGGAGCGTGTCGTGCGCGACGGTCTCTCGGAATTCGATGCCGGAGCCCTCGGGCGCCGGTTCGACGCGGAACGCCAGCGTCGCGTCGTAGGGGTTCGACGCGGCGTGAATCACCTCGAGCGCCTCGCCCGCCCGCAACGGCCGCTCGATGCAGATCGGCCTCGTTTCGTGGAACTCGACGTCGATCCCGTAATCGGCGGCGAGAGTGGCTCCGACGACCTCCTTCTGCACCTCGCCGTACAGCGACACCGAGAGCTGATTGCCGTCCTGGCGGACGGAGATCAGCGGATCCTGCTCCGCCAGTTGCAGCAGCGCGGTGCGGAGCCTGCTCCCGTCCGCGGCGACGACCACCGAGGTGAGCGTCGGCGGCGCGAAGTGGTGCTCGACGACGGTGCGCGGCTCGCCGATCCAGTCCCCGATCCTCGCCTCGTCGAGGCCCCAGAGCTTCGCCACGCCACCCGCAGAGACGGACGGCCTCTGTACGGCGCCGCCGCTCTCGAAGACCGCCAGCGAGGTGACCTTGCCGTGCCGCCCGTCGCCCAGCGGCACGCGGTCGCGTGTGCGGATCGTCCCGTCGAAGACGCGCGCGTACGCAATCCTCTCGCCCCGCAGCTCTCGCTCGATCTTGAAGACCCTGGCCGACACGGAGCCGCCCGCGTCGCCCGCCGCACGCGGCAGGTGCACGGCGACTCCCGCTGCCAGCTCCGCCACGCCGGCGCCGGTGCGCGCCGAGCCGACGAAGACCGGGTACACGAGGTCCGGCGCCAGCCGCTCGCGGATCTCGCCGGCAACCCGCTCCGGGTCGGCGCCGGCTCGGTCGATCTTGTTGAGAAAGAGCAGCGTCGGCACGTGCAGCCGCTCGAGGGCGCGGAAGAGAATCCGCGTCTGCGGCTGCACGCCCTCGACCGCCGAGAGCACGAGGACGGCACCGTCGAGGACGCTGAGCACCCGCTCGACCTCGGCGATGAAATCAGGGTGACCGGGAGTGTCGAGCAGGTTGACATGCAGGTCCCCGAGTTGGAACGCCGCGACGGCGGACTTGATCGTGATGCCGCGCTGACGTTCGAGCGCGAGCGTGTCGGTCTGCGTCGTGCCCGCGTCGACGCTGCCGATCTCCGCGATGACGCCCGCCTCGTAGAGGAGGCGTTCGGTGAGAGTCGTCTTACCGGCGTCTACATGCGCCAGGATGCCAAGGTTGAGTGTTTGCCGTAGCACGAGGTCATTTCCTCCGAATAGGTCACAACGCGATTCGTGGATATGACTGCGTGCGGCACTCCGACTCCTTGGTCGCTGACAGATCGGACTCTATCCGTCGTGGGTGAGCGCGTCGACTGCGCCCCTCGGGGCCGCAACCGGGACGAGCCCGACCTCTGCCTCAGCCCTTGAAGACGCCGAGGTAGACGAGCACCTGCGCGTTCTGCGGCGCCTTGCCCCCGCCGAGCGGCGACTGCTGCACGATCCTCCCCGCCTGCGTGCGTGACGTGATCGGGGAGCGCAGGTAGATCAGGCGCAGGTGCGCCGCCTGCATCGACGACACGGCGTCGGTGAGCGTCTTGCCGATCACGCTGGGAACGGCCTGCAGCGGGTTGTCGTGCGGTCCGCGTGACACGTTGAGCTGGACGTGCGAGTGGAACGGCATCGTCGTGCCCGAGGGCTTCGCCTGCTGGACGACCGTGCCGAGCGTGTCGGTTCCCGGGACGAAGACGAGGCTCGCGAGGATCCCGGCGCTCCAGAGCGACTGCACGGCCGACGACTCGGTCCGACCCTGGACGTCCGGCATCGTCGCCGACTGCGGTTGCGGAGGCGGCGAGGCGGTCGTGGCCGGCGTCGTCGTCGCCGCGGTTGTCGTCGGGCCGGTGGTCGCCGCGCTCGTGGTCGTCGCCGGGCTCGTGGTCGCCGTCGGGCTCGTGATGGCCGTGGTCGCCGCCTTCGCCGGGGCGGAGTCGAGGACGATCGTCACGCGCGAGCCCTTCGCGACCTGCGAGGCCTCCCGCGGGCGCTGCGCGATCACGACTCCGGCCGGCTGCGGGGAAGGGCGATGGATCTCGGTCGCGCGCAGCCCGAGCCGACCGAGGCGCACGAGCGCAGGCTCCTCCTTCATTCCGATTAGTCGCGGGACGACGACCTTCGCCGTGCCGGCGGGAGCGGTCGTGACGACGACCGTCGTCGCAGCGACCGCGTTGGGATTGCCGTTGCGGTGGGTCAAGACCCAGGCGATCAGGGCACCGAGCACCACGAGGACGATCGCGCCGAGCGCGAGGAGCATCCCGGCGCCGATCCGGCGGTCCGGGGGAGGGCCGCCCTGTGGTTGCAGCGGCGGGGGTGGGGGCGGCGGAGCGACGAGCGTGTCCCGCTCGATCGTCGGCCAGCTGTCGGTCGGCTCGGACAAGATGATCATCGGTGCAACGGTTATTGGTCACCGGTGGTTGCGGGTATCTCGGACGAGAGCTCGTCCGGCTCGCTCCGTCCGCCGGCTGGGAGGTGCGCGCGACGTGGTGGCGGCGCAGGCCCTCGGGCGAGGCGGGGCGGCCGGGCAAGGCGGGGCGGCCGGGCAAGGCGACGTGGCTCCAGGCGGACGTCCGCGACGCGGATGCGATGTGCCGCGCGGTCGAGGGGGTCGACGCGGTGATCCACACGGCGTATGTTCAGGGTGCGGACGAGTGGAGCGTGAACGTCGAGGGCACGGCGGCGGTGGCAGCGGCGGCACGAGGGCGGCGCTTCGTGCACCTCTCGAGCGACCTCGTCTTCGACGGCACGCGCGGCCGCTACCGCGAGACCGACGAGCCGGCGCCGGTCAACTCGTACGGGCGGTCGAAGGCCGAGGCCGAGCGTCGTGCGCTCGACGCGCACGGGCGGGCGACGCTGGCGCGCACGTCGCTGATCTACGGCGGTGGCGAGCCGGGGCCGCAGGAGCGGCTGGCCGTCGAGGGGACGCGCTTCTACGTCGACGAGATCCGCTCGCCGGTGCAGGTGGGCGACCTGGCGCGCGCCCTGCTCGAGCTGCTCGGCCTCGACGTCGCCGGCCCGCTCCATCTCGGCGGGGCAGACGACATCTCGCGCTTCGACTTCGCCGTCCTGCTCGGTGCCGACGCCTCGCGCGTCGAGGGCGTGCCGACGACTCCCGACCGTGCGCCCGACGTGTCGCTCGACAGCTCGCTCGCGGGCTCACTCCTGCAGAGCCCGCCGCGCGGTGTCTACGACGTGCTCTGAGACCAGCGCTCGGCCGCGGCGCGCCCCTCGGGCGTGCGCAGGAAGTGCTCGAGCGGGACGCGGAGTAGGGCGGCCTTGCACTCGGCGAGCGCGTCGTCGCCCCTCGAGATCGCGGCGTTCACGTGCAGGCGCCTGCCACGATCCTCGTCGAGCGTCGCACGGAGCCGCAGCTCGGTGTTGATCGGCACCGGGCGCCGGTAGCGCACGAAGATCCGCGCGGTCACCGCGGGGAATGCAAACCAGGTGGCGAGCAGCCCGACCGCTTCGTCGAGGGCGGCGGCGACGAGGCCGCCGTGCGCGATCCCGGGCCCACCCTGGTGGCGGTCGTCGAACGCGAAGAGCGCGTCGTACTCGGTCAGGCCCTGGGCCGCCGGTTGTGGGAGGCGCAGGCCGGCCGGGTTGTCGCCGCATCCCCAGCAGGCGGGGTCATGATGCGGTGGGATCCGGCTCATTCCAGATGTTCTCGAACGTGCCGAAGCGCAGCTCCTGCCGGTGGTAGAAGGTCGACTCGTCGCTCCGGCGCAGGTACTCCGCCTGGTGCTCCGAGACGAAGGCGTTGTAGGCCTCGATCGACTGCCAGCGGTCGATCACGAGGTAGCGGTCCGGCTCGTCGACGTCGCGAAGGAGCTCTGTGCCGATGTAGCCCTCACCCTGTGAGAAGAAGCCGGCCCAGTCGCCCTCCGGGCCGTACGCCTGCTCGAACTCCGCCGGGTCGCGGGCGTCGTACCGGAAGACGATCGCGATCACGAGCACACCCGATTGCGGAGCGGTACCTGCTGCACGGGTCGTCGGGTTGCCGGCGCGGGCCGGCTCACCGCAGGCCGCCCCGCTCGTGGTGGGCCTTGAAGAAGTTCTCGCTCCCGGCCGTCGCCATCGCGGCCGAGGCGCTGATCTCGAGGCAGAGCGCGGCCGCCGCGACGATCTGGGCGAAACGGTAGACGCGGCCGGGGCCGGCGCAGCCGATCGACGCGAGCCAGTCGCGCGCCGACGGCAGGGTCGTCCCGCCGCCGACGGTGCCGACCTCGAGGCCGCCGAAGCGGATCGTCGCCTGGAGCCCTCCGTCCACCCGGCGGCCGGTGCCGTGGGCCATCGAGCTCGTCCCGACCATGCCCAGATCCTGCCCCGTCGCTGCGAAGATCGCTGCGATCGCCGAGGCCGGCGTGAACGCCACGGACTGCATCCCGCTCGCGACCGAGCCGTGCGTTCCCGCCCACGAGAGCGCCTCCAGGTCCGCCGCGGTCGTGCGCAGGACCCGCCGGATCTGCTCGTCGGTGAGGAAGGCCTCCGCGAGCACGGTCTTGCCGTGACCCGACTGGAAGAACTCGGCCGACGGCTTCTTGTCGCCGCCCATGTTCGCCTCGAGAATCGCGCGCTCGGGCTTCACCGGCGCTCGCTCCATGACGTACGCCATGTTCAGCGCGTACGAGTTGCGGGTCATCATGTTCGGGCCGACGGCGTCGCCGGTCGTCCACTGCCAGAGCACGTGACACATCGGCCCGACGACGTGTGTCTTCGCTCCGCGTAGCCGAGCACGTCGCGAGAGCGACGGGTCGTCCGACGACTCGAGCCAGGTGCGCATCGCCGGCAGCTCCGCGTCGACCCACGCGGCGAGCTCGACGGCGGCGCCCGCGTTCTCGCAGACGAAGCAGGACGCGCGGGTGATCCGGTCGTGCAGCACGTACGTGCGGATCGCGCCCGCCGCGAGGGCGCCGCGCGTCATCGACGCGGTCAGCCCGCCTTCGGTGTGCGCGAGCGGAACGTGCACGGTCTCGGCCGCCCGGCCGCGCTCGACCACGCCGCCGTCCTCGGCGAGCTCGTACGCGCCCAGCTCGATCTGGACGGGCACGGCCGACACGGGGATCACCGCCACGCCGACGAGCGACTCCGCGGCGGTCGCGAACGGCGCCAGGTCGACCGACGTGACGAGCCCGCCGTCGAGACCCATCGCCTCGCGGCGCTCCCTGATCGAGCTCGCGTCGTTTCTCCGGGGCCAGCGCATCTCGCGAACCCTAGACTCGCACGAATGACCGCGACACTCATGCAGGGCAGGCCGCTCGCCGAACGCATCCGCGGCGAGGTGGCCGCCGAGGTCGCGAGGATCGGACGGATCGGCCTGGTGACCGTGCTCGTCGGCGACGACCCGGCCTCCGACGTCTACATCCGGCTCAAGCACAAGGCTGCCACCGCGGCGGGCTTCGACGCGACCGACCTGCGCCTGCCCGCAGACACGACCGAGGAGGACCTGCTCGCCAAGGTGGCGGAGCTGAACGCCTCGGCCGACGTCGACGCGATCCTCGTCCAGCTGCCGCTCCCGCCGCAGATCGACGAGGCGAAGGTGATCCGCGCCGTCGCGCCTGCGAAGGATGTCGACGGCTTCCATCCGCTGAACGCGGGCGAGCTCTACCTGGGCCGCCCCGCGATCGTCTCGGCGACCCCTCGCGGGGTGATGGCGCTCCTCTCCGAGCACCAGGTTCCACTCGACGGTGCGCGCTGTGTCGTGATCGGCCGGAGCGCGATCGTCGGCAAGCCGGTGATGCACCTGCTGCAGCAGGCGAACGCCACGGTCACGCTCTGCCATTCGCACACCCGGGACCTGCAGCGCCACACGCTGGATGCGGATGTGATCGTCGCCGCCGTCGGCGTGCCGGCGCTCGTCTCGCCGGACATGGTCAAGGAGCGCGCGGTCGTCGTGGACGTGGGCATGAACCGCACCGAGGCGGGCCTCGTCGGCGACGTCGATCCCGGCGCGCTCGAGATCGCCTCGCTGATGACGCCCGTGCCCGGCGGCGTCGGCCCGATGACCATCGCCTGCCTGCTCCAGAACGCCGTCCAGTGCGCGCGCTACCGGCGTGGCGAGCTTGCATATCCGGGCTGATTGAGTGGTAAGGTTGCGCCGCTCCGTCGGTCGCGGCGGACTTGTAGTTGTCAAGCAAGGAGTAGCTGGAAGTGGCTGAAGGTACGGTCAAGTGGTTCTCGAACGAAAAGGGCTACGGCTTCATCGAGCGTGGGAACGGCGAGGCGGACGTCTTCGTCCACTTCTCGGCGATCGCCGGTGAGGGCTACAAGTCGCTGACCGAGGGTCAGCGCGTCTCGTTCGAAGTCGTGCAGGGCGACAAGGGCCTGCAGGCGGCGAACGTCACGGCGCTCTAGACCCTTTCGGAACCAAGCTGGATGGGAGGCTCCGTAAGGGGCCTCCCGTCGTTAGGGAGGATGCGGGATGGCAGGAATATCGAAGGACGAGGTGCTGCACGTGGCGAGGCTCGCGCGCCTCGAGCTGTCGGATGACGAGGTGACGACGTTCCAGGGGCAGCTCTCGGACATCCTCGCGGCCGTCTCCAAGGTGTCCGAGCTCGACCTCGCGGATGTCCCTCCGACGGCCCATCCGCTGGAGATCGCGAACGCCTGGGCCGAGGACGAGCCGCGCGACTCGCTGCCGCTCGACGAGGTGTTCGCGAACGCCCCCGACCGCGACGACGACCAGTTCCGGGTGCCTCCCGCATGATCGACACGCTCCGGCTGACGGCCGAGGAGGCGAAGCGGCTGCTCGAGGCGCGCGAGATCTCCGGCGCCGAGCTCTTCGCCGCCTACGCGGAGCGCGACGACGACCTGCACGCCTACCTGTGTCGCTGCGACGACCCGGGCGGCGAGGGCATCCCGATCGCGATCAAGGACGTGATCGGGACGAAGGGCGTGCCGACGACCGCGGGCTCGAAGATCCTCGAGAGCTACGTGCCGGTCTTCGACTCGACGGTTGCAGCGAGCTGCAAGGAGCACGGCCTCCGGCTGCTCGGCAAGACGAACACGGACGAGTTCGCCATGGGCTCGTCGACCGAGAACTCGGCGTTCGGCCCGACGCACAACCCGTGGGACCCCGAGCGCGTGCCGGGCGGAAGCGGCGGCGGCTCGGCGGCCGCGGTCTCCGCCGGGCTCGCGCCGTGGGCGCTCGGCTCGGACACCGGCGGCTCGATCAAGCAGCCTTCTGCGCTCTGCGGCAACGTCGGGTTGCGTCCGACGTACGGCACGGTCTCGCGTTACGGCGTCGTCGCGTTCGCCTCGTCGCTCGACCAGGTCGGCCCGGTGGCGAAGAACGTGCGCGACTGCGCATGGCTGTACTCGATCATCTCCGGCCGTGACGAGAACGACTCGACGACGGTCGAGGTTCCGCCGGTCGAGCTCCCCACCGCGCAGGACCTCCGCGGCGTCCGCATCGGGGTGCCGAAGGAGATGAACGACGCGGAAGGGATCGAGCCCGGCGTGAGCGCCGCCGTCGGCAAGGCGATCGAGCTGGCAGAGTCGCTCGGCGCCGAGGTGGGCGAATGCTCGCTGCCGCGCTCGGTCGAGTACGGCGTCGCCTGCTACTACCTCGTCGCTCCCGCCGAGGCCTCGTCCAATCTCGCGCGCTACGACGGGGCGCGCTACGGACTGCGCTCGGACGGCGCCGACTTCCGCGAGATGGTGATGAACACACGGCACGACGGCTTCGGCGACGAGCCGAAGCGCCGCATCATGATCGGCACGTACGCGCTCTCGTCCGGGTACTACGACGCGTACTACGGCACCGCGCAGCGCGTCCGGACGGTGATCCGGCGCGAGCACGCCGACGTCTTCGAGCGGTTCGACCTGATCGTCTCGCCGACCAGCCCGACGGTCGCGTTCAAGCTGGGGGAGAAGGTCGGCAACCCGCTCGCGATGTACCTGAACGACCTGCTCACGATCCCCTCGTGCATGGCCGGGCTTCCCGGCCTGAATGTCCCCTGCGGCCTTTCCGAGGGGCTGCCGGTCGGGCTGCAGCTCGTCGGCCCGCAGTTCGCCGAGAACCTGCTCTTCCGGGTCGGGCATGCGCTCGAGCAGGCGCTCGCGTTCGACGTCGTCCCGGAGCGGTTGCGATGAGCGGCGGCTGGGAGGCGGTGATCGGCCTCGAGATCCACGTCCAGCTGAAGACGCGGACGAAGATGTTCTGCCGCTGCCGCAACGGATTCGGCGGCGGGCCGAACACGCAGACCTGTCCCGTCTGCCTCGCCTTCCCCGGCGCGCTGCCCGTGCCGAACCGGCGCGCGATCGAGGAGACGATCAAGCTCGGGCTCGCACTCGACTGCACGATCGCCGACCGCGCGGTGTTCCATCGCAAGAACTACTTCTACCCCGACCTGCCGAAGGGGTACCAGATCAGCCAGTACGACGAGCCTCTCTGTGCCGGTGGGCACCTCGTCGTCCCGACGGAGGGCGGCGACGTGACGATCGGCATCACCCGCGCGCATCTCGAGGAGGACGCCGCGAAGAACGTGCACGTGGCCGCGTCCGGCCGGCTGCACGGCGCGACCGCGACGCTCGTCGACTTCAACCGCGGCGGCTCGCCGCTCGTCGAGATCGTGACCGAGCCGGACATCCACGACGCCGAGACCGCGAAGCGCTTCCTCCAGCTCCTGCGGCAGACGGTCGTCGAGCTCGACCTCTCGGACGCCGAGCTCGAGAAGGGATCGATGCGGTTCGACGTCAACGTCTCCGTCAGGCCCGCGGGCTCCGTGGAGCTGCGCACGCGGACGGAGCTCAAGAACATGAACTCGTTCAACTTCGCGGCGAAGGGGATCGAGCGCGAGATCGCGCGGCAGGTGGCGGTGTACGAGGCCGGTGGGGAGGTGCAGCAGGAGACGCTCCACTTCGTGCCGGGTGACGAGGAGTCGCCGCCGACGCGCTCCAAGGAGGAGGCAGAGGATTACCGGTACTTCCCGGAGCCGGATCTCGTCCCGGTGCACCCGGAGGAGACGCTCGTCGCGCGCCTGCGCGGCGAGATCGGCGAGCTGCCCGGTGCGCGCATCAGGCGCATCGCCGACACGCTGTCGTTCTACGACGCGGACGTGCTCGTCACCGGCGGTCTCGACCGCCTGTGGTCGGCGCTCGTCGAGGCCGGGGCCGATCCGAAGGAGGCGGCGAACGTCCTCTCGAACCAGTTCGTGGCGGCGGGTGTCGACCCGGCCGCCGTCGATGCAGCCGAGCTCGCGAAGCTCGTCGGCGCCCGAGCGCAGATCCCGCGCGCCGCCTTCGACGAGGCGCTTGCCCGCTCCGGCGACGCGGGCTTCAGCGCGGCTCCGTACCTCGAGCAGAAGGTGGTCGCGGACGCAAGCGAGCTCGACCCTGTGATCGACCGCATCATCGAGGCGAGCCCCGGTCAGGCAGAGCAGTTCCGGAACGGCAAGGAGGGCCTCCTCGGCTTCTTCGTCGGCCGGGTGATGAAGGAGACGGGTGGCAAGGCCGACCCGCGGGTGGTCAACGAACGGGTGCGCGCGAAGCTCACCCGGTAGGGACGATGCCGACCTCCGATCGGCAAATCGTCCCCGAGAACGACGTCCGGGACCTCGTCCGCGTTTACCGTACGAGGATGCGCAGGCGCGTGCAGCCGGCAGATCTGACCGCCGTCCTGATCCTGCTGGTCTTCGTCGGCGCGCTCGGCACGGGGCTCGGGCTCGCGGCCGCGCACGTCCGTTCGGGCGGCCAGGCTCACCGCGGGCCGCTCAAGATCATCCTGCGCGGGTCGAACGAGACTCCTTCGATCCAGCGCGACCGCGTTCGTCTCAACCGGAATCCGTAGCCGTGGATTCGCGGTACTGCCCGCGATGAGAGTCCCCCGGTGGTCGCTCGCCGTGCTCGGCGTCGCGGTGCTGGTCGCCGCTGCCGACATCGGCGTGCTCGTCGCCACCCGCGACGGCTCGGGCCCGGCCGTGCCGGTCGCGGCGCGGACCGGCGACGACGTCGCGGTCATCGACCCGGTCTCCCGCACCGTGGTCGACCGGGTGCGCGTCGGGGCGATGCCGACGACCGTGGTTGCAGGCGCCGGCGGCGTCTGGGTGCTGAACCGGGGGGACGGCACGCTGTCGCACATCGAGGCGCACACGCACCGCGTCGCGCGCACCGTCGAGCCCGACACGACCGCGAACGACATCGCGCTCGGCGCCGGTGGGCTCTGGCTTGCCGGGCGGCCGCGTGACGCGCTGTCGCATCCACTCGAGTTCGCCGAGCTCGAGCGGCTCGATCCAGGGACCGGCGACGTCGAGAGGAGGCTCGCCACGTCGACCGGGGCGACCTCGCTCGTCGCGGCCGGGGATGCGCTCTGGTCGAGCGGGTATCTGGGCAACCACGTCCGCGGCGCCGCCCGCTCGGACGCGCGGACCGGTGCGATGCGGCAGGTGGCGATCGGCATCTACGGCGACCTGATCACCGCAGGGAGCGGTGCGGTCTACTGGGTGACGAGCTCGGGCAACCGGATCGCGCGGGTCTCGCTCGGAAGCGGCCTGATGACGGCGCAGCTCCCGCTCTCGACCGATGCGAGCCTCGCCGCAGGACTCGTGCCGCCGAGCCCGACCGACGTTGCGGTCGGTGCCGGCTCAGTCTGGGTCAGCACGAGCGGCGGCACGGTGCTCCGCGTCGACCCGAAGCTCACCGGCGTCCAGGCGACCATCCCGGCCTGCTCGAGCGCGCTCGCGCTCTCCTACGGCGAGGGCGCGCTCTGGGTCGCGTGCGGGAACAACTCCGTGGTGCGCGTGGACACGTCGACGGATCTGGCCGGCCCGGCGATCCCGGTCGGCCGCCTGCCGCGCGGGATCGCCGCCGGCGACGGCGCGGTCTGGGTCACACTGAACTGATGCAGCTCTTCCGCTGGCGTCGTTGGTGGTCGTCGCAGGGCCTGCCCGCTCTGCGGATCATGGCGATCGAGCACTGGGATCCGCTGAACGTCTACGACGACGCGACGAGAGCCGACGCCTACGACCCGTACCTCGATCGCGTCGGGCGCATGCTGCGCCGCGGGAAGGGCGCCGAAGCGGTGGCCCGCTATCTGGGCCTCGTCCGGACGAAGGCGCTCGCCCGGAGCGAGAACGAGGAGAGCGACGAGGCGTTCGCCGACCGCGTCGTCACGTGGTACGCGCTCGAGAAACCCGGCTAGCCCGAGCTCGCCCCTACGAGCGCCTGGTCGCGGCCGCGAAGAGGAGCGCCGCGGCGGCGGCGAAGCACGCTGCCGCGGCGGCCACCGCCGTCTGCGTCAGCGCCGAGGCCGCCGCCGCCGCCGCCACCGCGCCGACGAGCAGCGCGTTCCCGACCGGGCGCCGCCGCAGCGTCGCGGCCGCGACGACGACCACCGCGAGCGCGCCGAGCGAGCTGCCGGCGATCGCGACGATGCGCGGCAGCGCGTCGACATGGTCCTGCGCGTGGGGCACGTGCGTCGTCGCGAACGACCCGTGCACCGGCATCGCCGCCGCGACGCCGACTGCGAGCCCCGTGTAGAGGAGGCCGAGGGGCGCCGCCCATCGCCTGCGCCAGAGCTGCAGCGAGCCGATCCCGAGGAGCGGCGCGGAGAGCAGCGCCCCGGCCAGGTAGTAGACGCGGAACGCGCGCGCGTCCCAGCCGTGTGCCGCACCCCAGGCCATCGCCGCGGTCGCAGCCGCGAAGGTGAGCAGGCCGCCCGCCCAGGCGAAGCGCCGGCCGCGCACGAGCAGCCCGGCGAGACGCAGCGAGAGAAGAGCGGCGCCGAACGAGAGGAGGACGTCCACGGCGGTAGTCTCGCGTGCCGCGCTCACCGTGCGCGCGCGACGCTTCTCCCGGGTGGCAGCCAGCGCGACCTCTACCCTTGGGAGCGTGGAGAAGCGCTACCTCTTCACCCCGGGCCCGACACCCGTGCCGCCCGAGGTGCTGGCCGCGTCGGCGGAGCCGATGGTGCACCATCGCGGCGCCGACTTCCGCACGCTCTACGCGCGGTCGCTCGTCCGGCTGAAGGAGGTCTTCCGGACCGAGGCGGACGTTCTCCTCCTCACGTCCTCCGGTACCGGCGCGATGGAGTCGGCGGTGGCGAACCTGTGCGCGCGCGGCGACCGCGTGACCGTCGTCAGCCACGGGTCGTTCGGCGAGCGCTGGATCGCGATCTGCGAGCGGCACGGGCTCGACGTGCACGCGATCCGCTACGAGTGGGGCGAGGTGCCGGACGCCGCCGAGGTGGCCGCCGCCGTTCGCGAAGCCGGGACGTCGATCGTCTTCTGCCAGCAGTCGGACACCTCGACCGGCGTCGTCTCCGACGTACGGGCGCTCAAGGAGGCTCTCGGCGAGCCGATGCTCGTCGTCGACGCGATCTCGTCGCTCGGTGCCGTCGCCCTCGAGACGGATGCGTGGGGGATCGACGTCGTCGTCTCCGGGTCGCAGAAAGCCCTGATGTGCCCACCCGGGCTCGCCATGGTGTCGGTCCCGGAGCGGGTGCTCGAGCACGCGAAGCCGTCGAGCAGCTTCTACTTCGACTGGCGCGCAAACAAGAAGGCACAGGATGCCCTCGACGCCGCGTTCACGCCGGCCGTCTCGTTGATCCGGAGTCTCGACGTCGCCCTCGGCCTGATCCTCGACGGCGGTCTCGAGACCGCCTTCGCACGCCACGTGCGGCTCGGTCGCGCGGCCCGCGCCGGCGTGAAGGCGATGGGCCTCGAGCTCTTCTCGCCCGACGACGACTCGGCGGCGGTCGTGACGGCGGTGCGCGCCCCGGACGGCGTGGACGCCGACGAGCTGCTCGCACATCTTCGCGAGCGGCACGGCGTCACCCTCGCACCGGGTCAGGGGCACCTGAAGGGCAAGATCTTCCGGATCGGCCACATCGGCTGGTTCGACGTGTTCGACATCGCGAGCGCGCTCGCGGCCGTCGAGCTCTCGTTGACCGAGCTCGGGGCGGACATCGAACGCGGCGTCGCCGTCTCGAGCGCGTTCGAGGCGTTCGAGAGCCCCGTCTCGGTCTGATGCGCGTCCTCGTTCGCGAGCCGATCGCGGACGCGGGGCTCGAGCTGCTGCGCGCGTCGTTCGACGTCGACGTCGATCTCGACTCGCCGCTCGAGGAGATCGTCGGCGCCTACGATGCGCTGATCGTCCGGTCGGCCACGAAGGTGACTGCCGACGTGATCGGGCAGGCGACGCTCTTGAAGGCGATCGGCCGCGCCGGTGTCGGGGTCGACAACGTCGACGTCGGTGCGGCGACCCGGCGGGGGATCGTGGTCGCGAACGCGCCCGAGTCGAACATCGTGTCGGCCGCGGAGCACACGATCGGACTGCTCGTCGCGCTCGCGCGCAACATTCCGCAGGCACATGCCGCGCTGATCGCAGGCCGTTGGGAGCGATCGAAGTGGGGCGGCGTCGAGCTCGCGGACAAGACTCTCGGCATCCTCGGCTTCGGGCGGATCGGGCGGCAGGTCGCGCGGCGAGCGCTCGGGCTGCAGATGAAGGTCGTCGCCTACGATCCGTTCGTCTCGAGCGACCGCTTCCGCGAGCTCGGTGTGGAGAGCGCGACCTTCTCGGAGGTACTGGCCCGGTCGGAGTTCGTGACGGTGCACCTGCCGCTCACCGACGAGACACGCAATGCGATCGACGCCGCCGCGATCGCCGGTATGCGCGACGGCGTCCGCATCGTCAACGCGGCGCGCGGCGAGCTCGTCGACGTCGGCGCGCTGATCGCGGCGCTCGAGTCGGGCAAGGTCGCAGGTGCGGCCGTCGACGTCTTTCCGCAGGAGCCGTACGACGGCCCGCTCCTTCAGGCGCCGAACGTCGTCGTGACGCCGCACCTCGCCGCCTCGACGGAGGAGGCGCAGGACCGCGCGGGAGTGATCGTCGCCGAGCAGATCGTCGCGGCGCTGCAGGGGGGCCTCGTCACGAACGCGGTCAACATCCCCACCGTGGGGGCGGAGGATCTCGAGGTCCTCGGGCCGTTCGTCCCGCTTGCGGCGAAGCTCGGGCGGCTCGCGATGGAGATCGCCGGGGGCGACGTGGGCACGATCTCGATCGAGGTGTACGGAGAGCTCTCCGAGTACGACACGCGGTTGCTCACGGTCGCCGCGCTGAACGGCGCCTTCCAGGGTCATACCGACCAGCCGGTCAACTACGTCAACGCGCCTGTCGTGGCGGCCGACCGCGGCATCGACGTCGTCGAGGAAAAACGGCGCACCTCGCGCGACTACACGAACCTCGTCGCGGTGTCCGCGGACAGGGTGCGCGTCGCGGGCACGACGATCGGCAAGGACGCCCGGCACTTCCTCATCTCGGCGCTCGGCTTCGAGCTCGAGATGGAGCTGGCGCCGCGAATGGCGCTGCTCCTCTACGACGACATCCCGGGTGTGATCGGGCGTGTGGGGACGCTCTTCGGCGACGCCGGCGTCAACATCGCGAACATGACCGTGTCGCGCAACCGTGCCGGCGGCAAGGCCCTGATGGCGCTCTCGATCGACACGCCCGTCCCGGCAGAGCTCGCCGACGAGCTGCGCGAGGGGATGGACGCGGCCTACCTGATCGGATGACGTGGCCCGAGCCGGTCGAGCGTGTGTCGGCGTACCTGCGCGACGCGGCGGTCGAGGCGCGCATCGAGGAGTTCGGTGAGGGGACGCCCACCGCGCGCGACGCGGCGCGCGCCGTCGGCTGCGAGTTGTCGCAGATCGTCAAGTCGCTCGTCTTCGTCTGCGACGGCGCGTTCGTGATCGCGCTCGTCCCGGGCGACCGGCGCGCCGACGAGGCCGCGGTCGGTGCGGCGGCGGGCGCCGAGCTCGTGCGGATCGCACGTCCGGACGAGGTGCTGCACGCCACCGGGTTCGAGCCGGGAGGGGTGGCGCCGTTCCCGACCCGCGCCGTGACGCAAACCTTCATGGACCGGTCGCTGCTCGTCCACCAGGAGGTGTGGGTCGGCGCCGGGAGCCCGGCGCACATGGCCGCCCTCGCGCCCGGCGAGCTGCTGCGCCTGTCCCGGGCGCGCGCGGTCGACCTCACTCCCCACGGGTAGAATCCCCAGCTCCAAACGGGCCTACCCAAAGGAGCGCGCGGTGCAGGAAACCGAGAAGATCTGGATGAACGGCGACCTGATCGACTGGTCCGACGCGAAGGTCCACGTCGGTGTTCACGGCCTGCACTACGGCTCGGGCGTCTTCGAGGGGATCCGGTGCTACGACACCGCGAAGGGGCCGGCGGTCTTCCGGCTCGACGAGCACCTCGAGCGCCTGCACAACTCGGCGAAGCTCCTCTACATGACGATCCCGTACTCGGTCGACGAGCTGAAGGCGGCGTGCAACGAGCTGATCGGCGCGAACGGGCTGCCCGAGTGCTACCTCCGGCCGATCGCGTTCTACGGGTACGGCGAGCTCGGCGTCGCGGCGCGCGGCAACCCGGTCGAGACCGTGATCATGAGCTGGCCGTGGGCGCCCTACCTCGGCGAAGAGGGCCTGACGAAGGGCATCCGGGCGAAGATCTCCTCCTGGCAGCGCGTCTCGCCGAACGTCGTCCCGCACGTGTCGAAGGCAACCGGCGTCTATCTCAACTCGATGCTCGCGGTCACCGAGGCGAACAACGCGGGCTACGACGAGGCGATCCTGCTCACCGCCGAGGGGACGGTGGCCGACGGCTCCGGCGAGAACATCTTCATCGTGCGCGACGGCGTGATCTACACACCCGATCTCGCGACCGGGATCCTGCCGGGGATCACGCGCGACACGGTCAAGCAGATCGCGGAGGACCTCGGTTACACGATCGTCGAGAAGTCGATCATCCGCTCCGACCTCTATCTCGCCGACGAGGTGTTCATGTGCGGAACCGCGGCCGAGGTGACGCCGCTCCGCTCGGTGGACGACCACGAGATCGGCGTCGGCGAGGTCACTCGCGCGGTCCAGAAGGCATATCTCGAGACGGTGCGCGGAAAGAGCGAGCGGTGGTCGCAGTGGCTCGACCCGGTCCCGCAGCTCGCCCACAGTTGAGCACCACCACCCGCATCAACCTGAGCGCGCCCTGGATCGACGAGCGCGACGAGGAGCTCGTGCTCGACGTGCTGCGGTCGGGGTGGCTCTCGCTCGGCCCGACCGGGCCGCGCTTCGAGGCGCTCCTCGCGGACGCGGTCGGCGCTCCCCACTGTGCCGCGGTCTCGTCCGGCACCGCGGGCCTGCACCTCTGCATGCGGCTCGCCGGCGTCGGCCCCGGCGACGAGGTGATCACCTCGCCGTACTCGTTCGTCGCGTCGGCGAACTGCGCGATCTACGAGGGCGCGACGCCGGTGTTCGCCGACATCGACCCGCACACGTACAACCTCGATCCCGCCGCGGTGGAGGCGGCGATCACGCCCCGGACGAAGGCGCTCGTCGCCGTCGACATCTTCGGGTATCCCGCCGAGTACGACGCGTTGATCCCGCTCTGCGAGCGGCACGGCATCGCACTCGTCGAGGATGCATGCGAGGCGCTGGGCGCCACCTACAAGGGCCGGCTGCTCGGTTCGCACGGCCATCCCGCCGCCTGGGCGTTCTACCCGAACAAGCAGATGACGACGGGCGAGGGGGGCGCGGTGACGACCGGCAGCGCCGCGCAGCACGAGCTGCTCGTCTCGCTGCGCAACCAGGGCCGGCTCGAGACCTCGAGCTGGCTGCAGCACGGGCGGCTCGGCTACAACTACCGCCTCGACGACCTCTCGGCCGCGCTCGGGATCGGCCAGCTCGAGAAGCTCGATCGCATCCTCGCCGCGCGCGGCGCGGTTGCGGCGCGCTACGGCGAGTTGCTGCGCGACGTCGACGTCGAGACGCCGCTCGCCGACGACGTCGACCACACACGGTCCTGGTTCGTCTACGTCGTCAAGCTCCCGGCCGGCGTCGACCGCAGCGCGGTGATGGCGCGGCTCGACGCCGACGGCATCGCGACCGCGCCGTACCTGCCCTCGATCCACCTGCAGTCGTACATGCGCGAGCGTTACGGCTTCTCGGAGGGGATGCTGCCGGTGAGCGAGGACTGCAGCGAGCGCACGCTGGCGCTCCCGTTCCACGCTCGGCTCGAGCGCGCCGACCAGGAGCGCGTCGCGGCGACCCTGCGCGATGCGCTGCACGCCGCCTGAGATCCCGGCGGTCGTCGGGTGACCGAGCCTCGCATGGTCTTTCTCGGCTTCGGCAAGTACGTTCGCGCGGACCGGATCTTCGGCATCGAGCCGCTGCCCGCCGACGAGCGCGGTTCCGGCGCGCGGACGCGCGTCTGGGTGGAAGGCATCCCGGAGGCGATGATCGCCTCGCGAAGCGAGCGCGCGATCCTCGCCGAGCTCGGCGTCGTGCCGCCGCGGGCGCGGCGGGCACCGCAGGACGAGAATCTCTTCTGAACCGCGTGAACCTGCGCCGCACCCCGCACGAGGTCGCGCCCGAGCTCATCGGCGCGGAGCTCTACGTCGGCGGCGTCGGCGGCAGGATCGTGGAGGTCGAGGCCTACGACCACGAGGATCCGGCCGCGCACGGGTTCGGCAACCGCAGGACGCAGCGGAACGCGTCGATGTTCCTGACCGGCGGGCACGTGTACGTCTACCGCTCCTACGGCATCCACTGGTGCCTGAACATCGTCTGCGGCGAGGAGGACGTGGCGGGCGCCGTCCTCGTCCGCGCGCTCGAGCCGCTCGCGGGTCTCGACGAGATGCGGCTCCGGCGCGGGCTCGACGACCCACGCCTTCTGTGCTCCGGCCCCGGGCGTCTCTGCCAGGCGCTCGCCGTGACGCGCGAGCACGACGGCCTGTCGGTGTGGCAACCGCCGTTCGAGCTCCGCGCGCGCCCGGCGCCGGTCGAGCTCGTGACGGGGCCTCGGATCGGGATCACGAAGGCGGCGGCGCTCCCCTGGCGCTACGGCCTCGCCGGCTCGCGGTTTCTCAGCCGCCCGTTCCGCGTCGCAGCGTGAGGACCACCTCGAGCCCCGGTGCCGCAGCGGTGTGCGCCGGGCGGGACTGCGCGACGACGCGGCCGCCCCGGTCACCCTTCACCGAGACCCTCAGATGCAGGCGGGCGAGCTTGCGCTCGGCCGCGCCCAGGCGCAGGCCGACGACGCGCGGGACGGCGCCGTGCAGCGACTTCGGCAGGACCAGCGTGATCTTGTCGTACGCGGATGCCGTCCCCCTGCGCGGGAACTGCCCGACGACGTAGCCGAGCCGGTCGCCCGTCTTCGCCGGCTTGTAGACGACGGCAGCGGTCAGCGGCTGGCCGTCGAGCCGATCCTTCGCCGCCGCGAGCGTCTGGCCGACCACGTCGGGGATCTCGACCTCGTTCGGCTTGCAGGTCGCGACGCGAGCGGGGCCGGTGCCGCCGTAGAACGCGAGCTGGACGGTGTTCTTGCAGACCCCGTCGTCCCGCTCGAGCAGGCCGCCGCGGTTCACGACCGTGACCGGAGCCGCATAGAGGGACGGCGGCGATTCGAAGCTCTCCGGCGGCAGCTTGAGGTAGTCGAGCGCCTTCGACATGAACGCCTTCCAGATCAGCGCGGGGAAGGTTCCGCCCGCGACCGGATGACCGTGGAACTCGGTCGTCATCGGGATCAGCTTGTCCGGATAGCCGACCCAGACCGCCGCCACGAGCTGCGGGGTGTAGCCGACGAACCAGGCGTCGCCGTAGTTCTCCGTCGTGCCGGTCTTGCCCGCGACGGCGCGGCCCGGGATCGCAGCCGCCGTTCCGGTGCCCGACCGCACGACTCCCTGGAGGAGCTCGTTGACCACGTCCGCCTGCTCGGGTGAGAGCTCCGGCCGACGCACGACCTCGTTGTCCTGGATGCACCGGCCCTTCGCGTCCGTCAGGCACTCGACCGCACGCGGCTGGTTGCCGAAGATCGAGCCGTCGATGCGGTCGCCGCCGTCCGCGAACGATCCGTACGCCCGCGCCATCTCGAGCGGCGTTGCAGGTTCGGCGCCGAGGCCGATCGCGAAGTAGCCCTGCAGCGGCGTCGTGATCCCGAGGTCCTGGGCGGTCTTCTTCACGCTCTTCGGGCCGACGAGTGCCGTCAGCTGCGAGAAGACGGAGTTGTCGGATGCGGCGATCGCCGTGCGGAGGTCGATCGGGCCGAGCGCCTCGCCCTCGTAGTTGTTCACGACCCAGAGCCGGCCGCCCGCGTTGATCGTCACCTGCTTCGACGAGGTGAGGACGCTCGACGGCGAGATGTTCTCCCGGAGCGCGGTCGCGAGCACGAACGGCTTGAACGCGGAGCCCGGCTGCCGCTCGCCCTGGGTCGCGAGGTTGAACTGGCTGCGGTGGTAGTTCTCGCCGCCGACCATGGCGAGCACGGCGCCCGTCTGGACGTTCATCGCCACGAGCGCCGCCGTCGGGCCGTTCCCGCCGGGCGGCAGGACGGAATGGATCGCGTCGCGTGCGATGCGCTGGATGTCGGTGTTCAGCGTCGTGCGGACGCGTAGCCCACCGCTGAAGGCCTTGCGCGGCCCGTACTGCTTGACGAGCTGGTCCTTCACGTAGTTCGCGAAGTACGGCGCCGCCTGCCCCTGCGTCGAGGGCAGCGTCACCTTCGCCGGGTCCGGCATCGGGTAGACGAGCGAGTTGACGTACTGGCTGTGGGTCAGGTACCCCTGCGCGTAGAGCTGGCGCAGGACGAGGTCGCGCCGCTCCTTCGCCGCCTGCGGGTGGGCGACCGGGTCCCACAGGCTCGGGTCCTCGGGGATGCCGGCGAGCAGCGCCGCCTCCGCAGGTTTCATCACCTTGGCGCTGTGGTGGAAGTAGATGCGGCTCGCCTGCTCGACCCCGTAGGCGCCGTTCCCGAAGTAGACGGTGTTCAGGTAGGCGGTGAGGATCCGGTCCTTCTTCCACCGCTGCTCGAGCTGCCAGGCGAGCGCTGCCTCGACGAGCTTGCGGCCGATCGTCTTCTGGCTCGTCAGGTAGGCGGTCTTCACGAACTGCTGGGTGATCGTCGAGCCGCCCTGCACGGTGCCGCGATTCGTGACGTCGGCCCAGAGCGCGCGCGCCATGCCGCGCAGGTCGACGCCCCGGTGCTCGTAGAAGCGCTTGTCCTCGATCGCCACGATCGCGTGCTTCAGCCATGGGGACATCGCGGCGGACGGCACGACGATCCGCGCCTGCTGGCCGCGCAGGATCGCCAGCACCGTCTCGCCGTTCGAGGCGTAGACGTAGGTGTTCGCCTGCGTCCGCTGCGCCGACGGGTCGAGCTGCGGGATCTTCGCGGCGACCGCGGTCAGGAGACCGAAGGTGAACGACGCCGAGCCCAGCACCCCGAGTACGGCGAGGAGGGCGAGGAGTCTGAGCTTGCGGATGCGCCGACGCTTCGGTCGGCGCCTATTTCTCCGAAGGAGCGCCAGGACCGGGGTAGTCTAGCCCTCCGATGATCGACCGGCTGACGCGGAACGCCGCGAACGTCCTGCCCGCGGGCGGGCTCGAGGAGAAGCTCAAGCTCGGCCGGCCGCTGCGGGTGAAGCTCGGAATCGACGTGACGGCGCCGCACGTGACGCTCGGTAACGGCGTCCCGCTGCAGCGGATGCGCGCGTTCCAGGACGCCGGGCACATCGGCGTCCTGATCGTCGGCGATTACACGACCCGCATCGGCGATCCCTCCGGCCGCTCCGAGAAGCGCCCGATGATCGACGGCGCGATCATCGACGCGCATGCGGAGCGGTACTTCGATGCCGCCTGTCGGATCATCGACCGCGACAGGACGGAGCTTCGCTTCAACAGCGAGTGGCTCGGAAAGCTCGATTTCGCGGAGCTCCTGCGGCTTGCGCGGACGACGACGGTCGCCCGGCTGCTCGAGCGCGACGACTTCGCGAAACGGTTCGCAGCCAATGCGCCCATCTCTGTCTCGGAGCTTCTGTATCCCCTCATGCAGGCCTACGACTCGGTCGCGGTGCGGGCCGACGTCGAGCTCGGAGGGACCGATCAGCTGTTCAACCTCCTCACCGGTCGAGAGGTGATGCAGGAATACGGGCTCGAGCCGCAGCTCGTCCTGACGGTCGACTACCTCGACAGCTGGGACGGCACGGGGATGAGCGCGTCGCGTGGCAACTACATCGGCCTGTCCGAGGAGGCCGAGGAGCAGTTCGGCAAGGTGATGCGCATTCCCGATTCGCTGCTCGAGCAGTGGTGGACGCTGATCGCCGAGCGGCCCGTCCCTGCCGGCGACCCGATGGAGGCGAAGCTCGAGCTGGCACGGTTCGTCGTCACTCGGTCATGGGGCGAGGAAGCCGCCACCGCGGCGGAGCAGCATTTCACCCGCGTCGTCCGCCGTCATGAGGCCCCCGACGATGTGCCCGAGATCGCCCTCCCGACAGGGGATCCGGTGCATCTGCCCGCGCTCCTCGTCGCCTCGCTCGGGGTCGCGTCGACGTCGGAGGCGCGCCGGTTGATCGAGCAGGGCGGCGTCAAGGTGAACGGCGATCCCGCGCCGGGGCTCGACCTGCCGCGCGACGCGCTCGCGGGAGCCCTGCTCCAGGTCGGCAAGCGTCGCTTCGCCCGGTTGACAGGCTAGGGGTCGCCGCTATACTTCCGAGGCCGTCCGGTGGGCGGCGTACGAAAGTCCCTGCAACTCGACCATAGGAGCCTCCCGGCCCGACTCGTATCCGATACGATTCGTTTCCACGGAGGCCTCTGGCGCGAGTCGAGGCCTTTTTTACGCCGTCGAACGCGATGCGGCACCGGTCTTTGAAAACTCAACAGCGAACGTTCTTCGATGTCGAGAACCTCGATCTCGGGCAGGCTTTTGCCTACCAAGGCACGGTCTGAACGGGTGAGAGGGTTTCAACCTCGTCGTGGCTCGGCTCGTTCCATCGAGCAGTGTCCACGGCCTTTGAGCAAAGTAAGACGCTCGAAGTGAAAGGTCTGCCGGCGGTGTCGTTCGCGACACCGTGCGCCGGCAACACAAACCTTCACGGAGAGTTTGATCCTGGCTCAGGACGAACGCTGGCGGCGCGCTTAACACATGCAAGTCGAGCGAGAACCTGGCCTTCGGGCCTGGGGAAAGCG
>Ga0207657_10000314_pt1 | contig 51222 bp, 47 predicted proteins | sample KBSC33metaG_FD_184316 | JGI IMG/M metagenome (GOLD analysis project Ga0207657, IMG submission 184316) | Corn rhizosphere microbial communities from Kellogg Biological Station, Michigan, USA - KBS C3-3 metaG (SPAdes) (version 2) | ecosystem: Host-associated > Plants > Roots > Rhizosphere > Soil ... | reverse complement strand
GCGGAGGCGCGCGCCGCCGCCGAGCGGCTGCTGTCCAAGCTGGACGCCGCGACCGGCGAGGCGATTCGGGCGAAGTCGCTGGATTCCACCTCCGCCGGCGTGCAGGCGCAGGCCGCGCTGCGGGAGGCCGCCTCGGACGACGGCTATGCCGAGGCCGGCCTGTGGACGGGCGTCGGCCGCGCGCGGTCCGGCTGCGGTGCGGCGATCGTCGGCGACCCCGACCAGGTGCTGGCGAAGCTCAACGACTACCGCAGCCTGGGCATCGAGGCCTTCATCCTGTCCGGCTATCCGCACGCCGCCGAGGCCGACCTCTTCGCCCGCCACGTCCTGCCGAGGATCGACCACGGGCCGCTGGTGGCGTGAGTCCGCTTCTGTCCGACAGGACAGAGGGCGGTCAGGACCAATTCGGGGCCCCCGCCACGGCGGTCAGGTGCGGACATGACGTCGGCCAGCCGCAGCGTTCGCCAGCTCGATTGGCGGGTGGCCGCCGGTGACGCTCAGAAATTTCCGAGCCTCACCCGAGGCTTGCTCCGACGCCGGGTCGCTACGAATCCCACAGGACTGGTAGAATTTCTGGCTTTGCCGGCGAGCGCGAACGCGACTTTCTGCTTGCCGGAAGCAGCGGTCGGGGCGAAAACCATGTATAAGACAACGCTGTCATATAAGAACCAGGGGAACGGAACGTGAGCGACGTGGTCCGCTACGGGCTTGTCGGCTCCGGCCTGATGGCCAGGGAGCACATCAACAACCTCGCCATCACCCCTGGCGCGGTGGTCACCGCGCTCGCCGATCCGGTGGAAGGCTCATTGGACCTGGCGCGCAAGGCGCTGGGCGATCGCGCCGAGAAGGTCAAAGCGTTTTCCGACGGCGCGGCGCTGGCCAAGAGCGGCCTGGTGGACGCGGTGATCGTGGCCAGCCCGAACTACACCCATCGCGCCGTGCTCGAGCCGCTGTTCGACGCGGGGCTGGCGATCCTCTGCGAAAAGCCGCTCGCCACCACCGTCGCCGACGCCCGCTGGGTTGCCGATCGCGCGGCCCGATCCTCCGCCCCGTTCTGGACGGCGATGGAGTACCGCTACATGCCGCCGGTGGCGCAGTTCATCGCCCAGATCCACGACGGCCGCGTCGGGCGCCTGCACATGCTGTCGATCCGCGAGCACCGCTTCCCCTTCCTGAAGAAGGTGGGCGACTGGAACCGGTTCAACCGCAACACCGGCGGCACCATGGTCGAGAAGTGCTGCCACTTCTTCGACCTGATGCGCCTGATCACCGGTTCGGAGGCGGTGCGCGTCTACTGCTCGGGCGCCATGGACGTGAACCACCTGGACGAGGCTTACGACGGCGAGCGCCCGGACATCATCGACAACAGCTTCACCACCGTGGATTTCGCCAACGGCGTTCGCGCCATGCTGGACCTGTCGATGTTCGCCGAGGGCGCTGAGAACCAGGAGGAGATCACCGCGGTGGGGGACAAGGCCCGCCTCGACGTGTTCATCCCGGAAGGCGCCCTGGTGTTCTCGCCGCGGGTCGGGTTCCGCAACCCCAAGCGCGTCGAACGCCAGGTCGTGGAGACCGACGAAACCGCGTTGAAGGCCGGCAGCCATCACGGCTCGACCTTCTACGAGCATCAGAAATTCAACGCCGCGGTGCGCGGCGAAGGCCCGGTCGAGGTGACCGCGGCCGATGGGCTTGCGGCGGTCGCCATCGGCGCCGCCGCCGAGATCAGTGCGCGTGAGAAACGAGCCGTCGAGATCGCCGAACTCGGCCTCTGAACACGACAAAATGGGGGAAACGAAAATGACCGACCTTCACGTCCGCCGCCGCGCCGGGCTCCGCGCCCTGCTCCTGGCCACCGCCGCCCTTGGCTGCAGCGCCTCCGCCGGCGCCGCCTTCGCCGCCGACGCCGCAGCGCCGGCCGTCGTCGAGGAAGTGACCGTCACCGCCCGCTTCCGCGAGGAATCGCTCAGCAAGGTGCCGGTCGCCGTCAGCGTCGTCAGCGGCGCCGAGCTGGCCGCCAAGAACCTGAACAACCTGCAGGACCTCTCCGAGGCGGTGCCGTCGGTGGAGTTCCGTCCAGGCGCCTCCAACAAGGACCGCACGGTGTTCGTGCGCGGCCTCGGCACCATCACCACCTCGCCGGGCGTGGAGCCGTCGGTCTCGACCGTCCTGGACGGCGTGGTGCTGGCCCGCCCGGGCCAGTCGACGCTCGACCTCGTCGACGTCGAGCGGATCGAGGTGCTGCGCGGGCCGCAAGGCACGCTATTCGGCAAGAACGCCTCGGCCGGGGTGATCAACATCATCTCCAAGAACCCGACCGACGAATTGCACGGCTACGCCGACGCCTCCTATTACAGCGGCAACGAGTACCGCCTGAAGGCCTCGGTCTCCGGCCCGATCATCAAGGACAAGCTGGAAGGCTCGATCGCGGTGCTCGGGGCTCACTTCGACGGCAACGTCCGCGACCTGCTGCGGGACTCGAAGATCAACGGCTACGACCGCTCCGGCGTGCGCGTGAAATTCACCGCCGAGCCGATCGATAACCTGAAGCTGACCCTCACCGCCGACAGTTCGCAAAGCAAGGACGACACCGCCAATGGCGTGTTCGTGGCCACCAGCCGCGTGGCCTATCCGACCGGCATCGTGACGCCCAACCCCAATCTGGCGGCGCTGCTCAACTCGTACGGCGTGACCACGCCCAATCGGAACAACAAGCTGTCGGTCGCCGGCCTCGGCACCTGGGTGAAGGACCGCAATTCCGGTGTCGGCCTGCAGGCGGACTGGGACGTGAACGGCTTCGTACTCACCTCGATCACGGGCTACCGGATCTGGAAGAACCACCAATTCCAGGATTTCGACGCCCTGCCGATCCCCACCGCCGCCTTCCCGGAGGTGAACGACGACGGCATCGTCGACTTCTTCCAGCGTTCGCAGGAGTTCCGCATCACCTCGCCCAAGGGCGAGGTCTTCGACTACGTGGCCGGCCTCTACTACATGGAGGCCCAGACCAAGGAGATCTACCAGCGGTCCCTGACCCGCGTCGTCCCGCCCGCGATCCTGCACGACAGCGGCATCGCCCACTACGGCACCGACGGGAAGAACTACGCGATCTACGGCGAGGGCAACATCAACTTCACGCCCGACCTGCACATGATCCTAGGCGCACGGGCGATCCGCGACGAGCTCTCCTACTACCATGACCGGCTCGCCACGACGCTGGTCGGCCTGACCGGCATCCGACCCGAGCACCACTCCAGCGGCTCCACCAAAAAAGACGGCTGGAGCGGCCGGGTCGGCCTGCAGTACGACCTCAACGACCACCAGATGATCTATGTGACGGCCTCACGCGGCTACAAGGGCCCAGCGTACAACACCTTCTTCAACATGCAGGCCGTCGACGAGATCGTGCTGGAGCCGGAGACCTCGAAGGCCTTTGAGGCGGGGATCAAGGGCACCGCCTTCGAGGGTCGGCTGCAGGGCAGCCTGGCGATCTATGACGAGACCTACGACAACTATCAGGCCAACTTCACCGACCAGACCGGCAACCCGCCGGCGCTCGTCACCCGCCTGATCAACGCCGGCAAGGTCTCTTCGAAGGGCATCGAAGGCGACTTCACCATCCGGCCGACCCGCGACCTGCGGCTGGGCGTCTCCTTCACCCGCAGCGACGCCAAGGTCGACAGCTTCAACTGCCCGGTGGGCGCGCCGGTGAGCTGCAACATCAACGGCCAGCCCCTGCCCTTCGCGCCGAAGTCGAAGGCCTATCTCGACGCCGAGTACACCACCCACCCGTTCGACGCCTGGGACCTGCGCTTCTCGACCGACTACAGCTACCAGGACAAGACCCAGTTCTCGCTCTCCGAAACCCCGGACACCGTGCAGAGGGCCTACGGCATCTGGAACGCCGGAGTGGCGCTGGTCGGCCTGCAGAACGGCTGGACCATTCGTGGCGTGGCCAAGAACATCGGCAACCAGCACTACTCGACGGCGATCGCCTACGCGACGCTGGGCGGCGTCGCGAGGTTCGTGCCGCGGGACAACGACCGCTACGCCGGCATCACCGTGCGGAAGGACTTCTGAGCTGATGTCATCCCGGCGGCCGGGGCCGCCGGGATGACAGCCCCTGTGATACTCTGAGCTCAAACGAGGCAGGCCATGGGATTTGAAGCCCAGCGCGAACAGTTCGCCAAGGAAGGCTACGCGGTTTTCGAGCGGGTGCTGGAGGGCGAGCTCCTCGAACTGCTGCGCGAACAGTGCGCCGCCTTCGTGGCGCGCGAGGACGCGCGGATGGACGCAGCCGGCGTCGACACGATCGGCATCAGCCACCGGGGCAAGCGCTATTTCGCCAACGAGTGCCAGCGCGAGGAGCCGTCGCTGCGCAGGATGCTGTTCAGCGAGACCATGGCCGAGGTCTGCCGCGCGACCCTTGGCGACAACGCCTACTTCTTCTTCGACCAGTATGTGGTGAAGGGGCCCGAGGGCGGCCTGCCGTTCGGCTGGCACCAGGACTCCGGGTACGTCGTCGGCAACGGCGGGCCGGTCGACCATGCGCCCTACCTCACCTGCTGGTGCCCGCTCGACGACGCGACGGCGCAGAACGGCACGGTGCGCGTGCTGCCGTTCAGCGAGACGCCGCTCGCCCGCGACTGGATCCTGCCGCACGAGCGCCAGGCAGGGACCAACGACCTTGTGGGCTGGAAGGGGAACGAGCCCGGGGTGGTGCTCGAGGTCCCGGCCGGCAGCGTCGTGGCCTTCTCCAGCCACCTGCTGCACACCACGGGCGCCAACCAGACCGACCGGATGCGCCGTGTCTATCTCGCCCAGTACACGCCCGAGGTGATGCTCAATCCCGGCAGCCGCCAACTGCGCCGCAACGCCGTGCCCCTGGTCCTCAAAGGGGAGCAGGTGACGCGTGGCTGACGCCGCCGCTGTGGCGAGCGACGCCCTGCCGGTGGGCGCGGGCGTCAGCGCCACGCGCCGCTGGGTCCTGCTCGGCCTGCTGATCGCCGCCGGCATCCTGAACTACGTGGACCGCCAGGTGATCGCGGTCCTGAAGCCCCTGATCGAAACGGATATGGGCTGGACCGACGCCGACTATGGCAAGCTCGCCTCGCTGTTCCAGCTCTCCGCGGCGGTGGCCTATATCGGGACCGGCTGGATCGTCGACCGCCTGGGCGTGAAATGGGCGACGCCCGCCGGCGTCTTCACCTGGAGCCTGTCGGCCATGGCGCATGGCTGGGCCATGACCATGGGCCAGTTCTCCGCCGCCCGCATCGCGCTGGGCGCCACGGAATCCATGGGCACCCCCGCGGCGGTGAAGACCATCGGGGCGCTGTTCTCCGCGCGCCTGCGCTCGGTGGCTTTCGGCATCTCCAACGGCTCGGCCAACCTGGGCGCCATCGTGACCCCGCTGGCCCTGCCGCTGCTGGCGGCCGCGGCCGGCTGGCGCGGCTCCTTCATCCTGGTGGGCCTGGCCGGGCTGGTCTGGACCGTCGCCTGGCTGCTCGCCACCCGAGGCGTGACGTTTGCGCGCGGCCCGGCCGTCAAGGTCTCGGTCGCGACCACGGCGGCCGGCCTGAGAGTGCTGCTGAGCGATCGGCGCACCTGGGGCGTCGCCGGGGCCAAGGCGCTGTCGGACCAGGTCTGGTGGCTGCTGCTCTTCTGGGCGCCGGACTTCTTCCACCGGGTATTCCACCTGAGCGTCGCCGAACTTGGCGGGCCGCTGGCGCTCGTCTACACGCTGGCCGCGCTCGGCTCCCTCGCAGCGGGCTGGATCGCCGCGCGCCTGCTAGCCCGAGGCCTCAGCATCAACGCGGTGCGCAAGGGCATGATGCTGGTCTGCGCGCTGCTGGTCACGCCTGTGCCGCTGGCGCTCTACATGCATGACCCCTGGGCGGCGGCCGGCCTGCTGGGCCTGACGCTCGCCGCGCACCAGGGCTTCTCGGTCAGCGTCTTCTCGACAATCGCCGACATCATCCCCAAGGCGCGGGTCGGCACGGTCACCAGCTTCGGCTCGCTCTGCGGAAACCTGGCCGGCATGGGCATCGTGTTCCTGGCCGGCGAGATCCTGACCGCGGGCCTCGGCTACGCGCCGCTTCTGGTGATCGCAGCCTGCAGCTACCTGGCGGCCGTGGCCTGGCTGCACGCCTGGCTGCCGCGCCTCAAGGCGGCCGAAGAAGCCTAACCTCCGGCGCACGGCCGAACCCGAAACCGGACAAAAGCCGGCCGGACGCCCTGATCGGCGCCAGCGTGGAGGTGGAATGCCGAGCCTACCTCGGCCGCTCCGCCGCGAAGCGCCGCCATATATTGCGTAAATTTTAGTTGCCGAACGCGGTTCGAAAGTAACGACTCCGCTGTCAAACTTCGGCGCGGCCCATCCGGGCCGCCGGAGTGTTGGGTCTTAAAGGGGCTGGAAGCATGTCTGCGCGACTTGGCGTGTTCGGGGCGGCGGTGAGCGCGCTGCTGGTCTACGGGTTCTCTCCGGCGGCGAATGCGCCGCAGGCCGCTCAGCCGGCGTCCGCCACGGCGACGGCGGCGATCGACAACTTCCTGCTGGTCGACGCCAACATGGAGGCGCACGAGCTTTACCGCCTGGGCGAGTCCAAGGCCGTGGTCCTGGTCACCCAGTCCAACGACGACGCGGTCATGCGTAGCCAAGCCTCCGCGCTGAGGGCCCTGAAGGCCGCCTACGCCGCCAAGGGCGTCGAGTTCATGATGCTGAACTCGAACCTCAAGGACACGCCCGAGACCATCCGGGCGGAGGCCCGGAAGGCCGGCTACGACGCTCCGATCCTGATGGACAGCTATCAGCTCGTGGGCGAGGGCCTGGGCGTCACCCGCTCGGCCGAGATCATCGTCATCGACCCGAAAACCTGGCGGGTCGCCTATCGCGGCGCGTTCGACGCCACCTCGGCCGGCAAGGCGCTGGACGCTATGGTGGCCGGCCAGCCGGTCGCTGTCGCCGCCGCGCCTGCGAAAGGCGCCCTGATCGCCTTCCCGGCGCGCAGCCAGAAGGCCGAGATCACCTACGTCAAGGATGTGGCCCCGATCCTGGAAGCCAAGTGCGTGGCCTGCCACGAAGAAGGCGGCATCGGCCCCTTCGCCATGAAGGACTACGCCACCGTCAAGGGCTTCTCGCCGATGATCCGCGAGGTGATCCGAACCGACCGGATGCCGCCCTTCCACGCCGACCCGCACGTGGGCAAGTTCAGCAATGACCGGCGGCTGACCGCGGAGCAGACCAAGACGCTGGTCCACTGGATCGACCAGGGCGCGCCGCGCGGAGAGGGCGTGGACCCGTTGGGCTCGAAGCATCTGGTGGCCGCCGAATGGCCACTGGGCAAGCCGGATGTGGTGCTGACCGTGCCGAGCTACACCATCCCGGCCACCGGCGTGGTCGACTACCAGCACCCGTGGGTGCTCAACCCTCTGACCAAGGGCAAGTGGCTGAAGGCCTCGACCATCAAGGTCGACGCCCGCCAGGCCGTGCACCATGTGCTGACCGGCTTCATCGCCGAGGCGCCGAAGGAGGGTCAGCAGGCCTTCGAGGACAAGTGGGGCGCCTCGGTCGGCAGCTACGCCGTCGGCGCCGAGAGCGAGGTCGCGCCGGACGACGCCGGGACCTACATCCCGCCGGGCGGCGCCATCGGCTTCCAGAACCACTACACGCCCTACGGCAAGGAAGTGACCGAGCACACCCAGATCGGGCTCTACTTCTACAAGGATGGCGAGAAGCCCGACATCGTGATGCACAACAACCAGATCGTGAACAACGCGATCGTCATTCCGCCGAACGACGGGCATCACCAGGAAATCGCCTACATGGAGTTTCCGAAGGACGCGCTGCTCTACTCGGCCTTCCCGCACGCTCACTATCGCGCGACGTCGTCGGACCTGTGGATCCGCTATCCGGACGGCAAGGAAAAGCTCCTGCTGACGCTGCCTCGCTACGACTTCGGCTGGCAGGGCCACTACAACTTCGCCGAACCGGTGAAGATCCCGGCGGGTTCGAAGCTGATCGCCCACTATGTCTACGACAACTCCAAGAGCAATCCGCATAACCCCGACGCGAGCAAGACGGTGGTCTGGGGCGACCAGTCCTGGGAAGAGATGTTCTTCACCCGGATCCGCTACCGCTGGATGGACGAAACCTCCGTGCACCCGGTGAACTACGACCAGATGCTGCAGCAGGGCGCCCTGATGGGGATGCTGGACTCCAACATCGACGGCAAGATCCAGAAGGCGGAGCTGAAGGGCCAGATAGGCCAGATGCTCGCCAAGAACTGGGAGGCCCTGGACAGGAACCACGACGGCGCGATGGATAAGGACGAACTGGCCGTCGCCATGAAGATGATGAACGGGCAGCACCGTCACCAGGAGGCCGCCGCCAAGCCCGCGGCCTCGCCTGCGCCGACCGCCGGCAAGTAGCGTCGGCTCCGACCGACCGATCGAGGCCCGGCGCCCGCAAGGCGCCGGGCCTTTTTCATTTTCGGAGGCGATGAACGCGCGATGAGGCGGAAAAGCAGTTCCTAAGCCGCGGGGCGTCCTCTAAGCCCGGCGTCAGATAACGGGGAATTCTCGAGATGAAGCTTCGTGTTGCGGCCGCCCTGGCGGCGGGCGCCTTCGTGTTGGCCGCGCCGGTGGCCGGCTCCGCCCACTTCATCCTGGCGCAACCCGCGTCCTGGCTGGAGGAGAACCCGCTTGGCGACCCGCAGAAGCTCGGCCCCTGCGGCGGGACCACCGCCAATCCCGGCAAGCCCACCGGGGCGGTCACGGCCGTCACCGGGGGCGAGATGCTCCACATCAAGGTCAAGGAGACCGTCTACCATCCGGGTCACTTCCGGCTCGCGCTTTCCGTGCTGGACCGCGCCGAGCTGCCGGCCGACCCCGAAGACGTGACGAAGGAGGGGCCCAACGGCCGGGTGATCTCGGTCTCCGCCAAGATCGACCCGAACCCGAAGCCGCCGGTGCTGATCGACGGCTTGTGGGAGCACCACGTGCGCCAGCCCGGCCAGGAGTTCGAGACCGATGTGAAACTGCCGAACATCAACTGCGACCACTGCTCCTTGCAGGTGATCCAGTTCATGGAGGAGCACGGGATCAACCCCGACGGCCGCTTCACCTATCACCACTGCGCCGACCTGAAGATCACCGCCAACCCGGCCCTGCCGCTCGACACCGCCTGGCCCGGCCAGAAGAAGGCGGCGAAAGCCAGGGGCAAGCTGCGGAAATAGGCTCTTCAGTCGCGGTTCAGCAGATGGCCCGCGCCGGTGAAGATGATCTCCGACTGCTCGGGGGTGAGCTTTCCGTCCGGCTGTGACGAGGCGATGGCGGCGATTCCGCGGCCCAGCGCCCACAGGGCGGCCGCGACGCTCGGCGCGACGTCGCTCGAGAACCTGGGATCGGAAGCCACGTATTCGCGGAAGGTGAGGAACGCCTGGTGCTCCGCCTCGCGCAGCGCCTCGTGCCGCGACATCATGTGGACGTCGTACATCAGGGCGAACAGCTCGGGATTGTCGCCGGCGAAGGCGAAATAGGCCTGCGCGCCCAGCCCGATGGGCCGGATGGCCTCATGATTGGCGCCCGCGGTCGCGATGGCCCGCCGCAGGCTCTCGAACCCGCCCAGCGCCAGGCTCAGCAGCAGGTCGTCCTTGCTCGCGAAATAGTGGTAGATCGAGGCGATCCCGATCTGCGCATCCTCCGCGATGGCCCGCAGGCTCAGCGCCTCCCGGCCTTGCGCGGACAAGATCTTCGCCGCAGCCGCCATGGCGCGGGTCTTGACCCCGCTGATCTCATGCGCCGCGCGACGATGCTGCTCGGTCATCCCTGGTGCTCGCGGGCCGGCGAGATTCCGGCGTGAGATCGAAGCTTACGCCGTGTCGCGTCTGCCAAGGCTTTCTCGACCGAAATGGACGCTGCGCCGCGTGGGTTTTTCTTCACGGAGTCCTGGCCTGCTGCGGATAGTGATCGGTGAACGGCCCGAGCTTGCAGCTATAGCCCTGCGGCGGCGGCGTCAGGCGGAAGTCGGACGGCTTCGAGCCCTTCGGATAGGAGGCCAGCGTGGTCAGCGCCCAGAGGTTGAAGGCCTGGGTGTTCACCTGCGGCCACATGTGGCCGTGCGTCGCCGAGCACGCCACATGCACCACGTCCTTCATCGAGCTGTAGTAGTTCGACGCCGCCTGGGTCGTCGGCCGGTAGTCCGAACAGAGCCCGATCGGCGGGCCGCAGTTCCAGAGGTCCTTCTCGCCGCCCCAGACGGTGATGACGATCATCGGGCCAAGCGCGGCCTTCAGCGGATACGGGCCGACCCGGCCCTGGAAGACCTTGGTCGGCGCATCCGCCACAGCCTTGCGCGCCGCCTCGAACGACAGCGCCTCGCCGTCGTCGCCGGTCACGTACCACTCGCCGGAAATGGGCATCCCGCCCGCCCAGAAATCCGAGGCGAAGGTGAGCGAACGGTTGGTCAGGGTGCCGCCCGACGAGATGCCCCCCACGTAGAGCCGGCGGCTGTCCAGCGGCCATTTCGTGCCGACGCACTTCACCGCCGCCTCCAGGAAGCTCACGTCGGGCCCGGCGTCGTTCTTCCATTTCTCGCCGGGAGGCCCCGCCGCGCGGCCCTCCCGCCAGGGCATCCAGTTCCAGCCGTCCTTGCCCGGGCCGTTGCAGGCCTGGCTGGCGTCGGCGGGGTCCTGCTTCGAGCAGTTGCGCACCGGACCGATCACCATGAAGCCCTTCTGCGCCATCAGCCCGTTGGCGCCGCTGCGCGCCACCGTGAGGTTGGCGTTGGTCGACTCCACCGTGCCGGTGAGCGGGACCCAGACCGGCGCGGGTCCGGCCTTCGCTCGCGCAGACGGGACCACCGGCGGGACCACCACGAAGGCGCGCTTCTCGCCCTTGTGCGGGAAATCGACGTTGAGACCCGCCTTCACCTGGTAGCCGTCGGGGCATTCGTACTTGATGGCCGACGTCGCGGCCGGCCTGGCGGGCTTTGCGCCCGGCGCGGCGGCGGGCGCAAAGCCTGCAATTAGCAGGGTCAGGGCGAGCAGCTTCAGCTTGCGGGTCATCGGCGAAGGTTCGGTCGGTCTCGCCAGGGCGTCAACGGCCATCGGCCCCTGGCGCAAGCCGAGCCTTGATTTCGTCGCCGATGCGCCGCCCACTGCCGGCTGCAGGGAAGCCGAAAGGGCCGGCGCGGGCATGCATCTCGATCCGAGCCAGGAGACCCTGATGGGGGTCACGGTCGGGGCCTTGCTGGCCTCGGCGGGCGGACTGCTGGCTGGCCGCATCGAGCAACGGCTTCGCAGGCGCGAGCGGGAGCAGAGCGCGGCCCTGCTCTTCGGCGAGATCCTGGCGGCGCTGCAGCTCATCCTGCGCCTGGCCGACGAATCGCGGAGCCGCGGCGACCCCTATGGCCCGATCACCCTTCGGTTCCTGATGGCCGCGCAACGCGAAACCGAGATCTATGACCGCAATCGCGAGACCTTGTTCGACCTGCGCAACGCCGGGCTGCGTGCGCGGACACACCTTCTGCTGCTGCAGTTGATCCTCACCCTCGACGCCGTCTTCGAGACCAACCGCACCGTCCGCGCTTCGCCGGACGCGGACCCGCCGCCGGCGGCCATCGCGGCGCGTGAGTCGGCGTTCGAATTCCTGCTGGAGCTCCGCGCCCTGATACCGGCGTTGCTTGCCAGCTACGAGCGGATCGCGCGCCACACCTTCGATGCGCACGACGCGGCGGCTCGGCAGTCTCTCGGACCGCGCCCTGACGCCCTCCAGCAACGCGCGCCCAGCGCCGTCGGGAACCCAGTCCGCTGATGACAATTTGGCCTCTGCGACCATTATATGCCGCCCAGGGGGTGACGACTTGGCGATCATAGCGAACAGCGATGGGCCCCACCGGCTCGATGTGGCGATCGGGCAAAGGATCCGCGAGCGCCGCCGCGCCGTGGGCATGTCGCAGCAGACCCTGGCCGAGCGCGTGGGGGTCACCTTCCAGCAGGTCCAGAAGTACGAGCGCGGCTCCAACCGCATCAGCTTCTCGCGCCTGATCGAGATCGCCGACGCGCTGTCCTGCCGGCTGAACGACCTCGCCGACGGCCTCGACAGCAAGCACGCCTCCGACGAGCTCCGCCACCTCAACGCGCTGCTGGCGGAAGATGGCGCGCTGGAACTCCTGGAGGCCTACCGCCGGGTCCGCGGCAAACCGCTGCGCCGGGCGTTGCTGGCCCACACGCGGGCGCTCGGCGACCTCGACAAGCCGCCGAAGCCATGAACGCCGCCGCCCGATGAGCGCGTTCGCCGATGTCGAGCAGTTCGTAAGCTCGGCCCGAGGCCTGACGCGGATGGGCGACCTCGCAGCCCTCCTCACGGAAACGGTCGAGGCTCTCGGCTTCGACTATGTCGCCCTGGTCCACCACGTCGACGTCACGACACCCGAAGCGGCCGCCCAGGCCGTCCAGGTGGTCGACTATCCCGAGGCGTGGCACGCCGTCGTCGCGGCGCGGGGCTATTTCGCCGACGATCCTGTGCTCGCCGCCTGCCAGAAGTCGGCCGCCGCCTTCGTCTGGTCGGACCTGCCCTCCCTGCTGCCGCTCACGGCCCGGCAGGTCGAGATCCTCGAGGCCGCCGGGGCCTGCGGCCTGGCGGAGGGGTTCACCGTCCCGGTCAATGTCCCTGGTGAGTTCCTGGGCTCCTGCTCCTTCGGGATCGCGACCGGCGGCGAACTGCCGCGCCGCGCCCTGCCGGCGGCTCAGTACGTCGGCTGCTTCGCCTTCGAGGCCGCGCGGCGCATCCAGCGCCTGGAAGCCGCGCGCAGCGGCCGCGAGGCCAACCCGGCTGGCCGCCGCCTCACCCAGCGGCAGTTCGACTGCGTGATCCTCGCCGCGCAGGGCAGAAGCGACTGGCATATCGCCCAGCTCCTCGGCATCTCCAGCGACACGGTCCACCAGCACATCGAAATGGCCAAGCACCGGTTCGGGGTCGCCTCACGCACCGAGCTGGTCGTGCGCGCGCTCTTCGAGGCCCAGATAACCTTCGCCGACATCCTGCGCTAGACGGCCATATCCCCCAACCAGGGGAATAGGCCGGCACGCCGCCGCGCCGCAGCCTCCCGATCGGAAGACGAAGGGGAGACGACATGCTGCACGCCGTGTCGCGCAAGGATCGGGCGCGCTTCTCATCGGCGCTGGCGCAGATGCATCGCGACCGCAAGAAGGTGTTCGTAGATCGTCTGGGCTGGCGGCTGCCGGTCTTCGAAGGCGAGTTCGAGATCGACCAATTCGACGGCGACGAGGCTGTCTATCTGATCGAGATCGACGACCATGGCGCGCACCGAGGCTCGCTGCGCCTGCTGCCCACTACCGCCCCACACCTGCTCTCGGAGGTGTTCCCCGACCTCTGCGAGCGCGGCGTGCCGCGCGGCCCGGACATCTGGGAGATCACCCGGCTCTGCACCGCCCCGGATCTCGCGGACCCGCGGCCGGTGCGCCAGGCGCTGCTGCTCGGCGTGGTCGAGTTCGCCCTGATGACCGGGGTTCGCCGCTACACCTGCATGACCCACGTACCCTATCTCAACGCTGTCCTGGCGGTCGGCTGGGCCTGCGCGCCCCTCGGCCTGCCCCGCGAGGACGCCGGGGCGATGGTCGGCGCGATCGCCATCGACATCACCGCCGAGACGCTCGACATCGTTCGTGACCGCACCGGACGGACGACCCCGGTGCTGGCCGCCTGGGAGGACCGGCATGCGGCCTGAGCCCATCCCCGCCTCGTTCTCGCCCGTCGCCGCCCACGCGCTGGCCGACCTGCGGCGGGACGGCTACTGCATCCTGCGCGACCTCGTCGCCCCGCAACACGTCCAGGCGATCGCCGGCGACCTGGCCGAACGGTTCGCCCGCACCGCATTCTGTGAGGGCGTCTTCTACGGCGAACGCACCAAGCGGTTCGGCGGCCTGCTGAAGCGCTCGGCCCACGCCGAGGCCTTCGTCCGCCATCCGGTGGTCCTGGAGGTCGCCGACGCGGTGCTGGGTCCCTACTGCGACCGGTTCCAGCTCAACCTGATCCAGGCCCTGCAGATCTTCCCCGGCCAGCGCGCGCAGCCGCCGCACAAGGACGAGGACATGTGGGGGGGCGCCAAGGGGGAGATGGAATATCTGATCAATGTGATGTGGCCGTTCTCACCCTACCGGCGCGAGAACGGCGCGACCGTGGTCTATCCCGGCAGCCACATCGGCGGCTCAGGCGCGCAGGAGCCTGTCCATGCCGAGATGGACCCGGGCGACGTCCTGCTTTTCCTGGGCTCCACGCTGCATGGCGGCGGCGCGAACACCACCGATGTTCCGCGCAGCGGCATGATCGTCAGCTACAGCCTGGGCTGGCTGAAGCCCTACGAGAACCAGTGGCTGGTCTATCCGCCGAGCGTCGCGCGGACCTTCTCGCCCGAGCTGGCCGCTCTGGTCGGCTATCGGCAGCACCGGCCGAACCTGGGCAACTACGAGGGCCGCTGCCCGTCCATCCTGCTGGGCGACCCGCCGCCCGATTTCCTTGGCGCCGTCGAGGAGCTCCTGCCGCACCAGCAGGCGGCGCTGCGCACCTGGGCGGCTGCCGCCGCAGCGGCGTCATGACGCCGCAGGGCGACAGGCCTTCGGAGTTCAGGGACGAGGCGATCGACGGCGCCGTCGCGCGACTGCTCGAGATCCTCGCGATCGTGCAGGTCATCGAGGACGGCGACCTGCTGGCCGTGCTTCCGGCGCGGGAGGAGGCCGCTCGGGACCATCAGCGCGCCATCTCGCTGCTGAGCGTCCTGCGTCGGGAACTCGACCGCCTGGTCGGCGAGCTCACCGCCGCGCAGCTCGCCATGGGCGCGGTCGCCAGGACGGCCAACCGCGCGTCGCCTCCGTAGTCCTACCTAGGGGGAGCCCCCGGGTTTCAACGCCATCCAAAACGATGGACAAGGCGGCCTCGCTGCAGGGGTCTCCTCCATGACCGGCCAACTGATCGTTTTCGCCCTGGCGAACGGCGCCATCGGCGTGCTGGCCATGTGGCTGCTGAGCGTCGCCTTCCTGCAGGATCGCCGGGACTAAGCCGATCGCGCGGCCTGGTCCGGATGGGCGACGTAGTCGTCCAGGTCCGCCAGCATGCGCCGCCAGGCTTGCGCCATGGCCGGCGACCAGTCGGAGCCGCAGACCTCTTCCACCACCTCGGCGACCAGCCCGAAGAAGGTGGCGAACACATCGGGCGGAACGTCGTAGCCCGCGTGGGTGACGACCTCGGTCTGGATCAGGTGATGGGCGAAACGCCGTTCGCGGATGAAATCCAGGATGGCGTCGAACACCCGCATCAGCATCTCGCCCTTGATGGCGTCGGTGGTGTCGCGCCAAAACAGCACCTGCATCTGCGGCTGCCGCTCGAACAGCCGGGCATAGACGATCGGCGTCAGGTCGCCGCCGCGGTCCCCGGCGATCTCCAGGCTTCGTTCGATCGCCTCGGCGTCGGCTGGATCGGTCGCCATCGTGTCCCCCGGGCGGGTGTCGCCTCGGTCAGGCGCGGTGCGGAATGACCACCGGCAGGCTCTCGTAGCCATGCACGAACGCCGACCAATTGAGCACCGGCTCGCCGACCACCTTGATCTCCGGGAACCGCTTGAGGATCTCCTCCCAGATGATGGTCAGCTGCATTTCGGCCACCCGGTTGCCGACGCAGCGGTGGATGCCGAAGCCGAACGACATGTGCTGGCGCGGCCGCTCGCGGTCGATGATGAACTCGTTCGGCCGCTCGACCATCTCCTCGTCGCGGTTGCCCGAGATGTACCACATGACGACCCGCTCGCCCTTCTTGATGGTCTTGCCGCCCACCTCGACGTCGCGGGTCGCCACCCGGCTCATGTGGGCCAGCGGCGTCTGCCAGCGGATCGTCTCGGAGATCATCGGCAGCACGAGGTCGGGGTTGGCGCGCAGTTTGGCGTACTGGTCCGGGTTCTTGTTGAGCGCGAAGACGCTGCCGGAAATGGTGTTGCGGGTGGTGTCGTTGCCGCCGACGATCAGCAGGACGACGTTGCCCTGGTAGGTCTCGATGGGCATGTCCCGCGTAGCGGGGTTGTGCGCCAGCATCGAGATCAGGTCGTTTCCGGGCTCCGCGTTGACCCGTTGGTTCCAGAGTTCGGCGAAGGCGGCGAAACACTCGAACATCGCCTCGCCCTTCTGCTGCCAGCTCTCCACCGGCCCGTGGCCCGGCATGTTCATGATCATGTCCGACCACCAGGGCAGCTTGCGGCGTTGCTCGAACGGGAAGTCGAACAGGGTGGCCAGCGTCATGGCCGTCAGTTCCTTGGAGACCAGGTCGACCCAGTCGAACTCCCGACCGATCGGCAGGCTGTCGAGGATCTGGCCGGCGCGTTCGCGCACCAGGGGCGCCATGGTCTGCAGGTTGGTGGGCGCGAGCGTCGGGCTGACCGCCTTGCGGGCCGGCCCGTGCTCGGGCTCGTCCATGGTGATGAAGCCGGCGTTGCCGCGCCGCCGCTCGCCCATCACCTTTTCCTGCTCGGCCACCGCCTCGAGGTTGGCGAGCCCGATGCCGTCGGCAGAGGAGAACGCCTCATGGTTGGTGTCGACCGCCATGATGTCGTTCCACTTGGTCACCGACCAGTAGGGTCCGTATTCACTCTCCGGCGTGAAGTGGACGGGATCTTCGCGGCGCAGGCGCTCGAACACGGGCCAGATGGTGTCGTTGTAGAAGCGGTCCACCTTGGCCGGGTTCAGCTTCTCCAGCGGCGTGGCGGCGATGTCGGCGGCCGTCTCGACGGCCTGGACCTTCACGGCGATGTTCATGGCTTGCGTCCTCAACTCCGCGCCGGCCGAGCGGCGTCTTCAGGTCATCTCCAGCGGAAGGCCCTGGGTGACCGGCGGAATTCAGGGCTCTCGAACTGCATTCGACAACCGAAATCTCCGCGGAGCCTCGGGCCTCGCGGCCGGGATTGGCGATTGTGTTCGATCGCCGTGACATCAACACTTTTCGAAATCCGTTCGGCGGCTCAGTCTGACCTCGCAGAAGCCGCCCTCGTGGGCGCGGCGCTATGGGGGCCAGGATGAAGATCACCGGTGTTGCGGCTTTCGCCCTCGTGGTCGTGGCCCCGCTCGCGGCCACGGCGCAGTCGGCCTCGCCACCGCAGGGCGCCTACAGGGCGCCGCGCACCGCGTCCGGCCAGCCCGACATCGGCGGCTACTGGTCCAGCGCCACCCTGACGCCGCTGACCCGCGACCCCAAGCTCGGCGACCGGCTCGTCTACACGCCGGCCGAGGTGAAGGCGATCGAGGGCGAGGAGGCCCGCGAGGTGGCTGTGGGCAACCAGCCCACCGATCCGAACGCACCGGTCAACGCCCCCAACGGGCTGGAAAGCAAGCCGGCGTTCGTCGCGGCCGGCGGCGACGTGGGCGGCTACAACCGCGGCTGGCTGGATCCGGGCTCCCGCGTCATGCGGGTCGGCGGCCAGCCGCGCACCTCGCTGCTCACCACCCCGGACGGCCGGGTCCCGAAGAGCAAGACCGCCGTCACGGCCGTGGCCGGCTATGACAGCACGGGCGGCGAAGGCAGCCGCGGCCCCGTGGGGTCGTTCGACAATCCCGAGAACCGCCCGCTCAGCGAGCGTTGCATCATGTTCGGCGGCAACGTCGGCCCGCCGATGCTGCCCAACGGCTTCTACAACAACGACTACAACATCGTGCAGACCCCCGACGCCGTCGCCATCCAGGTGGAGATGGTCCACGACACCCGCATCGTGCGGCTGCATGCCCAGCATCGCTCCGACGACGTGCGGCCCTGGTTCGGGGATTCGATCGGCTGGTGGGATGGCGACACCCTGGTCGTCGAGACCAACCACATCCCGCAGAAGCAGGCCTTCCGCGGCGCCTGGAAGGACCTGACGATCACCGAGCGGTTCACCCGCACCGCCAAGGACCGGCTGCGCTATTCCTTCATGGTCAGCGCGCCGAGCTCCTGGGACCAGCCCTGGGGCGGCGAGTACGAGTTCTCGCCGATGCACGGGGTGATCTACGAATACGCCTGCAACGAGGGCAACTACGCCCTGCCGGGCATCCTCGCCGGCGCCCGCGCCGCCGAGCGCGAACATGCCGCGGCGGCTTCGAAGACGGCGGGCGCCGGCGCGAACTAGCCGGCGCGGGCGCGCTCAAGAACTTGTGCGCCGCCGGCGCTCAAAGAGCTCTGGTCAGCTCTGGGGCTGAGGCGTTTACCTTTTCACGTGAGGAGTGACGGGAGGTCGGGATGCCCGACGGCCACATGATTCTTGTCTCGCCGCTGCCGGGCGGCTGGAGCGTCGATTGCCCGGTGACCGACAATGTTCTGGTGTTCGCGTCCGGCGCCCGGGCGGAACAGGCCGCTCGAGGCCTCGGCGTCTGCCTGGCCGGCCTTGGGCACGACACCCGCGTGGCGGTCCATGACCGGGACGGCGTGCTGATCGGGACGGCGCACTATTTTCCCGTCCAGGAGCCCTCCCTTCAGACACCGGATTCGCCCCCCGTCGGTTCGGAGCTCGCTCTGGCCTAGGCGCCGCTGAAATCCGGCGTCGCCCGCGCGACGATCGCATCCAGGTCGAGGCCGTCGGACAACGCGCCGAAGGCGCGGCCGGACTCCCCTGCCAGGCGGCTGGCGCAGAACCCGTCCGCCACCGCCGCAGGCGCGAAGCGGACGAGCAGCGCGCCTTGCAGCGACAGCGATATCCGCTCGCAGATCCGACGGCCCTGCGCCGGCGTGGGCTGGCCGGCCAGGATTCGCAGCGTCTCGTCGACATAGGCGTCGAGGCGCCGGTCGCCGCCCCGCGCGGCCGAAAGCTCCGCCATCAGGGCCTCGGCCGCCGCCGGCTCCCGGTCCAGGCCGCGCAGGGCGTCAAGGGCCATGACATTGCCCGAGCCTTCCCAGATCGAGTTCAGCGGCGCCTCCCGATAGAGCCGCGGCGCCAGGCTTTCCTCGACATAGCCGTTGCCGCCCAGCACCTCGAGCGCCTCGGCCGTCAGGATGGGCGCACGCTTGCAGACCCAATATTTCGCGGCCGGCGTGACCAGCCTCGCCAACGCCGCCTCGGCGGGATCGTCGCCGTCGAAGGCGCGCGCCAGACGCATGGCGAGCGCCGTGGCGGCCTCAGCCTCCAGCGCCAGGTCCGCCAGCACATTGGCCATCAGCGGCTGGTCGGCCAGCTTGCGGCCGAAGGCGCTGCGGTGGGCGGCGTGGTGCAGCGCCTGCGCCGTCGCCTGCCGCATCAGCCCCGCGCTGCCCAGCACGCAGTCGAGGCGGGTGTGGACCGCCATCTGGATGATGGTCGCGACGCCATGGCCTTCCTCGCCGACCCGCCAGGCCAGGGCGTTCTCGAACTCGACCTCGCTGGACGCGTTGGCCCGATTGCCGAGCTTGTCCTTCAGCCGTTGCAGCCGGATGCCGTTCGGCTGGCCGTCCGGCGTCCAGCGCGGGAGGAAGCAGCAGGTGAGCCCCTTCGGCGCCTGGGCCAGCACCAGGAAGGCGTCGCACATCGGGGCCGAAAAGAACCACTTGTGGCCGACCAGGCGATAGGCGCCGTCCTTGTCCGCCGGCTCGGCGCGCGTGGTGTTGCTGCGCAGGTCCGAGCCGCCCTGCTTTTCCGTCAGGCCCATGCCCATCAGGGCGCCCAGCTTCTCGCCGGCCGGCCGGAAGGCGGGATCGTATCGCCGGGAAAACAGCCGTGGCAGCCATTCGGCGGCGAGGCGAGGCGCCTGGCGCAGCACCGGGACGGCGCCGTAGGTCATCGCCATCGGGCACTGCACGCCGGCCTCCGCCTGGCCCAGCATGTAGAAGCCGGCGGCGCGCGCGACGTGGGCGCCGGGACGCGGCTGCGCCCACGGGCCGGTGTGCAGGCCCTGCGCCACCGCCAGCGTCATCAGCTCGTGCCAAGCGGGATGGAACTCCACCATGTCCAGCCTGCGGCCGAAGCGGTCGAAGGCCTTCAGGACCGGCGGATGACGGTTGGCCTGGAACCCCAGTTCGATGGTCTCCGCGCGCCCAAGCGTCCGGCCAAGCTCGCCCAGCCGATCGGCCGCCCACACTGCGCCTTCGCGGGCCACGGCTTCGACCAGCGGCCGGTCCGTGGCGAACAGATCGTAGTCGGCGAGCGGCGGCGGCTGGTTGGAGACTTCGTGCGTACGGAAGGCCTGGTCCACGGCGGACCGGGTCAGGCCTGCGCGGAGGCCGGAGATCCGGCCGCCCTGCCCAGCCACGGTCCGGGCTCGTGCATGTAGTCGCGGGTGATCGGGACGGCGTCGACGCGCTTGGCCAACTGGATCTGAAAGACCATGCAGCCGCGCCGGCGGAAACCCACCTCGCAGATGGCCAGGTAGAACTCCCACATGCGGCAGAACCGTTCGTCATAGAGCGCAGCGACCTCGTCGCGGTGCGCGGCGAAACGGTCGCGCCAGGCCTTCAGGGTCTGTGCGTAATGCAGCCGCAGGATCTCGACGTCGGTGACCCACAGGCCGGCGCGCTCGATGGACGGCAGGACCTCCGAGAGGGCCGCGATGTAGCCGCCCGGGAAGATGTATTTGCTGATCCAGGCCGGAGGCGCGCCGGCGACGTCCATGTGGCCGATCGCGTGGACGACCGCCACACCCTCGTCGGTCAGCAGCCGCGCTATGGCGTCGAAATAGGCCTGGTAGTTGGGGGGACCCACATGCTCGAACATCCCCACCGAGATGATCCGGTCGAACGGGCCTTCGACGTCGCGATAGTCCTCGAGGCGAAACTCCACCTGCCCGGCCAGGCCACGCGTGCGCGCGCGGTTCGCCGCGACCGCTAGCTGCTCCTGCGACAGGGTGACCCCCGTGACCCGGACGCCCGCCGTCTCCGCCATCGTCAGCGCCAGGCCGCCCCAGCCGCAGCCGATGTCCAGCACCCGCTGGCCCGGAGCAAGGCGCAGCTTGGCCATCAGGCGCCGCTTCTTGGCGGCCTGCGCCTCTTCCAGCGTCGCGCCGGGCCGCTCGAAATAGGCGCAGGAATACTGCAGGTCCTCGTCCAGGAAGCGGCGATAGAGGTCGAGCGACAGGTCGTAGTGATGCGCGACATTGCGGCGGGCCGCTGTGCGCCCGTTCGCCTGTTCGATCCGGCTCCTGAGGCGGGCAAGGACGCCGGGCCGCGCGTCATGCCGCTCTGAGAGGTTGCGGCCCATCAGGTCGAGGAACTCGGCGAGCGTCCCCCGCTCCACTATGAAATCGCCGTCCATATAGGCTTCGCCAAGCGCAAGATCGGGGTTCAGCGCCAGGCGCCGCAGGGTTCGCCCGTTTCGGATGCGGACGGTCACGGCGTCGGCGGCCGATCGCTCGCCGACCACGATCGCGTCCCCGTCGGGCAGGACGACGGTGAGCGAACTCGACCGCACGATGCGCTTCAACAGGCGTTCGAGCGCCAGTCGCGGCCAGCGGGTCGGCGCCAGGGCGGGCGCAAGTGTCGGCGCGCGGCGGGTTCCGGGATGGGCCGTCAGACGGGCGCGATGAAGCACATGGCCGGCGTGTGAGTTCATGTCGTCAACTCCGCAAACTTGGGAACGCCGAAAGGGGCGGCGAGCCTCCCAAGCGCAAGCGGAGCCCTCCTTGGTCACCCGCGGTCATCGAGGGCCGCCGGGAGGGCTCGGCGCAGCGCGATCGGCGTCAGCCGTCATCCCGGCCCGCTCGCTGATCATAGCCGTGCCGATCGGAGTAGAAGGCCAGCCAGATGAACAGGATCATCACCCCGGCGGCCGTCGCCGCGCCGGCCAGCAGATAGGGCCAGGCGTCGATCACCCCTGCCCATCCGCCGCCCGTCTTGGACGCCTTGTAAGCCGCCCAGGCTGCGTAGCCGGCCAGCGCCGCGAAACAGGCGATAGGAAGTCCGAGGGCGGCGCGCTTGCGCATGGAAGACGAACCGTCTGGCGTTGGGCGTGGTTCCGAAAATCCGCACCCCCGCAGGCGGAAATTGGCCGCGGCCAGGGCGCCGCGGCGTGCGAACCCGCCATGACGGCAGCCGGGAAAACTGCTACACATCGCCGGTCGTCGCGACCGAGGCGGATTTGTTCGGCGGACGCTTATCCTGGCCCCGCCTTTCGGCCTACTCACGAGACAAACAGCGTCGGCCCTGCCGGCCGGCAACCTGGCGAGGGATCACATCGCCATGACCCAAATCACCACGAGAGACGGCGCCCGCATCTTCTACAAGGATTGGGGTCCCCGAGACGCCCAGCCGATCGTCTTCCACCACGGCTGGCCCTTGAGTTCCGACGACTGGGACAACCAGATGATGTTCTTCCTGGCGCAGGGGTATCGCGTCGTCGCCCACGACCGGCGCGGTCACGGCCGGTCCGACCAGACCGACGGCGGCAACGACATGGACACCTATGCGGCCGACGTGGCCGAGCTGGTCACGGCGCTCGATCTCAAGAACGCGATCCATATCGGCCACTCGACCGGCGGCGGCGAGGTCGCCCGTTACGTCGCGCGCGCGGCCCCCGGGCGCGTCGCCAAGGCGGTCTTGATCGACGCCGTGCCGCCTGTGATGGTCAGGAAGGATTCGAACCCGGGCGGAACCCCGATCGAGGTCTTCGACGGATACCGCGCCGCCCTCGCCGCCAACCGCGCTCAACTCTATCTCGATATCCCGAGCGGCCCCTTCTACGGCTTCAACCGCCCGGGCGCGAAAGTGTCGGAGGGCCTGATCCGCAACTGGTGGCGGCAGGGCATGATGGGCAGCGTCAAGGCCGGCTACGAGTGCATCAAGGCCTTCTCCGAAACCGACTTCACCGAGGACCTGAAGGCGATCGAGGCGCCGGTGCTGGTGATACACAGCGAGGACGACCAGATCGTCCCCTATGCGGACTCCGCGCCGCTGACGGTCAAGCTGCTGAAGAACGGCACGCTGAAGACCTACAAGGACCTGCCGCACGGCCTCTGCCAGACCCACCCGGAGATCGTGAACCCCGAGATATTGGCGTTCATCCGCGGAGAGGATGTGAAGGCCGATCGCTCCACCGCGGCGGCTTCGCCGGTCATGGCCTGAAACAACCAGGAATGCGGGCCCGGCCGACGGGTCGGGCCTGCACAAGGGCGACAAGATGAAGATCGTGGTTATCGGCGCCACAGGGCGCATCGGCGAGAAGCTCGTCCGCGCGCTGCGGCAGGGCGGGCTCGCCGTCCTGGAGGCCTCGCCGTCCCGCGGCGTGAACACGGTCACCGGGCTCGGACTGGATCAGGCGCTCGATAGGGCGACTGTGGTCGTCGACGTCTCGAACTCGCCCACGGTGGATGGGGCGGCCGCGCTGCGGTTCTTCGAGGCTTCCGGGCGCAGGCTGTTAGGGGCTGCGAAGGCCGCCGGCGTGCGCCATCACATCGCGCTGTCGATCGTCGGGACCGACCGGCTGCAGGCGATCGGCTACTTCCGCGCCAAGAAGCTGCAGGAGGACCTGATCAAGGACTCGGGCATCCCCTACGGCATCCTGCGCTCGACCCAGTTCTTCGACTTCATCGCCGGCGTGGTGCAGGACGGCGCCCCCGACGACGTGGTGATCTCGCCGGCGCTGGCCCAGCCGATCGCGGCTATCGACGTGGCCGAGACGCTGGCGGCCCTGGCCACGGCGGAGCCTCTGAACCGCACCGTGGAGGTGGCGGGGCCTGAGCGCTTTCGCTTGTCCGACCTCGCGACGGAAGTGTTGACGGCCTACGAGGACCCCCGGCGCATCGTCGCCGATCCCGCCGCCCGTTACTTCGGCGCCGAACTGACCGACCGCTCGCTGCTGCCGGGAGAGGAGGCCCGCATCGGCGCGCTCCGCTTCGAGGACTGGCTGCGCCAGAGCCTGCAGGACGCCCCGTCCAGTCGGGCGACGGCCTGACGAACCGCAGTCGCCGGGCCGCCGCGTCAGTATTTCACCGTCAGCGAGGCGCCGTAGGTCGCCGGCTGGCCGGGAAAGCGGACGGTGACGTTGGCGTTGCTCGCCACCGAGTTCCAATAATAGGTGTCGGTGAGATTTCGGCCCCAGACCGAGAACTCCCACCGATCGTCCAGCGAATGCAGGCCGACGCTGGCGCTGAGCAGGCCGTAGCCCTTGATGCCGAAGTTGGGGTCTTCGCCGAGGTCGGCATGGGATTTCGACTGGAAGCGCGCATTGACCGCCGCCTGGAACCCCAGGCTGTCGGTGAGCGGATGGTTGTAGGTCGCCGTCACGCTTTCCTGCCAGGTCGGGCTGTTGGGGAAGGTCGCCCCGGAGAAGTCCTGTGGCAGGCCCGCGCCGTTGATCCCGATGTAGTTCTTGATCTTGGTCTGCAGGTAGATGGCCGACGCGGCCAGGGTCAGTTCGGGGGTCACGCGCCAAGTGGCGTCCGCGTCCACCCCGTAGGCGTCGGAGCGGGGCACGTTCACCAGCCGGCCAAGAGCCGTGTAGATGGGGTCGGCGAAGTAACCGGCCAATTGCTTGTCGTGATAGTCGTAGTAGAAGACCGCGAGGTTGGCCTGCACCGTGCGGTCGAACAGGGCCGACTTGGTTCCGATCTCGTAGGCGTTCAGGATTTCCTGCTTGGCGGGCGCGTCCGAGGTGTCGATGTTGGCGGCGTTGATCGGCGTGTCGCCGGCCTTGGCGCCGCGGGAAATGGAGCCATAGACCAGGGTCCCGGGCGCCGGCGTCCAGTCCAGGGCCAGCCGTCCGGCGACATTGTGCTCGTCCAGCACCGAGCGCACGAGGCCGAAGCTGTTGCTCGGGGGATTGTAGCTGACGCAGCCGTTCACGGCGACCGGAGCCGGCGGCGTTCCCCCGCCATAGACCGCGCCGTAGAGGAAGCGGTTGAACAGGTTCACCGTCGGCAGGAGGTTGCCGTTGAAGGCGAAGGAGCAGCCGCTGAACCGCTGCTTGTCCTCGGTGTAGCGCAGGCCGGTGGTCAGCTTCAGCGCCTCGCTCAGCTGCCAGTCGGCGTTGCCGAACACGCTCCAGGTAGTCGTCCTGAGGTTGCCGATGTCGCTGTAAGTGCGGAAGGCCTGCGACACGTCGGTGGGCGTGTAGCCCAGGGTGTTGAAGGGGCTGGCGACCAGGCCGCCCGGCGGGATCGGGCCGCCGCCGAACAAGGTGAGCAGCCGGATCGCCGTCACGTTGGCGTTGTCTCCGAGCAGGGTGCGGTCGCCGTCGCTCAGGTCATCCTTGCCGTAGTAGCCCCCGACCAGCCAGTGGCCGAACTTGCTCTCGCCCTCGAGATGCAGGTCCTCGGAGAAGGATTTGATGGTCCCGTCCACGTGCTGGACGAGCAGTTCGTAGGGCGCGCCGCTCCAGTCGAAATTCGCATGGCGGGCCAGGTCATTGTAGCCCGTCAGGGACACCAGCCGCAGGTGGTCGTTGATGTCGTAGCCGACGCGGAGCTTACCGGCGTAGAAGTCGTCGTCTTCCTTCAGGCCGCCGGCGATGCCCGTCCCGGTGCCCACGTTGGCGCTGCGCCCGGCCGCCGGATCCCAGTCCGCCTGGGTGGCGCTGGTGGGGCGATGGCTCGCGATGAAGGCGGGCAGGCCCGGCGCGTTGAACGGGCTGAAGGCGCCGCCGAGCCCCGGGTCGGTGTTGGGCGTGAAGCCGATAGCCTGCGCGGCCACCGTGTCCGACCCGTTGTGCCAGCCGGCGAACGACACCTCGATGTCCAGCTTGTCGGTGGGCTGGGCGGCGAGGCTGAGGCGGTAGCCGTAGCGGGCGACCCTGCCGAGCTTGTCGCCCGGGCGGCTGTCGCTGTGCTGCCAGCCCTCGTCGCTGTTTTCGGTCCGGAAGGCCGCGCGCGCCTGCACCCGGTCGCCCAACGGGCCGGTGACGTAGCCCTCGAAGTTGTGGGTGCGGTAATTCCCTAGTTCGCCGGTCAGCGAAGCGCCGAAGGTCCTGGACGGCTTGTTGGTGATGAAGTCGAGCAGGCCGCCGGTGGTGTTGCGGCCATAGAGCGTGCCTTGCGGGCCCTTCAGCACTTCGACGCGCTGCAGGTCGAAGATCGGGCCGGTGTTCATGAACGGATAGGCGTAGGCGACTTCGTCGGTGTAGGTGCCGACCGTGGACGTCGCTGACAGGTTGATGGTGTTGAAGCCGATCCCTCGCAGCGTATAGATCGGCACGCCCTCATAGCCCTGCGTCACCGAGAAGCTGGGCGCGACGGTGCTGAGGTCCTTGGTGCTCGTGACGTGCAGCCGGCTGAGCTCGGAGCCGCTGAAGGCCTGGATGGCCATTCCCACCTTGTTGGCGCTTTCCTCCCGCCGCTGGGCGGTGACCACCACTTCGCCGAGCGTCGCAGGCGCGGCGGCTTCGGCCGCCGCCCGGGCGCTTCCGAAGCTCGTCAGCGCGATCGCCGATGCGCCAAGCGCCAGAAGCGCCCGTCGAGATTGCGTCGCATGAATGCGCATTGTGTCCCCAATTCCTGGCGCGCCCCGTTGGGCGTCTGTTTTCCCTGGGGGTCAGGCTCATGAAAATGCGCAGCGGCCGCAACTATCGAAGCCGATAGGCCCTGGCGGGCCAGACCGCCGCGTGACCGCCCTAGGCCAGGCGCAGCAGAAGCCGGGCGATGATGTCGCGCTGGATCTCGTTCGACCCGCCGTAGATCGAGGCCGCCCGGTCGTTGAGGTAGCGCGCCGTCGTCACCAGGCCATGCTCGGCTCCGACGAAGCTGCAGGTGGCCCCGGCGCGGCGCGCATCGGCGTGGTCGACCGCCGAATAGCCGCCGATCCCCTCCAGCGCGAGCTCGTCCAGCCGCTGCATCAGCTCGGTCCCCTGGACCTTCAGCAGGGACGAGACCGGGCCCGCCGGCTGACCGGCGACCAGCGCGGCCAGAACCCGGTGTTCAGTCATCTCCAGAGCGTCGAGGGCTGCGCCGGCCGCCGCGAGCCTTGCCCGGAACGGCGGGTCGTCGATCAGCCGTCCGCCGTCGCCCGACGCCTCGCCTTGCGCCATCGCCCGCAGGCGCAGGAACGCGGCCCGCAGGCCGGGCGCCGATCCGCCGCCGCGTTCGAACTCGAGCAGGTACTTCGCCACCGTCCAGCCGCTGTTCTCCTCGCCCAGGCGGCCGGACTGCGGCACGCGCACGCCGTCGAAGAACACCTGATTGACCTCGTGATCGCCGGCGAGGGTGATGATCGGGCGCACCGAGATCCCGGGCGTCGCCATATCCAGCAGGAGGAAGGTGATGCCGGCCTGGGGCTTCCCGGCGCGGCTGGTGCGCACCAGGCAGAACATCCGGTTCGCCCAGTGGGCGTGGGTGGTCCACATCTTGGCGCCGCTCAGGATGTAGGCGTCGCCGTCGCGCACGGCGGAAAGCTGCAAGGAGGCCAGGTCCGACCCCGCGTCAGGTTCGGAATAGCCCTGGCACCAGTAGTCCTCACCCGAAAGGATGCGCGGCAGGAGCTGCGCTTTCTGCTCGGGCGCGCCGTAGCCCATGATCGCGGGCCCGACCATCTTCAGGCCCATGGGCGCGAGGCTCGGCGCGCCGGCCCGGGCGCACTCGGCGGCGAAGATGTAGCGCTGCATGTCGCTCCACCCGGGGCCGCCGTACTCGACCGGCCAGCTGGGCGCCGCCCAGCCGCGGGCGTGCAGGATCCGCTGCCATTCGAGGCTGTAGGCCTTGTCGATGAAGACGCTGGCCGCCCGTTGCGCGGCCTGCCGCAGGGTCGGCGTCAGCTTCGCATTCAGGAAGGCGCGAACCTCGTCGCGGAACGCCATCTCGTCGGCCGTCAGGTCCAGGTTCATTCGCCGCCACCGAGCCGCTGTCCATCACCATGTCCTGGTTCGGTCGTTCGGCGCTCGCATTCAAGCTGTCGAGGATGATAGCCTGCGGCAGAGCAGGTCATGGGGAGGCGCCATCTTGCAAGAGGACCGATCCGGTTTGAGCACGGTGGCCGATTTCGCCGCCGAAATCGCCGCTCTCGGCGCCGAGATCGGCCTGCCGTTCATCGCCGTCAGCGCCGACCTCTCCAGCCCCGACCCCATGGTCGATGCGCGAGGCCGCCCGTTCGCGGAAACCCTGTTCCGCTGGCTCGACCCCAAGCTCGAATATTGGAAGGACCGCTCGTTCGCGCTGAAGTCGCCGTTCGTCCTCGCCGCCCGGTTCATCGCCGAACCCTTCTATTTCGAAGGCTCCCGGCTCGCCACCTGGCGTCCGAGCCCCAGCCTGGACCGCATCGACGCGGCGTGCGCCGCCGCCGAGCACGGCGTCCGCGGCGCGATCATCGCGCCGGCCTACCTGCCGGGCGGCGTGATCGGGGCCGTGGTCTGGGCGAGCCCCGACCCGGACATCGACGTCGCCCAGGTCTTCGCCGTGTGGGCCACCCGGCTGCACGCCGCGGCCCTGCGCTTCATGAGCGCCTACCACGACTCCCGGGGCGAGTTGCCGTCGCCCGACGCGCGCCGCCTCACCCGGCGAGAGATCCAGTGCCTGAAATGGGCGGCGGCCGGCAAGACCGACGGGGTCATCGCCGAGCTTGTGCATATCTCCGCGCCCACCGTGCGCTTTCATCTGAAGAACGCCGCCGCCAAGCTCAGGGTGGTGGGCCGTTCGCAGGCTGTCCGCGAAGCCGCCGCGCTCGGCTACGTCGGGCTGGGCCGCAATCCGGCGCGCGATCGCGTCGCCGAACAGCCGCCCACCGCCCGCGCAGGCTAGCTCGGCGGCGCGCGCGCCGGCCAGCCGACTCCAACCGAGGCCGAGAAATCGCGGTCGACTGTTCCGCCGATATGTCGGTGACCCGAGGCTCTCGCGCTTGTTTCCGGCGCGGGAACAACCTCTTGCGCCGCGCACTGAGCGGCCAAGTACGGCGCGCGCTCGCTACCCTCCGGGCGCATCAGCGTGAGCTGGAACTTCGCCTATGAGGAAAGCGGCGATCCGTCCGCGGCAGCCGGCTCGAAGGTCCCGATCGCTGACGAACCTATCGGCCCTTCGAAGGCCGGCGATGCCGGGCGTCCAGCACGTCTCTGACCCGGCCGGCGAGCTGTTCGAACGTGAAAGGCTTGTTGAGCAGGTTCACGCCGGGGTCGAGCCGGCCGTGGTGGACGATGGCGTTGCGCGAATATCCGGTGGTGAAAAGCACCGGCAGGTCGGGCCGAAGCTTGACGGCGGCGGCCGCAAGCTCGCGGCCGCTCTTGCCTGGCAACACGACGTCGGTGAACATCAGGTCGACCTGGCGGTCTCCGCCGAGGATCGACAGCGCGGCCTCGGCGTCCGCCGCCTCCACGACGCTGTAGCCAAGCTCGGTGAGCACCATGGCGCTGTAGGCGCGCACATCGGCGTTGTCCTCCACCACGAGGATGACTTCGCCTGCGTCTCCTCCGGGCGCCGGCAATTGGACAACCTCCTCCAGCCTATCGGCCTGGCCCGCGAAGCGGGGGAAGTAGAGCTTCACCGTCGTGCCGTGCCCGAGCTCGCTGTAGATCGTGACATGGCCGCCCGATTGCTTGACGAAGCCGTAGACCATGCTGAGCCCAAGTCCCGTGCCCTTCCCGACCTCCTTGGTGGTGAAGAAGGGTTCGAAGACGCGGGCGACCGTGTCCGGGCTCATGCCGCAGCCCGTGTCGCTCACCGAGATCATCACATACTGCCCGGGCAGCACCTCGGCGTCCGTGGCGCGATAGCTCTCGTCCAGCGACGCGTTGGCCGTCTCGATGGTGAGCTTGCCGCCGTCCGGCATCGCATCGCGGGCGTTGAGCGCCAGGTTCAGGATCGCGCTTTCGAGCTGATTGGCGTCGACCTCGACCGGCCAGAGCCTCGGCGAAAGCACCCCCTCCAGTTCCACGGTCTCGCCCAAGGTCCTGTGCAGCAGTTCCGTCATGTTCCGCATCAGGAGATTGAGGTCGGCCGGCTTGGGATTGAGCGGCTGCCGGCGGGAAAAGGCGAGCAGGCGGGTCGTCAGGCTGGCGGCGCGCTCGGCGCCCTGGAGCGCCATGTCGGCCGCGCGCCGGATGCGCGCCTCGTCGCCCGGCTTTGCGCGCAGAATGGTGTCCAGCCCGCCGATGATCACCGTCAGCAGGTTGTTGAAATCGTGCGCCACTCCGCCGGTGAGTTGGCCGACGGCTTCCATCTTCTGAGCCTGCCGCAGCGCTTCTTCGGCCTTCGACCGTTCCGCGACCTCGCTCGCGATCCGCTCTTCCAAGGTGGCGTTCAGCGCCTGCAGGCGCTCTTCGCTCTCGCGAAGCGCAGCTTCAGCGGCCTTGCGTTCCGAGATGTCGATCAGCACGCCCACGGCCTTGGGCGGCGCGCCATCGGGACGCCGTTCGAACTCGGCCCTCACCAGGAGCCAGCCCGTGCTGTCGTCGGGCCGGCGATACTGGTACTCGGCCTCAAACGCCCGCTCGCCGGCCTCGAACGCGGCCCGCGCAGCCGCCTGGACCCGGGCCTGCTCGCCCGGCAGGTAGCGGGCGCGCAGGTCCTCAAGGGTGACCGCGGCGCCCGGCGCAAAGCCGATCCGGTCGGCCAGGCTGGGTGGCAGATCCACCCGCGATCCCGCGTCGCTGTCCCACACGGCCAGCCGGGCGGCGTCCATCGCCAGCCTCAGTCGGTCCTGGCTGGTTTCCAGCGCGAGCGCCGCGTCGCGGCGCTCCGTGATGTCCTGGATCGCGCCGACGTAGCGCAGCGGCTTTGCTTCAGGACCGTCGCCGTCGAACACGGCCTCGCCATGCGCAAGCACCCAGCGAAGATCGCCATTGGGCCGCACCGCGCGATATTCGAAGGGCGTCTTCTCCCGGATCTTGGGGTCGAGGGCGCGTTGGGCCATGGGCCAGGTGCGCAGAAAATCCTCTGGGTGCGTCGCGTCGCGGACCATGTCGAAGGTCACCGGCGTCTCCGGATCGAAGCCGAAGATCGCCTTCGCCTCGGGCGAATAGACCATCTCGTTGCTGTCGAGATCCCAATCCCACACGCCCACGCCCGCCGCATGCACGGCGAGCGCCAACCGCGCCTCCTCCGCCCGCAGGGCGTCTTGCGCCTCGACCTGCCGGGTCACGTCGACCGTGAAGCAGCGCGTGTTGACGAACTCGCCGTCCCGGAACCGCGCGCTGGACGAGATCACCACGTGCCGAAGCGACCCGTCCTTGTGCCTGAGGCGCGCGGGATAGCGGTCGAGCGCCTGGCCGCGGGAGAGCCGGGACAGGATGTCCTGAATGACCTCCGGGTCGGCGTGAAACTGGGCGATCCGGCGGCCGATGTACTCCTCGGGCGCGTATCCTAGCAGATCGAGCTCGGCGCGATTGGCGCGCAGGATCGTACCGTCGGCAGCCACCTGGTGAAGGCCGACGACGCCGTTTTCGAAAAAATCCTCAAGGCTCTCCAGCGCACGCTGCAGGTCTTTGGCCGACCGCGGCGCAAGCAACTCGTTCGACATCGGCCCCCCAGGACATCCGCTGGACACCCGCGCCCAGCGCTCCCAACGAGCCCCCCCGGCGAAGTTCTACGTCGCCGCGTCGGCGCCGTCGACCCTGGGTGCAGGCTGACGACCACCGCCGCCGCGCCGACCACAAGGGCGACGACATGCACGATCCAGACCGGCGGCTGGGTGACGATGAAGTTGATCGACCCCACGGTCGTCGAAGCGCCGGAACTTCGGTTCGGTCGCTCCGTCAGGCGAAGGCAGGATCGGCGGCGTCGGCCCGCTTCATGACGCGGGCGAAGGCGAGGAGCGCCGCGGCCAGGAAAATGGAGCAGCCCGGCGCCCACATGATCAGGCCGCCGATCTGCTGGTCGTCGAGCTGGCTCAGGCCCCAGGCCGCCGTGGTGAGCGCGTGCGGCGCATAAAGCGGATGCGGCGCGACCGTGATCAACGCGCCCAGGAAGGTCATCTGGACCGAAGAGGCCACACTGGCCGCGATCGCCGCCGCCGCCGCCCGCGAGAAGGCCTGCTCCAGCGAGTTCCAGAGCAGCAGCGCCGCGCCGAAGGCGCTGACGTGCATGGTCCAGTAGATGGCGGCGTGCTCGAACGTCAGGTCGTACGGCCCCGGCGCATGCCAGTACCAGATGATCGCCGCGAAAAGCCCGGCCGCCGGCAACGGATGGGGCTGTCCGCGGCCGGGCCGTTTCCCCGGAACCGCCAGCGCCCGGTAGGCGCGCCAGGGAGCCCCGATCGCGACCAGGGGCGCCGCCACAAGTTCAAGCGCGATGTGCTGGGCGACCCGCGCCGAGAAGAGCGAAACCGAGAGCGGGCACAAGGGCGACACCAGCGCCAGGGTGGCGATCGCCCATCCGGCATAGAAGCCGGCGCGCCGCCGAGCCTCGATCCGGGCCCGGCCGGCCCCCAGCGCGTAGCCAATGGCCAGCAGCGCGAGGATGGAAATCAGGACGGGGTCGAGGTTCCAGTGCCGCCAGAGCGACGACGGGTCGGGAGGCGCGCCACAATAGGGCGTCGGCGCAGCCGTCATGGCAACCTCCCATCAGCCACTGTTTGGTGAGCGGGAAAGTTGTCACGGGGACGGAAAGTTGCATCACGCCACGATGTAATTTGAAGTGAGCCAGACGGCTCCGAGGCCCCACGCCCTTTGACTATGACCTCGAGATGTCACCGGCTGGCGCCGAGGGGCTCCGCCAGTCCGATGAGAAGGCCTTCCGGGCCGCGGATGTAGCAGAGCCGATAGACGTTCTCGTACTGGACCACCTCGCCGACGAGCTCCGCGCCGTGCTTGCGGAGGCCCGTCAGGGTCTCATCGATGTCGCTCACGGTGAACATGGCGCGCAGGTAGCCCAGGGCGTTCACCGGCGCTTTCCGGTGATCGGCGACGACAGGCGGGGTGAGAAAACGCGAAAGCTCGAGGCGGCTGTGCCCGTCGGGCGTGACCATCATGGCGATCTCGACGCGTTGATCGCCGAGGCCGGTGATGCGTCCGGCCCATTCGCCTTCAACCGTGGCTCGCCCCTCAAGCGTCAGGCCAAGCTCGGTGAAGAAGGAGATGGCGTCGTCGAGGGACTCCACCACGACCCCGATGTTGTCCATGCGCAGCAATTTGCTCTTGGTCATGACTTCGGTCGTGTCCCTGGGTGATGGCCTTGCCGCCGGACGGTAGCCGAAAGCAGGCCGGCCGAAACCCCCGAGGGCTGGCGACCTGACCGCCGCGTTCGTACTTGGGCTCACCGGTCGCCGCCAGGATGAGTTCGGGCTGGCGCTCCCGAGACCCCGAGCTGCCGCCATGTCCGTCCGCCCGCGCATCGATCGAGCTGACCTGCATGAGATGAGCTTCGCGGGCCGGTGCGGTCGGTGCTATGGCCGGCGCCATTGGAGAACGACGAAGGTTCGATGACGCGGCGGACGACTCGCCACACGGCTGCCTCCCTCGCGGTGTTCGCAAGCGCGTTCGCCGGGCCCGCCTGCGCCGCGCAGAGCTACATCTTCCATCTGCCCAAGGAGCCGGTGGACAGGGCGGTGATCCGCTTCGGCGTCCAGGGTCGCGTGTCGGTCGGCGGCCTCCCGTCCGAGGGCTGCAGCGGTCTCAGCCACCCCACCTACGGACTGATGACGCCGACGCGCGCGCTCAGCAAGCTGCTGCCGACCGGATGCAGCTACCAGGTGCTGGACCCCCGAAGCTTCCGAGTGTTCGGAGTGGCAAAACCCCGGTCGGCGCCCACCCCGGCCCCGGCCGCCCCGCCTCCACTCACATCGCTCGACGAACTGGTCGTGACGGCCGAGCGTCGGGAGGAGCCGCTGATCGGGCGCGCCTACGCCATCAGCGCGATGTCCGGCCCAGAACTGCAGCGCCTGGGCGGAAAGTCGTTTGCGGATGCGGCGCCGCAGATGGTCGGGGTCACGGTTACGAACCTGGGGTCCGGGCGAAACAAGATCTTCATCCGCGGGCTCTCAGACGGGTCGTTCACCGGCCATACCCAATCGACGGTGGGCCTCTATCTCGACGACGTCCCGATCACCTACAGCGCCCCGGACCCGGACCTGCGCCTGGTGGATGTCGATCACGTCGAGGTGCTGCGCGGGCCGCAAGGCACGCTCTACGGCTCGGGGTCCATAGGCGGCATCGTGCGGATCGTGACTGCAAAGCCGGACCCCACGCGGTTCGGCGGCGACGTGACCGTCGAGGCGTCGACCGTCGAGCACGGCGCCCAGGGAACGGGCCTCGACGGCACGCTCAACATTCCGCTGTTCGGCGGTCGCGCGGCGCTTCGCGGCTCCGCTTACCGCGACGAGCGGCCGGGCTATATCGATAACCTCCGTCTCGGAGTGCGGGACGTGAACTATGGGCAGCGTTCCGGCGGGCGCCTCGCCGGCGTCGTCGATCTGAGCGACGGTTGGGCGCTGCAGGGCGGCTTCGCTCATCAGTCTATCAACACCCGCGACAGCCAGTACGCCCAGGGGCCAGGCGGGCCGCTGACCCGCGACACACAGGTGCGAGAACCGCACGACAACGATTTTACAGAGATCAGCGGATCGATCTCCCATGCCGGGGCAGTCGCCAATCTGAAGGTTTCGGCCGCCTTCATCGATCACACCCTGGAGACCCGCTACGACGCCACGGGCGCCTTTGGCGGAACGGCCCCCGCGGCCTTCGACGAGGTCCGGCGAGTGGACCTGTCGGTCGCCGAAGCCGTGCTGACCTCGGCCGGAGATGACCGCCTCGCGTGGCTGGTCGGACTGTTCGCCTCGCAAACCGAGGAGACCGATGCGGCGACATTGTCGGAGCTTGGCGGCGGGGCGGTTCGCTCTGCCTACCGGCGAGAGGACAGGCTCTCCGAGGCTGCGCTTTACGGCGAGGCGGCCTACGACCTCAGCGCTCGGCTGCGGGTGACCGTGGGTGGCCGACTGTTCTCGACCCGCGTGAGCTCGCAATCCGGGGATTTCGACTTCGCGCCCGACCTGGTCCAGCCGAAGCGTCATCTCAGCGATTCCGGGATCGCGCCGAAATTCCGCGCCAGTTATGCCTGGTCCCCCGACCTGGTCGCATACGTTCAGTCGCAGGAGGGCTTCCGCGCCGGCGGGTTCAACATTCCAGGCGCCGCCGACGGCGTCGCGCCTGGGCGGATCGGGTTGCCGTTCCGGCCGGATCGCCTGCGCAACTATGAGGCGGGCGGCACGCTGGCGCTGTTCGACCGCTCGCTGCGCCTGCGCGCCGCGGTGTTCCACGCCGATTGGCGGCGAATGCAGACCGATCAGTACCTGCCGTCCGGCCTGCAAATGACGGTCAACATCGGCGATGGCGCCAACACCGGTGTCGAGTTGGAAGCCGCCTGGCGGCCCGATGACCGGTGGGAGTTGCGCGGCAACCTCCTGCTCGAGGATCCGACCATCACCCGGCCCTCGGACGCCTTCCCGGCGAGGGTGGATATCGGGCTGCCCGGGGTCTCCTCGGTGCTGGGGTCGGCCGACGCCGCCTACCGCTGGGAGTTGGCCGACGGCTGGCGGGGAGAGGCGTCGGGGCAGGTCGCCTATGTCGGGCACTCGTTCCTGACCTTCGATGGGGCCGCGGCGAGCCGGATGGGCGGCTATGCGGTCGGGCGGCTGGAGGTCTCGCTGAGTTCCGAACGGACCCGCCTGCAACTCGTGGTCGACAACGTCGCCGATGCCCGAGGCGACACCTTCTCCTTCGGCAATCCGTTCAGCCGGGCGCGGGCGCGGCAGTCGATTCCCCTGCGTCCCAGGATGCTGACATTCAGACTCGGCCGCAGCTTCTGAGATCGTCCTTGGAGACGGCCTCCTCGGGCGCGGCTAGTCTGGTCGCTGTGAACGCGACGAGCAGCGACAAGATCGAGTCTGAGGATGGGCAGTCGCTCGTCGAGACCTACTTGTCGCGGCGTCCTGATCTCGTGCGGTTCTTCACCCAGCGCTTGCGGTCCGCCGCCGCGGCCGAGGATCTTGTCCAGGATATCTACGTGCGGCTGGCGGCCCAGGACGGCGCGGTCGCGATCCACAACCCCGTTGGCTATCTCTACCGCCTGGGCTCCAACCTGATGCTGGATCGGCTGAGGGGCGAACGCCGCGCCGCGATCCGCGAGAGCGCCTGGCTGGACAGCCACAGCACCCGCATCGGCCTGGAGCAGGTTGCGGAGGATTCCGGCGCAGAACACGCGATGGTCGCCAAACAGCGACTCGAGACCGTCATCGCCGCGCTGCGGGAATTGCCGGAGCAGACCCAGCGGGTGTTCCGGATGCACAAGTTCGACGGCATGAGCCATCCCGAAGTCGCCCAAGCGTTGGGCATTTCCCGAAGCGCGGTTGAAAAGCATGTGATGGCGGCCCTGAAGCTGCTGTCGGCGAGGCTGCGATGAGGAAACGGGAGGGACTCGGACGTTCGTGGCGTCATCCGTCGGACAGCGCCGTCATTTTCGTCGCCTGGACGCGGAGCCGATGACCAAGGAGACTTCCGATGCGGGCCTGAACGCCGCCGCTGAGCAGGCGGCGGAATGGTTCGCGCGCCTGCAGGGCGAGGAGGCCGTCGCCGACGACTGGCTGGCCTTCGAAAACTGGCTCGCCGTCCCGGCGCATGCGGCGGCCTACGAACGGCTCGAGTCTCTGTGGGTCACGTTCGAGGACGATGCCCCTGCTATCGGCGCCGCGCTCGACGCGCCGATCGCCGCGATTCCTCGGCGCGCCGGTTCTCATCAGGCGATCGAACGGCGCCCCACGCGCCGCGCCTGGCTGGCTGTGGGCGCCGCGCTGGCCGCGAGCCTCGTGGCTGGTGTCTTCGTGGCGGCCAATTGGCGCGCGCCGGCGGCGCCCCAGACCTATCGGACCGCCGCCGGAGAAGTTCGGGACATCGCCCTGGCTGACGGGACGCACATCAAGCTCAACGGCGCGTCGTCGCTGAGCGTGCGACTGGGGCGTCAGGCGCGCCGCGTCCAGATGGCGGACGCCGAGGCGACCTTCGACGTGGCGCATGATGCGCGACGCCCCTTCCTGATCGACGTCGGGGACCGTCAGGTGAGGGTGGTCGGTACGGAATTCAACATCAGCCATCATGACGGCCAGACCGCTCTCACGGTGCGGCGCGGGGTCGTCGAGGTGCGACCGGCGAGTGAACCCGATGCGCATCCCACGCGGCTGGTGGTCGGCCAGCAGTTGCGTCACCGCGATGGCGCGACGGCCTCGACGGTCAGCGTTGTCGAGCCAGACAACGCCTTCGCCTGGACGCACGGTCAACTGGTCTATCGCGATGCGCCGCTCTCGCAAGTCGCCGCCGACCTCAGCCGCCGCTTGCCACGTCCCGTGCGCCCGGCCGACGCCGCCACGGGAGCCCTGCGGGTCACAGGCGTGCTGGTGATCGACAACGAGTCCGCCGTGTTGCGTCGCCTGGAGGCCTACGCGGCGGTCAAGGCCGAGCCGGTTCGCGGCGAGATCATCCTGCGCCGGCGCTGAATTCGCCAGATCAGCGGGCGGCGGCCAGGCCGACCACAAGGCCTTTGAGGAGGGTCCTCACCGGCGGCGTCGATGGCGCATGCGAATCGGCTTCCTCTTCAATCACGATCAGGTCCATCAGGTGGCTCACAGCCTCCCTATCGCCCTGGCGATGGTGCGTCTGGGCGTGGCGGCCGAGATCGTCGTCGCCACCACCAACCCGCGCCTGACCGCCGAGGTCGTCCGGCTCGGGTGCGGGCTGATCGGCGACCGCATCCGCCTGGTGGAGCTTGGACTGACCTCGGGGCGCAGCCGGATGCTTGCCGGGGCCCTGGAACCCGTGCTGCCAGCCACGAAACTGCTGGTCTACGGCGACAACCTCGACTTCTTCCGGTCGCTCGACGTGCTGGTGGTTGCAGAGAAGACCTCGCTGGTTCTCAAGACGCGGTACGGCCTCGGCGATCTGGCGATCGTCCACACGCGCCATGGCGCCGGCGACCGCGCCATCGGGTTCGACAAGGCCAGCGCGGGCTTCGACCATGTGCTCGTGTCGGGTCCGAAGATCCGTGACCGCCTGGTCGACGAGGCCAAGGTCGATCCCGATCGCATCTCGGTCGTCGGCTACCCGAAGTTCGACCTGACGCCGCCGCGCCCCGGCGTGCAGCCGGCGCCGGAGGAGCGCCGGCCGGTGGTGCTCTACAACCCGCACGTCTCGCCGCACCTGTCGTCCTGGTACCGCGCGGGGCGCCGCGTCCTGGACTGGTTCGTGGAGCACGAGGAATACCACCTGATCTTCGCGCCCCACGTGATGCTGTTCGAGCGCCCTTTCGTGGTCAGTATCGATCGTTTGCGGGTGGATCGGGCCGGCCGGATCGACGAACGCTACCTGCGCGCGCCGAACATCCAGATCGACCTGGGCAGCCGCGCGTCGACCACCATGGCGTACACGGATCGGGCGGATATCTACCTCGGCGACGCGAGCAGCCAGGTCTATGAATTCCTGCGTCGGCCGCGGCCCTGCGTCTTCCTGGACGCCCATCAGGTCGGCTGGCGGAACGACCCCAGCTTCGCCCACTGGCGGGCCGGTCCGGTGATCACCGATCCGACGGACCTCGGCACGGCCCTGGCGCGGACGCGGGAAGATCACGCGCACGTCTATCTTCCCATCCAGCAGGCGATGTTCGACTACAGCTTCGACCTGCGGGAAGAGCCGTCTTCGGCGCGCGCGGCGCGGGCCCTGGCGAAGTTCGCCCACTTGCCCTTGCAGGAAACCTTGCCGAGCGCCCGCCTCGCCGCCGTCCATGCCTGAGACCCGTGGTCTGCGCGGAACGGTTGGCCGAATCTACGCCAACCTCAGCCGGCTGCTGGCCGGCAAGGCCTTCGCCGGCCTGCTCAGCCTCGCCTATCTGGCGGTCACCGCCCGCGCGCTGGGCCCACGGGATTATGGGGTCCTCGTCCTGGTGCATGGATATGTGACGGCGGTCGGCGGGATCCTCGAATTTCCCCCTTGGCACGCGATCGTGCGCTACGGCGCCCAGGCGATCGAGACGGGCGATCGGGTCAGATTGGCCCGGCTCCTGCGTTTCGCCGGCCTGGTGGAGGGGGCGGCCGGCCTGGCCGCCCTGGCGGCGGCCGCCCTTCTCGCGCCGTTGATTGCGCCTCATCTTGGCTGGCCGCCGGAAGCGTTGGCCTTCGCCACGCCCTATAGCTTCGCGGTCCTCGCCACGGTCCGCGCGACGCCGGCCGGCTATCTGCAGCTGGCCGGCCGGTTTGACCTGCTGGGCCTGCACGCCATTGTCGCCCCCGCCGTGCGGCTGCTCGGGGCGCTGGCCGTGGTCGCCCTGGGCGCGGGGCTGCGCGGTTTCCTCATCGCCTGGCTTGTGGCGGCGCTGGCGGAGTTCGCGGTCCTCTGGATCCTGGGAGCCTGGATCGCCAGCCGCCGGATCGGCGGCGGCGTTCTCTTGGGCGGCGTGCGCGGCGTCGCCGGGGAGAACCCCGGCCTGTGGCGGTTCATGTGGGCCGCCAATGCCGACGTAACCTTCGGAGAGCTCTCGGGGCGCGCGGCGCCGCTGATCGTGGGCTGGATCCTTGGCCCGACCGCGACGGGCCTGTTCGCGCTGGCGCTGCGGGCCAGCGTGGTGATCTCGCAGCCCGGCCAGATCCTGGGACAGGCGGCCTATGCCGAATTCGCGCGGCTGGTCGCGGCAGGTCAGCGCGGCCTGCGCCTCCGAAAGGTGCTGTGGCGGTCGATCGCGATCGCCTTGTTGGCTGCCGCGCCGGTCCTGGGGGTGGTGGCGTTGTTCGGCGGCCCGCTCTCCGCCTTGCTCGGCGGCGACGCGTTTGTCGCGGCGGGCCGCCTGATGTTCTGGTTGGCGCTGGCGCGGACGATCCTGCTGATCGCCCCGCCCACGGGCGCCGCGCTGACCGCCCTGGGACGCCCCGGACTTTCGCTGCGGGCCAATCTTGTCGCCAGCCTCGGCACGCTTGCGCTGCTGCCTGTGCTGCTCCAGGCCTTCGGGCTGATGGGCGGCGGGATCCAGGCGGTGCTGCAGGGCCTGATCGCCGCCGCCCTGTTCAGCGCGCTCTTCTGGCTTCAAACCCGTGAACCAGGGCCGCTCGCGGCGGCGGCGCGATGAAGATCGCGTATGTGATCAACTCGGTCGAAGGCGGCGGCGCGGCGGCGCCGGTTCCGGCGGTGGTGCGCGTCCTCGCCGCCCAGGGCGCCGAGGTCAGAGTCCTTGCGCTCACCCTGAGAGATGGCCGGGGCCTGCCGGCCATGGTGAAAGCCGGCGTGAGAGTGAACGTCCGCGCTGGCGGCGACCGCGACCACGCCGCGGCGCTGTTCTGGCTCGACCAGCAGATCGGCTGCCTTTCGCCAAACCTGGTGTGGACCTCGCTCACCCGGGCGACGTTGTTGGGGCAGCTGGCGGCCGCACGGCGCGGCCTGCCCGTGGTGAGTTGGCAACACGCGGCCTACCTAAAGCCCGCCAACCGCGTGCTGCTGCGGGCGACGCAGCATCTCTCGGCCCTATGGGTCGGCGATTCGGAGAGCGTCACGGCCGTGACCGGGACGCGGCTCGGCGTCGGCCCGGACCGGCTGGCGACCTGGCCGCTGTTCGCCGCGGACCCCACCGCGCCGCGCGCCCGCCCCTGGCAATGGGGCAAGCCCCTTCGGTTGGGCTCGCTTGGACGGCTGCATCCGGTCAAGGGCTACGATGTCCTCATTGCGGCCCTGGCGCATCTGCGCGAGCAGGGCTTTCGCCCGCCGATTCCCTTCGAGGTGAGGATCGCCGGGGCCGGGTCCCAACGCGAAGCCCTGCAGGCCGCCGCGGTGAGCGCCGGGGTGGATTGCCTGCGCCTGGAGGGCTTCGTCGATAGTCCGCGCACCTGGCTGACCCGCCTGGAAGGCTATCTCCAGCCCTCACGCTCCGAGGGCCTCTGCCTCGCCGCGCACGAGGCGATGCAGGCGGGGTTGCCGACGATCGTTTCGGCGGTCGGCGAACTGCCGTACAGCGTCGTTCCCGGCCAAACGGGCTGGGTGGTTCCCCCGGCGGACCCTCGCGGGCTCGCAGCCGCTCTCAGGGAGATGCTCGTTCGTCCGGATCGGCTCGCCGGCATGGGCGCAGCGGGGCGCGAACGCCTATTCGCGCGGTTCGGGGCGGAGGCCTTTGCGGCGGCCGGCGCCGCCGTGCTGGCCCGGGTCAGTCCGCCCAGCCACGCAACCGGCGCTCCAATTCGATCGCAGCACCGCCCAAGGACCGGTCGATCCGCTTGACGTCGATGAATGTCAGGGCGCCGCAAGCAGACAGCGTATGCAGGCCGTCCGTAAACGGCCTCGCCTGGCGCGGCGGCGCGATGGCCCCGCCGGCTTCGGCTTGGAAGGCGTGCGGTGAAAGCCTCAGCAGCTTGAGCGGCCGGATGGCGCCGCCGTACGTCGCGGTGCAGTCCTGGGTGGGCAGCATCAGGGCGCCGGCCGCGTCGACGAACGGCGTGCCGCCGGGCCGGCTGCTTGCGCGATCGATGCGGACCGGATTGCCGGGATGCGGCGTCCAGGGTCCTGTCAGCCGGTCGGCGAAGGCCAGATGCAGGTGCGCCTGTTTCGCAACCCGCGATCCGCCGGGAGAATAGGCGAGCCACCATCTGCCCTCCCACTGGAACGGCGTCGCGTCCACAGCCGGCGCATCGAGCCCGAAACTGGCGACCTTCTCCCAGGCGTCGGGAAACCCCTTGGCGCGGTAGAGGCTGAGCGTCCCGGACCTGTGCGCTTCCGGGAGCATCCAGATCTCGCCATCCGCCTCGAAGACGAAAGGATAGGAGAGGTGCCAGGGCTCTGAGAGCACGGTCCGCTGGCCGAGATACTTCAGGGCCTCGTCGTAGCGCCGTACGACGATGGCCCCGCGCCGCGTGCGGTAGTCGTAAGCCTCGGCGAAGAGGTTGAGTCTTCCGTCACGCCAGATTGCGAAGGGATCGGCGAGGAATGTCAGCGGCTGGCCGGCCGGCAGCCAATCGATCCGGGCGTCGCCCAGCCCGCCGGCGGCGATGATCTGGATCGGCGCATGGACCACGCCCAGACGCCAGATGTCGCGACGAAGCATTCTAACGAAGCGCGCCGGAGACGACCGGGATCATTGAAACTCACTGGAAGGCCATGCATCGACAGGACGCCGCGACCGGGGGCCATCCTCAGACCCTTCGCACGCGAAGGCCAGGCTGTCGTTCAGGCCGGCCTCGGCGGTCTCAGGGTGAAGCGGACCGGATGCTCGCCGCCGTCGGCCAAGGGTTTCAAATGCAGGTGACGCGCTAAGCCTCCAGCTCGATGTCCCAGTAGAGGTAGTCGAGCCAGCTTTCGTGCAGGTGGTGCGGCGGGAACTTGCGGCCATGCTGCTGCAGCTCGAACGCCGAGGGGCGGTGCGGCGGGCGCTGCGGATGCATCGCCGCCTCGCGTGGCGTGCGCCCGCCCTTGGTCAGGTTGCAGCGCGCGCAGGCGGTGACAATGTTCTCCCACGTCGTGCGCCCGCCGCGCGAGCGGGGGATCACGTGGTCGAAGGTCAGGTCCTCGCCGGCGTGGCAATACTGGCAGGTGAAGGCGTCGCGCAGGAAGAGGTTGAAGCGGGTGAAGGCCGGCGGCCGGTCCTGGGTCACGTACTGCTTGAGCGACACCACGCTCGGCAGCTTCATTTCGAAGGACGGGGAGTGGACCATCTGGTCATAGGTCGAGACCACATCGACGCGGTCGAGGAACACCGCCTTGATGACGTCCTGCCAGGGCCAGAGCGAAAGAGGGTAGTAGCTGAGGGGCCGGAAATCGGCGTTCAGCACGAGCGCAGGCCAACCGGAAGGCGGGCGGCTAAGCACCTGCATGGCGATCCTCCCCGTTGTCGAAGGCCTCGTTGCCGGGAGCCTTGGGGGCGGAAAGCGGACGGCGCATGACGCCTATGTACGCTGGTGAACTGAAGACGGGACCCCTGTTCGCGACGCGTGGCGGCGGCGACGGACCCGGTCAGGAAGCTCGGGCTGTCCCGCTTTGGCCCACACTATAGAAAAGATTCGACGACTTCTCCATGACGGAGAGCGGCCGGGCCTCGCCAAACTGCCGAGGTTTCAGTGAGGCGAGGCTTTTCGGCATCGCATCCAGCCTCAGGCGCCGACGACGGCGGTGGCGCCGGCGAGGGTCAGGCCCAGGGCCACGATCACGTAGGAGGCGAGGGTGTCCAGGATGCGGTTCAGGGTGATCGACATGACTTGGTTCCTTTTTGCGAGCGGCGCCCGGGGGCGGTCGCCGTGTCCGATGTGGACGATGTTTAGATAGCACTTATCTAAACGATGCCTAGATACCTATTTACGCCGTGTTGTTATGCGTTTTTGCATGAGCACTCCACCGCCGGCGCGAACGAAAAAGGGCCCGCAAGGGGCCCTTCTCCGGTCGGCTCGACGGGGAGGGTCAGATGCCGACGACGACGGCGAACGCTGCGGCGAGGGAGGAGCCCATGACCAGGATCAGGGCGGGGGCGAGACGGTCGAAGAACCGCTCGAAGCTGGCGAGAGACATGACACACACCTTTGAGTTTGAACCGCGGGGAGGCGGTCGCGTTTCTTATTTGAACAGCGCTAAGATAGCGCATATCTAAACGGCGTCAAGATATCTTTACGGCGCATAGATTGAGAATTAGAGTGGGTATCGATGAGAGAATCTCAAGCCGCCGAAGCCAGGCCCTATCACCACGGCGACCTGCGCCGCGCCCTGATCGACGCGGCGAGCCGCCTGCTGGAGGCCGAGGGGCCGAGCGCCCTTTCGCTCCGCGCCGTGGCCCGCGAGGCGGGCGTCAGCCCGGCGGCGCCCTACCACCACTTCAAGGACAAGACCGAGCTTCTGGAGGCCGTCGCCCACGAGGGCTGGACGCTTCTGGACCAGGCGCTGGCCAAGGCCAGGGCCGAGGCGTCCTCGCCGCGCGACGCAATGAACAACCTGGGTGTCGCCTACGTCTGCTTCGCCCGCGAGAACCCCGCCCTCTACCGGGTGATGTACGACACCGCCCGCGACAAGGAAGCCCTGCCGGAAGAGATGCAGGCGGGCGAGGACAGCGCCTACTGCAAGGTCCGCGACACCCTGATCGACGCCGGCGCCGACCCGAACGACACCCATGAGATCGAGCTGGTCACCGCCGCGGCCTGGTGCTCGGCCCACGGCTTGGCGGAAATGGCCGGCTTCAAGCAGTTCGACCACATCCGGGAGGCCTGCGGCGGCGAAGTCCCCTTCCTGCGGGCCGTCTTCCGCCACATCGGTCTGGTGACCAACCTCCCGCGAGACTAAACCCGCCCGGTGTCCCACGCCGGCTTCGCCACCCGCTTCGCGCCCTCGCCCACCGGCTACCTGCACCGGGGCCACGCCTTTTCCGCGCTCACCGCCTTCGAGGCCGCGCGCGCCGAACATGGCCGCTTCATCCTGCGCATCGAGGACATCGACCGCACCCGCTGCCGTCCGCAGTACGAGACCGCGATCCATGAGGACCTGGCGTGGCTGGGCCTGCGGTGGGAAGCCCCGGTCCGGCGCCAGTCCGAGCATATGGCCGACTATGGCGCGGCCCTGCGCGACCTCTCCGAACGCGGCCTGACCTATCGCTGCTTCCGCACCCGCCGCGACGTCGCCGAGGCCATCGAGAGCGCGCCGCACGGGGCGATGGAAGCCTTCCGCGGCGCGCCCCTGCCGGCGCAAGAGGAGGCCCGCCGCGTCGAGGCCGGCGAGCCCTACGCGTGGCGCCTGTCGCTGGACGCCGCCGAGCGGGCGCTAGGCGGGTTTCAGGCGCTGAGCTTCGTCGAGGAAGGCCACGGCCCCGCCGGGGAACACGGCCAGATCGCCGCCCGGCCGGCGCTGGGCGGCGACGTCGTGCTGGCGCGCAAGGACGTCGGCGTCGCCTACCACCTGGCGGTGGTCGTCGACGACGCGCTGCAGGGCGTAAGCCACGTGATCCGCGGCCAGGACCTCTTCGAGGCGACCCACGTCCAGCGGCTGCTGCAAGCCCTCCTCGCCCTGCCGACGCCGACCTATCGCCACCATCGCCTGCTGGCTGGGCCCGACGGCAGGCGCTTCGCCAAGCGCGACAAGGCGCAGACGCTGCGCGAGCTGCGCGCGTCGGGTATGACGGCCGCCGAATTGCGCGTGGAGCTGGGATTTTGACCGAGGCCCTGGCCACAGCGGAGGCGAACACCCAACGCTGGCGGGCCGTGGCCGTGCTGGTGTTCGGCGCCTGCGTCATCGGGCTCTCGCCGATCCTGGTGCGGCTGACCGAGACCGGCCCCGCAGCCGCCGGGTTCTGGCGCCTGGCCTTCGCCATGCCGCTGCTGGCGGTGATGACGCGGCGAACGAGCGGGCCGCTCGGCCGGCCGTCGAAGATCGCGATGGTCGCCGGGGTGATGTTCGCCCTCGACCTCGGCTTCTGGCACTACGGGATCAAGTACACCTCGGTCACCAACGCGACGGTGCTCTCGAACCTGACGCCGGTCGTGGTGACGGCCTTCGCCTGGATCTTCCTCAAGCAGCGGCCGCGCGCGCTTTTCCTGCTGGCCGTGGCCGTGGCGGTCGGCGGCGCCTGGATGATGGCGGCGGGCAAGGGCGGCGGCGGCCATCTGGTCAATCCGCCGCTGGGCGACGCCTTCTCGGCGACCACGGCGCTCTGGTACGCGCTCTATTTCCTGGCCATCAGCGAAGGCCGCAAGACCGAGGGCGCGAGCCGGCTGATGTACTGGTCGAGCGTCGTGGGCCTGCCGCTGATGCTGATCGCGGCGTTGTCGCTGCATGAACAGGTCCTGCCGGCCGCCGCCGCCGGCTGGGCCGCCTGCCTGGGGCTGGGCCTGATGCACGTCGCCGGGCAGGGCTCGATCGCCTGGGCCATGGGCCGCCTGCCGACCGCCACGGCCTCAGTCGTCGTGCTGGTCCAGCCGGTGGTCGCCGGCTGGCTCGGCTGGGTCCTGTTCGGCGAGGCGCTTGGGCCGCTGCAAGCCGTTGGGGCCGCCGTCGCCCTGGCCGGCGTCGTCCTGGCGCAGTGGGCCTCACGGCCGAACGCGGCAGTCTAGACCGCCAGTCCCCACGCGACCCGCGCCGCCTCGATGCGGCCGAGCTTGGCGTGGAAGGCGCCCCAGTCGTCATCCTCAACGATCGGCGTCCAGAGCGCTTCGATCTGGTCGTAGAGCAGCTCCTCGGGTTCGGGCTGCGCGAAATAGTCCGCTTCGAGCCGCTCCGGCCGGTCGGGCTCGAAGCTCGCCAGCCGTTCGCGGAACTCCGCGAACCCCTCGCCTGCGTAGAGGTCGCCCCGCACGCCGCCTAGCGCGCGCTCTTCGCGCCCGCAGAACCAGTCGAAGAAGAAGGGCTCCCAGCGCAGCCGTTCCCCGCCCTCGGCGAAGGCGCGGAACGCGGCCTGGACGAAGGCTGCATCCTCATCCGGCCCTCGGCTTTGCAGCCCGAAGCGCCGGCGCATGGCCTCGGTCAGCTCCGCGCGATAGGCGGTTCCGAAGCCGTTCAGCGCCTCCACCAACGCCTCGCTGGCGGCCACCAGGCTGAGCGCGCCGGCGAGCTGCTGCAGGTTCCAGAACACCGCCTCCGGCTGGCGGCCAAAGGCGTAGAGTCCGCCGTGGTCGAAATAGGCGGCCGTGAAGTTCGGGTCGTTGTGCGGCAGGAACCGGTAGGGCCCGTAGTCGAAGCTCTCGCCGGTCATGTTCATGTTGTCGGTGTTGAGCACCCCGTGCACGAAGCCCGCCGCCATCCAGCGCGCGGTAAGCCGCGCGGCGCGGCCGACCACGGCCTGCAGCAGGGCGACCTGCCGGTCGTTCGCCCCCTCCAGTTCGGGGTAGTAGCTGGCGACCACATGATCGACGAGCGCGGTGATCCGGTCCGGCCGCTCGAAGAACGCGTGGCGCTGGAAGCTGCCGAAGCGGATATGGCCCCAGGACAGCCGCACCAGCACCGCCGAGCGCGTTGGGCTGGGCTCGTCGCCGCGCTCCAGCGCCTCGCCGGTTTCGATCAGCGAGAAGGAGCGGCTGGTCGGCACGCCCAGCGCCTCCAGCATGGCGGTCGCCAGCACCTCGCGCACCCCGCCCTTCAGCGTCAGCCGCCCGTCGCCCGAGCGCGACCAGGGCGTGCGGCCGGAGCCCTTGGTCCCAAGGTCCAGAAGGCGGCCCGTTCCGGCCTCGCGCATCTGGGCGAAGGTGAAGCCCCGCCCGTCGCCGAGCTCGGGGTTGTAAACCCGGAACTGGTGGCCGTGGTAGCGCTGAGCCAGGGGCGGGTCGAGGTTCCCAGGCAGGGGCTCGAAGCGCCCGAAGTGGCCGATCCATTCGTCGTCGGTCAGGGTATCGAGGCCCACCGTCGCCGCGGCCCTGTCATTCCGGAACCGAAGGATCGTCTTCGGAAACACCTCCGCCCGCACCGGGTCGGCGAACTCCGCACCCAGATCCTGGACCTGTGGCTCGGGGCGATAGGCGGGTGAAACCGGCATGGCGCTCAGATGGACCGGCGCGAAGCCCGGAGCAACGCCGAGCCCAAAAAGAGATGTCATCCCGGCCGCAGCGAAGCGGAGAGCCGGGACCCAGGGCCTCAGGCTGTGCGGTTGCCCCTGGGTCCCGGCTCGGCCTTGCGGCCGTCCGGGATGACGAGGATTTTACGCCTACCCGATCCGCACGCCCATCGCGCCGTCCACCGGCAGGATCGCCCCGGAGATGAACTTCGCCTCGTCGGACGCCAGGAACAGCGCCGCATAGGCCGTGTCCCAGGCGTCGCCCATGCGGCCGCGCAAGGGCACCCGCGCATCGCGTTCGGCGCGGACGTCCGACGTGGGCCGGCCGGTCGCGCTGGCGATGCCGCTCACCGCCATGGGGGTGTCGATGTAGCCCATCATGATGGCGTTGCAGCGCACGCCATGGCGCGCGTTGGACTGCGCGACGCTGGTGGTCAGGCGGTTCACGCCGGCCTTGGAGACCTCATAGGCGAGCTGGATCCCGCCAGCGCGCGCCGCCAGCGACGAGATGTTGACGATCGCGCCGCCGCCCTGCTCGCGCATCACCGGCAGCGCCGCCTTGATGGTCAGCCACATGCCCTTCAGGTTTACCGCGAGGATGCGGTCGAAGGCGGCCTCCTCCAGCCGGTGCGCCGGGGCGTCGCCGCCGCCGATGCCGACGTTGTTGATCAGGATGTCGAGCCGGCCGTACTCGGCCTTGGCCGCTTCCACGATCCTCGCGCAGTCGGCGGCCTTGACCACGTCGGCGGCGAGCGCCGAGGCAAGCCCGCCCTCCTCGCGGATCAGGGCCACCGTCTCCTGCGCGCGCTCGGCCACGCGGTCGACGCAGAGCACGCTCGCGCCTTCGCGGGCGAACAGCATGGCCATGGCCCGGCCGTTGCCGACCGTCTCGCCCGGCGTCTGGCCTGCGCCGACCACCACCGCCACCTTGCCGTCCAGCCGACCGGACATCTTCAGAACCCCTTCAGGTCGGGATCGAGCGTCTGGCCCTGATCGAGCTGCACCCCGAAGGTGTTCAGCATCATCGAGACCTGGGTGTACTGGCCGGCGGTGAACACCACGTCCATGCGCTGCTTGTCGGTGAAGTGCCTGCCGAGCTCGGCCCAGGTGGGTTCGCCGATGAACTGGTCCGCGTGCAGCTCGTCCGTGGCCCGGATCAGGGCGGCGTCCGGGGCGCTCCAGCCGGCGTCCGCGCCCTGCTTGATCCGCTCGATCTCGTCGGCCGTCAGGCCTTCGCGCAGGCCGATGCGATGGTGCTGCGTCCACTCGTAGCCCGACTTGCAGAGGAACCCGGTGCGCAGGATCACGACCTCCCGCTCGCGGGCCGGCAGGTCGTTGCGCCGCGACAGCACATAGCCGCCCCATTGGTTGAACCGCGTCAGCGCCTTGGGCGCGCGGGCCAGGGTGCGGAAGATGTTCAGCACCGGGCCGGGTCGCATCGGCTCCAGCGCCTCGGCCTGCTCAGGCGTCAGCTCCGCGTCCGTCAGGGGCGCGAACCGGGGCTCGGTCAGTCGCATGTCATTCCTCCCGTAAAGGTGCGTTGGGCGCGCGCCCGGATACCTTAGCGGCCGACCGCGGGCCATGCTAACCGAAGCCATGGCCAAGCGGATCACACTCGATTTCCTGAAGACCGAGAGCGCCTCGGGCGTGATCCTGGTGGCCGCAGCCCTGGCCGCCATCGCGCTCGCCAATTCGCCGTGGTCGGGCGCCTACTTCGACTTCATCCACCAGCCCTTCACCGTGCAGCTAGGCGCCTTCACCGAGACTCTGCCGGTCCTCGACTGGGTGAAGGAAGGACTGATGGCGATCTTCTTCTTCGTCGTCGGCCTGGAGATCAAATACGAGATCGTCCGTGGCGAACTCGCCAACCCGCGCCGCCTCGCCTTGCCGGTGATCGCGGCGCTGGGCGGCATGGTCGGCCCCGCGCTGATCTACCTCGCGGTCAACGCCGGGACCGGCGGCGCGCTGCGCGGGTGGCCCGTGCCGGTCGCCACCGACATCGCCTTCGCCATCGCCGCCCTGGCGGTCGCCGGGCCGAAGCTGCCGCCGAACCTGCGGGTCTTCCTGCTCACGCTCGCCATCGTCGACGACCTGGGCGCGGTGGGCCTGATCGGGCTGTTGTTCACCGACCATCTGCGGATCATGGAGGTGCTGGGCGCTGTGGTCGCGCTCGCCCTGATGGGGCTCCTGGGGCGCTGGCGAAAGGCGCCCTACCTGCTGTACGCGGTCGGTTTCGTCGTCGTCTGGGGCTTCACGCTGAAGTCCGGCATCTCGACCTCGCTCGCCGGCGTGGCGGCCGCGGCCACGATCCCGCTGGAGACGCGCAAGCCGGGCCGGCCCGGCGTGCTGGAAGACTTCATGGAGGGCCTGCACCCCTACGTGGCCTTCCTGATCCTGCCGCTCTTCGCCTTCTCCGCGGCGGGCTTCTCGGTGGCGGGCCTGGGCGTCGCCGACCTCTTCGGGCCGATCGCCCTGGGCGTCACGGCCGGGCTCTTCTTCGGCAAGCAGTTGGGGGTGTTCGCCGCGAGCGCCCTGGTCATCGGCCTGAAGCTCGCCCGCAGGCCTACCGGGGCGACCTGGATCGAGCTCTACGGCCTGTCGCTGCTCTGCGGCATCGGCTTCACCATGAGCCTGTTCATCGGCCAGCTCGCCTTTCCGCTGTCCGACGCCGGCGCCGCGGCCCAGGTCCGCATCGGGGTGGTCGCGGGCTCGTTGCTCTCCGCCGCGGCCGGTATGGCGGTGCTGGCCTGGGCCCAGGCGAGGCGCGGGCGGCTCGAGGGCGAGTAGTCCGCATATGAAAAGGGGCCGCCTTGCGGGCGGCCCCTGATCAGGTCTGCGCGAATGCTACTCCGCGGCTTGCTTCGGCGCGTAGCCGAGCACGGCCTTGGTCTCCAGGAATTCGTGGAAGGCGTAGTCGCCCCACTCGCGCCCGTTGCCGCTCATCTTGTAGCCGCCGAACGGGGCGGTCATGTCGCCGCCGCCGCCGTTGATCGACACCTGGCCGGCGCGCAGCTTCGAGGCGACCTTGCGGGCCTGCTCGATGTCGGCCGCCTGGACGTAGGCCGCCAGCCCGTACTCGGTGTCGTTGCCGATCTCGATGGCCTGGTCGAGGCTGTCGTAGCCCAGGATCGACAGCACCGGGCCGAAGATCTCCTCGCGCGCGATGGTCATGTCGTTGGTCACGTTGGCGAAGACCGTGGGCTTCACATAGTAGCCCTTGTCCAGCCCCTCGGGCCGGCCCGGGCCGCCGATGACCAGGGTCGCGCCCTCGTCGATGCCCTTCTGGATCAGCTTCTGGATCTTGTCGAACTGCACGCGGCTGACCACCGGCCCGAGCTGGCTGTTGCCGTTCGGGTCGCCGACGGTGACCTGGGCGGCGGTCTCGCGCGCCACCGTGATCGCCTCGTCCATGCGCTTCTTCGGCACGAGCATCCGGGTCGGCGCGTTACAGGACTGGCCGGAGTTGGTCATCATGCTCGACACGCCGCGGCCCACGCCCTTCGCGAAGGCGTCGTCGTCGAGGACGATGTTCGGGCTCTTGCCGCCCAGCTCCTGAGCCACGCGCTTGACGGTCGGCGCGGCGTTCTTGGCCACCTCGATCCCGGCCCGCGTCGAGCCGGTGAAGGACACCATGTCCACGTCCGGGTGGCTGGAGAGCGGCACGCCGACGCCGATCCCGTCGCCGTGGATCATGTTGAACACCCCGGCCGGCACGCCGGCTGCATGCATGATCTCCGCGAAGATCTGGCCGGAGAACGGCGCCACTTCCGAGGGCTTCAGCACCATGGTGCAGCCGGTCGCGATGGCCGGCGCCACCTTGCAGACGATCTGGTTCAGCGGCCAGTTCCACGGCGTGATGAAGCTGCAGACGCCGATCGGCTCCTTGACGATCATCGTCGGGCCGCGGTCTTCCTCGAACTTGAAG
>Ga0207657_10000311_pt1 | contig 51649 bp, 45 predicted proteins | sample KBSC33metaG_FD_184316 | JGI IMG/M metagenome (GOLD analysis project Ga0207657, IMG submission 184316) | Corn rhizosphere microbial communities from Kellogg Biological Station, Michigan, USA - KBS C3-3 metaG (SPAdes) (version 2) | ecosystem: Host-associated > Plants > Roots > Rhizosphere > Soil ... | reverse complement strand
GTCCTGAGCGCTGGGTAATAGCTTTTCCAGATCTTCACGACGCCACAGCAGCAACAGGTAGAGCAGCGATACGAAGATGCTGCCGACCAACGCCGATAGGATGAACGGGCTCGCTTTCAGGCTTGTGGGAAAGAGGCCCTGAGCGTCCAGCGAAGGATAAGCACCCGAGCGCGTCCGCAGCAGAAAGGCGATCAGTGCCATCACCTGCATCAGAATGCTGACGAACACCGCACGATTTGCAGTCGGCAAAATGCTCTGGTCTTTCGTTTGTTGTCCGTACGCGCAAAGAACCAGAGGCGCCGCAGCTGCGAGCAGGACCAGCAGCAGGAGCCAGCCAAGATCTGGAATCACGACAAACAACCGCATTCCGCGCGACACAAACAACTCCGATTTGTTTGGCTCGTCCCAGCCAATGACGCTCAGTCCTCCCCATTTTTCAAATCGCGTACAGAGAATGGCGGCATACGATATGACCGAAAAGAGGCTGGTAGCCGCCAGGAATGTTTCCGTCTTCATGTTGTCCTTGATGAGAAACATCATGGCCAAGGCGAAGCTAAGGGCACAAGCGGCGTAAGCCAGCATGGCCAGCGTGACGTGAACGTGCAGCCAGGTGGACTGCAGCGCCGGGACCAATGGATGAACATCTGACGGCAGCAACTGCATGAGCACCACACCCACGATTGCAACCGGCATCGTTACTGTACCGATCACCTTCACACCGAACTTCTTCTCAGCAATCAGCGTGAGCGCGGCCAGCGTCCAAACGAAGCTGAGTAACATTTCATAGATGCTGGCAAAGGGTGGATGTCCCGCCGCATACCAGCGATGCCCAATAGCCGCCGTGTTGGCCAGCAGACCGGCCCAGGTCGCGAGCGACGCGAACTTCACGTACGACTCAGTTGCCGTGACTCCGAAGCCCAGGTATAACGCTCCTGCACCCGCGTAGAAAATCAAAGCAGAGTACAACAGGTTCGATTCGGTCAGCAGATTGCCGCTCTTCACTACATTTAAAAACGCCATGAACAGCAGGAACAAGATCCCCAGACCTACCAGCACGACCAAGGTCATGCCGGTTGTGGCCGGTTGCTGCTCTGCTTTTGCGCGCGCCATGGATCCTCCCTGTCCGGATTCAGTCTCCGGCTAATGTCGTTGCATGCGCTTGGGCACATGCGTCTGAACCAACTTCAGATTGCTTTGCTAATTCCTGTTCAAGCTTTTCGGCGAAAGCATCAAACTTGTGCTGGAATGCCTCGCGATTTTTGTTGGCGGTGCCTCCGAACCACAGCATCAATTGCCCGTGAGTGTCACGAACCGGCACCACCCAGAAGCGGATGTGTACGAGATAGAAGGCCGTCGCGAGCCCAAGTCCCATCAGAAGACACCCGGCCCACACCGCCCATTGACCCGGCTCATACGACACTTGCAACCCTGTAAAGGAACCCAGTTGCAGATCCTTGGCTTCGAACGTGTAAGGCGACTCCGCGTTATGGGCAAACCCCTCGATCTCGGGTAGCCAGACTTCTATGCTCTTACCCGTCTTCTTCGATTCCACGAACATCTGCACGGCGGGATTCTCGACTCGTTCGCTACGGTTGTAGACCTCGCCATCGCGAACAAAGTAATCAGGTATGAATCGAGCCAGGCGAACAGTTGTGTCGGCATCGAGTTCGACGGGTGTGTTCATCGTTAACGCGATGTCGTGTAACTGGCCTTTGTTCTCGCGAGAGGACGCAGTCAGAAGAAGCTGCTCAACTTTGCCGGTCGACCCGTAACCAGACTGGTAGAAACGAACCCCTCCGTAGACCAGGGGATCGTTGACGACAATTTCCTTGCGCTGCACCTCGCGGCCGCCTTCCATCACGGCCAGCTTCGACCACCATCGTTTCGGACTTCCATCTTTATAGTTTTCCTGACCGGCGCCCTCACAACGGATCGCAAATGGCAGTGCCTTCATCCCACCATCCTTGAGTGGGACTTCGGTGACTTGCTGACCGCGCTCGAGAGAGATGTAGCCGCGCCAACCCCACACGCCATCCACAATCCCGCCCAGGAAGATGAGCAGCAGACTTGCATGAACGATGTAGACCGCCATCTCCGAAACCCGGTTGCGCTCGGCGAACAAGGCTACTCGGTCGGCACCGATTACACGCTCTGGCCGGAAGCCCAGGCTGTGCAACGCTCGTTCGGCTGCCACCAAGCCTGATTCTTCGTCCTTTATGGGAATTCGCTTATGCCCGGGTAGGGCCTTGCGGAAGCTCTCGTCAGTGCTTCTGTAGGGTCGGGAAAAATATCGCCATGCATTAGGGAACCGCTCTACCGACGCTGCCACGATGCTGGCGCTGACCAGGACCAATAAAGCAACGAACCACCATGCATGAAATACGTTTGTAAGCCCCACCGCATCGAGTAGACGAAGAACTTGGGGCGAGTAGGCACGTGACATCTCGTCCGGATCTGTCATCGGTCGCTGCAAGATCAGTGTGCCTGCTGCGGAAACAATCACCACAGTGATTAAAAGGACCACGCCGGTCTTAATTGCGCCGAGCGTCTGCCACCCCTTGCGCAGCAGAGCAATCAGCTTCGTAGCCATAGGTGCCCTCATTCGACAGTCATAAAGGCACGTTGTTCTCCAGAAACTCGTAGTCTGGGTACTCTTGCGTTTTCAGAGACTTATCTGATCTGCTGCCAATCGCAACAAACCCGCCCATGGGCCATATGCCCCACGTTCGAGAGGACTTGGCCGTCATTTCGCGCAATAGCCTCCGTCGAAGATCACAGCCCGGCGTGACTTGGGTCCTATCTGCAACTGAAGCCGCCCTATGAAATATCCGCTTGTGGGAATCGTCTGCAAAGTCCCGAGGCGGAACGCAACAGTTGGGGAAGATCCAAGCCGCTCTAGCACTTGGGTCATTTCACCAATCTTGCTGTGGGAGAAAGCTCAACTCGGCACATGCGGAAACATCGGTTGCCTTTTTCCGCCGCACAAGCACATCCGCAACAGTTCCGAATTCAGTGACTTACGCTTCGTTGCGGAAAACAACAACAGTGCCTCGCTCTGCGGCCCAGTTCGTGCATTGTCCCTTGCGGAGGCTGTTGTGAAGCAGACTTTGAAACTCGCCCTGGGGCTCCTGCTGGTGGTTGCGGCAGCAAGATTGCCTCTGGCCGCCGCCGAGCATCCCGTCAAGCTCGAAAAGGATGCCGATTGCGCCTCCTGTCACGAGGACAAGACCAAAGGCAAGGCAGTTCACTCGGCAATCGCTATGGGCTGCGCTACCTGCCACGACGTCAAAACAGAAGGCGAGACGACGACCGTAACCCTAACCTCCCCTAAAGATCAGCTCTGTTTCACCTGCCACGACAAAGCAAAAGAAGAAGTGAAACATGGTCCTTATGAGAAGGGTGCCTGCGTTACATGTCACGATCCTCACAGTAGCGACTTTCCCAAGCAGCTTCGGGCTGAGCTGAATGCGAACTTCTGCCTGGAGTGCCATGGCCCACGCAAGGACGTTCCTGAGAAAGTAGCCCTGTTTAAGTCTCAGGAACTCACTCGCGACGAGTTCGTACAAATTCCCAAGATCTTCCTGAGCGCCGATCAGTCCAACGGGCACCCTATCGACCGTCACCCCACCACGGGAGTGCGGAACCCGATGAAGCCGGAAGAGAAGTTGACTTGCACCTCCTGCCACGCGACGCACGCTTCAACCGAAGCCAAGCTACTTCCACATGCCGACAAGGAAGGACGCGATGTCTGCGCCCAATGTCATGTGATCGTCGATTCGGCACATGAGGACAAGGCAATTTCAGAAGGCAAAATCGCGGAAGCGCAGCGTATGCAAGACATCAAGAAGAAGAATCCTGATGCTGGCAAGCCGGCGAAAAAACGTCGCGGCGGAGAGGAGCAACAGTAACATGCGAGACCGGAGAGCAACCTTCGCCATCATCGCCGCCGCAGTTCTTTCGCTTCTTCCTCCAGCAGTCTCGGCCTCGAAGAAGAAACAGGAACTCCCGAAAATCGATCCCAGTACCCTGGTATGGCCGATGCCTCCCGACAAGCCAAGAGTTCGGTTCATTGAGGCTTGGGAAAACAATCTTCAAATCGAACCTATTCGGAAGCGCAGCTGGGCCGACAAGCTGGCTGGCGTCAGTGACAAGAACGTCATCGAGGATTTCGGTAAGCCGGCGGGGGTCGCTCTCGACTCTAAGGGCCGCATCTACATCGCGTCTGTAAGCCGCGGTTTGCTCTACATCATCGATAAGGAACACAAACAGTTGGCGCGCTTTAACGGAGACAACGGCATTGCGTTTCGCACCCCGGTCGGCGTCGCCATCGACTCCCAGGACAACGTGTATGTGAGCGATTCGCAGCTCCATATGGTGACCAAGTTCAATCAGCAGATGCGCCTGGTAGCGACATTTGGCAGCGACGACGGTATGGCTGCTCCCTCTTATATGGCCATCGACGAGCAGCGGCGGCGCCTGTTCGTGGCCGACACGCGTGCACAGTTCGTTTTCGTTTATGACCTCGATAGCCTGAAGCTGATCAAGAAAGTCGGCAAGTTCGGAAATCGCAAAGATGAATTCCAGTATCCCGTCGGTGTGGGTGTGAACCGCAACGACGGCAGCTTCGCCGTGACTGATACCGGCAGCTGCTCGGTAAAGGTCTTCGACGCCAATTTCAAGTTCGTTCGCACCTTCGGAACGCAGGCCATGAGCCCGGGGAACTTCGTCCGTCCCAAAGGAGTGGCGTTCGATAACGAAGGCAACATTTGGGTCGCCGATGCGGCCTTCAATAACTTTCAGATCTTCTCGCCCGACGGTCACGTGCGCATGTTCGTGGGTTCAACGGGCATTCAGCCGGGACAATTCCAGATCCCGAGCGGAATTTATATCGACAAGAACAATCGCGTCTACGTGAGCGATCAGCTCAATGGACGCGTCCAGGTATTTCAGTTCCTGGGCGGCACTAATTGACAAGTTCTGCCGGTGTCGTACGCATCCGGCGGGAGATGTAAAGAAGCAAGGGTACCCAAATGCGAAAGGCAATTAATCAGGAGGTCCTAATGAAGACGCTACGCGTAGTCCTAACGCTGTTGCTGGCAGTAGCAGTACTGTCGAGCCTCAGCTTTGCTCGTGTGGACAAGGCATTGATCATCAATGGCCCACACGACCTTCGTGCTACCGGCTCGGGCGGTGTTTCCAGCGGCGTGCTCGGCCCATCTTATGCTCTTTGCAATTATTGTCACGTGGCTCACAAGTTCGCGGCCGACGCGCAGTTCGGCGGCCTGGGAGCTAACGGCGCTGGTGTTCTGTTGTGGAATCACACTCTGAGTGCGGCCACAACCTACACCGTCTACAGCAGCTGGACTCTGCAGTCGAAGCCCAACAGCCTGCAAACCACCGGCAACATCAATGCTGACCTGAACAACCCCAGCATTCTGTGCATGAGCTGCCACGACGGCACAGTGGCCATCAACTCCACTTATACCGGAATTGTTGGTCCTGGCTTTGGTAGCTCCCCGGTGTATTTCTCGGGCGCCAACCTGGGTTATGTGATCAATCCCGCGGACGCGAACAAGACCCATCCGGTGGATATGGTTTATGACACGAATCTGGCGACCTCAGCCGGGATGAGAGCTCCCGCCGGCCCGCTGGGTGTTGATGTCAACACGACCAACGCGGTGGTTCCTCTGTTCAAGGGTGGCTACATGGAGTGCTCCACCTGCCATGAGCCGCACTCGAACCAACACCTGTTATTCCGCAACTTCGCAGCGGTATATACGGCCACCAATGGTTCCTGGTGCCTGTATTGCCACTCCGATGGCAGCAAGTCGATTCAGTAACTGTCTAGGGGGAGGGGCATCTCTCCCCCTGGTTTTCCAGATACGAATGACAATTTGGCAAGCAGATGTGGCGGAGGGCAGCCGTGAAACGGCACTGGTGGAAAAAGCTCGCAATCCTGATCCTGGTGATGGGAACCGGTGCCCCGCTTTACGCGCAGTACTGGTATGAACAACCGCAACCGAAGTGGCGGCTCTACGGCGATGCCGGATTTGACTTCAACCAAAACACCCTGGGCACTCACGGCAATGCAGGAGATGGCAACAGCAGCGCACACCAGATCGGCGGCATCGTCGATGCCAACTTGCAAGGATTTCTCTTTAACCCTCTCTTCTTCTCTTTCGACGCGGCAGTAAACTCATTGCAGAGCGGCGGCGATTCCAGCGGTAGCAGTGCGTTCGCGTCAGGCTCCACCTCGGTTGGGAACCGCAATGGCTCACTGGGATACAACTTCAATGGTGTGCTGCTGAGTGGTCGCGGTATGCCATTGACCTTCCACTTCGTCAAGACCGACGACGGGTTGACGTCCGGACTCTTCAAGAATAATCAATCTACGAAAGAGTGGGGAGCCGAGTGGCGGGGACACTTCAGCCATCTGCGGAACGTCTTTATCTCTTATCGCGACAACCATGCCAATGTGGGCATTCCGACTTCGTTTTACGACACAAGCAATGCCGTGAAAGTCTTCCAAGTTAATCTGAATGACAGCCTCTTAGGTTGGGACTGGAGTGGCACATTCTCCAAAACGTCCCAGGAGTTCAGCACCATCGGGCTCACGACCTTAGCTGCGGATACCAGGGATCACTCGACCAATTCCAACTTTGATATCCGCCGTGGTTTCTGGGATGATCTGGTCACCTTCAGTGCCGGCGAGACTTCCATTGCCGAAAAAGCGCACGGAAGCTTTGGCACCAGCGAGTTCAACTTTTTCGGATACCATGGAGCACTCCGCTTTCGTCCGTCGGATCGTGTTTCGACGGGTCTCACTTACACTCACGATGATTTTGAAAGCGGCACCAGTCAATCCGTCCAGTCAGGTACCGGAGAAATTCTGATCCTGCCGTTACCAAAGACGAAAAGCAGTTCGCTGAATGCCAGTACCGTGTATCGCCCCTGGAATTCCCTGAACTTTACCGGAGGAGTCAATTACACGAGGAGCTCGACGCCAACCCAGGCTGAAATTCTTGCGAAGCTAATCAATCCGTATCTCGGTGTGAGTTTAACCCACAGATTGCTGAACACCGATGTCAACGGCCATGCAAATTACGGCTACCAATTTACAACCAGTAATCTGGGGACTGTCGCTAACGCTCCATCGGTTAACTTGGGTTTGAACGCCGCCCGAGGATCTCTGCAGACGCTTCACTATATCGCAGGAGTTCAGTACTCGCATCAGGTAATCCCGCAATTGATAGGCTCTCATTCCAATAGCACGCAAGTGAGCCTGAGCGCCGAGACCGATCGCTTCAGCAACTGGCGCATTACCGGCGGGGTCGATTACAACCGGCTGTACCTGCTCACCATGGGCGGGCAATTCAACACCAACGGGATAGGCTTCAATCTTGGCGCGAACCGCGAGTGGTACGGGATTCGCTTCTATCGGCTATACACGTCAGGCGTAAATGCAATTTTCCCGGGCCTCGTCCCCGGAAGCTACATTACGGTCCTGCCTCTCGATAACCTGGTTGGCTCGCCGTTATTGAACAAGACAACCCGGACTCTGGGCCTCTCCGGTTACTACAATTGGCACCGCTGGCAACTGATCGGCAGTCTGAACCGCGAGAAGGATCTGTTCGCCCAGACGAACCAAGAATTCAATTACATCGACATCGAAGCACGATACCAGCTCGGCAAATTCACGCTCAGCGCGAGCTATGACCACAATGTTCTGAACACGGGGAGCGGCCCGACGTTCGGGGGCAGCACCTTCAATCGTTTCCGCCTCCGTCTCACGCGTTCGTTTACCATATTTTGATTTGTCTACTCTGGCCAAAGGCGGCAAGGTGCAGGCTTTAAGCAGGAACGCGAAAAAAATCGGCGGATTCGCCCTCGCTCTACTGACAATAGGCGCCTCGATTTTCCTCGCCCAACCCAGGATTGAAGCTGTCGATCGTCAGCCGGCGCGCAACTTGCCTTCGCAGTTGGAGTGGGTCGGCAGTGTACGCAATGCCGCAGACATCGTCGGCAAACAGTCCCGCTTCAAGTGGCTAATGAAGAAGATCGTGGGCCTGGATGATCGCGAGCGTGCCATGCTGGTCCCTTACGGAATCGCAGTCGATTCCGATGGCCGAATGCTGGTAGTGGATACACGCGCCCGCCTGGTTCACGTGTTTGATGCAGAGAATCACAAATACAAGACCTTCAACGCGCCACGTAACGATCCATTCGCCGCACCCATCGCCATTGCCCTCGATGGAGCTGGCCAGATCTATGTTTCCGATTCTGTGCGCTCGCGCATCTTTGTCTTCAATTCAGAAGGAAAGTTTCTTCGCACCATTGGGTCATTGAGCAAGACTGAAAGCATCTTCAAACGATGTACAGGGATTGCTATCGACCAGAAGCGCGAACGGCTCTATGTAGTCGACACCGTCGCCATGAAAGTGATCGTTCTTGGCCTGGACGGGAAAGTTATTCAACGGATCGGTGAGCGAGGCCTGGACCCCGGCAAGTTCAACTTCCCCACACAAATTGCGGTCGCGCCAGACAGCACGTTTTGGGTTGTGGACTCTTTGAATTTTCGCGTGCAGCACTTCGACTCCGAGGGGAAAGTCATCAATGGCTTCGGGCGGCTGGGCGACGGGCTCGGCGAATTCGACAAGGCCAAGGGCATCAGTCTCGATAGTCACGGCAATCTTTATATCGTGGATAGCTATCGCGACCGGGTTCAGGTTTATACCCCGGAAGGCCGCTTCCTCTTCTTCTTCGGACATACCGGCCCCGCCGAGGGTCAGTTCTATCTGCCAACAGGCATTGCAGTGGATAACCAAGACCGTATTTACGTGGCCGACAGCTACAACCGTCGGGTAGAGGTATTCCATTTGCGCACTGACGCAAAGCTCAGCCCTCCAACCCCGGGAGGCCTGTGATGCGCCGCGTCTTGATCGCTTTGTTAATGGCCCTCCTGATTGGCGTTCTTTACCCAGTTCGTGGGATCGACAAAGCTGCGGTGGTCAACTCGCGCCATGATTTTCGGATCACCTCGTCAGCCACGATCAGAGCCACTGCGGCGGTGAATGCAGGCGAACAACTCTGCGTTTTCTGCCACACCCCGCACAATTCGAATCCTGGTACCGAATTGTGGAACCAGAATATGGGATCGGCCACATTCGGCACGTACACGAGCAGCACGTTGCAATCCACCGTGGGTCCGGTATCGACGCAAGATGCTTCCAAGCTGTGCCTCAGCTGCCACGACGGAACCATCGCGCTTGGCGACACTGTGCAGAATGGCCAGATTCCGTTCCAGCAAGGATTCGCGTACGCGCTACCCGCGTCCAATCCCTCGAATCTGGCGGGTATGGCGGCAGCCGGCTTCACTGATGATCACCCGTTCGCCTTCTCTCCCAACTTGGCGAATCCCGAGATGAAGGCGCCGCCCATCGGAGACCCTATCAAGCTGCTCGGCGGAAAAGTGCAGTGCACAAGTTGTCATGATCCGCACGACGAAAATCAGGACCAGACCATGGGCATGTTCCTGGTCAAGAGCAATCGAGCCTCAGCAATGTGCGTCACTTGCCATGTTAAGAGTGGCTGGCTGACTTCCGCGCACCAGGCGCCACCCGACCCGGTCGAAGACGCGAAGTATACAAGCCTGCAGGGTGCTCATACCGGCTACACCGGCGTCACCAACAATGCTTGCGAAAGCTGCCACAAGCCTCATACGCCCCAGGTGGGCCAGCGCCTCCTGAAGCTGCCGGAAGAAAACACCTGCTTCCAGTGTCACGATGGCGCGGTAACAACCTTGAACGTAAAGGCTGAGTTTGGCAAGCAGTACAAGCATCCGGTGCTGGTTACGCCGTCGGTTCACGACGAAGCAGAGAATCCGAACTCGGCGCAGTTCCCTTTGCCCGAGATCGCTCCGGGGACGCCGCGTCATTCCGAGTGCGCGGACTGCCACAGCGGCCACGAATCGCAGCCCACGCCACAAGGCTACAGTCCCCAAGCCCCCAAAGTGACACCTCCTCTGCTAGGAGTAAGAGGGCAATCGAGCGCGAACACGTTCCTGCCGCGCAGCGTGAACGAGTACGAAATCTGTTTCAAGTGCCATGCCGACAGCGGCAACAAACCGCAATATACGGATACCGGAACCGCGGGTGTTGGCTTCGGGCGAAATCCCAAGCGGCAATACGACCTGAGCAATCCCACGGCATATAACACCAGGGTTGAGTTCATGACGGGAGCCTCGTTTCACCCCGTCGTTTCTCCAGGCAGCGTACCGAGCGCCGAAGTTCCCAGCTTGCGGACGAACATGATTTCCGCCAATGGGAACATCATCGCATCCCGCCCCTTGACCACCAGTTCGCAAATCTACTGTACCGATTGCCATAACAATGACACAGGAATTCAGACGGTGGATGGTGGATCAGGTCCTTCAGGGCCACACGCCTCCAGCTATCCTCACCTGCTGGAGCGCCAGGCGGCAATGGAACCTGTACCCGGCACTCCGGGCAGTCCGTCGAGCGGCCTCGGGGGGTATACGCCCAACAATTTCAAGTTGTGCGACAAGTGCCACGACCTGAATATCGTGATGGGCAGTACGAGCACGTTCCCCTTGCACGCTGAGCATATGCAGATGGCCGGCGCTTCTTGCAGTACGTGCCATTCCTCCCATTCATCTTCAGGCCCCATGCTGGTGAACTTCGACACAAGCATTGTCGGCGGAAGTCCAACGTACGCGCGCACGGCCCCCGGCCACGGTACTTGCACGCTCACGTGCCATGGCCAGACTCATGCCGCATCGGCCTACTAACGGGCTTGCCGCGGCAAATGCTTTGGCCCAAGGCCTTGTGACGCAGATCACACCTAGGTGTGACTACGAGAACAGGTGTTTACCGCCACAATTCTTATACTGCGATTGCAGGCTGATCGACAGAGGACGACTATGAAGAAGCTGGGCACCATCTCTTTACTCGCACTATTAATGCTCTGCGCCGTGGGCTGCTCTTCTGCAAAGGCGACCAGAACAGAAGACTTGAGCACTTGGGCGAAGCTGAAAGCGGCCCTGACGGCGCGATTCACCACCGGACAGAAGGCTCTACAGCAGGCCAACGATGCCAAGGCCGCCGCGAAGAGCTACAAGATGCGCGTCGAGATGCGCCTCCACCCCGGCGATCCTTTCATCACCGTCGAGGAGATGGCTTGTCCGGATCGGCAACGTTTGACTGCCAGCCTCGGCGACCGTCCGATGTACGAAGCCTTCCGCATCGCAGACACAAGCTTCGTCAAAGATAACAACGAATGGGTGAAAAGCCCGGTGCCTCCGGAAGTTTATCCTTGCGGAAATAACCCCGGCGCAGCGGCCCCCTGGGCCCTTTTAAACGAAGGCCGCGACATGAGTAGTGCGCTCGTTCAACTGGCGGGCAAAGCCCATGCCAATGTCTCGGTCGGAAAATTGATCGTCGCGAACGGCGCGCCATGTCAGGAGTGGGAAATCTCCTTTGGACACCCCGGCAGCAAAGATCAGAACAATAGTTCGCACATGGGAGCCATGCGTTACACCATCTGCGTCGACCTCGAAACACATCTGCCTAATCAAGTTGTAATGGGCACCGGCGGCATCATCGTAAAGTACTACGACTGGAACCAGCCGGTGAATATCACCGCGCCAATCTAACGCGCAGAGTCATTCCGATGCCGCAGGGTGCGGCACACCGGAGCCTTTCTATCTCTATCTCGAGTGAGAAATGCATCGGCCCTGAGGTCAAAGGGCAATCGGACCGGTAGTGAAGGACGTATTCTATCTCCTGCGGACCTGAACTTCAGGGTTTAACGAACACTACCGCCGTGCCATCCTCATACAGCACACGAAATCGTGGGTCGAAGCGGAGCAATGACGCCAGCGAGTTATTCCGATTAGCAACGATAAGCCTGGCCTTTGACAATGCCGGATCTTCTGCCCAACCAGGTGCGCCTGACCACACTGCAATGCTTCGCTCGAGCACTTCATCCCCAGGCAGATTTGTTCGGCTGTCCACATAGACCGGGATCTCAGGGAGAGCCCACGTAAGAAATCCACCCCAATTCCAGTCATTGAAGAGCGGCCCTGGCAAGTTTTTGTTCTTTATGTATTCGACAGCAGCCACCGGAAATTCATCACCGGTATCCTTCCACAACTCGCGTTGCCCGAGTGGATGAGTGGCCCCAATGAGCACAGCCCCTGTGACCACGAGGAAAGCCGCAGCTGCTAGAACTGGCCAGCGCTCATGCAAACTGTGAGGTTCGAATTGTTTCGTGGGCCAAGCAAGCGCGACTAGCGCAGCCAGGACACCGAACCAGACGTCTCGCACCGTACGAAAAGCGAACACAGTTCCCACCATCAGGAACGTCACTGGCACCCAGCGAAACTTTCGGTGAAGAACAAGCAGGGCCCACGCAGCCACAATCATGCATAGCTCGACAATACTGTTAAGGCTGCGGAATGTCGGGGGCTGCAACTCCGAGATGTACTGGTACTGTCCCGTCTGTGTGGCAAGTCCCACAATGACTTTGTACAAGCCCAGGAAATAGGGGTTAATCAGGGTGGCTGTAATGCAAAAACCGAACACCAACTCGAGTGTGCCAACACGCCTTGCTTGGAATTCCGATACACCAGATGTGCGATCCAGCCAGCGCTCCATCCATGGCTCGAGCACAAATAGCCCCAAGACGAATAGTCCATAAACGAATTGCACATGTATGTTGGCCCAAACCCAGAAAAGAAGCGGCAGAGCGCACAAAGGAACCACGGAGTCAGTTCGTCGTGAATGCAGCACAAGCGCCAACTCAGTCGCAAGAAAGAGCACAGAAAACAGACCGGGCCTCGGCGAGCAGATCGGAGCCAGCGCCAGCAAGCTGGCTGCAATCACAAGTGTTCTCTGCCAGAAATGTAAACCAAGCTCCGCCACGACAGCCCAGAGCGCCCCAGAGATCATCACGACCATAACGACTGGGTACAAAATGATGGGACCAAACAGGCCGAAAACTCTATATAGCGTCGCGACCAGCGCATCGAAGATCCAGCTGTAAAGAACCCAAGGTTTGCCTTGTCCTGCCGTCGACAGCCAGTCCGTATGCGGAACAGCATGGTTCTGCAACACCCACTCGCCCGCCCGCATATGCCACCAGATATCGGGATCGTAGACGGCGCGATAGTGAATAGTGAACCAGATCGGGTAAAGCGTGATCGCCGCCAGAACAAACGCGCGGAGAAGCGGCGCAGGCCCTTCTGATGTAAGAGAAGATTTCATCTGCTTCTCACACTGCCAAACAGGTTGCCAATACGAGGAACAATGCTCGGGAGCAATCTGGATTTATGTCTCGAGATAAAGTCCAAATCTCCAACTCCGATTCCGCGTCGAGCCGCGGCCAGTCTAAACAAATCTTCCCAGCGGTTCCCCTAATACGAAAGAGGCGGCCGAGCATTGCCCGGCCGCCTTCTCTCGACTGCGCTTAGGCCTAACCTTTTGGAGAAGTCATCCCGCCCAAGGCGTGTTGCTTCGCCCTGGCAATCAATTCCATCACCCGCGCCTTGTTCTGGTAGTTGGGATTCGTCTGTAACAGTTTCTCCCACGCTTGCACCGCACCCTTGGGATCCGCTTTGCCCTGCCATTTAACTACTCCCATGTTGTAGAGCGTGCTGGCGTGTTGCGGATTGTATTTAAGAGATTTCTCGAACTCCGCGATAGCCGCATCGGCGTCATTCTTGTACCAGAGACAAGTTGCCATATCCGATCGCACGTCCACATTCGTGGGCTGAATTTTCAGGCTACGCCTGTAATACTCGATCGCCTTGTCGTACTGCTGGCCATCGTAGTAAGCATTTCCGATGGTGCTCAGCAGCTCGGCATCGTCCGGACGGCTCTGAAGTTTCTGCAGCAGTGGTTCGGCCTGCTTCTCCGCCATGTGGGCGAGTTGCTCCGGAGTAGGCTGCTGGGCGGCCGTCCCCCCGGGCATACCTGTCGCTGCGGCCGCTGCTGTCGTCTCTGGCATGTCAGGAGCGCTGGATCCGCGCAGCAGGTACCCCCCCACCCCCCCCAGTACGAGGCAGATAACCGCGAGTATGTAGGCTTGTTGGCTGCTCCATGTAGCTGTTCCATCCTTTGACATTGGTGATCTCCTGTTCCCGGCGACAAGCCCGGACGTGATCCGAGAATGTACAGCTTGGTAAGGCATTCCCGTTGCCAAAGGACAGCCTGGTTCGTCGCGTCCAAGAAGCTTGCTTTCAGCAGTTTGGATCAGGTCCTATGGCCGGGCAGGCTCTGAACCAGGTTTTCTGCGCGATTTTCCACGGCTCGTGCGCGTTTTGCCGACCAAGGCTGGAGTGATTCTCATCACAACCACTTGTGACAACAATCATCGTGAGTGTCGACCGGGCCATTGAGACTACGGTCAGAGCGCAGAGCTGTGGCTGATGCTCTCTTCCTGAGCACGCATGATGGAAACAACTGCGGAACAGACCGCTAATGGCAGGAGCAGAAAGCTCGGAGAGACACCCGCACGCCAGCGCAGCACCGCAGTTTGGCTGATTCGGCATCGGTGGGTGAGCCTCGGCGGTATCGGATTATTCTCTCTGCTGTTCCTCCTGCAAGGGGCGATGCGAAGCTGGCCGCGCCCCTCGAACATGGACGAGTTCAGCGTCCTGCTGGGCGCTGACACTTTCCGGCATGGACGCATTACGAACCCCACTCCACCTTTGTGGGAGCATTTTGAAACGCTACACGTCATCTTTACTCCCACGTATGCCTCGAAGTATCCCCCCGCGCCGGCTCTGGTGTTTGCGTTATGCGAGCGCATTTTTGGCAATCCGATCTGGGCGCTTTGGCTCTCTACTGTCTTCGCGTGCGTAGCGGTGGCATGGATGCTGCTGGCTTGGTTCCCGCTCCGCTGGTCGCTGTTGGGAGCGTTCTTCGCCGCACTCCACCCGCTGGTTGTCAGTTGGGGAAGGTTCTACTTGTGCTGCAATCTGGGTGTGCTGGGCGCCGCGCTGCTCCTGGGCAGCGCGAAGAGGCTGACGCGCCGTGCGAGCTGGTCTCATGGAATTTTGCTCGCGTCAGGCATGGCTCTTGTTGCCAACGTCCGTCCGTACGAAGGTGGACTCCTTTCGCTAGGCGTCGCCGTGTGGCTTTTGAGCTCGGGGATGCTCAAGCAGCCTTACGCGTGGGCAACTCTAACCCGGTCGGCGCTCCCGCTCTTGCTGCTGACCCTTACCGGCATGGCTTACTACAACTTGCGTGTCAGCGGCTCTGCACTAAAGATGCCTTACGCAGTTCACGCCGCCCAGTACGATTCGGCGCCCCCGTTCTGGTTCCAGTCGAGCCATCCCAAGTGGAACTATCGCCACGAAAACCTGCTCAATTTCCATGTTTGGGAGCTCAACACCTACCTCGACATGCAGGACCTCTCCTTGCGCCTGAAGACGCTCGGCCAGCGACTGCGGATCCTCTTCTTTTGGTTCTTCGATCTAAGCATGATTGCACTTTTGTGGATTCTGCCTGCGCTGTGCCGCCGCTCCCTACGGCCTGTTCTGTTTTTGTCGGGAGTCTTGCTAATCGCCTTCATGCTGACCACTTGGCTAAACAGCAACTACATCTCTGTGGCCGTGCCACTCTATGTGATCGTCTTGACGGATTGTCTACGCCGGGTAAATCGCACCGTCGTGCCAAGAACAACGCTGCCGATAGGGCCTCTAATCCTGTTTTTGCTCGCGATTGGTACATTCGCATGGGCGCTCCAGGACGTCCAACCCTTTGATCTGAACGATTCTGATTATGGCTATGTTCGGGCGCAAATCCTTAGTAAATTGGCCGCTCGAGGAGGCCGTCACGTTATCTTCGTTCATTACTCACCACAACATCCAAGGGCCGAAGAGTGGATTTACAACGATGCCGACATTCCGAACTCACAAGTTATCTGGGCGCACGATATGTCTCCCTCGGATAACCGGAATCTCATCCGTCATTATCCTGGGCGTGAGTTGTGGCAGTTTGACGCAGATGTAAAGCCGCAAAGGCTTTTACCGAAACAGATTCCTGAGCTTCCCGCTAATGTCTCGCCCTGAGCATGTGCAGTCGCTGCACCAGTTCCGGTAGCGGTTGTAGTTGGACCGCAATACTCAATTCGTCTTCTGCCTGCGCCCGTCGTCCTGCTTCTAAATAGCAATTCCCCAGGTTTGCATGCGCGAACCACATTTCGGGAGCCCGCTGTACCACCTGTTCAAGGACCGGAACGGCGTCCGCACAGCGCTGCTGGCGTATTAGTTCGCCGGCGAGGTTCGTCTTCGCCACCATGTTCTCCGGAGCCACCTGTGCACCGCGAGTGAACAAGGAGAAATCGCTCTTCCAGACTTGCGCCTCGACCATACTAGACAGCGCATACGACAATGCCATCCCGCAGAAGGCCACCAACATAGGGCGCACTAACGCCGGCATATTGCATGCCAGCTTTTGAAACGCCAGCGCGATCAACAACGCAAAGCCTGCAACTGGCATATACAAATAGCGGTCATGTAAGAAGTTGCCAGGTTCCAGCGCGCGCAAATAGAAGGCTGGAAGCAAAGGCGTGATGAGTAACGCCAGGGCCAGGTAGAATGCCCGCTCGCCTTCCGTTCTCCTTAATTGGCGTCCGAATATCGCGAGCAAGAAGGCTGCCACCAATAGTACGCCCAACGGCAGCACGAAACCGCCTAAGCTCGGAGAGTGCACAACGTTGATGTCATAGAACCCGCTCAGCCGCGTTGGCCACAACAGGTGTTTAGCATAAAAAACAGCGAACGAAGGCATTGTTTGCGCGGTCTCGCCAAAGCTGATCGCGGATGCTTTGGCGATTAGCTTTCCTAACACTACCTGCCGAAGCAGCAGATAGATGACCGTCACTCCCAGGAATGGTCCCGCACGTATGGCGAACCGGGGCGTGCGCACGTCCTCTGAAAAGAAGGTCCAAATGAGCACAGCAACAAGGCCGACAATGGCCACTTCTTTAGCCAGAAGCGCTATCGCGTAGAGCGCAATCGATACCCACCACCAGCGCCGATTCTTGGTTGAGCAAAGGAAACAACAGATTGATGCCAGAACGAGAACAGTCGCGAGCACGTCAGTGCTGCCCGAAAGCCATGCGACGCTTTCGCTGTGCACCGGATGCAAGCCGAAAATCATCGATGCAATCAGCGCTACTTTGCGGTCTCTCAGCAGCATCATGGCTAAAGCGAACACAAGCGCCGTGGCAAGCACATGCATGAGAATCGATGAGAGATGCCAGCCGCGAGCGCCGGTGGCGAATATCGCGTAATTGATCCGCAGCCAGGTCACAAACAGTGGCCGATAAAAGCTGGCCGGCATCCACGTAACATGAGCCCAAGTGTGCTCGCGAAAATACTGGCTTAAATAGCCCCATGACCGAAGTTGTGGGTTGTCCAGGATTTGACCGCGATCGTCGTATACAAAACCAAAACGGATCGTGGGCAGCCACACGGCGAAGGTGATGAGACAGGCCGCGGTGCCAGCAGCCCAGGTGCGCCACGCGGCTTTGATCAATACTTCTCCGAATCGGCGAGTGGACGGTAAAGGCTCGCGAATGGCAGGTCTTCAAACCGCGAGTAGACAGGGGGATTGAGCAGCGCCGCTTCGCTAGCGCCGGGTTCTTTCACCGGTCGCGACTGCTTCCCAGTCCGCTCGCCATCAAAGAATCGCGCTGAGCCCTTCACGGCATGGCCAGAGTCGTCATATTCCTGAGAGGACAGATAAGTCCAGCCTGAAGGATCTCGCACCTCGTGAGTCAAAGCGATCAGCTGTCCACCTCCGCGGTAACAATAACTAGTCTGAACGAATGTGTCGCGCAAGTTGGCACCAATCGTGACCAGGATCATGCTCATAGGACCCTGCCAAACTTGCGCCAGGCGAGCTGAGTCATCTCCTTTGTCCGGAATATCGCTGAGCGCTCGAAAACGCTTCCAATGCGAGCCGTCGAATGCAAAGATCTGCCTCCACCCAGGTCTCGACTCCGTTCCACACATTACTGAGGTCTGCGCCAGGCCTGACGGCCTGACTTGCGCTAAGGCCGAAGCGACAAGAGTAACCGCTAGCCCCGCCAGCAACGCCGCCCTGAGCCTAAGAATCATTTTCTTGCTAGCCCCAGAATGCTGAAAAAGAAGCTGGCCAGCGAAGTCTCCACCCCTAGCACCACCAACCCCACGGCGCACGCTACCAGGCGCATTAAAGAAGTTGGATCCATCGGCCCGAAGCCATGGCCGTTCCACAACAGGACGGAGTAGATGACGCATGCGCCTCCACCCAATTGCAGCAGGATGCCAGCGGCCAGACCTGTTTCCAGCGTGAATATTTTGAACAGCCGGTTAAGTCGCGCGTCCTCGGGAAGCAGGCCCTCGGTTATCGCGAAGACTTTCGTGAACAGTGCGAACAGGACTGCCTGGAAGCCCACCAGTATCGCAAGCACGGCATAGAGCAGAGTGTGAATATCGAGAACAATGTTCCCGATGCGCCTGGGGCCAGGCAGCAGAAAAACCACAAAGGCCAATCCCAACAACATGGCCAAGAATCCCGGGTACAGAAATAGCCAACGTGGGCTGTACATCAAAAGAAACCGGAGGTGCCGCCAGCCGTCTCTCCAACTCCGCAAGTGAGGGGCACGGCTGCGGCCATCGGGTGACAACGTAGTAGGCACTTCGACGATCTTCATTCCAAACAGTGTGGCTTTGACTACCATTTCGCTCGCGAACTCCATCCCCGTGGTCCGCAAATTCATTCTCTCGTATGCTGTCTTTCGAAACGCGCGCAAGCCGCAATGAAAGTCGCCACAGGGGCTACGAAAGAAGAGCCGGCCCAATCCAGTCAGCACGGGATTTCCAAAATAGCGATGCAGCCCCGGCATGGCTCCCTCTTGAATACCGCCTGCGAACCGATTTCCCATCACCAGGTCTGCCCCCGCGCGCAGCTGATCAAGGAATGCGGGGATGTGTCGGAAGTCATAGCTCGAATCCGCGTCTCCCATAACAATAAATTCGCCGCGCGCCGCCTCCACTCCCCCCATCAGCGCACTGCCATATCCGTGGCGAGCAATTTTGACAACGCGGGCTCCCAAAGCTTCGGCGATTGCATCGCAGCCGTCCTGACTGCCGTTATCGGCGACGATGATCTCGCCTTCCACCCAATGCGTAGCAAATGTTTCCCGGATTTGAGCGATACAAGCGGCCAGCGTCTCCGCCTCATTCAGGCAGGGCATCACCACCGACACTTCGGGTATTCCCCCTGCTATCGGCCGCTTCAGGCTTCTCGCTTCCAGTTGTTCAAGGATCGTGGTGCTCATGTCATGCTCCGCGACTCCGTAGCCGCTCCAAGGGCGATTCCAGATCAGTAAGGCAGCTGCCGTACCAATCAATCAGGAGAAAACAGCATCCACAAACCGTTGATTCTTAACGAAATCAGGATTCAGGCTGGCAACAGGTAATCACTTGCTGGGCGATATTCCCCGCAGCCTTCGAGCCATTCCACCCAGCCGCAGCACGGTGTCGCACGCCGGGTTCGACCGGCAGCATTAGTCTTCACTCCTGGATGGAAACACTATCGACTACTTCCTTGTGCCTTTCGCATCCCGAACCGAATCGGGAACTTCGCGACAGGGGAACTCGCCCGCCCGCATTTTCGCTCCTTAGGTCCGGTCCGATGATAGTCGGCGGCCAACCTCCCGATAGAGAGGTTGTCGAAAGTAACCTGGGAGGCGCGGCTGTGACGCGAGGTATTCAAAAGATTCTTGTAATCGCGGAGGACGGAGACGAGTTGGCCGTAATACGGGAGCTGCTGGAGAAATCTCGGCCAAACCTGGCTGAAAGCATTGCCGGCTGCTACTCCCTTAGCCAGGCAGAGCAAATGTTAGCGAAGGGAACCTACGACTTGCTTCTAATTTCCGAGAACGTACAGAACATGAATGGCGCGGAGTTACTCGCCGCCATGCGCAAAGATCGGAAGACACCTCCGGCTGTGCTCCTGGCCGAGCGTTGGAGCGAGCGCGCGATGCGAGAAGCCTTTTCGGCAGGTGCAACCGACTACGTGCATAAAAGAACGCTCACCTATGCCAAGCTCTGCTCTGCCATTCGAGCAGGAGTCTCCCTGCCCTACCGAGGCAAGCACCAGAATGCAGAGGACCAGCTGCGAAAATTGTCGCGAGCAGTTGAACAAAGCGCTGATCTTGTAGTCATCACTGATCGTGAAGGTAACATCGAGTATGCCAATCCAGCCTTCGAAGCTCTCACTGGCTATACCCGTGAAGAAATTTTGGGATGTAAGCCTAATCTGCTCAAGTCCGGCCAGCAAGACTCAGCTTTTTACAAGACTCTCTGGACGACAATTCTTGCGGGAAATGTTTTCCGCGGTGTTCTCGCTAACAAGAAGAAGGATGGCAATCTGTTCTACGCGGAAAAAACAATTGCGCCCGTTCGCGACGCTGCCGGCGAGATCACCCACTTTATCTCCAACGATCGCGATATCACCGAGCGCAGGAAGCTGGAAGCGCAGCTGCTCCAGGCGCAGAAAATGGACGCCATCGGCCAGCTCGCTGGCGGTGTAGCTCACGATTTCAACAACCTGCTCATGGTCATCAGCAGCTATGCCGAACTTTCGCTGGATTCCATGACCTGTGAGCATCCATTGCACCAGAAGCTCACGGAAATCCTGAAAGCGTCCCAACGCGCCGCCGATCTCACACGTCAGCTCCTCGCTTTCAGTCGTAAACAGATTCAAGCCCTTCAATCGGTCGATATGAACACCGTTATGAAAGAACTGGGGCGCATGTTGCCGCGCCTTATTGGTGAACACATCCAGGTGATTCTGACACCTGATCAGAACCTGTGGCGCATTCATGCCGACCCCATCCAGGTTGAACAAATTATCCTCAACCTGGCTACCAATGCTCGAGACGCCATGCCGGACGGGGGCAAGCTAATCGTTGAGACCTCGAATATCCATCTGGATGAAACTTATGTGCACAAACGGCCAATGGTGCCCGCCGGCGATTACGTTCTTCTCACCGTCTCAGACTCCGGCAAAGGCATCGCTTCTGAAGATTTGCCGCACATTTTCGAGCCGTTCTTCACGACGAAGAAGAAAGGAGAAGGCACGGGTCTCGGGCTGGCGACCGTGTACGGCATCGTCAAGCAAAGCGGCGGCTTCATATGGGTCTACAGCGAGGCTGGATTGGGCACTACGTTCAAGATCTACTTCCCGCGCCTCCAGAGCCCCAGGGACAAAAAGCCAGATGTCACACGTAGGCGCGAAGAGCTTCCCAAAGGCTCGGAAACCCTGCTTGTGGTTGAAGACGAGGACGCCGTGCGTCTTCCGGCTTGCGAGTTCTTGCGTGCCTGCGGATATAAGGTACTCGAGGCGAGGAATGGCAAGGAGGCCGTCGCCGTCGCCAATGAACATAATGCCGACATTCACTTGATGGTGACTGATGTCGTCATGCCGCAAATGGGAGGAGGAGCAGCAGCGCTTGAACTCTCAACGCACCGCCCAGGACTCAGAGTTCTCTATATTTCCGGGTACGCGAACCCCACCCTCCTGCACCATGGAATCTGTGACACGGAATCCCTGTTCCTCCAGAAGCCTTTCACTCTGAGAACCTTGGCGCAGAAGATTCGCCAAGCCCTTAGCATGCCTTCGGCAACGAAGGCTACAGCGTCCGACGCCACGCTGCCGATTTCCTGAGTCGCGTACCGCTCTCGTATAATTTCCGCTTGCCGATGAATCCTTTTTCGACCGGGGCCATTCGCCCGGAGCCCTCTTACGCAACATCGGACTACGATCGTGAGAAGCATTCTCAAACTATCTTCCTCAGCATCTTGATTGCGCTTTGGGTCGTGATCTACGTCTCCAGCATGTTCAGTCCTGCCCTCCTGGATGATGCCGATACGGTTCACGCCGAGGCCGCTCGCGAAATGCTGCTGCGCCATGATTGGGTCACGCTCTATGCGAATGGCCTGCGTTACCTGGAGAAGGCGCCTCTTATGTACTGGGGAGTGGCAGCCAGTTTCAAGGCCTTTGGTGTTTCGGAATCGTCGGCGCGGTTCCCACTTGTGCTGGGCATGCTGGCGCTCATCCTGGTCACCTATTTTCTCGGAAAACGAATTTATGGCTCGAGAGCGGGATTTTACGCCGCGATGGTTTTAGGCACGGCTGTGGGCCCTTATATTTACACACGATTTTTGATTCCCGACTTGTTGGTGGGATTGTGGATGACGCTTGGTGCTGGGTTTTTCCTGCGCACCCTGGAGGACGATAGACCTTCCCGATTAGCGTGCTGGGGACTAGCTGTATCGATGGCCCTGAATGTACTCACCAAGGGCTTGATCGGTCTGGTGTTCCCCGTGGGTGCCATCGTTCTTTACCTTCTTCTCACCGGTAACTTGCGTCACATTCTGCGTCTGCGGCTAATTTCCAGCGTTCTCATTTTCCTGACAGTAGCCGCTCCCTGGCACATCATGGCCGCCCTGCGGAATCCCGACCAGGGACCGGTCCGCGGGTTCCTGTGGTTTTACTTCGTGAACGAGCACTTCCTGCGCTATCTCAACAAGCGCATGCCACGGGACTACGACACAGTGCCGCTCCTACTGTTCTGGATTCTGACTCTCGTCTGGCTCATGCCTTGGACATTCTTTGTCCCTCAGTCTCTTGCCCGGGTTCCACGTCGCTGGCGCGAACTCCGCTCGCAGCTGAGTAGACAACAAAAAGCTAACCTGCTTTTTGCGATCTGGGGATTGCTAATTGTTGTCTTCTTTAGCTTCTCGACCCGGCAGGAGTACTACACCATTCCAGCGTTGCCTGCGTTTGCACTCATATTAGGCGGGTGGCTTGGGCGTGAGTCAGAAGAGTCCGAGACCGCGATGAGGAAGTCAGGAGAAACTTCCTCGTTACTCCTATTTGTACTCGGGAGCATTATCTTTGTCGCTGGAACATTCTTTCTCCTTATCTCGCAGCCTCCTGCTCCAGGTCTGGACCTCGCCGAACTGCTGAAGAAGAATCCATCGGAATATGCGTTGTCGATGGGACACTTGCTCGATCTCACGCCTCAGGCTCTCGGCGCCTTCCGAGGCCCTTTGATGGCAACTGCGCTAGCCTTCTTGCTCGGCACGGGGTTCAGTTGGTTCTTACGGCGAAAAGGATCACCCGAGAAGGCGAATCTGGCCCTCGCTGGCATGATGGTGATCGTGTTGCTTGCAGTTCACTCCGCATTTGTCATCTTCTCGCCAATTTTGTCGTCCAAGGCATTGGCTTTAGCTGTTAAGGCGCATTACCGGCCGGGAGACGTGGTGGTCGCCACTGGGCTTTATGAGAATGCGTCGACGCTCAATTTCTATACCGGTATCCACCTGCTGAGCTTGCACGAACCCACAGGCAACATGTGGTATGGATCGAAGTTCCCCGACGCGCCGCCCGTTTGGGAAACTTCGCAAAGCTTCGCCAAGCTTTGGGCAAGCTCTCAGCGTGTATTCCTCTGGTCCGATCAGGAGCACCCGCCACAACTTCAGGAAGCTCCCGCCTACGTCGTTGCTCGAAGTGGAGGAAAAACTATCTTCACGAATCAGCCACTTGAGCGCGAATAAATTTTACTGGCCTCGATGATGCCCATCCTTGACCGCAGCGGAAGGACCAATGGATGGCCTGACATCTAGTCGGTGATCTTCAACAGTTTGCCCTTCTTTAGCCGAAATGCTTCTCCGCGCCATCGCACTTTGTTTCCGAACAAACTTCCGATCCATATGAAGACAGCAAGCAGATCGCGCAAGGGAATGAGCCACAACCACGGAACGAGATCAGGATCCCGCAGAGCACGCACGCCAACCGCAAAAGCCATGCTCATCCGCACAGCAAAACTCAGCCCAAGGAGCATCCACGACCAGAGCGCTCCCTGCCCTACAACAACCGCGAGCAGTGCCCAGGCAAAACCGAACGTCGTCACCAGGCCGAAATAACCCCACGGTCGCGATTCGCGAATCGTGCGACCCCAGCGCAGTTGGTGGTGAAGAAACTCCCGTAGTGAGTAGGGGGGCAGGAACGTGTCCACTATTACGTCGCTCAACTCCACACGCAGATCCAGCTCCGCGAGTTTGGCTGCCACTTGATAGTCGTCGGCAAGATATTCGAGCATGGACTCGAAGCCGCCAACACTTTTCAGGTCACGTTTCCGCAAGGCCAACGTCGCCCCCAGTCCGAAGCGCAGACCTCCTTCGAGTTCCTGTGCGACCAGCACTCCGGCGGAAAAGTCGGTGGCGATTCCAAGCGCTTCTAACCGGGACCCGAGTGTGTCCGCCGCCCGTCCGCGGTACAAGCAGGTGACCAATCCGACTTCCGGCTTCGACAGCGCACTGGCTACGCGGGCTAAGTAGTCCGGCGGGACGAGAATGTCGCTATCGTTCACAACCACGAGCTCATGCCGTGCTTCCCGAAGCATGTGCACTAGATTGCTGACCTTTACATTCGTCCCGAGAATCTCGGTGCAGATCGCCAGCCGAATATCGCGTTTCGGAAACTCCGATTTCAGTTGCGCAATAACTTCTCTCGCAGGATCAGCGGGATCACTCACGCCGAAAATAATTTCGTAATTCGGGTAATTTTGCAGGCAATGGCTGCGGAAGGCCTCGTACATCCCTGGATCGGTGCCCTTCAATGGTTTCAGGATAGAAATGCCAACAGCATCGTCCGGCGCCGCGCCACTTTCTTTTTTCTGCAGAAACCTGTTCGCGGACCAAATGCAAACCAGGTGATAAGCCATGCCGCTGAACGTTCCCAATACGGCAATCAGCTCGGCGAATCGAACCGCGTAGTGGAACATTGGTTGGAAACGATCTTCTACTCGTATCTCAGTGACTCGATGGGATCCAAATTCGCTGCCTTCCAAGCCGGATAAATCCCGAACACCAGCCCAATGGTGGCCGATGCGAACAAGGCGAAGCTCGACCATGCAACCGACATCGTGGCCGGCAGCGACGGCCAGATTACCGGAATGAAAAAGGTAATGATCGCCCCCAGCAAGAGTCCCAGCACGCCGCCCATCGCAGTGAGCATGATCGCTTCCAGGGTGAACTGGAGTAGAACATCTCGCTTGCGAGCACCAATTGCTTTGCGCACGCCAATCTCGCGCGTGCGCTCCGTGACCGACACCAGCATGATGTTCATCACGCCCACGCCGCCCACGATAAGCCCGACGCTTGATACGGCAAACATGAAGACAAAGACCATGCTGGTCAGCTGGTTCCAAACATCGGAGATGGAGTCCTGCGTAAATACCGCAAAGTTGTCCGGCTTGTCTGGCGGGACCTTACGGCGACGCCGCAGCAGTTCACGCATCTCGTCCATAGCTTTCGGCATGTCTTCATGAGTCGTGGCCTTCACGCTGATCCAGTGCTGCTTCAACTCGGGGTGCATGGCCCGAAACGTCGTCAGAGGGAAGTAAACAATGTTGTCTTCCGGATTCTTGCCGCCTCCAAAGACGGACTTGCGTTGCTCGGCTACGCCGATAACTGTGAAAAGCTGGCCTTCGATGTTGATTTCTTTGCCGAGAGGATCCTCGCTTCCAAACAACTCTTCAGCGGTGTCGTAGCCGATGATGATCACGGGAGCGCGCCGCTCCTCATCAACCGCACCAAACCACCGTCCGGCCTTCATATTCAAGTCGTATACGTCTTTTACGGCCGCCGTGTCCCCTTCCAAAATCGTATTCTTCGCTTTGCGTCCCTGATACTTTACCGCGTAAGTCCCAACGCCGAATTCCGGGCGAAACAGCCGCACCCCAGCCGTTACCGCTTTCACGTGCGGTAGGTCCTTCATGGCTTCGGAATCTTCGAAGGTCAATTCCTTGCGGAGGCGAACCTCTTCGGGTGGCCGTCCGAAGGTGAATGGCTCCATGTGAAACGCGAAAATAATGTTCGAGCCCATGCTGCTGACCAGGTCGCGCACATTATTGTTCAACCCGCTCACGATCGAGGAGATCGCAATCACAACCGACACACCGATGACGATGCCCAGCACCGTGAGCGCCGAACGCAGCTTGTTGCTGCGAATGGTGTCCACCGCCATATGTAGAATCTCACCGTAATCGTGCCGTCGTATCATCGCGTGTCTATAGTTCGAAGCGTAACGCCGTAATGGGGTCCAGCCGCGCCGCTCGCCTTGCGGGATACACTCCAAAAAATATGCCCACACTGCCCGAAACAAGTAGTCCTGCGGCAACAGCCCATAATTTGATAACTGATGGCATGCCAATGGCGAGGGTCACGACCTTGGCTATGAAGATTCCCGCCATCACGCCCATGGCGCCGCCGATCAAAGCCATGGTGCTGGATTCGATCAGGAATTGCAGCAGCACGTCCGATCGTCGTGCCCCCAGCGCCTTGCGAATGCCGATTTCTCTCGTGCGCTCCGTCACCGAAACCAGCATGATGTTCATAATCACGATCCCGCCAACGACGAGCGACACGGCCGCAATCCCGATCATCGCGTAAAAGAACGTACTGCTGAAATTCGACCAGATGCTCAACAGGCTCGCGTTTGTCTCGATATCGAAACTGTCCTCGGCTCCTGGAGCATCGTGCCGGCGCGACCGCAGTGCCACCCGGCTTTCGTCCATGGCAGTTTCGAGCGCCGAGCCCACTCCTTCTGCCTTGCCGGAGATTCTAATGTTGGCATGATGCGTCCCATACTGCTTCAGGTAGGACGTAATGGGGATCATCGCGAAGTTATCCAGGCTTTGTCCGAGGGCCTTTCCCTTCTTCTTGCCCACTCCGATCACCGTGTAAGTCCAGCCGTCGATCCGAATCTCCTTACCCAGGGGATCGGTGCCAGGCAACAGGTTGTCAACTATGTCAGTGCCGATCACCGCCACGCTAGCCGTACTGTTCACGTCGTTTTCGGTCAGCATGCGGCCGGCGCTCAGGTCCAGGTCGAGGATGTTGGGCATCGCCGGGGTCACACCGCGTACCAGGGTGTCGCTGCTCGACTGTTCCGCATACTTCACATGACCACTGTCATTCCGCACGAACGCCCCTACGAATTCACAGTGCCGACAAGCCTCTGCGACTGCCTGATAGTCCTCTATAGTTAGGTCTTTGCGCTTCTCGCCTTCCAGAAAGTGATCGACATTGGTGACCGCAGGGGAAACTTTGAAGACAAGAAAGACGTCAGCCCCTAAATTGAAGACCTTCTCAGCAAAGTAGCCATTGATGCCGTTCACGAATGTGACCACGGCAATGACGGCTGCCACCCCTATCACCACGCCCAAAAGCGTGAGAATCGATCTCAGCTTGTTCGCCCACAAGGATTGCAATGCAATTCGGATGGCTTCAGTGACGTTCATTTAGTCTGGGCACTAGGCTCTGGTTACCAAGCGCGGGCACGAGCTTCAGATCATCTTCAGAGTTTTGTCGTGCCTCAATGTAAGTCTAGCAGAGCGATTCCGGCCGAGAGCCCAGTGCCAGGCAAAAAGCCGCATTTTAGAGCCGCCCACCGCCGAGAGCCCAAAGCGCGCCGTACAACATCGAATATAATGATCAAGTTGGTAGCCGGACCGGACGGTCGCTGTCGCTCGTCGAGGGTGATAGAGGAAAGTCCGAACTCCGCAGAGCAGTGTGCCGGATAACGTCCGGGAGGCCGGGTTCAAGCCTGGTTGACGGAAAGTGCCACAGAAAAGATACCGCTTCGCCCATTCGCAAGGTTTCGTGTCCCACCGAGACGGAATTTTGTGAATGGGCGAGGTAAGGGTGAAAAGGTGCGGTAAGAGCGCACCGCCGCCACAGTAATGGGGCGGGCAGGGCAAACCCCACACGGAGCAAGACCAAATAGGGAGGAAGTTTCAGCTTCGGCTGGATGCGTGCCGGCTCGGTGCGCCAAACCTTCGGGTAGGTCGCTTGAGCCCGGTAGTAATGCCTGGCCCAGAGGAATGACCGTCCCGCCGCAAGGCGGACAGAATTCGGCTTACAGGTCCGGCTACCATCGATTCAATAGCTTAGACAAGTCTGCGTGAGAAGCGGTGCCAGGACTTCGCCACTGAAGGTTCGCTCACACTGACTCGAGCGGATTGCGCCTTCCATTGCTCCTCCTATAGTCTGAGGTGCGCGGCCGGAAACATCTCTGCCAATGTATTCGGCCTTATCTTCAATTCAGGAGTGAATATTTATGTCAGGACCTTCGCGTCGTCCCGAAATTCGCCGCCGCCGTACCCGCAAAGAAAAAATCTCGCGCCTTCGTAAGCGGATGGCGATGAGCACGTCGGATAACGACAAGCAGGCGGTTACAAAGAAACTGCACCGCCTCGGCCTCAACTCGCCCGGGCAACCCTTGGTGAGGTAGGCGCTGCCGGCAGCGTTAGGAATTTACTACCTTGCCAGAAACTTCGCGGGGCTCCCGGCTCTGCTCCACGGGTGAGCTTTCCTCTGCGATTTCGCGATAAACCTGCAACACTCGCCGGGCCGAGCTTTCCCACGAGAAGCGCTTCGACTGTTCCAGGCTGCGGCGCTTCATCTTCTCGCGCAGCGGTTGATCGACAAGAACGCGGTGCAGCGCGCGCATGATCTCGAAGACGTTCTCCGGATTCACCAGCACGGCGGCGTTCCCCACCACCTCGGGCAAGGACGAAGTGTTCGACGTTACCACGGGCGTGCCGTGAACCATTGCTTCCAGCGGGGGCAATCCGAACCCTTCATACAAAGACGGGAAGACGAACACCTTCGCGAGATCGTAAAGAATCCTCAAAACCTCAATCGGCACAAATCCCAAAAAGCGCACGTCGTTCTGCACTCCGCTTTTAATTACGGTGCGCCGGAGGTCCGGGTTCTTCGATAGCTCATCGCCAATGATGATCAGCTTTAGATCGGGGAACTTGTCGTCTTTCTCTAATTCTGATCGCAAGGCGGAAAACGCTTCTATGATTCGAACTAAGTTCTTGTGCGGACTAATACGTCCCGCATAAAGCACAAAGGGATAAGTCACCTGGTAGCGTTGCACAATCAGCGCACGATCGGCATCGGTCGCGTGCCCGTGCATGAAACGCTCGTCGACCGCGTTGTATACAACCTCAATATTGCGCGCGGGAATGCTGAAGAGTTTCTCCAACTCGCTTTTGGTGAACTGCGACACCGCGAACACGCGAGAGGCACGGAGCAGAACGCGACGGGTAAACTGGAAGTGCAGCAGTCGCCGAGCTCCCGAACGGTCCTTTGTGCGCGACATATGCTCCAGCACGTCGTGCACAGTCATCACATAAGGACACGGCAATGCTCGCGGCAGCCAGAAAAGATGCGGCACGTGAACCAAGTCACAATTCAGGCGCCGCAGAACAGTGCGAAAGCCGAAGTACCCGCGTGCCGAGGTGTCCCTCTCGGTGAAAGCAATGTTGTGGAAGTTTGGCGCGAGCAGTCCGATCTCCTGGACCTTTTCAGGAGCCCCAATCAGGTAGTACTTGTTCTCCCGGTCCAGTCGACTGAGCGCCCTCACAATATTCCGGATATAAGTGCCCACTCCAAAATCAGAGATCCGGCGTATATCGATGGCCACTTGCACAGGTGAGATTTAACCACAAAGCAGGGAAAGCAGCACAAAGGAAAGCAGCAGCACAGATGCTAATCGACAAAAGCGCCTACCTAATTCTCATTCCGAGCGGGCCACAGCCTCGAGCAATCTGCTCGTCGGCAATGACTGTCCTCCTGATGAGCAGTTCTCCGCGTCCGCAACGACGAACGACGAACGACCAACGACGGCAAAACGAACTACGCCCTGACTTCTTCCTTCGCTCGGCGCCGGGCGTACAGCGGAAACGCCTCCGCCAATTCCCGAACCTGCTTTCGAACCCTCGCCAACACTGCGCTTTCTGAACGATGCTGCAGCACTTCCGCAATCCAGCGAGCAACCTGGCGCATCTCGCCTTCCTTCATGCCGCGAGTCGTCAGCGCTGGTGAGCCAATTCGAATCCCACTTGGCTTCATCGGCGGATTGGTGTCGAAAGGTATTGCGTTCTTGTTCACCGTGATCCCGGCCTCTCCCAACGCCTTCTCGGCTTCGCTGCCCAGCATCCCCTTGGAAAAGACATCGATCAACATCAAGTGTGTATCGGTACCTCCGGAAATAATCCGGAAGCCTTCCCCGGCCAGACTTTCTGCCAGTGCTTTGGCATTGCTGACAACTTGTTTAGCGTAATCGCGGAACGTAGGCTGCATGGCCTCGTGAAAACAAACTGCCTTCGCGGCGATGATGTGTACGAGCGGCCCGCCTTGCATGCCGGGGAAGACGACTTTGTCGATCGCAGCTCCATGTTCAGCCTTGCTCAAGATCATTCCAGCCCGAGGGCCACGCAGCGTCTTGTGTGTGGTGGACGTAACGATCTGAGCGTGGGGCACTGGCGACGGATGCACTCCGCCCGCAACCAGCCCGGCAAAATGAGCCATGTCGACCAGAAACAACGCACCGACCTTATTCGCAATCTGCCGCATTCGCGCGAAGTCGATGATGCGAGGGTACGCACTTCCACCGCCAATAATGAGCTTGGGACGCTCTTTCTCGGCCAGTTTTTCCAGTTCGTCGTAATCAATCGTCTCCGACTCTTTCGTCACTCCGTAAGGAACGATGCGATAGGTCTTGCCCGAAAAATTCAAATGATGTCCATGCGTGAGATGCCCGCCATGCGCAAGGTTCAGCCCCAGGATTGTGTCGCCCGGTTGCAGCACGGCTGCGTACGCTTCCATGTTGGCTTGGGAACCAGCGTGTGGCTGCACGTTGGCATGCTCTGCCCCGAAAAGTTTTTTCGCACGTTCGCGCGCTAGCTCCTCGACTACGTCGGCGTACTCGCAGCCTCCGTAATAACGCTTCCCCGGATATCCTTCGGCATACTTATTAGTGAATACCGAGCCCATGGCCTCGAGCACCGCTTCGCTCACGAAGTTTTCCGAAGCAATCAGTTCCAGGCCCTCGTGCTGGCGGCGGACCTCGTTGTCGATCGCGGAAGCCACATCTGGATCCACTTCCTCGAGCCGACGGTACATAGCATCATTTTCCATTGGTATTAGCCCTTCAAATATTTCGCCAAGACTTCTTATGAACCGCGCGTCTGCGGACCATCGAACTCGAGGCGCATCGAATCGGTAGTCAACGGGAAGCCTGCTTCACGAACCCGCTGAACCACGCCGCACAGCACGGATATTTCGCATCCTCAATGAAGGCGAACTTACCCATTGGCTGCCGGCGACTCCTCCCGCTCAATTTCCGTAATCTTCTCGACCCTCTGCTGATGCCGGCCGCCGGCGAAATCCGTGTTCAGCCAGCAGTCAATAACCTTACGCGCCGTGCCTTCGTCCAGCACGCGGCCGCCAATGGCAAGAACGTTGGCGTCATTATGCTCACGGCTCAAGCGCGCCTCGATCTCTGAAGTGACGTGCGCGGCGCGCACGCCGTGAACTTTGTTGGCAGCGATCGACATGCCGATCCCAGACCCACACACCAGGATGCCAGAGTCCGCATCTCCCGTGGCTACTTCTTCACCAACTCGCAAGGCATAATCCGGATAATCCACGGATTCAGTCGAGTGCGTGCCGCGGTCGTCGACCGTAATCCCTTTTTCCTGAAGGTACTTTTTTATTTTCTCTTTGAGTTCAAACCCGGCGTGATCCGCTCCGAGCGCAATCTTCATTCGGCCATTTTACGCTTCGAAAGCGGTTCGCAAAAAGGAAACCAGCTGCCAGCCATCCATGTACTTGTATGGCGTTTCGCCAGTGCTGTAATGCCCGCAGGGTAACACCACAACCTTGTGGTCCTGCTGATAACGCTGGAACTCAGCGACCACGTCACGCGAGAACTCGGGCAGAAACGTCAGGTCGTACTTCGCATAGATGATGAGCGACTTTCGCCTAAAACGGGCGAACTGAGGGAAATACGACATCGGGCTGATCGCAGCCCAAAGCTGACGTAGGCGCTCGACATCGATCTTCTGCTCCAGACCAGCCCGAATGTGCCGCGTCGACTGGCCGTGCCAGACAACGTCAGCAACATAGGTCGAAGCGTGATTGAATGCCGCTACGCCTAGCCTCGCATCGTGCGCACAAGCCAGAAACGCGTAACACGAACCCAGACTGGTGCCCACGATTCCGAGTCGGCTGTAGCCCTGTTCTTGCAGCCAGTCGAGGCAACATCGAATGTCAACTACACCTTGACGAACCGCATCCAGGGTGCGTCCAATGTTGGCCGAAACGGCGTAATCTGCGCGATTGATTTCTGCCGGCATACGGATGTCGTGATACGGCATGCTCAGTCGCAGCACCGCAATCCCCATCCAGTTCAGCACGCGGCACAGCCCCGTGTATGCCAGGGCATCTGAGTTCCAATGCGGCAACAGAATCACTGCCCTTCGGCCTCTTGCCGGGAACCAGCGCGCGTTCGCCAGATTATTTTCGGGAAAGGGGGTCTGCACCGGAGACGTGAAGCGCAGGAAATCCGCGTACGTTCCCCGGACTTTCGCTTCCAATTTCGGATCAGGCACTTCACGCGTACTGAATACCTTCACCTCGCGTCGTTCCAGGCGGAAATCCGTGGGCTTTTGGTAAGAGTAAAACTCGTCACTGTTCGCAACGATGCGCCGATTGTAGTCCGCCAGATATTTTTCCGGATCGGCAGGCACTTGCCCGGGCGCACAGCCATTACGGCACGGCCAGTTCTGAGAGTACTCAATGCCCCAGTCCAATGGCCTCACCACCCGGTTGTTATCCACCGAGGTTAACCGGGTCTCCCAATCAAACATCCATTGCTGATATCGAGTACGCATGAACTGTTTAGGATACCAAACCACTCTAGCGTGATCAGCCAGCCCTGCATTGAGTGGCTAAAAAATGGAGTTGAGCGTTCTCTTCGAAAGGTTGGGATCGCGACTGGCAGGTCCGCCATGCGAACAATGAAATCAGTGATTGGCAAGCCTGACGACCGACGACCGATGCCTGACGACTGATCTCAGTTATACCTTCTCGGCACCCGTTTCGATATCGCGCAGAGAATCTCGTATGCAATCGTATCCGCCAGTTCGGCGTGCTCGCGCGCACTCACGGTAAGCCCGTCGCAACTGCCAAGCAAGATGACTTCATCCCCGACATCCACTCCTGGAATTCCGGTGACGTCGGCCAGTGTCAAGTCCATCGAAATGCGTCCCACGATGGGTGCATAGTGCTGGCGCACGATGACGCGGCCTCCTCCCGAAAGTGCGCGGTTCAAGCCGTCCGCGTAACCCACGGGAAGCACCGCAATGCGGGATGGGCTTTTGGTAACGTATGTCCCACCGTATCCTAGCGCCTCGTGGGCTTCGGCCTTGCGAACAGACAAAATGCGCGTTTTCCACGTAAGAACGGGTTCGACATTCAACCGCCATGCGCTACCGCTCACTTCACGTCCCGCGCGCTGGAATGGCAAATAATATCCATAAAGCGCCAGGCCTGGGCGCACCATGGTATGCCAGCTTTCCCGGCGCGAGATGATGGCCGACGTGTTAGCTGAATGTATGAGTACAGGCTGAAGTCCCGCGTGTCGCAAAGTTTGCTGCGCGAGCTCGAATTCATTGAGTTGCGCTTGCGAAGAGGGCGCATCGAGCACCTCAGACGAAGCCAGGTGAGTCGAGAATCCCTCCAATACCAAGTGAGGGGACGAGTTCAACAGTCGGCATATGCCGGAGAGTTCTTTAGGATTTACCCCGAGGCGTCCCATACCTGTGTCTGCCTTCAGGTGTACGGGATGCCGGCTCACGCCTAGCCTGCCGGCAGCCTTCTCCATCGCCTCGATGTGCCACGACTCCCAAACTGTGGGTGTCAATCCGAGTCGGACAATTTCTTCTTCTTCACCACGCCAAAAGCCGGTCATCAGGAGAATACGGCTGCTGACTCCTGCATCGCGCAGGGGAATCGCTTCATCGAGCGATGTCACACCCAGCCACTTCGCACCTTCAGCCTCCAGCGCGAGCGAGCACTGAACCGCTCCGTGACCGTATGCGTCGGCCTTCACCACGGCACAGATGGTTACGTCGGGCCCCACGTGTTGTTGCACCAGGCCGAAGTTCCGGCGCAGCGCCGGTAAGGAAACCTCCGCCCACGTGGGACGGGTTGCGTGCCGAATCGCTTTCCCTGTGATCGTCGTAGCCACTGTGGCGATTATAGACGCGCTCACTCGCAATGCACCGTTACGCTGGTGCTACTTCGGAGTCGTTGTGGAACAGCGGCGCTTCAGCACAGGTCCAGGCACGTTGGCCTTGTCCCACCACGTCAGGAAGATATTCTTAGCTCCCCGACAGCACGAAGTTCACGGTGATTTCCGTTTCCACCTCTACCGCTTGCCCATTCAAAACGTAAGGCCGGTAGCGCCACTGCCGCACTGCATCGACTGCGGCCCCGGCTAGCATCGGGTGACCGCTCAGCACCTGAAGATTTTCAATCAAGCCTTGTTTGCTGATCATGGCCTGCAGGTGTACCGGGCCTTGTATACGTGCAGCCTTGGCCAATGCCGGATAGATAGGTTCCACTCGGCGTACCAGGTAACCTTGCATCATCACGGAGAACCGCAGGACATTATGCGGGACCAATGCCGGTTTCGGCGGTACGGCTGCAAATCCCGTTCCGCTCAGAATGGAATGCAGAACTCCGTTGGGATCAGGGCCCGTACCGGTACTCCCCGGGACCCACCCGGTGGCCGAGGATGTAGCCACGCCTTGGTCATCGATCGAGACAATCGATCGGGGAATTCTCCCCGGCAGCATCAGGTGTCCATCTCGGAGATTGCTGACAATGAGATTGCTCGCACGCGAACTGGCCATCTCCGGCGGTGCACCAGGAGGTGGCGCTGGAGTCGCAATCAACGCCTGGCTCAAAATCTTCAGTTGCGGCAACCCTTGCGTGTAAATCATGGGCAGCAACAACGCAATGCCTACGCCCGTCGCCTGTATGGCGAATGAACTCAGCGTCGCCCAGGTTCGCCGTGAAGTTTCCCCGCAAGTGGTCTCGTTTATCCCTGTGGTCAACATGGTGCCCTCCTCACCAGCTAGAGGTAATGACACCGACAGCCGACAGGGCGGATGACCAGCCAAAAAGAAAAAGGCCGCGAGATTTCGCGGCCTTTGGGAACTTTCTAAACGGCGATGTTATCGCTACTGCTTCGGCGGTGTCGTGCCTTGCGGCTTCGTCGTTGGCGTCGTAGCGGGTCTGGTCGCCCCGACTCCCCCTGGACGCGTCCCGCCTGCCCCAGGCCGGCTGGCCGAAGGCGCCGACGGCACACCCGACTGCTGATTGTAAATATCAACAACCGTCTTGGTGATATCGACGGATTGACCCGCCCAAAGCACTGGACCATCTGGCCAAGGCTTCGAGATATCGATAATCAAGCCGAGCCCGTTGTCCTTCGCGTATTTGTCGATCACGGGTCCCATCTTTTGCAGAATCTTCTGCGCGATCTCGTTCTGCTGTCCTACAAAGTCGTTTTGAGCATCTTCCTGGCTACGCGTGAGCGACTTCTGCTTCGCTTCGATCTGGCGAACGAGGCCAGCGCGGTTCTCATCATTCGGCGCCTTCGACGCATCGAGTTGTTTCTTGAGGCCGTCGATCTCGTCTGTCATCGACTTGATCTCGTTGCGCTTGGGCTCGAACTTCTTGCCGAGCGCTTCGAATTCTTTCTGTCCTTCATTCGTGGCCAGAATCGCATCCTGAATACTGATAACACCAATCCGGGTCGGCCCGGTGGCAGTTGGAGCGGGTGCCGTCCCCGCGGGCGGCGTAGCGGCCGAAGCAGTATTCGTCGTACCACCTTGGGCCACGGCAACTATGGGCATAGCAATTGCCATGACCATGAAAATTCGCACAATCTTGCTATTCATTGGATCGCTTGAACTCCTTGAGATTTGTCTCGGGATACTCAGATAAACCTTAGTGCCCATCTCACTGGGCCACGTGCTACCACCAGATCAACCGGCCCTCATAAACCGAGATAGGTGAGCCTGGTTGCTCAGCTCAGCACGCGGAACTTGGGACGCGTGCTAATCGCCCTGCGGATGACTTGTTCTTAGGGGCGCGGGTGATTTCATTATAGGTGCATGTTTCCCACAAGGTCAAACAGAGCCGCACCTGAGAGCTGTTTACTCTTTCTCCTTCCGCTTGGCGAGTTCTGGAAGCTTTGTCATTCCAAGGTATACGTTCGTCATCCCGAAGGGCTTCGGCCCCGAACCCGTGTCGAGAGATGCAACCGCGCTTCCGACAGACAACACTTGGACACGCCGTCCTTCCACCGCGCAAAGCCGAATTCCAAGAGGTGGAAAGCGCCGCCTTTCCACCCACGAAGACCCGTCCTAGACCGTGGAAGAGCGGGGCCCTTCAGGGCCGCGTCAAGGTCGTATGAAGCGGGGGTTCAGCCCCGGAGGGAATCATTTCAGAACGTCGTCGCCACCGTAAACCGGAACGTCTTCAGCGGCTCTTTCAACACGTAAGTCGGACCATACAATGCCAGCGCCTGCCCAAAGGTGAAGTCGCCCGCGGCCCCCGCCGGGAACATCTCGCGCGTGATAGGCGTCGGCGCGATCGTCGAGGTATTCAGCCGCAACGGGTTGTAGGCCCAGTACACGCGAAAGGGTGCATTGATCACAGGCAGGAATACCTGTAATTCCAGCCCCGTAGACATGCGGGGAACCCAGTTGGTGCCTGATATTGGCTTCAACTCTGCCGGGAAATTTATCCGCGTCCCGCCCACACAACTGAAACCGGCGTCCAGGCCAGGACACCCGAAGAATGCACTGTTGATGTCTTGCAACTGTCCGGTGTTAATACGAAGCTGTGAAGGCAATACGATCGAGTTTGACCCTATATCCACAAAGGGAGCTAACCGCACCGGACCAACAATCGTGATGCGGTATTCCAGGTTGCCCACCAGGCTCAAGTCCCCGCCGGGAGCTACGATCTGCTGAAAGGGCAGCTGAACGGTGTACGCGCCTCGCCGCGGATTGTTTGGATCCCGGGGAACGACGGTTCCATCGGGATTGGTCAAATTGACCGTGGCGCGATTGGAGAGGTAAGCCAAAGGCGAGATGGTACGAATATCAAATCCTCGCAGGTCATTCTCCCCTCCCATGTAAAAGCGATCAAACGGAGGCGCCACCAGCCCGCCGTAGCCCGTCAGGAAAGAAGCCTGCACGTTATAACCGAATGCATTGCGGCCCTTCTGCACCGGGATGAATTGTTTCCACTGCAAAATGGGTCGCACGTATTGAACCGTGCCCCCCAACCCGGCGATTTCCCCCCCGACGAAAATGCTCTTGCCGGTATGCGGGTTGATGGGACTGTCGATGGTGCTGAACGTGAAACTCGGCAGCACCTTGCTGGTCTTCACTCCGTTCAGTGCATTCGGTCCGGCGAAACCACGGAATGCCAGGTTCTCGAACAGAGATCGAGACGCGTCACTGAAAACTTGCGTCGACGAATTGTCAAACGAGTACGTGATCCCAATGCGTTTGAAAGATCGATGCAGCGGATAGCTGGCCGACAGGCTGAAACCCGTGCTCGCCTGCGTGAAGTTCTGCAAACTGTTCAGCACGGCTTGTGAGAAGTTGACCTTCTGTCCAGTAAGAATCTGGTATTGATTCGCCTGGTCGTAGTTGAAGCGCTGGCTGAACACCGTGAACCCCAATTGCAGCGGACGGTCGAACAGGTAAGGCTCGGTAAACCCGAACATGACGTTACGCTGCCGATTACCTACGCTGGCTTGCACATTCAAGGTCTCGCCCAACCCGAACAGGTTGTTGGTGGCATAGTTGATGCCCACGAAAGCGCCTGCCAGGCCGCTCACGCCTCCCGTTAACCCGATGCTGTTTTTGCCCTTCTCTTTGACTTTGAGCGTGAGATCGACGTTGCCCTCCTTCTCATTCAGGTGGCGCTCCGTCACGTTCGGATCATCAGGCTTTAACTGGTCGAAGTACCCCAACTGGTTCAAACGAAGCAAGCTTAATTTCCAGGCACGGTTGTTGTAGATTTGTCCTTCTTCCAGTGCCAGCTCGCGACGGATTACCTTATCGCGCGTGGTTGTATTGCCCTGAAATTCGATACGCCGCACGTGAAACTGTTTGCCTTCATCAACATCGATGGTCAGGGTTACTGTCTTCTTCTGCTCGTCAAACTCTGTGTCGGGAACGGAAGTGAAATTGATGTAACCGTAGTCGCCATACGCGTCGCGCAGGTTGTCCAACCCTTTGGCAATTTTCTCGCGGCTAAAAATGTCGCCGTCTTTGATCGGAAACAAACCCCGCAATGCAGTCTGGTTGGAAATTGCCTTGTTGTTCTTGAAACTGATGGATCCCAGCGTGTAGCGGTCGCCTTCTTCGATGGGCATCGTGATATCGACCGCCTTGCCTTTGCTGTGAATCAGCGGAATACTGACGCCGCCGCCCGTATCGTGAATCTGCGTCTTGGGATCCTGCACCAGCACCTTGAAGTAGCCACGATTCTGGTATTCGGCGCGGACCCGCTCGGTATCCTCATTCAACTTGCTCGCGTCGTAAGTCCGGGCGAAGATGTTCTCCAGGAAAATGGAGTGCGGGACGCCGATGGGCTTCAGGTTCTTCATCGCCCCGCGCAGAATCCGGCTGTTGACGTGCTGGTTGCCGACGAACGTGATCTTCCCCACCTTGACCTTGGGCCCCTCCTTCACCGCGAAGGTGATTCCTACCGCAGCCGGAGGAATGGGCCTGACTTCCGTGCGCACCACAGCAAACTGCCGTCCATGTTCCGACAGCAATTCCTTAATCACGACCTCGGCTCTTTTTACCTTCGTCGGATCGTACTGGCTCTCCACCGAGAGTCCTACCTTCCGCTCTTTGAAGCGGTCCAGAACGTCGCTGGTCGAAACTGAACTCAGGCCCGAGTAGCTGATTTCTCGGATCGTCGGCCGCTCTTTCACGAAAATGTGAATGCGCCACCCTTTTGGTGTCTGCTCGCGTTCGAATCGAATGTCCTCGAAATATCCCGTGTTCCACAGGGAATTGAAGTCACGCTCCAGCGCACCTTGGTCATAGACGTCACCCGGCTTCGTAAACAGACGAGCTTTAATGGTCTCGACCGGGATTCGGCGATTGCCCTGAACCACAATATCCGTGATTAGATTTTCTTGGCCCCAGGTGGCAGAAACCAGACTGAACAGGACCAGCAAACAGACGAGTACGCGACGCCAATTGGAGGCGGTGCTTGAACCCCAAATCCCAAAGAATAAAGGACTTCGCTGCGAGGAAACGGATCGATGCGCCGCGTCCAAATCAATGGTCGCACACCTGCATCCACCCTCGTTGGACGCAGGGCTTTCCTGATGAAGACGAAGAATCGCTACTACCTCAAACTCTGGGAGTATTGGAAAACGGTCATTATACGGTAGAGCTGTGCAGAGCGTCCAAACCTAACCGCCACTGTTTCTTTTATTTGTGCGCATTGGTGCAATCACGGAATAGGCTGAATTGCCTCTACCTCAACCAAGACGGAATAAAACGTGGCAGAGTTGCCCATGTCGGAAAGTATTTCTGAGGTGAGGACGTTTATGTTTCGTCCACCTGGCGTAAATTTTGCCCAATTTAGTTTCGCGTACACCACGCCCGCCAAACTCCCATTCACTCGGGCGGACAATTCAATGTCGCCGCGCTGGTTGTAAACCCGCACCCGCTGCCCGTTTTTAATTCCCCGAGCCCCCGCGTCCCGCTCACTTATCTCCAGCAGTCCGGTTTCTTCCATCGCCTGCACCGACGGAACATTTGTAAAGGTGGAATTCAGGAAATTGTCAGCCTTGCGCGCCAGCAGCTCAAGCGGGAATCTCCCCGCTTGATCACCGTTGCGCGATTCCGACGGAGCAACAAACTGCACCACCGGATCCAGCCCCTCCCGCTTCAGTTGCTCGCTGTAAAGCTCAGCCTTGCCACTGGCCGTACGGAAGTTTCCCTCCGCGAAGGGAAGGAAGTATCCGTTCGCTTCTGTGGCGTGGGCATTCCTGCCCCCGGATTTTGACGTTGCCTCTGTTTGCGAATCGCCGGCGCCCCTGCTCGCGGATTTCAAGGTTGCCTCTGCTTGCGTAGCGCGGGCGCCCTCGCCCGCGGCTTTTGACGTTGTTCTTTCCAAAGGCAACACCCCACAGCCGAGAGCCTGCTCCTCAAAATTCAGCCGCACATGTCCTTCAGCTTCCAGCCGCGCCCGATCAATCCCTTCAAGCCAGCGATTGTTTGACGACAAAGCCTGATCGATCATCTCGTCGACTGATTCTCGGAAACATTCCTCCTCAAAGCCCATCCGCTCCGCCAGCGCGCCAAACAGTTCCACGTTCGAACGGCACTCACCGACAGGCTCGATCGCCTGGTCCGACATCTGCAGATAGTAATGCCCATACCCGGTCTGAATATCCTTGTGTTCAAAAAACGTGGTTGCCGGCAACACGATATCGGCATAATCCGTAGTGTCAGTGAAGAACTGCTCGTGTACCACGGTAAACAGGTCCGTCCGCGAGAGCCCTCGCACGACTTCATTGTGGTTCGGACATACCGCTGCGGGATTGGAGTTGTAAACGAATAAAGCTTTCACTGGCGGGTTGTCCAACTCGTTCAACGCCTTCCCAAGCTGCACCATGTTGACTAACCGCGCGGGACGCCCCAGCGCCTGGTTCATCAACTCCGGCATCGCGAGCGCGGACTTGTTCAGTCCATAGGAATCGCTGGTCGAGAGCTGCAGGCCACCGCCCACTTCCTTCCATGAGCCGGTAACGCACGGAAGCATGGCAATGGCCCGCGTGGCCATTCCTCCATTCTGCGATCGCTGAACCCCATAGTTCATGCGGATTACTGCCGGGCGCATCGTCGCGTACTCCCGCGCCAATTTGACAATGTCCTCCTTCGCGATCCCGGTCCAGTTTGCCACCCGCTCCGGCGGATACTCTTTCACCTTGTCACGCAGTTGTTCAAATCCCACTGTGTGCTTGGTTACGTACTCGGCATCGTGCAATTCTTCACCGATAATCACGTGCATCATGCCAAGTGCCAGAGCCACATCCGTTCCTGGATGTATGGGAATGTACCAATCCGCGCAAGCGGCGGTGCGCGTTTTGTAGGGATCGATGACCACCAGCGTCGCGCCTTTCCGACGCGCTTCTTCAATGAACGGCCATAAATGAACGTTGTTGCCGTGAATGTTCGCGCCCCAGGCAATGATGTACTTCGATTCGCGGAACTGTTCGGGCTCGGTGCCCAGCTTCGCCCCGGTCACCGACTTCAGTCCCGCTTCCCCCGCAGCAGAGCAGATTGAGCGCTCCAGTTGCGAAGCTCCCAAACGATGGAAGAACCGCCGGTCCATCGAACCACCATTCAGAGCGGCCAGCGTACCTCCATAGGAGTAAGGAAGAATCGACTCGGGACCGAATTCCTCAGCGATGTTCCTCAGCCGGGTCGCAATCTCATCGAGCGCCTCCTCCCAGCTGATGCGCTGAAATGTATGGCTCGTTTCTGTGGCGCGTCCATTCCGGCCCGCGGATTTTGTCCGCGAGTCAAACCGCCGTGCGCCTTGTGGAGGATTGCCGACCGAAGAGTGCAGCCTGGAATGTGGCCCCTTAGCTCCCACTCTCCTCATGGGATACAAGACTCGATCCGGCGAATACACTCGATCCAGATATTTCGCCACCTTCGCGCATAAAAAGCCGCGGGTCACCGGATGCGCAGGATCGCCCTGAATCTTGGTAGCCCGCCCATTCTCGACTGTAATCAGAACCCCACAAGCGTCCGGGCAATCGTGCGGACACGCAGCGTGCACCACCCTCTTCGACATCCCGCAATTATAGACGCTCTCCCGAAGCCCTAACCCGAACCAGAAGCGCTCAGCTACACGCCGTCCAGGCCCGCCTCCCCCTTCGCCGCATCAGCGGTCGTAAAACTCCGTTGCAGTAAATTCGATCTTCTCTTGGGCCGGCTTGGGCTTCGGATTTTCACTTTTCTGCAGCAACCCGGCGAGTAGAAACCCCATAGCGGCAGCCAGCACTATCCAAACCACCTCGTTGGTCGCTTCTGGTTTCAGCGATGCCGAGGAATACATAACGCCTCCTCACGCTTTCGGTGCCACTCGTGGAATGAATCTGGCGATGATCCAACCCAGCAGGAGCACCGATAGAACCATGCCGATCAGCCCCGATTCCAACTGGTCGGCTACCTGCAGCAATGCAGGCCTGTCCGGACTCATGCTCGGTCGGCTGGCGAGCGAGAAGATCACAGGCACAACCCCGACCGTAACAGCCGAAAATGCCGTCCAGAATTCGGCTCGCCTTTCATTGCCGCAAAGTTCTACCAACAGCTTCCGAAGAGGGCCGCGCAGGTAAAGAACGACTGCTACCGAGGCCAGCCCTGTGATGCCTAGTCCACAGAGAAACATCATCGATATGGTCACACGCTCCTCCTGTCTGAACATTCTGTAAGCGCAGAATCCTTTTCGCAAAAAAATTTAGTCTTTTAACGACCGCAAAAGTTTGCGAATTCTTCCCTTCATCCTCAACAATCCGCGCAGTGCCCCGGGCGAGAGTTGCCGCACTTCCTCGTAGGCCACCGTCGCCGTTTCGAAGAATTCTGTGAGGTCCTCCACCCGCTGCCGCGTATATTCGTCAGAGCCCTCGTGCTCCAGTTCAGCGCGACAGTTCCGCAGCAATTGAATGGTCGGGTCGAGTTCGCGACGTTTTCTCTGCTCTACGATCAGGCGAAACATCTCTCCCACTTCTTTCAAGCACTCGTAATGCTCGCGCCGATCCCCCAGCACGTGCACCGGCCGGACGATCCCCCAGCTCACCAGCTCGCGCACCGACGTGCTCACGTTGGATCGCGCTATTGTCAGCGTTTCGGCGATCTCATCCGCTGCCAGCGCGTCAGGAGACAGGTAGAGAAGAGCGTGAATCTGAGCCACCGTACGGTTGATCCCCCACCGCGTTCCCATCTCCCCCCAGTGGAGAACCAATTGTTTTTGAATGGAGCTCAGCTTCATTTCTGTCTGTACAGAAATTACAGAACATAGCGTCCAATTTGTCAAGGCTCTTCGTGAACGGTACTGGATGCGAGAGCCGAGCGCCTGCAGGCGCGAGCCTAAACGCCGGCCCTACTTCCCTTTTTGTTCCGCAATCCATTTCTCCGTACGGGCTTCCAGAAGATCAAGTGGCAAGGTTCCCCCATTAAGCATTTCGTCATGAAAGCTGCGCAGATCAAACTTCGGACCCAATTCCTTCTTTGCCCGTTCCCGAAGTTCCCGGAATTTCAGCTGTCCGAGTTTGTAGCTGAGAGCTTGAGCCGGCCAGGCTATGTAGCGGTCGGTTTCTGATTGGATAGTGGGCTCATCGACTGCACCCGATTTGCGAAAGAACTCCACTACCTGGTCACGAGTCCATCCTTTGGCATGGATTCCCGTGTCAACCACCAGGCGCACCGCGCGGAACAGTTCCGAGGAAAGCCGGCCGTAATCGGACACGGGATCTTGGTAGAAGCCGACCTCTTTGCCCAGTTGCTCCGCGTATAATCCCCATCCTTCGCTGTAAGCGTTAAAGCCCTGCGGGTGCAGGCGGAATTTGGGCAATCCCTCCAGTCGCTGCTGGATTGACAACTGCATATGATGTCCCGGCACACCTTCGTGGTAGGCGACTGCCTCGTCATCGATAAGCGAGCGCTTCCCGAAGTCCGAGGTGGCAACCACCACCCGGCCGGGTCTCTTGCCGTCTGGCGTTCCCGTCACGTAATGCGTGGCCGCAGCCGCCTGGAACGGCGGAATGGCTTCCACGGTCACTGGCGACTTGGGCAAAAGGCCAAACAACTCAGGGAGTTTAGGCTCCATTTGCGCAATGTAGTGGCGGAAGTCATCCAATATCTGATCGGCCGAGGTTGGGATGTATTTGGGATTGGTCTTGAGCGATGCCCGAAAGGACGCGAGATCGCGGAAGCCTTCCTTCTTTGCGATCTCAGTCATCTCGGCCTCGATGCGATCAATTTCTCGCAGGCCAATCTGGTGAATCTCATCTGCCGTCATTCGCGTGGTAGTGCGGGCGTAAATGTCGTTCTCGTAGCGTTTCTGCCCGTCCGGCAACGAGGTTACAGAGAGAGTAGTGCGGCCATGAGGCGCATATTCCGTGCGCAGGAAGACAGCAAACGCCTTGTAGGCCGGAATCACATCCTTGTTGACGGCATTCGTCATCTCTTCCGTCAAACGCTTCTGATCAGCAGCTGAGATATCCGCCGGAAATTTCTTAGTCGGCAGCAGAAACGGATCGTTCTCGACGATGCCATCGCACTGGCCGGGAAGCTTCTCGATGAGGAATTTTACTGGCATCAGTTCGTCTTTAATTCCCGCGCGCAGAACTTCCTTGGTCTGATTCAGGACTCGCGGAATCTGGTGAAGACGAGCGATGTAGTCTTCGTAGTGTTTCACCGAGTCAAAAGGAACTGCCAGTGGGAGATCGGCCAGGGCGGTATGGACGCCGTACTGCTGGTTGATTGGCATCTCATATTCTTTGAGATTGAAGTCGGCGATGCGCTGCTCCAGCACACGAATCAGCAGATCGTGCGAGAGTTGGTCCTGGTCGGAAAAACCAGACGTGGAGATTGCCTGAAGGCGCGCGAGGAAGCCTTCGTCGGTTTTATTTCTTTCAATGATGCCGGCCAGCGACCGGTCTCCGAGCTTATCGTTATAGCGATAATCGCCAAATGACGTGGCCCGTTCCGGAAAATTACGCAGGTCGGACTCATACTGTTCGTCAAAAAGCGCATTCTGCGCGGCCAGCCGCTCGGCCACAGGTTTGACGTCGTGCGCAAGAAGGGAAGTTGCCGCAGCCAGAAACAGCACTACACTCTGGAAAAAACGCATAGGATGCGTAGGGTACCAAATGGAGAGGACTCAAGGCGACGGGTGCGGCCGAAGAGTTGGAAGGCGCGGCATCATTCCTGGGGCCGAGAGCCCAGAGCCTACTTAATTTCCATCACTTCCTTCTCTTTGTTCTTGCTCATCTCTTCCATCTTCTTGATTTCATCGTCAGTAAGCTTCTGTATTTCATCCAGGGCTCGCTTCTCTTCGTCCTCGGTAATCTTCTTGTCCTTGAGCGCCTTCTTGATCGCATCGTTGCCATCACGCCGGATGTTGCGCACCGCGGTGCGGTGTTCTTCCAAAACCTTGTGCAGGTGTTTCACCATATCGCGCCGGCGCTCTTCGGTAAGTGGCGGCACGGGAACGCGGATAATCTTGCCATCGTTCATCGGGTTTAGCCCGAGTTCCGCCGACCGGATTGCCTTTTCAATGGCGCCCAGCGACGATGGATCAAATGGCTGGACCGTAATCAACTGCGCTTCGGCCGCGTGCACCTGCGCAATCTGGTTCAGCGGCATCTGCGATCCGTAATAATCGATGTTCACGCTGTCGAGCATGTGCACATTCGCCCGCCCGGTCCGGGTCGCCGACATCTCTTTACGAAAATCGTCGACCGCTTTCTCCATACGGGTCTTCAACTGCACATAGGTCTCTTTTAGACCTGCCACTGCCGCCATCGTCGGTTGAGCCATTCTCAGCTCCAAAAAATGTCAGGATGAAAACGTTGAATTATAAACCCTGGGGAATCGCGGATCTTAGTTCAAATCTGCAATCTCAAATCTGGAACCGGTACTAGATTCCCGCGCTGACCAGCGATCCGATCTTCTCGCCGGTGATTACCTTGCGAATGTTCCCGCGCTGGTTCAGATTGAAGATGATGATGGGAAGATTGTTGTCCTTGCAGAGTGAGATTGCGGTAGAGTCCATCACCTTGAGACCCTTCCTGAGGACATCCATGTAGGTAATCTCGGCGAACTTCTTGGCGTCCTTTACCAGCATTGGGTCCGCGTCGTAGATGCCGTCAACCTTTGTCGCCTTCAAAATCGCATCCGCTTTGATCTCCATCGCACGCAGCGAAGCCGCAGTGTCGGTCGAGAAGTAAGGATTTCCAGTACCTCCCGCAAAGATCACCACTCGATTTTTCTCCAGATGGCGAATGGCGCGCCGGCGGATGAACGGCTCTGCCACCTGGTTCATCTCGATGGCGGACTGTACCCGTGTGTAGACGCCCTGCTTCTCCAGCGCGTCCTGCAAAGCGAGAGCGTTGATGACGGTCGCCAGCATACCCATGTGGTCGGCGGAAACACGATCCATGTTGCGGGCCTGTTCGGCCACTCCGCGAAAGAAGTTGCCGCCACCCACCACAATTGCGATCTGAATCCCCAGCGAATGTACGTCTGCCAGTTCAGCTGCAATCTCGTGGATGCGGCCCGACTCCACCCCAAAGCCCTGGCTCGCAGCCAGAGCCTCGCCCGAAAGCTTCAGCAGAATGCGTTTGAAAATTGGAGTAGACATAGTTGTCAAACGTCGGCGGACATGAGCATCAACCAATTTGCCGTTATTTTCATTCCGAGCACCGCGAGCAATCTGTTCTTCTGCTGGATAAGCGCGGATTCCTCGTGGCTATGTTCCTCGGAATGACAATCATAAGATAAGTGGGAACCACGCGCAGTTCGCGTTGAAATTAAAAAGGGCTGCCGAAGCAGCCCTTGATTCATTCCGCCTTTTGTTCAGGCTTGCTGACGGCAATGGTCTCACCGACATCGCCCACCTTGAAGCGGGCAAAACGCCGCACGCTGATGTTCTCGCTCAGCTTGCCGATCTTCGTCGCAATCAGCTGAGAGATCGAGACCGTCTGGTCCTTGATGAAGGGCTGCTCGTAGAGGCAAACCTCTTCATAGAACTTGCTCATCTTGCCCTCCACGATCTTCTCCACCACCTGTGGGGGCTTTCCGGTCTGAGCGGCTTGCGCGCGATAGATGTCCTTCTCGCGCTCGTATGCCTCCGCCGTCACATCTTCCTTGCGGATAAACTTCGGATCCGAAGCAGCGATGTGCATTGCAATATCGTGCACCAGTTCTTTGAAGTCTTCGGTGCGGGCTACGAAATCGCTCTCGCAGTTCACTTCCACCAGCACGCCGATCTTGCCGCCGGCGTGGATGTAACTCGCGACTGAGCCCTCGCTGGTAACGCGGGTGGCTTTCTTGGCGGCGACAGAAACACCTTTCTTGCGCAGCAGGACGACCGCCTGCTCCATATCGCCTTTGGCTTCAGTCAGGGCCTGCTTGCAATCCATCATCGGCGCCCCAGTCTTCTCCCGGAGCTCCTTTACTTGATTGGCGTTGATATTCACAGTAGTTGTGCTCATTGCTATATAGATTCCTTTTCGCGGTTGCAAGTTTCGCGTTTCGAGTGGGCGTTGGCAATCGGGAAATTTTGCTCGAACTCGACAGTTGAAACGCAACCGGCTTTACAAAACTCGACCCGCGCAAGACGGCCCGCGCGGGTCCGATTCTCTGGAGTGTCGGCGAACGACTAACAACCAACCGCTAACCACCGCATCAGTACGTCTGGGTCTCGACTTCCGGAGCCTCTTCAGCGGCTGCCTTCGCGGGAGCCGGTTGCTTCTTGGTCCCGCCGCCCAGCACGTCTTCCATGCTGATCTCCTCGCCCGTGTCTTCCGACGCAGAAATCTCTGCACCCTCCACGGGAGCTTCCGTCGCTGCCATCTGCGCTTGTGCAGCCCCGGCAGCTTGAGCCAGCTCGGCGCTCTGCGTATCTTTCGCCAGCTGCGAACCCTCGGCTACCGAATCCGCAATCTTCGAAGCAAACAGGCGGATGGCACGCAATGCGTCGTCGTTGCCGGGAATAACATAATCCACCTCGGTGGGATCGCAGTTCGTGTCCACGACCGCAACCACGGGGATACCCAGCTTGCGCGCTTCGCGCACCGCAATCTGCTCTTTATTGGAATCGATCACGAAGACTGAATCCGGCAGCCGGTTCAGTTCCTTGATACCTGCTAGGTTAGCCTGCAGGTGTTTGCGCTCGCGCTCCAGCTTGATAACTTCCTTCTTGGGAAGCAGCTCGTAACGGCCGTCGGTGGCCATCTCGTCGAGTTCCTTCAGCCGCTTCACGGATTTCTGAACTGTGACCCAGTTGGTCAGGAGCCCGCCCAGCCAGCGCTGATTGATGTAGAACATGCCACAGCGTCCAGCCTCTTCCGCGATCGCATCCTGCGCCTGCCGTTTCGTGCCCACGAAGAGAACCGTCTTCCCTTCGGCCGCCAGGTCGGTCACAAACTTCGACGCCTCTTTGAACATCTTCAGCGTCTTTTGCAAATCGATGATGTAGATCCCGTTGCGCTCTCCGAAGATGTATTCCTTCATCTTGGGATTCCAGCGCTTCGTCTGATGCCCGAAGTGAACACCTGCTTCGAGCAACTCCTTCATGGTGATGTTAGCCAATTAACCTCCTATTTGGATTGCATCCGGTGAATCAGTTTCTAGTCTCAAGTTTCTGGTTTCGAGTGTCTGTGCCAACCTTGGCATCAATTGCTCGAAACTCGAAACTGGAAACCCGAAACTTCCTCCGGATTTCCATTCCCGTTTACCCGTACCCTCTGGGAACGGGAAGAATTTTACTCCTCTGAAAAACCTGTTTCGACTTTCAATCATGTTTCGAGCGTCAGTGCCAATTGCACCAGAATTCTCGAGACCTGAAACCCGAAACAAACTACCTCTTGCTGTACTGGAACCGCTTTCTCGCGCCCTTCTGTCCGTACTTCTTGCGCTCTTTGGAACGCGAGTCGCGCGAGACCATTCCTTCGGTCTTCAATTTCTTGCGAAGTTCAACATTGAACTCCATCAGCGCGCGGGCGATGCCCAGCTTCAAGGCTCCAGCCTGTCCATTGACCCCGCCGCCGGACACGTTGGCCACGACATTGAAATTGGCAGCGGTCTCGGTCGAGAGCAATGGCTGCTTAGCCATATTGCGCTGCGCTGCGGTTACGAAATAAACCTCGAACGGACGCCCATTCACTTTGAAATCGCCGCTTCCTGGACGCAGAAAAACCCGCGCCACACTCGACTTGCGGCGTCCCGTACCGTAATACTGAACTAGTTCAGCCATGTAGCTTTTAGCTCGGAGCTCTTAAAAGAGCTGTTCGCTTTAACCCTTTCAAAGATTCTATGGAGCCGTGAGGCTCCCGAACATTGAACTTGAACTCTATCTTGCGAGCGCTAAACCCTCAGGCTTTTGGGCCTGATGAGGATGCTTCTCGCCGCGGTAAACCTTGAGCTTGCTCTTCATCTGCCGTCCGAGTTTGCTCTTAGGCAACATCCGCTGCACGGCATCCTCGATGATCAACTCGGGCTTGCGCACGAAACGCTTGCGATATTCCTCGGTCCTCAATCCACCCGGGTAGCCGGTGTAGTGCTGGTAAACCTTGGCTTCGGCCTTCATGCCGGTCAGCTTCACCTTCTCGGCATTAACCACGACGACATGATCACCCGTGTCGATGAAAGGCGTGTACTTCGGGTTCTCCTTGCCCATCAAGATACTGGCGACACGCGAAGCGAGCCGGCCCAGAGTCTGCCCCGAAGCATCAATGACGTACCACTTGCGCGCAATTTCCCCCTCTTTGGGGAAATAGGTTGACATCGGAAATCTCCCAGAAATTTAAAAAGCAAAGAAGACCGCTGAGCGACCCCTAATCGCTGAAAGCGCAGGGTATTCAGGCGGGCAACCGCAGGACTTCCAAAGTCTTTAAAGTAACCCACTCAGCCTCGGATTGTCAATCACTTAGGGAGCGCGGGCCCTCACTTTTGCAAGCGCGAAGACCAGGATGGCTGCGACCGCGACAGTCATAGACTGTTCTGCCGATATCCAGCAGCTTACAAAAAAATTCTTCCGTGCGGGTTGCACTGGACTAAAATTTCAACCCAAGCAAGGCCACCACTGTCGGATGGTTGGGGCTATCCGCGAGACTTCTTCTCCCGTAAGAACGTATGTGGCGACAGGCTTCATTCACGTTGTTTGCTCTTCTACTGACCCTTTCAGCGCCATTCTGCTTCGCGCAATCTCCGCCTCCCGACATGCTGGCTGCTTTCACCATAAGCAAAAATGTCAATGAGGTGAACCTGGTCTTCTCCGTGCGCGATTCGCACGGACGTCTAAGGACTGACCTGACTCAGTCGGATTTCCAACTCCTCGATAATCACCATCCGCCCCAGGATATCCGCTATTTCGAGCGGCAGACTGAACTGCCGTTGCGGGTTGCTCTTTTAATCGACAATAGTTCCTCGATCACGGGCCGAATTAGCTTCGAAAAAAAGGCTGCATCGGTCTTCCTGAAAAAAATCCTTCGCCCCAATGTCGACCAGGCCATGGTGGTCGCCTTCGACGACCAGGTTGGTCTACTCCAGGATTTCACCAGCGACGTGAATGCGCTGCACGCTGCGATTGATCGCATGCGACCGAAGGGCGACACCGCACTCTACGACGCCATCGCGTTTGCTTCCAGGAAGCTTAACCACATTTCCGACACCAGGGTGTCGCGGCGAGTCATCATTGTGATTTCCGATGGCGAGGATACGCATAGCCGGGAAACGCTCAACGACGCCCAGCGCGCCGCTCTTGCCTCAGACGCGGTGATCTTCTCTCTGAGCACGAACGACCTGAGCTTGGGTTACCCAAAAGGGGAGGCTGTCCTCGAACTGCTCAGCCGCGGGACTGGCGGCAACATTCTAAAAGCGAGAGCAGCAGGCGAACTCAAGAGCGCTTTTACCGAGGTCGAGAAAACTCTTCGTACGCAGTATGCGATCGGCTACGTCCCTGCAAATTTCCAACCTGACGGCAGCTTCCACTCTGTCGAGATCCTGGCGGCGAAGTCCCACCTCGCCGTGCATTGCCGCCGTGGCTACTTTGCCGCGAAACACTAGACTGGGTGTCAGGGCCTCGGCCGGCTACTCGTTGTCATTCCGAGAAGCAAGCAACGCGACGAGGAATCTGCTCTAAGCTTTTGTTTGTTATCCTGAGGGCCTTCAGGTCCAAAGGACCTATGCACTTCAAGATAGATACAGGCGGCCGTCGCTGCGCTCAGAATCACAATGTTTGTTGTTGACCAAGGTGAGCCCATGCAAGGCCTGGAGCCTACTGCCCGAACCTACTTACGTAAAGGCTCTGCGCCACGCCGGGCGAGCGAGCGTCGCTCCGCACACAGCCCAGCCCCAGCGCCCAGCGCCTATTCATACGCCAGCGCTTCAATCGGATCTTTCTGCGCTGCCTTGTAAGCCGGATACAGGGCTCCGGCGAGAGCTCCGATTATGGCAATAATCGTAGCTCGCGCGATCCAGCCGCCAGTCACAATCACTCGCAGCAAAGGCAGCTTATAGGTAATTCCTTGTCTCGCCAGCACGCTGACTATTACACCCAACACAATACCCGCTACAGCCAGCAATGCCGTCTCGCGCAAAATTACATTCACAATGTAGAACTTCGAAGCCCCCATCGATTTCAGAATCCCGATCTCGCGTGTGCGCTCCATGACTGCCGTGTACATTGCCTGAAAGATGACAATGAATCCAATGATCACCGAAATGGAAATCACCACATTGATGAAGCTCGACATCCCCGGATAATTCGTCGGAGTCATCGTCGACAGGTAATACCTCATCGAGGCTGATACATACCGCTCCAACCCTGCGACATGCTTTACTTCGT